>Ga0265797_10010480_pt1 | contig 11803 bp, 8 predicted proteins | sample P2T30metagenome_FD_192433 | JGI IMG/M metagenome (GOLD analysis project Ga0265797, IMG submission 192433) | Plant litter microbial communities from East Loma Ridge, Irvine, California - P2 T30 | ecosystem: Environmental > Terrestrial > Plant litter > Unclassified | place: USA: California... | reverse complement strand
TCCAGTCCCGCACGCAGGCGGCCGCCATCGAAGATCGGCAGGCTCAGCGCAGGGCCGATGTAGGCGAAGGTGGAGCTGCTCTGCAACAGGTCGCCAACGTCCGGGGCGACCACCCCGGCCAGCGCGGTGAGGTTGAGGCTGGGATAGAACTTCGCCTTGGCTGCATCGATCTGCTTGCCGGCCGCTTCCACCCGCCAGCGCGCCGCCACGATATCCGGACGACGGCCCAGCAGCGCGCTGGGCAGCACGCCCGGCAGCTGCAGCGCCATCGGATCAAGCGCATGGGGGCGTTCGATCCGCAGGCCACGATCCGGCCCCTGCCCGACCAGCGCAGCCAAAGCGGTACGCCCTTCGTCGATCTGCTGCTGGGCGGCCTGCAACTGCTGCTGCGCCGCCGGCACCCGGGATTCCGCCTGGCGCACCTGCAGATCGCTGTCGATGCCGGCCGCACGCCGCTGGCGGGTCAACTGCAGCGCCTTCTGCGAGCGCGCCAGTTCTTCGGCCGCCACGTCGTGCAGTTGCCACGCATAGGCCAGCCCGGCATAGGCCTGGGTGATGTTGGCCGACAGGTTCAGTCGAGCGGCCTGCGCATCGATGGCCGCCGCGTGGGCGCTGTCCACCGCCGCTTCCCAGGTCGCGCGCTTGCCGCCCCACAGGTCTACGCCGTAGCTGAAATTGAACGCGACCTGCCCGCTGCCGGCGTAATGGCCACCGGTCTCCTCGCCGAGCATCGACTCGGGCAGGCGCAGGCCGGTGTAACCACCGGAAACAGACAGGTTCGGCAACTGGTCGGCACGTGCACCGCCAACCTGCGAACGGGCCTGGCGCAGGCGTGCGTCAGCCGCTTCCAGGCTGGGGTGGCTGGCCAGTCCTTCGCTGATCAGGGCATCCAGCTGCGGGTCGCCCAGCGCGGTCCACCAGTCGCGCGCGGGGAAACCGGGCGCACCCAGCGAGGCATCGGCCAGCGTGCGCTCGCTGTGCAGGGAATCAACATCGCGCAGCGCGCCGTGCGGCTGCAGGCCACGGCTGCTGGCGCACGCTGCCAGGGCCAGCGCGAGGCCGGCAAGCAGCAACGGCCGGCCGTGCCGCCATTTGGAAGAGAAAGTGATGGGAGTCATGGGGTCGCCAGGGAGTCGCGGATTCGGGTCAACAGGGAGAGCAGCTGCGCGCGTTCGTCGGCGCTGAGCTCACGGGAGGCGTAATCGATCACGTCCTCGCCACGTTTCTGCAGCCGCAGCCACAGCGCGCGGCCTTCTTCGGTCAGCACGATCTGCAGCGCGCGCCGGTCCTGCGCGTGCGCTTCGCGGCGAACACAGCCCAGCGCCTCAAGCTTGTCCAGCAGGCGGGTCACCGCGCTGGGCACCTGGTCGATGGCCTTGGCCAGTTCGTTGGCGGTGCACGGCGCCATCCGCGCAAGCACTTTCAGGCCGATGTAGTGGGTGAAGTTGAGGCCAAGGTCTTCCTCGGCCATCGAGGCATCAAGCTGGCGGACCAGGCCGTCGCGCACCTGGCGCAACAGCAGCCCGAAGCTGGGGGGAGAGTCGGAAGGACAGATCATGGGGTAGCATTCTCTTCCAAAAAATATATTTCTCAATGGAAATATTTCGATCTGGCTGGGAATGCTGTGTTGCAGCAATGGCGTGATCGGCAGGGGTTGCCACGTTAATAGCGCGCGCAGTTGGCCCGGTAGTACAATCCAGCCAATGAATGACAGTTTCAAGCCAACGTCGCCCGCCCTCGTCCGCCAAGGTCCCGATATCGAGGCGGGCCGGCAGGTTCTGCGCGAGAGTGCGCTGGAGTGGTTCGAACGCGAGGATGGGCTGCCGGTGGTGGGCTTCCGCATCGACAGCCCGACCGGCCTGGCCAATGAGGTGGACTGGCACACCCACGGCCGTGCCCAGCTGATCTGCGTGGAAAGTGGCCTGCTGACCACCCGCACCCGCCACGGGACCTGGTCGCTGGCGCCTGGGTCCGCTGGCTGGATGCCTGCTGCCGAACCGCACACGGTGGCCATCGATGGGCCGCTGCGGGGCTGGGGCATGGTGCTGGCGCCGGCGCTGTGCCGCGATCTGCCGGCTGATCCCTGCGTGATCGGCATTTCCCCGTTGCTGCAGGCCGTGGCGCTGCGGGTCTGCGACTGGCCGATCGCCGATGCGGCCAGCGCACCCCAGCAGCACCTGATCGAGGTGCTGCTGGACGAAATCCGCGCCGCCCCGCGCCAGCGCATGCACCTGCCGATGCCGCGCGACCGGCGCCTGCTGAAGATCGCCTCGCAGCTGCTGGCCGAACCGGCCGATGACCGCAGCCTGGCGCAGTGGGCGGCCTGGGCGGGCCTGTCGACCCGTTCGCTGACCCGCCATTTCCGCGAAGAGACCACGTTGAGCTTTGCCCACTGGCGCCAGCAGGCGCGACTGGCCGAGGCGCTGCGCCAGCTCAGCGAGGGCCGCGCGGTGGCCGATATCGCCCACGCACTGGGCTTCAGCAGCTCCAGCGCCTTCGTCACCGTGTTCCGCCGCCACTTCGGGGTGCCGCCCGGACGCTATCTGGCCCGTGTCGCGCACGGACTGGATCCACCACGTGGCTTGGCTTCTCCGGCCGCATCCGGATAATCAACGCATTGCGAGGGCGACGGCCGTCGCCGCCTCCGAACACAGGTAACAACCCCGCATGACCGATCTTGCCCGCCCCGTCTTCCACGGCTTCGAACAACTGCCGCTGCGCGAGTATGCCGAGCGCGCCTACCTCGATTACTCGATGTACGTCGTGCTGGACCGTGCGCTGCCTTTCCTCGGCGACGGCCTCAAGCCGGTGCAGCGCCGCATCATCTATGCGATGAGCGAGCTGGGGCTCAACGCTGCCTCCAAGCCGAAGAAGTCCGCCCGCACCGTCGGCGACGTCATCGGCAAGTACCACCCGCATGGTGACAGCGCCTGCTACGAAGCACTGGTGCTGATGGCGCAGCCGTTTTCGTACCGCTATCCGCTGATCGAAGGCCAGGGCAACTTCGGTTCCAGCGACGACCCGAAATCCTTCGCGGCGATGCGCTACACCGAATCCAAGCTGACCCCGATCGCCGAAGTGCTGCTGGGCGAACTGGGCCACGGCACCACCGACTGGACGCCGAACTTCGACGGCACGATGCAGGAGCCGACCTGGATGCCGGCGCGGCTGCCGCACCTGCTGCTCAACGGCACCACCGGCATCGCCGTGGGCATGGCCACCGACGTGCCGCCGCACAACCTCAACGAGATCGTCAGCGCCCTGCTGCACCTGCTGGAAGATCCCGATGCCAGCGTGCGCGACCTGTGCGAACACGTGAAGGGCCCGGACTATCCGTCCAACGCGGAGATCATCACCCCGGCCGCCGACCTGCTGCACATGTACGAGACCGGCCATGGCAGCGTCCGCGCGCGTGCGACGTTCTTCAAGGAAAACGGCAACGTGGTGGTCAACGCCCTGCCCTTCCAGGTATCGCCGTCCAAGGTGATCGAGCAGATCGCCGCGCAGATGCGCGCCAAGAAGCTGCCGTGGATCGAGGACGTGCGCGATGAATCCGATCATGCCAACCCGGTGCGGGTGGTGCTGGTGCCGCGCTCCAACCGGGTCGACGCAGACCAGCTGATGGGCCACCTGTTCGCCACCACGGACATGGAACGCAGCTACCGGGTCAACCTCAACGTGATCGGCCTGGATGGCCGCCCGCAGGTCAAGAACCTCAAGACCCTGCTGAGCGAATGGCTGGCCTTCCGCAGCAGCACAGTGACCCGCCGCCTGCAGCATCGCCTGCAGAAGGTGGAGCGTCGCCTGCACCTGTTGGAAGGCCTGCTGGTCGCCTTCCTCAACCTGGACGAGGTGATCCACATCATCCGTACCGAAGACGAGCCGAAGGCCGCGTTGATCGCGCGCTTCGGCCTGTCCGACGACCAGGCCGAGTACATCCTGGAAACCAAGCTGAAGCAGCTGGCCCGCCTGGAAGAAATGAAGATCCGCGGCGAACAGGACGAGCTCGCCAAGGAACGCGACAAGATCCTCGGCATCCTGGACAGCAAGGCCAAGCTGAAGAAGCTGATCAAGGACGAACTGACCGCCGATGCGAAGAAGTTCGGCGACGCGCGTCGTTCGCCGCTGGTGCAACGCACTGCCGCCCAGGCCATCGACGAAACCGAGCTGGTGCCCAGCGAGCCGATGACCGTGGTGCTGTCGGAGAAGGGCTGGATCCGCGCGGCCAAGGGCCACGACGTGGATGCGTCGTCGCTGAATTACCGCGATGGCGACAGCATGCTGGCTTCGGTGCGCGCGCGCAGTACCCAGCAGGTCGCCTTCCTGGACAGCGAGGGCCGCGCGTATTCCACGCCGGTGCACACGCTGCCCTCGGCACGCGGCAACGGTGAACCGCTTACCGGCCGCTTCTCGCCGGCCCCGGGCGCCAGCTTCGTCACCCTGGCCAGTGCCGAGCCGAACGGCCGCTTCGTGCTGGCCTCCACCCATGGCTACGGCTTCGTGACCCGCTTCGAGAACCTCATCGGCCGCAACAAGGCCGGCAAGGCGATGCTCAACCTGGCATCGGGCTCGTCGGTGCTGCAGCCGGCGCTGGTGGCCAACGTGGATACCGACCGGATCGTGGCGGTGACCAGTTCGGGCAACCTGCTGGCGATCGCCGCCAGTGACCTGCCGGAACTGGACAAGGGCAAGGGCAACAAGATCATCGAGATCCCCAAAGCCAAGCTGGCCACCGAGCGGGTGGTGGCGGTGGTGGCGATCAGCCCCGGCCAGACCCTGCAGGTCCGCAGCGGCCAACGCACCATGGGCCTGAAGTTCAACGAGCTGGACACCTACCTGGGTTCGCGCGCAACGCGTGGCCACCTGCTGCCGCGTGGCTGGCAGAAGGTGGAAGGACTGTCGGTGGAATGAGGGCGGTAGCGCCGGGCCCTGCCCGGCGCCACGCATGGCCTGGAATCGAACAAAAAAAAGCCGGGGACATCCCCGGCTTTTTCGTTGCTGGCTGGCGCGAGGCTGGCTGGCTGCGAGGTCAGTGCGCGGCAGCGCCCTTTCCGTCGATCTTGCTCAGCTGGTACAGCTCCAGGCCGATGCGCTGGATCAAACCGAGCTGCTGCTCAAGCCACCAGGCGTGGTCTTCTTCGGTGTCCTTCAACTGCACCAGCAACATGTCACGGCTGACATAGTCGCCGTTGGCTTCGCACAGCTTCATGCCGGCGGCCAGGTTGTTGCGCACCGCATATTCGGTGTCCAGGTCCTTGCGCAGCATCTCTTCCACGGTCTTGCCGGGTTCGAAGGCATGCGCGCGCATGTCCGGGTCGCCGCCCAGGAACAGGATCCGGCGCAGCAGCGCATCGGCGTGCTGGGTCTCTTCTTCCATTTCGTGGTTCAGGCGTTCATACAGCGCGAACAGGCCCTGGTCCTCGTAACGGCGGGAATGGATGAAGTACTGGTCGCGGGCAGCAAGCTCGCCGCGCAGCAGTTCTTTCAGGCAGGCGATGACGTCCGGATTGCCTTTCATGGGGGATGCTCCTTTGACTCGATGGCGCCATGGTGCCCTATCCGGAAATCCCGTGATCTAATCGGAATCAATCGCAGTCGCGTCACGTCTGCGATCTGCCATACCGGCTGTCTACACTCGTTCCCACTCTTTCCCTGCAAGGAAGCGCCCCATGCGTCGATGGTTGTTGCGGCTGTTCTGGCTGCTGCTGATACTGGCCTTGGGACTCGGCCTGATGGCCTGGTGGTTGCTGCGCGGCAGCCTTGCGCCGCTGGACGGCGAGCAGGTCCTCGGCGGCCTGCAGGCCCCGGTGACCGTCAGCCGCGACAGCCTGGGCGTGGTCACCATCGAAGGCGCCAGCCAACGCGATGTGATGCGCGCCCTGGGCCAGGTGCACGCACAGGAACGCGGTTTCGAGATGGACCTGATGCGCCGCAGCGCCGCCGGCGAGTTGTCCGCGCTGTTCGGCCCGGCCGCGCTGGAGGTGGACAAACGCATGCGCGTGCATCGCCTGCGCCACCGCGCATCGAAAGAACCCGTGAGTGCCGAACTGCAGGCTTACGTGGAAGGGGTGAATGCAGGAATCGCCAGCCTGCGCGTGCGGCCCTGGCCCTACCTGCTGCTGCGCCAGCGGCCCGCGCCGTGGCAGGCCAGCGACAGCCTGCTTACCGGCTATGCGATGTATGCCGACCTGCAGGATCCGGCCAACCAGAGCGAGCTGGCGTACAGCCGCCTGCGTGCGGTGGTGCCGTCGGCGCTGTACGCACTGCTGAGCCACGATGGCAGCAGTTGGGACGCGCCGTTGATGGGCGGACCGCGCGGCGATGCCGTGTTGCCCGGCGCCGATGTGCTGGACCTTCGTGGCCAGCCTGCCGCGCCTGCCGCTGCCGTGGCGGATACGGATGTCAAAGGCAGCAACAACTTCGCCGTCGGCGCGGCGCTGACCACCGATGGCCGCGCGATCCTCGCCGACGACATGCACCTGGGCCTGCGCGCACCGAATATCTGGTTCCGCGTGCGCCTGCGCTACCCTGATCCGCAGGCGCCCGGTGGGCAGGTCGACGTGAGTGGATTTTCGCTGCCTGGCCTGCCGGCGATCATCGTCGGCAGCAACGGACACGTGGCGTGGGGCTTCACCAACAGCTACATCGACACCGCCGATTTCCAGCCGGTGCCGGCCGGCACGAAACTGTCCGAGTACCACGAAAAGATCGAGGTGGCCGGTGCTGCGCCGGTGGATTTCACCGTGCGCGAGAGCGCATGGGGGCCGCTGCTGCACCAGCGTGCCGATGGCAGCGGCGATGCGCTGCGCTGGGTTGCCCACCAACCCGGCGCGGTGAGCCTGGCGCTGACCGAGCTTGCACGCGTCGCCGATCTTGACCAGGCATTGCAGGTCGCCGACCGCACCCGCATCCCTGCGCAGAACCTGCTGCTGGCTGACAGCACCGGACGCATTGCCTGGCGTGTGCTGGGTGCGCGCCCGGATCGTGCTGCCGGCTGCGCGCCCACCGGCGTGCGCACCACCACGGCCGATGGCTGCCCGGCATGGGGCATCCGCAGTGACGCGGCGCCCTCGCTGGTCGACCCGCCAAGCCACCGCCTGTGGACCGCCAACGGACGTGTGATGGACGGCGAAGCACTGGCTCTCGCCGGTGACGGCGGTTACGACCTCGGCGCGCGCGGCGCACAGATCCGCGATGCACTGCAGGCCAGCGGACGTTTCAGCGAAGCGGACCTGCTGGCGATCCAGCTGGATGACCGCGCGGTATTCCTGCAGCGCTGGTGGCACCTGCTGCGCCAGGTGGTGGAGGGCTCCAATGACCCGCAACTGCAGCGGCTGGAGGCCATCACGCGCAGCTGGGAGGGCCATGCGTCGGTGGATTCGGTGAGCTATCGGGTAGTGCGTGGTTTCCGTGGCATGCTGCTGGAGGAAGTGTCCGGTGCGATGCTGGCACCGGCGAAACAAGCGCTGGGCGAGGACTGGCTGGAACCGCGGCTGGCGCAGTTCGAAGGTGTGCTGTGGCCGCTGGTCAGCCAGCGCCCGGCGCATCTACTGCCGCCTGGCCACGCAAGCTGGGACGCGCTGCTGGCCGACACCGCCAAGCGCCTGGAAGCGGACCTGACCGCGCAGGGGCCGCTGGCCGACCGCACCTGGGGTGAGCGCAATACCGCTGCGATCTGCCACCCGATCAGCCGTGCCCTGCCCGCCTTCGCGGAACGCTGGCTGTGCATGCCCGCCGAACCGCTGCCCGGTGACAACAACATGCCGCGCGTGCAGGGGCCAGGCTTCGGCGCTTCGCAGCGGATGGTGGTGTCCCCCGGCCACGAAGACCAGGGCATCATCCACATGCCGGGCGGCCAGAGCGGCCACCCGTTGTCCCCGTTCTGGGCGGCCGGCCACGAGGACTACGTGCACGGACGTCCGACCCCGTTCCTGCCCGGTCCCAGCCAGCACACGCTTACCCTGCGGCCTGCCCGCTGAGCTGTGTCCGGGTATCCATCGGCGGCCTTCGACAAGGAGTCGCCGAACACGGCTCGGCGATACCCACATCTCAAGCCAACGCCGCTTCGTGCACACCGGCGATCGCCCGCCCGGACGGGTCCGCGGCGGCGGCGAAGCTGGCATCCCAAGCGATCGCCGCCGGTGACGAACAGGCGATCGACTTGCCACCCGGCACCGTCTCCGCCGCCGCATGGCTGGGGAAGTACTGCTCGAAAACGTGCCGGTAGTAGTAGGCCTCTTTGGTCTGCGGCGGGTTGTGCGGGAAGCGCTTGTCGGCGGCAGCCAGCACACGGTCGCTGACCTGCGCTTCGGCGTGTGCCTTCAGCCCGTCGATCCAGCCGTAGCCCACGCCATCGCTGAACTGTTCCTTCTGCCGCCACAGGATGCTCTCCGGCAGATAGCCTTCGAACGCCGCACGCAGCACGCCCTTCTCCACCCGGCGCCCGCCGGAGGCTTCGCTGCCGACCATCTTGTGCGCGGCATCGAAACGCATCGCCACGTCCAGGAACTCGCGGTCCAGGAACGGCACGCGCGGCTCCACGCCCCACGCCATCATCGACTTGTTGGCGCGCAGGCAGTCGTAGTTGTGCAGGGCATCCAGCTTGCGCACCAGCTCGCTGTGGAACTCCCGTGCATCCGGCGCCTTGTGGAAGTACAGGTAGCCGCCGAAGATCTCGTCGCTGCCCTCGCCGGACAGCACCATCTTCACGCCCATCGCCTTGATCCGGCGCGCCAGCAGGAACATCGGCGTGGATGCACGGATGGTGGTGACGTCATAGGTTTCGATATGGCGGATCACCTCCGGCAGCACGTCCAGGCCTTCTTCGAAGGTGTATTCGAATCCGTGGTGCACGGTGCCCAGCGCCTCGGCGGCAATGGCGGCGGCGGCAAGATCGGGCGAGCCCTTGAGCCCGATGGCGAAGGAATGCAGGCGCGGCCACCACGCTTCGCTCTCTCCACCGTCTTCAATGCGCCGGCGCGCATAGCGTGCGGCCACCGCGGCCACCAGCGAGGAGTCCAGCCCACCGGACAGCAGCACGCCGTAAGGCACGTCGCTCATCAGCTGGCGCTCCACCGCGCGCTCGAACGCTTCACGCAGTTCGGCCAGGTCCACCGGCTTGCCCTGCACGGCGTCGTACTCGCGCCAGGACTGCTGGTAGTAACGCACCAGCTCGCCGGTTGCGCTGTCGTAGTAATGACCCGGCGGGAACTGCGCGGCATCGGCGCAGCTATCCACCAGCGCCTTCAATTCGGACGCCACGCGCAGGCGCCCCTGTGCATCGTGGCCCCAGTACAGCGGCACCACCCCGATCGGGTCACGCGCCACCAGCACCCGCGCAGCCGCCTTGTCCCACAACGCAAAAGCAAAGATGCCGTTGAGCCGTTCCAGCCACTGCGACGGCTCACCCTGACGGTACAGCGCGTTGATCACCTCGCAATCCGAGCCGGTCTGGAACGCGTACGGCTGGCTCAGTCCGGTCTTCAGCAGCTGGTGGTTGTAGATCTCGCCATTGACCGCCAGCGCCAGGCCACCATCTTCGGACAGCAGCGGCTGGGAGCCGCCAGCAGGATCGACGATGGCCAACCGCTCGTGCACCAGCAGCGCGCCGTCGTCCAGGTACACACCGCTCCAGTCCGGACCGCGGTGGCGCTGGCGCTGCGAGGATTCCAACGCGTGCCGGCGCAGCGCGGGGAGGTCGTCACCGGCCTGCAGGCCGAATATTCCGAAGATTGAACACATGGGGGAAGCTCCTGTTTGGTGTCTATACGCGGTAGGGGTGTTCGACCGGCCAGCCTGGCCCAGGAGGTTTCCCGGGCACAAAAAAAACCCGCATCGGTCGATGCGGGTTTTCTGGTGTCCGGGTGTGGAGTGTCTTATCTACCCAGGGCGCAGTCCCGCATCGGCCGCGCACGATTATTCGCGCGCAGATTATTGCGGTTGGTATTGCGGACGGCGGTGGTGGGGAACAAGGACATGGACCGACCGTAACCGGGTTCCGGCGGCGGCGCAACTGTTGCGATGGCAACCGTTCCTGCGCCGACGTTCAGCCGCCGCGCGGTCGACGTCCCGGATAATCTCCCGCCCCCTTAGAGGACTTCACGGATGATTCCCTTCCCCCGCCGCGCACTGCTGCATGCGCTGGCACTGCTTGCCCTGGCCGGTTGTGCCAGCACGCCTGCCCGCCCGCCCAACGACACCGAGCGCGACGCCCTCGCCGCGGCCGCCGATGGTCGTTTCGACTCGGCGCTGCGCGTGGCCCGGATGTACCAGGCCTGGAATGATCCGCGCGCGCTGGACTGGTATGCGCGCGCGGCCGCGACGACCCCACGCACGCACCACAGCACCAGTGCCGAGGAAACGCTCGGCACGCTGTACGCGCGCGGCCGGCTGGACAGCGGCGAGGGCCCACAGAAACCCGCCGACGTGGTCATGAAGGCGTCACCGCGCAAGGCGTTCCGCTGGTTCCAGAGTGCGGCCTACCACGGCTCGCCCTACGCGATGCACGACCTGGAGCGCTGGTACGAAGGTCGCGGCGACATGACCGGCGCGCTGCGCTGGCGGCTGCGTTCGGCGGTGTACCTGCGCGAACTGTACAAGCTGAAGCCGCTGCGCGAAGCAACCAGTGGCTCGGCACCGCATGGCCAGCCGATCGATACAGGCCCGGCGCCGAACCCGGTCATCGCCGGTATCCAGCGCCGCGCCGCGCGTGGCGATGCCGAGGCCCAGGTCGACCTCGGCGCACTGCATGAAGCCGGCATCGGCGTGGTGCAGGACAAGGCCGAAGCATTGCGCTGGTATGAACGTGCCGGCAGGCAGGGCAACGTGTATGGCCAGTACCTGGCCGGGCTGGCCGTGGGCCGTGGTGGCGACGGACTGGCCAAGGACGTGGACGCGGCGGCGGCATGGTTCGCCCTGGCCGAGGCACAGGGCTTCTACATGGCGGCCGAATCGTATTGGCGCGAGGCGATCGCACCGCCCTTCTGGACGTTCGAGTAACGGCTTCACGCTGGCGTTGTACACACTCCAACGCAATGCTCAAGCCTATTGTGAGCGGTGTACATCGCCCAGAATGGCGGCATGACGACCGCCATTTTCCGCACTGAAACCCTCACCCGCGAACGCATGCAGGCGATCATCGCCGCGCACCCCCGCGCGGCGGTATTCGAAGGCTGCAGCTTCGATCATGGCGATTTTTCGCGGCTGGACATGGATGGCTTCCAGTTCAACCAGTGTTCGCTGGCGGGGGCGAACTGGCTGGCGGCTTCGCTGGAGGAAAGCCAATGGAGCAGATGCCGCGGCGCGGCCTGCGACTTCAGTTCGGCACTGCTGAGCGACGCGCGCTTTTCGCACTGCGATCTCAACAACAGCCACTGGCGGCGCGCCACGTTGTCTTCGGTGCAGTTCCTGGATTGCAAGCTGACCGGCGCGCACCTGCAGGAGGCAAGCGGATGGGCACTGGAGTTCCGCGACTGCCTGATGGTCAGCGCCGACCTGCGCGGCCTGTCGTTCCGCAAGGCCCGGTTGCAGGGCATGGATTTCTCCGAAGCGGATCTTTCCGGCTGCGACTTCCGCGAGGCGGTGTTCAATGGCGGCAGCCTGCGCAACGCGCAGACCCGGCTGACCCGCTTCGAAGGCGCGGACCTGCGCGGGACCGACATCAGCGGGCTCAACGTGATGGAGGCCAAGCTGTTCCGGAAGGCGGTGATTTCGCAGCGCCAGGCCGCCGCAGCGCTGGCCGCGTTCGGCCTGGTGGTCGCCTAGCCGCGACCCGCGGTAGCGCCGAGCCATGCTCGGCGAAGAC
>Ga0265797_10010479_pt1 | contig 11806 bp, 12 predicted proteins | sample P2T30metagenome_FD_192433 | JGI IMG/M metagenome (GOLD analysis project Ga0265797, IMG submission 192433) | Plant litter microbial communities from East Loma Ridge, Irvine, California - P2 T30 | ecosystem: Environmental > Terrestrial > Plant litter > Unclassified | place: USA: California... | reverse complement strand
AGGATCGCCGAGGCCAGGCGCGAGAAGCATGGCGTCAGGTCGGCCTCGGTGGCGGCGTAGCAGTACATGCCGACCGGCTTGTCCGGGTTGTAGCAGCGCGAGGGGCCGTCGGCCACGTTGGCCATGCATTTCAGGACGTTCTCGCCGACCTCGTTATCGACGCCGCTTTTGGCCTTCAGCGAAGCGCCCATGCCGAGCGTGAACACGTAGATGCCTTCGTCGCGCGCCTTGGCGGCGATCATTTCGGGCAGGTTGCGGGCGGCGCGGTCGATGTTGCGCTGGACGACGGTGGCATTCGACAGGTCGGACGTGACCGTGCGGTAGTTCGCATCGCTCGTCACGATCGGCACTTCGCGCAAGGTATCGTGGGCGTTGTACCAGTCCGGCATCTTCGAAATCGTGCTCGTCACGCTGCCGCGGCGCTCCACGTCGCAGCCGCCAATCGACACGGCCGTACTGCTGTTCAGGTCATACAGGCCATTGTTGCCGGTGTCGAGTACCCCGGGCTTGGTGCAGTCGGTGGCGGTCTTGAACGGCAGCAGGGCGCCCATCGCCGTCGGCTCGCCGTCGGAGAAGAACACGATCACGCGCAGGCTCGAGCGGCTCAATTGCGGCACCCTGTTCAACTGGTTCCTGGCCTGCCACATGCCTTCCACCGAGGCAGTACTGCCGTTGAACGTATAGCTGTCGATATTCGCCAGCATCGAGGTGCGGTCAAAACCGCGCTTGCTCGCATCAATCGGATTGTCCACCTCGGCGCCATAGGCAAAGTGGACCAGGCTGACCCGGTCCTGGGTCACGTTGAACTTGTTCAGGAAGGTTTTGGCGGACGCCTTGACCGCCGTGCGCGAGTTGTACAGCGAGCCGGACGTATCGACCACCAGCGCCATGTCCAGGTCCTTGCGGATGGTCTGGGCATAGGCCACCGGCGTGAGCGACGTGTATCCCAGCACGCGCATGAACGACACCTTCATCGGCGCCTCGGCGCGCACGTCGATGGTCACGCGGCCGGTGTCGAAGGAGACCTCGGTCGAGAGCAGCTTGGGCGAGGACAGCAGGTAGTTGTCGGGGATGTTCGCGGCAAAGAAATCGGCGGCGGCGGCGCGCGCGGCGGTGGCCTGCGTGTCCTTCGTCGTGCCTTCGGGGATGGCGCGCGCGCCGGCCAGGGCGGCCGAGTCGACGGCGGCATTCAGGCGCGCCTTGACCAGGTAAGCCAGGCCGCCATCGACCACCAGGCCGACCAGCGCCAGCAAGACCAGCATCGCCAGCGCGACCATGATGAGAACGGCGCCGCGCTCGCGGCGAATCGGTGTGCGCATGTCAGAAGATGGTGAGGGAGTACAGGTTGGGACCGAAGGTGGTCAAGCCCAGGTTGTTCACGGTGTACGAGGCGAGCAGCATGTCGAAGCGGTAGAAGGTCTCGACCACGTACACCACTTCGCCGTCGCCCAGCTTGCCCTCCATAGCGGCGGCGGCCGGGCGCGACTTGCTGCTCACGCTGGAACACAGGCCGGCGTTCCAGGACGTGCAGCCATACACCTTGCTCGGCGGCGCATAGCCGCTGGCGCGAAAGCCCAGGTTGCGCTCGGGGTCGTCCCAGCGGTACTGGTCGAGCACCACGCTGCGCGACACGCCGCCGCTCACCACGCCCATCACGCGCGTAATGTAGACCATGCCCTGGCGGTTCACGTCGAGCGGCGGCGCGCTGGCCATCAACGCATAGATGATGTCCTGGCTGCCGGTTTCCAGCTGGGTGCTGCCGCGCGCGACCAGGTTGGCGCCTTCGCGCCCGATGTTGGTCATGATGATGTTGGCCTGCAGCGCACGGCCGGCGTCGATCATGCCGAACAGGAGCAGCAGCAGCATCGGCAGCAGCAGCGCGAATTCGACGGCGGCCAGGCCGCGCTGGCGGGCCGGATGGGATGTGTGGGGTATCATGGGAAGTACTCGTTGCGCATCGTGGCGGCCACGGCAAAGTGGTATTTGCCGTCCTTGAAGAAGGACGACAGCAGCGGCGTCGTCACCACCCAATCGCAATCGAGCTGCAGCACGATGATGCTGCCGGCGGCGCCGAACATGCCGCTGGTGTAGGCATTGCTGGCGTAGGACTTGCCGTTCACCGAGATGACCGGCGCCAGCTTGTCGTACATGCCCAGCGAGCTGTCCTTGATGCTGGCGATGACGGCGCTGTAGCGCTGCTGGGTACCGGTGCCCGGGTCGAGGTTGCTCTGGCCCGTGATGGCGTAGCGGGCGCCTTCGCGCACTGCGTACTGCATCGTCAGGGTGGCAAAGAACATCATGCTGAACTCCACCAGCGCCAGCAAGATCAGCAGGAAGACAGGCGCCACGATCGCCATCTCGACGATTGTGGCGCCAGATTGACGGCGGGGATGCATTAAATTCATTTTTGCCGGATCAGGATAGGTTTTTATGAGGGTATGCGCTAAGCTTGGCGATTCTACAGGGCAAGAAATACTTGCCTGAATTATTTTCATCAAATTTTTCCCGCTGTCGGTACGGAGCAACATGCGTCGGTTTCAAAGCATTCTTTCCCCGCTGTCCCTCGCCTTCGGACTTTTCCCGCCGCGCGCACCTGCCAACGCCAACGCTCCCGTCTCGCCCGACGCCGAAGCCTGGATGGTGTTCGGCATGCGCCTGCTGCTGGCGGTATCGGCGGTCCTGACCCTGCACATCGGCGCCGACAGCGTGCGCCTGGCCGGCAAGTGGTCGTGGCTGATCTTCGTGTTCTACGTGCTGCACAGCCTGACGCTGCTGGTGGTGGCGCGTTCGCGTGCCGGCTTCTGGCATGGCCCGGTGATCTACTGGGTCGATATCGGCTGGTACGGGCTGATGGTGTACGCCAGCGGCGGCGCGCCCACGCCCTTCTTCTCGTTCTTCTTCTTTGCGATCCTGGCCGCGTCGTTCCGCCATGGCTTCGATGCCGGTTCGCGCCTGACCCTGGGTGCGGTGGCCGTGGTCGCGGTGGCCGTGCTGGCCACCCAGGGCACCAGCACCCTGCACCTGCTGCTGCTGCGCGCCACCTTCCTGCTCGCGCTGGGCTACATGATTGCCTTCTGGGGCGGGCTGTCGGTCGACCAGCGGCGGCGCCTGGCGCTGCTGCGCGACGTCAGCAGCCTGTCGAACCCGCGCTTCGGCGTGCAGCACACGCTCGACTCGCTGATGGCCAAGACCCTGCGCTTCTATGGAGGCAGCACCTGCGTGCTGCTGATGCAGGACCCGAAAGGCGGCTGGATGCTGAACACCGTGCACCACCCGCGCAGCGGGCGCGCGATGAGCCGCCTGCATACCGACGAAGCGGCGGTGGCGCCCCTGCTCGCGCTCGGCGACGGCACGGTCCTGTACCGCGGCGCGGCGCGGCCCCTGTTACCCGGCAGGGCGCACGCAGAAGGCATGGCCGCCGACAGCGCCGCCTGGTCGCGCATTGGTCTCGACGACTGCGTGCAGATCGCCGACCTGCTCGACACCAGCGCCTTCATCAGCGCCGCCCTGCCGCTGCGCAAGGGCCACGGGCGCATCTTCGTGACCTCGGCCCCGGGCCTGAAGCGCGGCGACGCCACCTTCCTGAACCACATCGCGCAGCAGGCCTTCCCGGTCATCGAGACCATCGACCTGCTCGACCGCCTGGCCTCGGACGCCGCCTTCCGCGAGCGCCAGACCATCGCGCGCGACCTGCACGACAGCACCGTCCAGCCCTACATCGGCCTGCGCCACGCGGTGGCCGCGATCCGCCAGCAGGCTGGCGACGACAACGATGTGGCGCCCGATCTCGAACGCCTGATGGAGATGTGCAGCGGCGTGATCGGCGACATGCGCGAGTTTGCCCAGCGCTTTCGCAACGGGCGCCAGGAAGAGCCGGAGCTGCTCATCGCGCTGCGCCGCCAGTTGCACCAGGTGCGCGCTTTCTACGACGTGCATGTTACCCTCGACGCCGACGCGGCGCCCGGCATCAACGACCGCCTGGCGGCCGAGGTGTTCCAGATCGTGACTGAAGGTGTCAGCAACATCTGCAAGCACACGCGGGCGCGCACTGCGCGCATCCTGCTGGCCGAGGCGGGCGGGCAGCTGGTGATCGACATCAGCAACCCGGCCGACGGCCGCGCGAGCCAGGAAGCCTTCGCGCCGCGCTCGATCGCCGGGCGCGTGGGCGCGCTGGGCGGCACGCTGAAGGTGGACGCCGGCGCCACGCAAACCGTGCTGCGCGTGCGCGTGCCGATCTGAATCCGATTGTGTTCCAGGGAGAGTTGATGGGTATTCGCATTTTGCTGGTGGACGACCACAAGACCATGCTGTGGGGCCTGGAGCGCCTGATCGAGGCCGAGGGCGCCGCCTTCGAGCTGGTGGGCAGCGCCGGCGACCCGGCCCAGGCCACCGCGCTGTGCGCCGAACTGGCGCCCGACATCGTGCTGCTCGACCTCGATTTGAAGGGCAGAAGCTCGCTCGATATCCTGCCCGCATTGCTGGCCAATGGCGTCACGCGCGCCGTGATCCTGAGCGCGAACCGCGACCAGGCCACGCTGTCGTCGGCCGTCAAGCTGGGCGCGCGCGGCGTGGTCAGCAAGGAGGCGCCGACCGACGACGTGCTGGCCGCCGTGCGCAAGGTGCATGGCGGCGAGTTCTGGCTCGAACCGTCGCTGATGCAGGCCCTGCTCGGCCAGCTGACCGCCCCGGCCCCGCGCGACGATCCCGATGCGCGCCGCATCGCCACCCTCACCGCGCGCGAGCGCGACGTGATCGGCATGATCGTGCAGGGCAAGGGCGCCCTGAACAAGGACCTGGCCGAACGCGCCTTCATCTCCGAGCGCACCCTGCGCAACCACCTCACCGCCATCTACCAGAAGCTCGACGTCGCCAACCGGCTCGAGTTGTATGTCTACGCCACCCGGCATGGGTTGTCGTAACAGGGAGCGATTCCCCGGCCTCGGCGCCGGCGCCGGCCCCGGCTAACGTAGGGTGGGCACTCCGTGCCCACGCGGAAGCCCGATCAGCGTTGACCTCCGCGACACCCCATGAGGCCGCCTCCACGTAACGTCCCAAGAGCATCTCGTTAGCGCCGCTGGCCGCCGGCCAAGTCGCGGAGCGAATACCCACGGCTACGGACTGCGGACGAACACGTAACGCGTGGGCACGGAGTGCCCACCCTACGGGCAACGCCGCCAGCCACAAGGTTGCAGGCGGTTTTTCGGTCCGCCCAGCGGGTCGTTCCACGCCAATTTCCACGCCCCGCCTAGGACAAAACTCCCAGACCACCATGGCACCGCCTCCTACGCAAAAGGGGATATTTGACGGATGTAATGAATCCGGCAAAACAATAAGATTCTATCCATGCGCTGCGCCTCGAATCATGCGGTGCCGCGACAAACAGCCCAGGAGAGAACGTGTACGACAAGGAAGACAGCCCGGAACAGCAGTACGAACGCAGCGGTACGCCGGCCATGTCCTATGTCGTCCTGATCGCCCTGGTTGCTGTGGTCGTCTTCATCGCGGCGATGGCCGTATGGACGAGCGCATAAAGCCAACCAACTTATACCATCCAAGGACTAGCAAATGAACTTCATCAAAAACTTCATCAAAGAAGAAGACGGCGTCACCGCAATCGAATACGCACTGATCGCTTCGCTGATCGCCGGCGTGATCATCACCGCCGTGACCCTGCTGGGTGGCAACATCAGCAAGCTGTTCGACGCGCTGGCCAACAAGATCTCGACCACCGTCAAGTAATGCCCCTGGCGCCTGCGGGCGCCGCCGATCCGGAACGGCCCTCCCGTTCCGGATTTTTTTTCACCGAATTCACGAAGCCCACCGTGTCCCTGCTCCCACTGATCCTCCTGCTTGCGCTGCTCGCCGCCGCCGTCTGGCATGACGTGCGTGCGCGCCGCATCCCGAACGCCGTCGTCTTTCCCGGCGCACTGGCGGCGCTGGCGCTGCACGCCCTGCTGCCTGCCGGCGCCGGTTTGTTCGCGGCGCAGCCGGGTGGACTGGGCATCCTGCCAGCCCTTGGCGGCCTGGGACTGGGCCTGGCCATCCTGCTGCCGCTGTACGCGCTGCGCCTGATGGGCGCGGGCGACGTCAAGCTGCTGGCGATGGTGGGCGCCTTTGTCGGCGCCGGCCAGATCCTGGCGGTGGCGCTGTTCACGCTGGCCGCCGGCGGTGTGCTGGCCCTGGTGTTCGCAGCCTGGCAAGGCCAGTTGCGCCCGCTGCTGGCCAACGCATGGCGGATGATGATTTTCACCGGCATGACCGCCATGGCGGGCCGCCCGCTGGTGACGGCACCCGCCGCCGCCAGCGGCCGCCTGCCCTACGCGATCGCGATTGCCGCTGCCACCACCTGCAGCGTGTTCTGGCTGCGCACGTACGGGAGCCTGCCGCTGTGAATGCCCCTGTCCATCCAGGCGCCGCCGCCCCGGCCGACCTGCGCGCACCGCGCACGGTCGACGACACCGGCCTGCCCTTCCTGTTCCTGGCCGAGCTGATCGCCAAGGTCCTGCACCAGCGCGGCCAGCTGCGCCTGCCGGAACTGGGCCAGCACCTGAAACTGGGCGTCGGCGTGATCGACCCGCTGGTCGCTTTCCTGCGCGCCGAAAAGCTGATCGAAGTCGTGCGCGCCGGCTCCAGCGGCACCGACGCCGACCTGGCCTACGGCCTGACCGAGGCCGGCCGCGCCCGCGCCGCCACGGTCCTGGCGCGCAATGCCTATGCCGGCCCGGCGCCGGTAACCCTGGCCGCCTACACGGCGCAAGTGCAGGCGCAAAGCGTGGCCGGCCTGCGCGTCACGCGCGCCCGCATGAACGAGGTCTTCGACGGCATCGTCGTCAACCCGCGCGTGCTGGAGCAGCTCGGCGCGGCCATGAATTCGGGCCGCACCATCTTCCTGCACGGCCTGGCCGGCAGCGGCAAGAGCTTCCTGGCCGAGCGCCTGCGCGACCTGCTCGACGGCGAGATCGCCGTGCCGTATGCGCTGATGGTCGACGGCGAAGCGATTCCCCTGTACGACGGCGTGCAGCACCGCGCCGCCGGCGAAGGCATGGCGGAAGGCGTGACGGCGGCGGCCGGCATCGACCGCGGCAGCGCCCCCGACATGCGCTGGGTGCGCGGCCTGCGCCGCCCGGCAGCCCTGGTGGGCGGCGAGCTGACGCTCGACATGCTCGACCTGCGTTTTGATGCGCATACGCGCCTGTACGTGGCGCCGCCGCACCTGAAATCGAACAACGGCATCTTCATCATCGACGACCTGGGCCGCCAGCGCTGCACGCCCGACGCGCTGATGAACCGCTGGATCGTGCCGATGGACCGGAACGTCGACCACCTGACCCTGCACACCGGCCACAGCTTCCAGGTGCCGTTCGACGTGATCGTGGTGTTCTCCTCGAACTTCGTGCCGCAGCGCCTGTCGGACGGCGCCTTCCTGCGCCGCCTCGGCTACAAGATCGAGGTGCCGCCGGCCACCAAGGACGAATACGCGCGCCTGTTCGCGCAGGCCTGCGCCGCCATCGGCGTGGCGCCAGGCCCCGGCCTGCTGGCGGAGCTGTTCGATTACCTGGTCGAACTTCACCGCGCCGCAGGCGTGCCGCTGCTGGCCTGCCACCCGCGCGACCTGCTGCGCCAGCTGCGCGACCTGGCCCGCTTCGAGGAGCGCGCGCCGGAACTGACCCACGACGCCCTCGACTGGGCCTGGACCAATTACTTTGCCGCCGGCGCCACGCCCGGCGTCACGCTTGACACCGACCGCCGCACCGGCGGCACCATGGAGAAAACCTGATGCGAAATACAAAAGCACTGCCGATCATCGGCGTGGCCCTGTTCCTGGCCCTGGCCTCGGTGCTGGTGGCGGCCAAGTGGATGGGCGACCAGGGCGTCTCCGGCACCCGCGTGGCGGTGGCCACGGCCGACATCGTGCAAGGCGCGCGCCTGGCGCCGGAACAGCTGCAACTGGCCGAGTGGCCGAAGGGCTCGGTGCCGCCGGGCGCCATCACCGACCTCAAGCAACTGGAAAACCGTATCGTGCGCAGCGACGTCGCGCAGGGCGAACCGATCCTGGAATCGAAGCTGGCCCCGCCGGGCACCATGGGCGGCCTGTCGGCCGTGGTCAGCTCGGGCAAGCGCGCCATGACGGTGCGCGTGAACGACGTGGTCGGCGTGGCCGGCTTCGCCCTGCCGGGCAACTACGTCGACATCCTGGTCAACCTGGAAAGCACCTCCCTCGACAACGGCGCGCGCCAGCCGTCGATCTCGAAGATCGTCCTGGAACGCATCCTGGTGCTGGCCGTGGCCCAGGAATCGAACCGCGACGACTCCAAGCCGCGCGTGGTGAACGCCGTGACGCTGGAACTGGCGCCGGACCAGGTGGAAAAGCTGGACCTGGCGCGCAGCATCGGTTCGCTGTCGCTGGTACTGCGCAACCAGGTCGATCCGCAGCCGGCAAATACGGCCGGCGCCACCCGCGAATCGGTGCTGGGCCTGCCGGAAGCCAAGCCGGCCCCGGCGCCAGTAGCAGCGCCGGCGCCGGCGCGCGTGGTGCGCGCCGCGCCGGCTCCGGTGCAGCCACGCCCTGCCGCGCCGCGCAACGACGGCGTCCTCGTGATCCGCGGCCTCGACGCCGCCCCGCAAGCATTCAACTGAAGAACACCATGACTCTCCTGAACGACAAGACCCTGCTCGGCGCCGTCCTGCTGCTGTGCGCCCAGGCCGGCCACGCCGCCGCCCCGGACTGCATCGATTTGCGCGGCGCGGGCGCTGGTGCTAGCGATTCTGCGCGCCGCTTCGACCTGGTGCTCGGCAAATCGGTGATCAAGCATTTCTGCTCGCCCGCTTCGCAAGTGACGGTCGGCGCGCCCGGCGTCGCCAACGTGGTGGTGCCGAACCCGAACGAAGTCGTGATCGTGGCGCGCAGCGTCGGCTCGACCAATCTGATCGTCTCCAGCCGCGACGGCCGCTCGACCGTGATCGACCTGACCGTCGGCCTCGACACCGCGCCGCTGCGCGCCCAGTTCGACGCCCTGTTCCCGCAAGAGAAAGACATCCGCCTCGGCAGCACCGGCAGCACCCTGATCCTGTCGGGCATGGTCTCCGACGGCGCAGTGGCCAGCCAGTTGCTCGCCCTGGCCACCGCCTACAAGGAAAGCAGCGTGCCGCCGGCCGCTGCCGGCAGCCCCTCGCCTGCGGGCGTCGGCGCCGCCGCGACGCCTGCCGCGGCGGGTGCTTCTGCCGGTGTCATCAACATGCTGTCGATCGCCGCACCCCAGCAGGTGCTGCTGGAAGTGAAGATCGCCGAAATCTCGAAGTCGCTGGTCGACCAGTTCGGCGCCAGCGCCGGCTACAGGCGCACCAACGGCAGCTGGACCTATAATTTGGCCTCGAACCTGCTGTCCGGCGCCGGCGGCGTGATCGGCGGCGTGAAGAACGTCGGCAACGCCGTCACCAAGCAGTTCGGCATCGATGGCGAGAACAGCGACGGCCTGGTGAAAATCCTGGCCGAGCCGACCGTGATGGCCGTCAGCGGCCAGGAAGCCAGCTTCCTCGCCGGTGGCAAGATCTTCATCCCGGTGGCGCAGACCGGCCTGGGCGGCGCCAACACCATCACGCTCGAGGAAAAGGAATACGGCGTGGCCGTGAAGTTCACCCCGACCGTGCTGGGCGGCGGGCGCATCAACCTGCGCGTGGCGCCGGAGGTGTCGGAACTGAACCGCGAAGGCATCGGCATCAGCGCCGGCAACAGCAACGCCACCGCGGTCCTGCCGGCGTTCACCACGCGCCGCGCCACCACCACGGTGCAGCTGCAGGATGGCCAGAGCTTCGCCATCGGCGGCCTGATTCGCAACAACGTGACCAGCAACATCAAGCGCTTCCCCTTCCTCGGCGAGATGCCGGTGCTGGGCGCCCTGTTCCGCAGCAGCGACTTCCAGAACGACCGCACCGAACTGGTGTTCATCGTGACGCCGCACCTGGCCAAGCCGATGGAAAGCGCACCGGCCCTGCCAACCGACAATTACGTGCAGCCGAGCCGCGCCCAGTTCCTGCTGGGCGGCACCAACGAAGGCTACCCGCAACCCGCCGCCGCCAAGGCGACCAAGGCCACCAAGGCGGCCGCCAAGGACACCCCATGAAACGCTTCCCGCTTCTTCTCGCACTGGCCGGCCTGGCCGCCTGCACCACCGACGGCCCGCTGGCCGGGGGCACGCACGTGCGCGCCATCATGGCCAGCCAGATCGTGGCGCCGCAGCCGCACGCGCCAAGCGGCAGCGATGCCGCCGCCGCGGTGGCCGCGCAGGCGAACTACCAGCGCTCGTACGTCACGCCCACGGCGCAGACCGACACCCTGAGCTTCGGCAGCAAATAAGGACGCACCGTGAAAATCGCCCTCCTTTCGCGCGACGAGCGCAACCTGGTCGACCTGGCGCGCCAGCTGCGCAACCGTCCCGGCACTGACGAAGTCGACATGCTGTCCGGCGGCCCGGCGCGCCTGTCGACCCTGGCCGACGACGCCATTCCCGACGTGCTGGTGGTCGACCAGCCGCGCCTGGGCGACGACGGCGACGGCGACCTCGACCAGATCGAGCGCCTCGGCCACCTGTTCCCGCGCCTGGCATTCATCGTGCTGTCGAACGATCTGTCGCAGGACTTCCTGCTGCGCGCCATGCGCGCCGGCGTGCGCGAAGTGCTGCCGGCCACGCCCGGCGCCGCGGCGCTGATCCAGTCGCTCGACCGCATCGCCGAAAAGCTGGGCAGCCAGGGCGGCGCCCAGGGCAAGGTGCTCGCTTTTATCTCCTGCAAGGGCGGCAGCGGCTCGACCTTTCTCGCCACCAACCTGGCCTACGCGCTGTCCGCCGGCGGCAGCAAGCGCGTGGCCCTGATCGACATGAATTTGCAGTTCGGCGACGCCTCGCTGTTCGTGTCCGACACCAAACCGCTGGCCACGCTGTCGGACGTCGCGACCCAGATCCACCGCCTCGACCCGTCGTTCCTGGCCTCGAGCATGGTGGCGGTGACGCCGAACTACAGCATCCTGGCCGCGCCGTCCGACCCGGCGCATGCCAGCGACGTCAAGCCCGAGCACATCGACGCCATCGTCAAGCTGGCCCGGCGCCAGTACGACTTCATCGTGCTCGACGTCGGCCGCAGCCTGGACCCGGTGAGCATCCGCGCGCTGGACCACGCCGACACCATCTACCCGGTGCTGCAGATGACCCTGCCCTACATCCGCGACGGCAAGCGCCTGCTGACGGTGTTCCGCAATCTCGACTACGGCAAGGACAAGGTCGAGCTGATCGTGAACCGCCACGACACCAACAGCGACATCCGCATGAAGGACCTGGAAGAAGCCTTCGATACCACCACCATGCGCACCATGCCGAACCATTACGACGCCGCGGCGAAATCCGTGAACCAGGGCGTGCCGGTGACGCGCCTGGCGCCGGACAGCCCGCTGAGCGCGGCCTTGAACGAGATGGCGCGCAAGCTGACCGGCGAAGCCGCGCCGCTGGCCGCCGCCGGCCTGGTGGCGCGCCTGTTCAAGCGCCGCGCGACCGACAGGAAGGCGGCATGAGCATGAATATGAGCACGAACCTGCCGACCGCCTCCCTGCGCGAACGCCTCGGCAACAGCGCGCCGCGCCCGGCCGCCCAGCGCGGCCCGATCGACAACCGCGCCTACCACCAGCTGAAAAGCCGCATCCACGAAGCCCTGCTCGACCGCATCGACCTGGAAAGCATGCAGCGCCTGTCGCAGGACCAGATCCGCGCCGAGCTGCGCCTGCTGGTCGAGCGCCTGCTGGAAGAAGAGCTGGTCGTCA
>Ga0265797_10010478_pt1 | contig 11807 bp, 13 predicted proteins | sample P2T30metagenome_FD_192433 | JGI IMG/M metagenome (GOLD analysis project Ga0265797, IMG submission 192433) | Plant litter microbial communities from East Loma Ridge, Irvine, California - P2 T30 | ecosystem: Environmental > Terrestrial > Plant litter > Unclassified | place: USA: California... | reverse complement strand
AATTTATTATGTTTTGTAAAAAAAGTGAGGTATGAATCTTGGAACGACGAGTCCAATCGACCCGACTTGAGATAACTGCCAATGGCACTTCTTGGAGAGTACTGATTCTTCATAATCATATCCATGTCAACACTGATAGTTTGTATAACTACCATCTTCTACCTATCATCACTCCAAATAATAATCGATCGGCATGCCCAAAGCCGCGCACTCCCCATCACGCCCAAGCGGCTGCTGTCTCGACGGCCACTGCAAATATCGCATGGTCGGATCAGCAGCATCCACCGGCTCCCAAACATCGCTTGCCTCAAATTCTGCCGTAGTATTCGTGTAGTCTCTGATACGAAGATACGTCGGGTCAGGATTCGGGTCGTAAGTGCGAACAAAGCTCGTCCAGCGATCGACGATAGATTGTGTGAAGGGCGTGTCGTTCTGATCTCTTTCTGGCAGGCCCAAGCGACGCCACGTGCCGAAGACTTCCATCAGGTCACCGGAGTGGCACTTGAAGTACTCTCCCTCTGGATCCCCGTTCAGGTGGGAGTGAGACTTGGGGGCATTACAGAGGTCCTGCGCATTGGTCAGTATGGTTGATGGCTTCATATACTATGCGAAAGCGACACATACAAGATTGAGCGGCTTGCTGGGGTAGTCAGTAATCTGATGGCTGCGGTTGAACTCGAAATGGTAGACCACAGGTAGTAGACGCGAGGTGGCAGCAGCTTTTGATACAGCGTAGTTCAGACAGGTGAAGCTTTCGTGCAACTGTCAGCGAAAGTAGAGAGCATTGGTGGCTGGATGGCTTACGAGGTATCCGTTGATACAGCGCCAGTCACATTCCAGACTCCGCGTATGTCACTCTTCTGAGGGGGAACTGGAAAGGCGGAGCTGAGATTGGTTGCTGGCGAGATCGGTAGCGAATTGTTGGCGAGGCTCAAGGTGAGATTGTCCGTCTCAAGCCAGTTCAAATCCGAAGCGCTTGGGGGCGGAATTCGTCAGTACAACATTGAAGCATATTCCATGGGGCTGGCTTACCCGTCGTCTCGCATAGCGCCATACATGATTGGAACAGCGTTGATCGAACCCTGCAGTCCATCGTTAGACAAGCTCTAATGAACAATCATGCCGGTCATTACATACCGTGCCATTCCAGTAAATGTTAGGCTGAGTGATGTATGTTCCGTCAACGACAACATTATTCGCGATACCGGCGCTCATCAGATCAAGTGTAGTGTACGCGCGCACGCACGCAACCTGAGTATCAGCAGAACCATTGTTGCAGCCTGTCGCATTGAGCAAGGTGTTCGTCTGGGCTTCGATTTGCTGTGAAATTGTAAGGTAGACGTTGTACGTAGCTGGAAACTCATTAGCAAACACCTCTCTAAACTTGATGCACAGTAACCTGCTTACGTGGCGTTGGGACGCTCTCCATAATCGCGCCAGAGAAGAGACCGGACGCTTTCGGCGACAGTATCATTGCTCGTACAGCACCTGCTCCAGCACTCTGGCCGACAATTGTAACACGGGAGGGATCTCCACCGAAAGCCTGAACGAATTAGTGGTCGAAGTCTACCAAGTCGTAAGCCAGTATACATACCGCGATGTTCTCCTGAACCCATTGCAAAGCCGACACCATGTCCGAAAGCGCATAGTTGCCGTTCAGACCAGACCCTTCCGGGCCTACGAAAAATCCGAAAGTACCCAGCCTAAAAGTATCGATCAGCAGTCTGCAAATCGAAGGCGTCGCTTCTCCCATACCTATAGTTGATGGTCACGACCACCACATCACCTCTCGAGGCAAGATTGCCTCCGTCGAAAACTGGGTCGGATCCACTTCCGCCCACAAAAGCGCCTCCGTGAATCCAGAGCATCACTGGTCTTAGTGACTTCTTGCTCGTCTTGGTGGTGGGTAAGTAAGGTGTATAGATGTTGAGGAAGAGGCAGTCCTCATTCCCACGCACAGGCCCAAATCTGCCATCGCGTGAAGCACAAATGGAGCCAAAGTCGAGGGCAGACACGCTCCCCGTGTGCGAAGTTGGCGATGAATCGGTAAATCGCTGTGGGTACGATGCATATTTGATACCAAGGAAGCGGAAGCTGAGTTTGTCGCGCCAACCGGTGTACATGGCTTTACCGCTGGGTACTTGAGTCTGCTTTGACGCGCTGGTATCCGTATTGTTGACGTAAGATAGAGGAGCACTTTGTGTACAGAGCGCTGGCAGTTTAGTCTTACAGTCAACTGATTGTACGTGACCTGAGGATGGATCAATGCTTCTGCATGAGCCATGAGGGCCCTTTCCAGAAACGTGATATAGCTGTTTACGCGATCGCCCGCCATGCTGTGAGTCTGATTTGTAGTTCAGATAAGCAAGAAAACTGGCATCTTCGGCGTTCGATGAGGGTTTCCAAAGAGACTCGGAGAGGGCGGCGCAAGCCTTCTTTGCTTTCTCTTGGGTCTGTGTGGCCTTGAGAACAATGGCTGAATCGTCACGGCTGCTCTCGTTGCCGTATAAATCGTTGTGTAGCAGTATCTGTAGATCAGAGCCGACAGAGTCGGCAGATGGAACAGCTGTAACGAGGCTTACCAAGGCAGCGGCCAACAATCCTGATGCAACAAAATGCATCTTCGAAAGCGTTGCTCCACTTCAAACATCCTCTTTCGCTGATTCTCGTGCATTATATACATCCTGCAATATAGGAGCGGCGGGGATTGGCAGCGGGGTCGTGGGCGCATGTTCGAAGTAGTAGTTTTGCTGATCTTGTGAGTGATCGGGACATGTGGGCGCTCTCAAACGCCGACCTTGACCGTTGCTAGTATCGGTATACATGTATGAGTGTACCACGAGGCATTCAGTAGCAACAGACAAAATAAGTGCGGGGTCCGGAGAAAACTTGTTTCGCTCGCTACCTGGAAATATTCATGAATAGATGTTTTAGGTTGGTGGGTGCCACATAAATATTGCGTCGGCTATCACAATTTACCGTAGTCACACGTCCACTCGGAAAGGCGCCGTCGCCCACCGGAGTACCTCGAATACTTGTTAGAGATCGTTCGCTCTAGTACAACTGCCGGTGCTCGTAACCTCGGATTGATTGATATGCGGATCTTTGGTGAGGGCGACGGGCAAGCCATATTACTGATCGATCTCACAAATGACCAGTCTGCGCCAAGCAATTCAATAGAGCAAAACGATCCGAAATACTGTTAAGGTCCGACGCATGAAAGAAAGTCATCTTTCTCGATCAATGACTTAGCATTGTGGATCGGGAACTTCCGTAAAGTAGCGATGTCGTACTCAGAGTTCTTCGCAGAGTTCGATTGATGGTCTGATGTGTTCAAAATATGAGAAATCGGTATCTGGAGCTGTGAACATGCTGCAAGGCCGCGTTCGCGGTATTGGTAAGGCTTTTGCACCAGATGAGTAGGATTTGTGACTGTATACACCTCTCGCAAGAGCATTGCCCATGCCTCCTGAAGCAGCGAGTCGCCGACGTGATTTGAAGTGTGCTTTACATTTCTTCCACTATCGCATTGATGTCCAGACCGATCGGATCATTCCAACAACCACCGCTCGCAGAAATCATGAGCTTCCAGCCTTCGAGCCCTCCGTAACCCACAGTCCAAAAGCCTTGCGAGCACCTCTCGGGTCCCAGAATCCAGGCCTGTCCTCAAGCTGCGCATATGGGTTTCCAGGCGCAACACCAGCCTCCTGCAAGATCCTAGCCTCCTTGCTGCGCTCCAAGTTTCCAGCCCATTTACTCCATTGGATCGGCTTGAGATCGGGGCTTGAAAGGACGACGCCGACGCAGAGGAGCAGGACGGAGAAGAGGGTTTCAAGTGCGATGTCGATTGGAAGGCTCAGTTTTGCCTCTGGCTCATTTGGAAGGCGGAGAGAAGGGGTTGTGGAGGCGGATGCGAGGAGGGAGTGCTCGTAGGCGCTGTAGACGCTGTGAGGTGGTTAGCGAAGGTAGTCGTCAGGGTGGTGTTCCAGAGGCTTACGCATGCGCCAGGAAGACGAAGCCGACAAGGTTGAGAAGGCTAGCTATGAAAGCCATTGTGTGTATGCGATTTGCGGTTATCGTCTTGCTAGTAGCTGGGTACAATACATGTAGCTGTGTTGTACATTCAGTGACGCTGGCCTCAAAGTCGAGCGGAGTGCTTCCGCGCGGGCCTGATTTCACATGCCACTCTCACTCATATTGCGACCTACCATATTGCTTCCTCCCACGCACAAGCAAATACTGCAGAACCACCGTCAACATGGTCTACTACTTCACCAGCAACACCGTCAAGCCCTCGGCGTACATCTACGTCGGCAAAGACAAAGTAGAGAGTGCGATTCCCGCCTTGCCAACACATGTAAAACACACCCTGCTAACTGCTTGAGAGAGATGAGGACCTGATCGCCCACGGCTGGCCCGAAGACGTCTGGTTCCACGTCGACAACCTCAGCTCCGCCCACATCTACCTGCGCATGCGCGACGGCGAGACCTGGGATGCAATCCCCGAGGAGCTGCTCACGGACTGTGCGCAGCTGACCAAGGCCAACTCGATCGAGGGCAACAAGAAGGACAACATCACGATCATCTACACGCCGTGGTCAAATCTGAAGAAGGATGGCTCCATGGCGACGGGCCAGGTGGGTTTCAAGGACAACAAGAAGGTCAAGAGGGTGTATGTGAGCGCGCGCGAGAATGCGATTGTGAACCGTCTGAACAAGACCAAGGTTGAGAAGCACCCGGATCTGCGACAGGAGAAGGAGGATCGGGAGAGGGAGTTGAGGAAGGTTGAGAGGATTGCACAGCAGGAAAGGGTGAGTGAAATTTTGAAAAAACGGCTCCGTTGCGAATATGCAATATTAATGAGGACTTCGTCTCACAGAAGCGAGAGGACGCCAGATTGGCAGAGGAGCGCCAGCAGCTCAAGTGGCAGAAGGATCACATGTACGACGACATCCACACTGAGGACCAGATGGTCAGCAACCAGGACCGAGAAGAGGGCTACTTGTCTGATTTCATGTAAATTCATGAATCACGAAACATCATTCTACTAATTGACCCTCCGTAAGCTTCAACAAGATGGTAAAATTGCAGCAATGCGCATCTTATTTTCACTGCCTCCTTCTACTTGAGATACTGGCGGTCCACCCACTTCGCGCTAGCATAGTCAGACCCCAGCACCGTCTCAATAGCAATCGGCTTTTCGACTTTCTTAGCAAAGCTTGCCCTCTGCCCCTGCGCCCCAGCACCCTTATTCGCAAACTCCCCAAAGTACGTCTCATTCGTCCTATCATCGCCAACATTCCAAATCGCCCACCCAGCCGGATTAATCACCTTCGACAACTCTGTGTTCTGAAACACCACTCTCGCAAAATTCCTCCACGGCCTGCCAAGGTAATACACGCCATCGGCCACAGTGTTTCCAGGAGCAGCCGCCACGCGAGACCTGTTGATGACGTACCAGCCGGAATCGTTCGACATGCGTCCGGACGCGGTTATCCAGCCCGTGGCCGCGCTCACGACGCCGAAGTCGCAATTCTCGAACCAGGCTTGTGCGCGCTGGCCGAAGATGAAGTCTGTCGCGCCTTCGATGTAGGATTTGGCGTAGAGCTGGGTGCCGAGGTTGGAGAGGAGGGTGTCTTGGTAGCCGTAGAGGGCGCAGGCGTAGTAGCCTTGTCGCTGTGGTTGGAGATATGTTGTTAGAGGATGTGTGCGGTGAATGCTTTCTTGTATCATTTGTGTGGGATGGGAGGACTTACGCCGGCTTGCGCGCTGATGGCAATGGCTTGCGAGCCCTGACCAAAAGCATTCCTCACATTGACGTTGTACAGCTTAAAATCGCTCGTCCAGACTCTCAGCGTGCCCGTAAGGTCATTGTTGGGCTTCGTCTTCTGGCTCTCGGAAGCCACGATCGTGACCTGGTTCTTGGCGTACTTGGAGTCATCCGTGGTATATCCCTGGACAGTCAACGGACCGCTGAGCTTGGGGATGTAGACTTGCTCGGCGTAGGTGCCTGGGTTGATGAAGATGATCTGCTCGCTGGTGGTGGTGTTCGAGAGCGCGGCGACGGCTGCTGAAATAGTGGTGAACTTTTGTCCTTGACCGACGACGAGAGCGCCTTTCGGTGCGGTCTTACGGCTCGCGGCGAGTGCCAGCGAGATGAGACTGAAGCCAAGTGCTAGGAACTTCATTGTGAGTAGTTCTCAGCGTTGTATGGTTATTTCGAGCGCTGGGTATCCCTGGTATGGCATGCGAAGCGAACGAAGGATTGCCATTTTATACTGTGGTCTTTACACCACGATCGCCTTACAGTGTTAGATCTCGGCACATACTCCAGCACGAATTATTCCGACGACAGAACATAGAAGAGGGGACGCTGCATAGTGTCAAAACAACACTTTAAACACTGGAGTGAAGTGAAGCCACTGTCGCGATCTGATTGGTGGAACCAGGGTCAGTGCCTCCGTGATGTCCATCCGGCGACCAAGGCACCGACTTGGCGGGCCAGCCTACGTCGCAGGATCTGTGGAGAAACTGGAGTAAGGTTCCGGGGATTCTGCGTTCCGTTACAGATGTAGAGTAGTTCATCAATGATCGTTTGATGGAGTGTGTTGTGTATATTGTGGTGGTGACACGAAAGTGTCTAGTATGGGGGTAGGTTTACTGGGATATGATACATACGAGACAACTCATGGTGGCTGCGTGAACTCATCTTGAAGCTACTTGGATATACAATCATGTCCTTGCGTTGCGCCACGTGGGTTTTCTTCAGAACGCCATGTGCAAGCGTTGGCGATGTGGTTTCGGAGTCAACGGCAAACAGGCGAGGGATGATAAAACTACTGCCAAGTGGTCCCAGACAGTGCCATGACTCTACGCTTTCAACACCTCTTCATGTGGATGAAGGTAGCCAGTGCTGCCAGGTGAACGGCCACCAAAATGAATGGCACGTAGCGCCAGAAACCACGGCTCGTCGGCCTCTCATCGCCATCCCGCTCTGGCTGGTTGTGTTCCATCTTGGTAAAATCAGAAGCAACGACCTGGGCATATGAAGGGGGTGGCGCGTGCGAGACGGCTTTGATGGACTTGATGGTCAGGCTGAAGTCACCTTCCTGCGTACCAAAGAAGCTGAAGGATCGTCAGTGTTTGAGACACTCCGTCTGGATACAGCTGTAAAACGCACCTTCTCATCATGATGCTAAATCTCTTGATCTTCTTCAGATCAAGAGGCTCAGCATCCTTCTTGGGCTTCCCGCGATAAGTCGGAGTGAGCGCGGACCATGGAATGAAGATGACCTTGTTTTTGGCATCGCCAGGGACCGTCTGCGGTGGAAGGTCGAAGTCAACCTCCCAGGAAATCGTTGCTTGCTCACGGCCAGTGTCAGGGTCGCGATTGAGAAGATTGTCCTTCAAGATGAAAGTGTAGCGCTTCTCTGAATGGCAGTCAGCTCCCAACACTCGATTTCTAACATGCCCGCATGGCAATTCCAAGGCCAACTTACTGTCGCCTTTGGCTATGTCGAGCTGGATGCCAGCATAGCCTGACAAATCCCAATTACTGTCCTCAGTCACGGTACGCTGTGACGCAAAACCAGCACCGCCAAGCGTCTTGATGTCGAGCTCGCCATAGAAGCGTGCATTCTTCTCGTCGCGTACAAGGTAGCTCTGCAATCCGCGAGCACAGAGTTTCAGCGCATGTTGCATCTCCTAGGGCGTGCGCGGTCCTCTCCTCATACATGCGCAACATCGGGGGCACGACGTACCTGCGACTTGCCTCCCCTCACCCGGTCGTCGCTAGCCGTCCATTCATCCTCATGCCAGCCCCTACACGGCACCACAGCAAGTGGTTAGTAACGCGAACCATTGATAATCCTCTGAGCCGAGGACGCAGAAAGCCGTATACGACATGCCACCGCCTAACTACGTGGGAGGGCGTGTAGGCGATTATGCACGGTAATCGGGGTACATTGGTGGGGCGTATTTACCTGTCGCCACCAAATAGCACGAGGCTGTCGGGCTTGTTCTTCTCGTCTCCGAGTGGCAGGGCCATGGTTGATGATCAGATAAGGAGCCGGATATGTACGAGATGCACGGCAGGTAGTAGGGTAGTAGTGTGGATATTCTTTTGACGGGTCGGAAGATGCCTGGCGAACGATCCAGAGGATTGCAGATGGCGTTCTTGGAAGAGGGTTATGGCTGTCGTCGCGAGAGCGCTCGGCCGCCCCGCAATCGACGAAATCGACATCGACAACTTGGATGCCCTGGAGCTCTGCCTCTGCCTCTAGCGTTTGAGAAGCGAATACACTAGACACTCTCGCAGATCCGGCTTCCACCTACCGAAACGCTGCTGCAGTGAGAAAGAAGGAAAAGATGACGCTTCTACGCTCCTTCCAGCTGCATACAGTGCTGACACATCTGCCTATGTGCCGAACACATCTTGCTCCATCGGGGCCTTGGTACAAGTACAGTAAGGTACATCGTTTTCATGCCTGCAGCAGCCTCCTCACAATCACAGGCAGCATCGCGACATCACGCAAGCAGGTATTGGCAGTTCGCCCATCCATGTGAAACCGACACCTCATGCCGACTCGGGCCGGGCGGACGTTGCCAGCTCAGAGAGATGCAGAATGGGTGTGCCCTCGCCTAGAAAGCCGTGGCGGGCAGAGGCGCAGCGGTTCGCACATACGATGGGGAAGCGAAAGCGGCTTGGGAAGAGACCACCTCTAGACCTTCTTGAACTCGCACCGCTCAGGATCAGGTCCGCATGGGACCACCCCCGACTGGCGAAGGCTGGTACGAAGCAAGCTGTACATTTTCCTTGGCCCCATTATTGCGAATCGCTGCGAACGTGACAAATGGGCGCCTTGGGCAAGGCGACGTGTCTTGGAGCAGCCTGCCTGCAATACATGGCATGCAATGTAGTACTTGCTCGTTTACGTGGCTGGCTTCAGCCTTGCAGGATTTGCCTTGAGGCGGTATCTGCTGTGCGATTGTGGGAAGGTTTGCGAGGCTGAACATGTGCGGGAACGAATGCTATGTGGTAGCCAGTGATGGTAAACTTTGCAACCAGCGGTACTGTAGGATTTTTGTGGAAAGTATCAAGTCTACCTGATACGACTCACCAGCGGCACTTCGGGGCTGAGTTCAACACCGCGAGGCGCAGGCAGGATTAGGGTTCAAGCGGATCGGTGCACGTTGATCCGTTGGCACTTCCTAGCTAGCAGTTAGACGATGAGAATAAATGTTTATACGAGGAGCAATCAGTTGATTGACATCGGAGCTAAAATGGAAGGCAGACGTAGATTGAATTCTGTACTATGGAGTCCGTTATCCGTCAAGCTATGGCTTTTCTGCCAGCCGCGAAAGCGAAAACCCCCCATCCTTCCATCACGTCTTTTGCGGCTGTGCAAACAACTGCTTTGCAATGCACACGCGGCGTTCCGATACGGCCGAAGCGTACAATGTTAAATCGGCTCCCTTCTCTGTCAATCTCCAACCCACTAACAACCCCAAGTGAGTTGCCCCCGCCGGTCGTAAAAAGGCAAACGTAACTCCGTTGCTGCAAGAAATTCGGGATTGCTTTCGCCCGGTCTATAGTGTTTCGCGCCTCGGCTGCGACGCTAGAAATAAATAAAATCAAAGCGAAAGGAGAAGAATAGTGTGCGTGCGTGCCTTGACTCGCTTTCGTAAGTCGTTTGATCGTGTCAAAATAGAAAAAAAGATTAAATTCGTAGAAGTGTTCGTGTCGTGTCCGCTCGTAGTCATAGTGAGTCTTCAAGAGCGATCGTAGAAGTGCATGGGTGGAGTCCTCGACATTGACTCCGGAGTCCGCGGATAGCTCAAGCGGTTTGGCGGCGAATGCTGCTCGATCGAGTCCGATAGCGAGGGCGTCTGCAGGCGCATGATCAGCCCAAGCTCCAATACCGTATCACCGTTGCCGTCATTGCGGGTAGCTGTAGCTGCGCGCATACGGCACTGGTGGGTGAGCGGCGGTGGTACTCACGTAGGCAGCCGCGACGTCCTGGTAGGACGGACCGACTGTGGTGCTCACGTCGACGCCGTTGATCGAGGCGTAGCTCATGCTGAAGGGGTTGACTTCGTCTTCGGCGTAGAATTCTTGCTTGATGGGCGGGGTTGCTATGCCGGTTGCGTACGTTTGGTGCATGGGTTGGATGTAGGAGGGATATAAGGGGATGTCCATCGTGGGTGGCATGTTGCAGTAGGCGTTGGACTGCGGGTATGTGACATAGTTTGCGCTGGCTTCGTTGCCACCGAGGGAGGCGTATGAGAAGGGCGGTGGTGATGTTGAGAGCTGGCGTGTGTATTGTTGTGAGAACATGCCGCGGTCTTCGGACGATGGAAGCACATAGGTCTGAGCCATCACATCTGGAGTGTGATCCCGGCGCAATTGACTGCTTGTTGAGCGTGGTCTTGAGCCGTTTGTGGAAGATGCGTGCATTGATGAAACGGAATCTGATCTGGAGAGCTCGATGGGTCGTTGTTCGGGAGATGCTGAGCTAGAACCTGCGCGGCGTTCAAGATCTTCCAGACGCTTCTTCAGCTTCTTGCCTGGTGGATTGTTAGAAAGCTGTCTGATATCGTTTCAAGTGATTGGGATACTTACGGTAGTTGCGCTGAGCAATGCGGTTTTGTATTCTTCTACGTTCGGCGAGATCTGAGATCTTGGTCCAGTCTTCGTTTGGGTTGGCACTCGCACTGAAGGCGCTGCTAGTGCTGTGTGCTGTTGGGTATTGCTTGGGTAGCTCCTGTTGTTGAGAAGCGTACTGTGCAGGATACGAGTATGATGAATGGCGAGACATTTCGGGTCGATCGAACATTGTCGATGATTGTGTCCAAGAGTAGTACTGAGAGATGTGAGACTGATGACAAGACGGGCTCGATGGTCAGTTATCACTCGGGAGCTGTGTTGCCTGATGATGTACAAGAGACGGTGGTATCGGATCGGGGCCATCCAAGCTCCATATAACAAATCAACCGATGCTCAGGTCACTGGCGCAGCAATCTGAAGAGAAGGGTCTGAGCGGAACAGCATCCCTGCAGCTGTGCACCGGAAGCTATGTGTAGAGCGAACGCCCTTCTCGCATGCCAGCCCCCCCTGCTCCAAATACGGTCAGTCCGCGCGCCCGCTTGCAGCAGGCTCGCTGCGCATCACCAAGCATGCGGCCAGCCAGCCCAACTCTGGACGCCTGGGAGACTTCTGCCCGCAGGCGCATCCTGCATGCCTCACACCATGGGTTGCCTACGTCTGGCGGTGGGCACAAGCGAGCTAAGAAAGGTACTTTCGACCCCGCCCTGCTCGCAAGGCTGAAGATAGGTCCTGTACTCGGAATAACATGCTTTTGGGTTTGTTTCGTGGGCCTGTCGCTCTGGTGGCCCTGGTGTTGGTATCGACTGAGCACGAGGGGCCCTACGCACAGTCGCTGACAAGGCATATCATACCACAAATACCACAACACGTATAGAGTAGCGATCCAGCGAGCCGGACCAAACGTGTGCGATGGTACGTCGGAATGTCCGCACGGGGGCGGTTGGTCTGGCGTAACTCCATCGCCGGGCTTCGTCGCCGTGCGTGACGTCCTTCAACGGCGATATGTTTGTATAATCCGATATCGTCGTGATGGTGCGTGGACACTCACGATCAGTCATCGATATGGCTATGCAAACAGCGGGGCCGGATTGGCTGGACTCGGTGGTATCATCGCGACTCGACGTCCTATTGCCGACGATTCCCACCAAAGCCCCTCCACCTAGAAGGCCTACAACTGGTCAGCTACTCTATCCAAAGGCAA
>Ga0265797_10010477_pt1 | contig 11807 bp, 12 predicted proteins | sample P2T30metagenome_FD_192433 | JGI IMG/M metagenome (GOLD analysis project Ga0265797, IMG submission 192433) | Plant litter microbial communities from East Loma Ridge, Irvine, California - P2 T30 | ecosystem: Environmental > Terrestrial > Plant litter > Unclassified | place: USA: California... | reverse complement strand
GCGTCACGGCAAGATCCTCTTACCTACTCTTTGACCGAGCAATTGGCCTGCATATCTTCGGACGACTCGTTGCGTTTTCATAGCGCCGACTTACAACCTGATGGTGTGATCGCAAACGCAAATGAAAGCATTACCTGTCTGGAAAGAGCGAACGATGCACCCAGTAATGTTGTCGCAACAGCAGGAAGAGACGGATTGATCAGGTTCTGGGACAAGAGGAGCAAGCAGAAGGTTTTAGAAATACAAAGTCGTGAGTGACTAGATCCTTGCGTAGCTAGATGCAAGGGATGTGAGGCTAACGATCAGCACAGCACACAAGCTTGTCTCAGCACTGGTGTGCGACGCTGAAAAGAACTTCGTTGCTGCTGGTATCGAAAACCCAGAAGACGGACCGACCAGCTCACCGGTCTACATATGGTATATCGCCACAGCCCTCGTCTATTGGTAGCATCGGTATCACTAACCCATCCTTAGGGATCAGCGCAGCCCTGCAGCTCCTCTCCGATCCTACGTAGAGTCTCATACTGACACAGTGACAAACCTTGCTTTACACCCATCGCACCCAACTCTACTTTTATCCTCTAGCACGGACGGCCTAATCAACATCTTCGACACTTCTCAGGCAGATGAAGATGATGCCTTGTACCAAGTTGTGAATCATGGATCAGCCATTGCACATGCAGGCTTCATGTATCCTGGCACAGACATTTATGCAATCGGTACGGACGAGACAGTGAGTTTCTTTGCTCTACAGAGCCAGAAAGAGGAAGAGGAGGAACCAACTCCAAAGGTGTGGGGCGACGTTAGGGAAGGATTAGGATGTGAGTATGTCGTGGATCTGGCATGGGTTGGACAACAAGCCTGTGTTGCTGCAGGAAAGCATAGGTATGTCTTCCATCTGTGGTGTATACCAAAGCGATTATCAGTACTAAGTGGTCACAGCGAGAATCTTCTCAACCTCATACCGATCGATAAAGGTACCAAAGGACCTCTGGATTACAGCTTCGATCTCGACAAGAGCATATCCTTCCCAGGCGCCCACGGCGAGGAGATTGTCCGCGATCTCTTCACTGATACTCATGTAGGCACAATCTTCTCATCATAATATGAAATGATGTTCTATAGCTGACATACATGGTAGACGAACACAACATACACATGCGGCGAAGATGGCCACATTCGTGCGTGGAAACCTTCAGAAGAGAGCACCATGGAAGTTGATGAAGGAGCGGCATCAGCGAAGAAGAGACGCAAGGACAAGAAAGAGAAGGCAAGGTTCAAGCCATACTAAGATCTCGCGACTGTACTCTCGCGATTACCTCCGACCACTTTTGACATTGGACAGAGCAAGCGCATATGCGCTGTTGTAAGACTAGGTATGTGCCGATACAAATCTGCAGGCATCCACAATCAACTCTACTGCACAGTGGTTCTGTATCGAACTAGAACTTCCGCTCAGAAGCATTGAGTTCCTTGCAGTTTAACTAAACTGTGACGACACGTGTGCTAGCCGTGACCTACGAGCGACTCTTCCATGCAGGCCGACTCAAAAAATGGCAAAAGCCCAGAACTTTTGGAGTTCATCGAATTCATGAGGCGCAATGTACTGTCGACCTCGGGAGGTCACGACTCGCTTGTGGCTCGCCGGCCTCCACGGAAGCTAACGTTTCACCCCAGCCACCCAAACAGCATGACGGTTTCATCCCTCCTTACCCTCCCGCCATCATTCCAACGTCTCGCAAAGCGCCTAGAAGGTCTAAGCGACCGTTCCTGTATGATCTGCGTATCGTGATATGCCTCGCCTCAAGGGCGCCTGAGCGCCAAGGTATCCATTCCCTTCACGCGCCCGTTTCCGCCATGCTCGAAGCAGGTGTGTGGCCGTGTTTTCCAGGCCGACGCAACCGATTGTGTTGTTTTGTGTTTGTCTCGTGTGTTTTCTACCGGTGGAACTTTTGCGTTGGATGAGGGAATTGGGGCAGATGCAGGATGCAGTACGGGTGTTGCGGCCAGGGAGAGCAATGCATCGTAAAGTCTTCGCTGGGCCGAGGCCAACATCTACGCCTGCGGAGCTTCCTGAGGCAGCGTGTATAAGAGAGGCCTGGTACCGCGCCGAATAGTAGCCTCATCAGCATCTTCAACCACAGTCTTCTCTACTACATTCTACTTCGCTCTCTATTCAATTCTATTCCTTCCGCTGGTCGGTTCTTCATTATCAATAATCCCTTAACATAAACACCATTACCGACACCTTCAGAACCACCAACCAACCAACTCAACCGCAAAAATGAAGTTCACCATCTCCGCCATTGTTCTCGCTTTCTCTGCCCTCGCAGCTGCCAGGCCTCAAGGCGCCAATGACAACCGTCCCGTTCCCGAAGGCGCGTGCTGTGTAGCAAACACCAGCTTGAAGCAGGACGTGTGCACTGTCAACGGACAGAGCGGCCGATGTGTCCCCGACAGCGTCAACAACTGTAAATAACCCAGATATCATGATCCGTAAATGAGCGTTCGGAGCTAATCGCAACACATAGGCGGCGCCCAATTGACCTGCATCGAGGACAGCCGATTGAACTGCGACCCCAACACCCTTGAGAGGGGCCGCCCTCTCTGCCGCCGCATCCAGGGCGCGTAAACGACTGGCGATTGGTTTCGAGTTTGGAGGGGAATTTAAATATGTTTATATTATAAAGATCAGTATGAATTGGATTGGACTTAGTAGCGGTAGGAGGAGCTGTGGTATCCAGGTCCGATAGTGAGTGGTATAGGCTACATCGGCTGACAATGAAGATGCTGTTTCACCTTATTGGTTCTTTCTGGGCGTTTTCGTGACGATCTGTTGTAGTGTTTGTGGACTTTGAGGTTGCGAGAATTCCCCATGATTCTCTTGACACTCTATTCTAGTTCACTAGCGTTCTCACAATGATCTAGTACCAACTCCCGACAGATCGATGTAGAACAATCTAGCTGCCAAACTGCCTTATTCATAGTTTCTTGAAACAGCGAAGAGTACCACTATATAGCCTTGGGGGTACGCAAACACATGCATATGCGCTGCACTGCTGTTCATTCCCAACCGATCCTCACTGCTCCTTGGTCACTTGATACACATCTTCTGCTTCGCACACGTGCATGCTGTACAGACTCTTGCCGCTAATCAGAGCTTACGCATCCTTTTTGTTGTTCCATAGTCCAGACTGCCCAGCCCGTATATTCGAAAGAAAATCAACTCTGAAAGGAGCAACGAAAGCACATCAAGACTTCTGCGACAATCAGACATGCCCGGTGACTCGGCCGATGACCGGATATCGATGCGCCTTGATGATGCTCTAGCAGCTGCAGATCGGTATCTGGAAGATGACAACGAGCCTCAAAGGCCTGAGACTGTGCGTGACGATTTGAAGGAGCTATTTGGAAGCATTGATCTGAAGAGACTTGCTTATCGACCACAACCCCACTCATCTACTTTCGCAGCACTTGAGGTGTTGCTCGAACCAATTCCTGAAGAGGATGTTAGCTTCCGGACTTTCATGCGCAATGCCCAACGCGCAATGCCCAACAGAGTTTGGACAAGGTAGGACAGACTTGGTAGAGAGCTGAGACGCCAAGGCATAAGATTTCTCACATTGATAGATGCTGCGGCCTGTTTACCGGAGAAGCACTGGTCATGGACTGTAAAGGAGGCAGTTAGCACACTATACGCGATCAAGGATCGTTACGGGGAAGTAATGGAGAGCCTATGGTACCAGAACCTTAGTGACACCGACGGGCCGAATGAGAAGGCCAGAATTGTTCACCTAACTCGTAACGCTAGAGCTTATGTGTTAGTAGTTCAACTTACCTCCTTTGTCGGCCGTCTGGAAGGCAAGCTCATGGATGAAGTCGACGCTGATGTGGAACGCAATACTTCGGCTCTCGGCGTAGCGCCCAATTTCGATATCTTCGATGAGTTAGAGCAGCTGGAACTACGCATCAAGACGAATCAAGACGAGTGTTCAGAAGCTTTCGAAGACTGCGCTCTGATGGAATGGTATGGGGAACCGATCCCGGTCGAAAATGTATCCGCTCCCATAGAAGGCCTCACTGATGCCGACTGCGCCGTGTGCCAGGACGCAATTACACCGCCAGGCGTAGTCACAACATGTCAACACAGCTATTGTCGCACTCACTTGGAGCAATGGATCCATGCTGCAAGGGAAAATAGCCATCTATGCTGCATCTGTCGTGCGGAACTTTTCCCTAAGCCCAGCTATCGGATTAAAAGTCCGGAAGGTGGTCGCAACTATCAACATGAGATGGAATGGTGGGATAGGGCGCTGAACAACGTGGGCGTCGTAAAGCATTTGGCGTCATGGCTGGAGCAAGAAAGATAACTTCAAATCACGTACGAGAGAGAGACGGTATGAGTGCACTCTGTCTTTGGAGGGACACTGGCAAGCCGTAGGAAGGGTCTTTGCGTATGATCCGGCGCCGGAAGCAAAGCTTTTGTCTCCATAGCTTAACTGAGGATGACCTGAAGTAAAACAGACTTTTGATATGAGCATTTGTCAAGGCCGAAATAGTTCATGTAGCGGAGTCGATATGCTTGATGACAAGCGTAATGAAGCCGAATAGTCGGGAATGGGTCTGTGCCTACGGTGTTGCAAGAAGGACCGAACGTGATTTGCCGTTCGTCGACCAGAAGTTTCCACGTCTCGGCGGTACTTCCATGGGAACCCGGATGAGTCCAGAGTAGCGAATGTGCAGGAAGTTCCTACGGGTGTTGGTTTGGCAGCTGTACACCTGCATTATTTGACGCGTCAGGCTCGCGTTCGTATGACGTCATCGACAGCGATACTCCGCCGGTCACCCGGTATCCCTACGTAAGGTATCCCTTCGTGAAACGCCAACGGTGCTAGAAATTGGAGAGATTTTCTGAAATGACAGCTAGGCAAGAGGCTCGTCTGACAGAGCAAGGTGGAATGCAGAGAGTTGATGAGATTGTTCTCTATACATATATGGATGGGTGCACTGCAGGGATTCTGGTAGCGCCAGGGGCTAATCGATAACCGTCACCGCGGGAACGCGACACTTATTTCTTTACGGTACCTGCTTCACACGAGGGCGGTCCCACATTCACGACTGGTTCAGCAGGCGCTCGTGCAAGACATTACTGACATAACGGCTTTATTCTCGCTCTCCACCCCAACCCTGAGAACTGGAGCAAAGTTGTAAATCTTATGCAAAGCGACATCGAAAAGCACCCTTCCAACGACAAAGTCATGTTTTCGTCAACGCCTTTATTCAATTACGCGGATGTCGGCGGCCACGCGAAGAGAACAGAGACAGGATACCCATTACACCTTTTCGGAACTAAGTTCGAGCCTATAGAGTAAGTTGCGTTCAGCATAGTATTATCACTCCAAGTCCAACATAGCTGACAGCAGCCTAGCTTGAGCGAGGAGTTCTGCAACGTTAGTCTAACGAATTCGCTTTTCTTGTTACACGTGATTAATAGCAACAGGAACTTTGCTCGGATGCACCGCTCGATTCTACAGGTCGTTTTCACGACCGTGACGCTGTCATCGAGAAATTAAAACGAATGATACCAGAGTTTTCATCTCCGACTGCGATTGCGGCCGTGTCGAAGTATGTTCCTAGACGTTGCCTAGATGATAAATAAGCTAATATATGTGCAGGATCGAGGCCCTGAATGTCGAGAAACGCTCAAAGTTGGCAGCCCAAGATAATGTGCAGACATCAGGCTCAGGTACCCCACCAGCGGGAGGTAGCTCTACTATATTGACATCATCCTCATCGTCTAATGACTCGCAATACACTGAATCAGGTTTCGTCTCTGCTCAAGAAGATGACGAAGCAACGGCAGTGCAAAGCCTTCCTACTCACCCCAACCACGGGAGCAATGTTCGCGCAGCAACATCAAGTATCATGTCGACATCTCGGGACGAAGAAACGCAGAATATATTTTCGTCGAAAAAGGCATCGAAGGCGCCTTTGTCGCAAATCTTCACATCTACTCTTCCGTCAGGTGGGGCGTCCGATATCTCATAGGCATGGGAAGATTTCAAAGCATCATCCGCTGCAAAGCAGCCTATCAAGTTCTACGTCGGTTCGTCTACAGCGAAACCATTAATGTCTTCGACAGAGGATCCAAGGCCGGAGGCCTCCATATCCCAAACCCTAATGCAAAATGCGGCGCCGAAGCCGTCACCGCCTGACCGCCTTCCAGAATCCTCCCCACAAAGTCGATCTGCAGACACATCCGCTGCCTTAAACCCGTTGATCCTGTCCGAAGCCGCACAAGACCAGCTTCCAGTGCAGAAACCGCTGGTGTCAGAGACAGATAGCGCCACCGATAGAAACGTCGCGCAGGCTACCATTGCTAGAAAAGGGATACTAGATGACGAAGATTACGCATCGAGCAGTAGCGGCTCAAGCAGTCTTGTGTCAACAAGTACTTCTGGACCAGCCGAAGTCAATAGTCAACCCCCGGTGACGCCCGATACAGATGAAGAGTTGCATAAGTGGATTAAGGATAAGTATATCGAGATAGGGTTTGATGGAAATACATCTAACTTCATCGGCTGGTCCAAATTTCTTGGAAAGCTCTTAGCATATGAGCCAGATGAAGTAAAGCATGCGCAAATCGACCGAGCGGTATCGCGGTGAGTATCATCTGACCCTTTCGGTGGTCGACTTGCTGATCTGTTGCAGACTCCGTCGATTGAAAAGGTTCCCTGATCCAACTGTGGTCCAACAAGACAAGTCCAAAGCCCGTCGTGAACGACTAAGGGGCGCTCGGGGTCCGAGCTTACAACACACTGCATCTTCACTGGCCGAAACAACAGTAGCAACGACCACAGCATCTCAAAACACTGCACCACGAGCAATGACGCAGTCGGCAGCCCCATCGACCTTTATATCACGCACATCAACAGAGACCCCAACAATACAAGCGCCAGCATCGCACCTTTTGGCAATGGTCTCGGAATCATCGGAGCCGCCATCTTCATCTCCGCCACAGGACCTCCATAAGACGGCGCCGCCAACCGCAAACAATGGTACTGCAGGTAAACCCCCGACCTACGTCATTCAGAGAGACCAACATGGGAACCCTGTCGAGCTGTCCGACACGATCACATTCCTACGTTCATATTCGCAATACTCGTTCGAGGAACTGCGCGTGGCTGCATACAGCCCCAAGGATATTCGTCCATTATCTGGATCCAGCCAGGGTGCTCGCAAGGCTGAGGCACCCCCCTCATTACCGATAGCCGCGGGAAGTGATCGACTGGACTTCAAATTGGACCTCAGTCTTATGGACGATCTCGTTCCGAACAAGTTCCAATCCGATAACGCTGATGCGACTATTGAAGGTGTCATGAGAGATATCAAGCACGCGCCGTTGCTATCGGCCCCTGTGGTCGCTCAGCACGTGAAAGACTTGGTCCCGCAATTTGGCTTCATGGGTAATCACCGGGACGAAGCGGGACATGCCGTTAAGCTATTCCACAACACCAATGTGCCTTTGTCAGCATTCATATGCGGTGTTCAAGGAAGTGGTAAGAGTCATACTACAGCTTGCATGCTCGAGAATGCTTTAATCCCATCCAAGCACCTCGGCCGCTTGGAAGCGCCTGCTTCTGCACTAGTCTTCAGCTATGGAAGTTGGAGCACCGGTGGTGCGGGCTTCAGCGTCAGCGAAGCTGTCCATCTATCTCGTGCGCGGCCCGCTTTTCCTGGGCACAACGTCCAAAGAATCACTGTGTTGGTCTCCGCGCACAATGGAGCGATCGGGAGTTACTACGAAGATCCGTCTCGTAACATCCGCGTGATTCCGTTCAAACTCAACGCCAGGGCTCTCGACATCGCCGGTTTGCGTGCTTTGATGGGTATTGGAGATAAGAGCCCCCCACTCTACATGGGCCAGGTCGAAATGGTACTCATGAAGATGTCTGCGACGAACAAAGATGGGCGACTCGATTACAAGTCGTTCACCAAGGCAGTTCAGCGGATAGATCTAAACGAAGCACAATCGCAAGCCCTCAAACAACGTTTAGCGATGCTTGAGTCCTTCCTCGATCTGGACGGCAAGGCGGTGGAGCCAGAGTTCCTTCCAGGCGAGATGATTATCATGGATCTGTCCGATGCCTTCATGTCATCGAGTACAGCCTGTGTTCTCTTCAAGCTGGGCTTAGACCGCTTTCTGGAGTCTCCCGTCAAGAGTAAGATGGTAGTGTTGGACGAAGCGCACAAGGTACATGCTCTGAATTCTCGGCTAACGAGATTTTGCTAACAAAACGCTAGTACATGTCCGATAGTCCAGGATCCAAGTTTCTCGCAGACAGTCTCCACCATACCATTCGTGTGCAGCGGCACTTGGGTACCCGTATGATCATCTCTACTCAAGAACCCACCGTGTCCACAGACCTTATTGCGCTTTGTAACATGACCGTCATTCATCGCTTTTCGAGCCCCACCTGGTATGCCGCACTCAGGAGACATATCAGCGCGCTGGGCGATGACGACAAGGCCCTCATGCAGCGGATCGAGGGATTGGAAACCGGAGAAGCGCTTGTGTACTGTCCGAACACTGTACTCGCGAAGAATGACGACGGAAGCTTAGTGAAAGCTACGGGCCGACTGCTTAAGGTCAACATCCGGAAAAGGATAACGCAGGACGGCGGCGAGTCGATCATGGCTGTGTGATTGGTTGCCTATTTTCTATGGTTGTACTAGCGTAGTTCAGACATGGCTTCCGGGCGTTTTTGGCAGATTGTATAATTATGGGAATGTGTCATAGAGATCACAGTCAAAATAGGGTGTGGGGATATTGAATGGCATGCTAGTTGTGCTTCTATTACCTTTTAATGGCGAGCCGTGCTACAAGTAACATTTCTACTCCCAGTGTGCGATCCGACGGACCATGGTCCACTGGTACTGTTGCGTTTGGAATCGTGACTTGATATCTCATCGTCTTGATGGACAGTAGTCTTAACCACGATACGCCCGGCATTCTTCGCAAGTTCCTCCTGGCTGCTGTGTGCATCACCCCAAAAGGGATCTCGATTATCTCCTTGCGGCCGTATCGATGAGCTGACTACACTCTTCATTCTTATGTTGTCGGACGCTTGTTTGACATAACCTTGCGCGTTGTAGGACGGTTTCGACGCGTTCGAGCGCTTGCGAACCAGGATCGCAAATGCGGGGGAACATCCGATGATGACGGCTAGGGATATTGTTAGTACAGATTACATTTGCCAGGTCTCCAAGCAGAGCATACCCATAGCACACTCCACAACAGTCCAAAGCAACAACCACTTGGGCTCAGGTGTAGTCGCTCTGCCATGATCGTCGACTCCGAGTTGTACAACACGAAGCGTGGCGAAAGCGATACATACGAAGCCGCTGCCGAACAGCACGAAGACACCAATCTTCTGTTTGCGTGGTAGTTGGAGATTCCAAGTCAGTCGGATTGGTAGAAACATTACTGTCGCTGATCAGTATCGCGTAGTGTAATGTTAGAGGCTTATTCAACATACTCGCAAAGTCGGTAGCGACGTCTACCGAGTATGCAAAATAAAGACTGAAAATGATTCTGTCGTTCTCGTTTGGGGTGCCAACGTATCTGCCTTGCGCATATTTGGTCTTCAGATCATCGCACGTAAAAATGCTGCTGAAAACGCTGCCAATCCATGACTTTCGGAAGTAAGCCATTGCATCCTGGACACGAAACCAATGTGAGAAAAAATGACTTACGATCATACAAAAGGAGACGATAGCCCACCATATCTTCTTGTACACGCCAGGAAGACCGGTCAGCAGTTTACGGTAGAGTGTCAACAAAGACATCTTGACCGAAAAAAGAAGTGTGTAGAAGCACATCTGGCCTGCTACGATGAGTTTTATCATAGCTGCAGTATCTTCTATCATTGTCGCGTAGGGTTTGGCCAGGCCTCCCAGGACTGCAAACACCCGGAACATAGGCCATACTGCCATCAGATAGCATGTCCACATTGAGACGAATAAAGCGAAAGCAAAGTAGATGAAGAAGTCCGAGAGCTCGAATGATCGACGTTTCAAAACTTGGAGCGTGATGCGAGAGAACACAAATATTGATGTCAGGACGAGCATGGCGGCGTTTGCACGCACCAGCTCGTCCCTCGTGATAGGTGTCTTTTGGGGTGCGGACATTCGAGTTGATGCGAAATCGATAGCCAAACGGATTTACAAGTCCTGGAGAGCATCTTTCCAATCGAAATACAAATGTCAGGGGTTCTTGGAAGACTCGGAGAGCTCTGCGGCGTGGTTCCCGGGTCCCTGGGACAGCCAGTATCAGGAATCAATGGTACCTGATGATGTACGTTGACCAAAACCGACAAGTGGACTCCTTCCTCAAGGAGGCTGAGTGTCACAGGCAAACCCTGTCCATGTTTGGGCTTGCCGTCCCAAGCATCCTACGTTGTATGTACCCGGAAATGCGATGCGATCTAGAACACAGGATCTCAGGCTCATGAACAAAAGCTTCCTTAGGCTAACACCGGGAGAATGAACCGATTAGGCTGGTGGAAGAGATTGCTGCGGCTTGTCGCATTGTCCTCATGTAGGCCCTAGGGGCGACCGTGTTGAGCGTATATGATGAGGATCGTACCGCGTATCTGTGTAGGGCTTTCGGCCGATGGTGGCCCTTTGCGCTCAACGCATGAAGGAAGCGAAAAGAACTTCCCCAGAAAGGTAACATGTCCTGACGGATGGGATGGTACTTGCGATGGCGTGTCAGGGTACTCATTAACCAGATTGCTGGATCTCTATCGAGGAATTTATTGGCTACCCGGCGTCCAAGATCACATACTGCAGATGTAGAGTGCGGGCCCACTTCCACCTGGGCATGAATCCATTGAAGCGGAAACATCAAGGGCCTCGGGATCGTTGCGAGGAAAGAGAAGCAGCTAAGTGGTGCCGTCCATCAGTTGCTATCACGACAGCTGACCAGTTGATGTATAGTTAACAATGCCCTCAGATAGATAGTGACGCGATACAGGCATGGAATCCTGGTCCCAACAACGTCGTCCATCCTCGGACGGCAGGCTGCCGCCTCGCCGGCCAAGCGCCGCTTGGCGTTCAGGGTCCCACATGTGCACCTACATGCGCCAAATGCGGCACCCGTGCACCAGCCGACCGACTGCGCGCGTGAGACCGCCCAGATCACCCGCCATATCGCTACCAGATCTCGCCGAAGAGGTTGGTTCGTGGATTAGTGGACACCGTTCTCTGTTGCCACGGTATGTAGTAGGATGTACGCCAGCGCAATGAAGCAGGTAGATACGACAGAAGCAGTCGGGTCTGCCGCCGCAATATAATCTATGCAAGCGAGCCGTGGGTACAGTAAGGGCTCCCTTGCCGTAGGATGGCTAACTCCGCCGCGTCCCGAGCTCGAACTTTGCCACCGCCGCACGTATACTAAGTTTCGCATGCAGCAACCCTAGTATTGAGCCATTCACAGCCAGCAACGCAGTCATGGAACCCCAAGCGAGATGAACCGCGCATGCACCTGGGCACGATGTGCCAATAGTGGTCCGCGGAAGATCTTCCAGGTACAGAATGATAAATTGGGCTAACACTACACCGCAATACTTTTGAGTATCTCAATCACGCCCAGCATCGTTCATTCTTTACGAACAAAGTCCAAGATGAAGACCTTCTTTTCGCTTAGCACCATCGTGGCAGCCGTTTCAGCCCAGAATGGAATCTTTGAACCCGCAGACTTCAACATAACGGAAGCCTTGATATCCAACGGCGTCAATGTCTCA
>Ga0265797_10010476_pt1 | contig 11807 bp, 8 predicted proteins | sample P2T30metagenome_FD_192433 | JGI IMG/M metagenome (GOLD analysis project Ga0265797, IMG submission 192433) | Plant litter microbial communities from East Loma Ridge, Irvine, California - P2 T30 | ecosystem: Environmental > Terrestrial > Plant litter > Unclassified | place: USA: California... | reverse complement strand
GGAAAGAGGAAAACTCTGGTGATCATGCCATCACATGCATGACTTTTATCCATCACCTACAGGCCGGCAGATACTCGAGAGCAGATCAGACCTTATAGCTGCGTGCGCGCAGAGCCAAAAGATGAAAAGTCACGACCGGAATCATGTTATAGACATGAGCAAAGCCTGGAAAGTATCCAGCTAGATCGTGGACAGGTGATGAGTCTGCATCGGGTAGCAACTTTGACTTTCGCTGAGCAGATTACATCCGACGCGGGTATGCAGCAACTGAGCGGTCACCCTCGTCTGGTGAAGCGAGGGATGGGGGAGCTGCAACGATATCCAATCAGCTCCACACCACCGTCCCGTGTGCCTCCCCCTCTGGCAAGCTTGCCAAATGCATAATATCTGTTGAGATCCTGCTCCGCTCTTGGTACCTGGCATGAACTAGATCCACATCTTTTGCACGAGCGAATACGCACTCTCTAAGAATGACACCGACGAACAAAAGAGCCCATGATGGCGGTAAAACGAACAGCAATAAAAAAGCACAAAAGCGTTCCAAGCTGGATGGTAATTCTCAAGACCATGTGGACACGATGGCGGGCGCGGACGAACAAGACAATGAGACAGCTTATCAGGTGAGCTGACTTTGCCTTTATATCGCTAGTTCTCGATGTCTCATCGATATCTGACCGCCCTAGACTCCAAACAAAGCACCAGACTCCCGCGAATCACGCGCTACGCACGAACGACCAGGACTAAATCGCCATGACTCGCGACTATCAGCTATCTTTGTTTCGAAAGGGTCCGGCATCGGTGAAGCAAAAGCCTCCTCTCCACCACAAAAGGCCGGGACCTCTTTGCCAAAATTGACGAGGTATCAGAGGATTCAGCCGACTGCAGTCAAGAGCAAAGAGAACCAAGGCATTCGAAACCCTGCTGGTAGTGAGAAACCCACTAAGACGAAGTCGCGAATGTTAAACGCCCTCAAAAAGCTCGAAGACACATACGAATACTCATCCATTGGGTCTAAGCAGGTCCGCTTGCTTATCGTCAAGCCAGGACAAGAAGATGACGACATTAACGCAATCCTACAGGTCGTTGATGAAGATCAACTTGGGAACGATGATTATTGCTACGAAGCTCTTTCATATCACTGGGGCGAAGGCGAGGACTTGCACAGCATCATCATCAACGACGAATGGGCCACGGAGCCCATTAAGGATTTTACGGCCGCGGTACTTAGTGCTCAGAAGAAGCTTTATGCAAAGCGTCATTATGTGCGGCCAAATCTGTATAGTGCCCTGAAACGGCTGAGAGCACAGGATAGGCATGTGGCGTTGTGGGTAGATGCACTCTGCATCAACCAGGAAAACGATGCTGAGAAGACAGTCCAGGTCATGAAGATGAATCAGATATACCAAAAAGCATACAGCGTCTGTATCTGGCTAGGTCTGGACGATCCGGACTTCCATTCGAGTAAAGCGATGACTTTTATCAAAGATGTGGTCGACCTGAACAAGCTGAACAATCTCCTCACAGACGATCGTTACATCCCGCAATGGGCGAGTCTGTTCCAATTACTCAAGTGGAGCTGGTTCTCGCGACGTTGGGTTATCCAGGAACTAGCACTAGCTCAGCAGGCTACCGTTCACTGCGGTCAATCTGAAGTTCATTGGAACGATTTCCGGGACGCCATCGGAATTTTTCATCGCTACTTCAAGTCACTGCAACCAAGGATACAAAACCCCAAACTCGGCGGCAGTCCGATATCTGATTTGGAACCTCTTGGAGCCAAACTACTTGTGGAGATGACGAGTAACTTATTTCGAACCAAATCGAACGGCGCGTCTGAATCGACCATGAGCTTGGAAAAGCTGGTGTGTCAGCTATCCACTTTCAGTACATCCGATCCGCGCGACACTATCAACTGTTTGCGCAACCTTTCCAAAGAGCTTAACGCAGTAAAAACGAGGAGCTCAAGCTCACCTGCACGTACACATAGACAGCCACCAGAACCTAATTATAAGCAAGACCTTTTCGAAGTCTATCGCGATTTCGTTGAGTGGGTGGTAGAGGAATCCAAATCTCTGGACATCATCTGCCGTCATTGGGCTTTGAAAGAAAAAGAGAAGCTAGACATTGGCCCCACAGCTGCACCACGGCTTGTAACACTGCCATCTTGGATTCTAACTGCAGAAGACGGGTCTTATGGCGCGGGCGAGGCAGTATTCAGGGGCCGCAAAGCTGGTGACAGCCTTGTAGGCCTTCCTGGGGAGGCGGTGTACAACGCTTCTGGGCGCAGTGTTCCGATCGTTCAATTCGGGGACGGCGATGCTCGAGAGTGGTCACCAAGTCCCAAGTCAGGTCCACGGCTCTCCCTCTTCCCACAAGACGATTCGTTGACAGTATCTGGCTATCTTATCGGGAGAGTGAATTGGAGCTCACCTCCGATACGATCCGGCCTTATTCCGCAACGAGGGCTGGAAAAGCTGGGGTGGACTTACAGAGATGCGTCGGCAAATAAGCCAGCGCCCGATCAACTCCGCCGTACTTTGGTAGCCGGTCGTGGACCCAACGGCTCAGATGTACCGACTTATTACTCTCGAGCTTGCAACTACTGCCTACTTAACGAGACTCCTAACGGCGATATCGATACAACCGACCTGTTGCGCGCAGATGAATCTGTATCACCCCAGAGCATTGTCAAAGACTACCTGGAGCGTGTCCGAGCGGTGACCTCCAACAGGGTGATTCTTCAAGGGAGGTCGACTATTCCAGGCGGCTCGCCACCTTCGCACTCAATCCCGACATCGCCAATCTCACCAACTTCGGTGAGAACTTCCGAGGACCTCGTAGGGCTCGGCCCGTTAGACACCACAAAGGACGATATCATTGCGATCTTGTATGGGTGCAGCGTACCTGTCATTCTTCGTCGGTCAAGTAGCTATAACCGACTACAGGGGTACAGATTCCTTGGGGAAGCCTACATCGATGGTAAAATGGATGCGGAGTGCATGTCGGAAGGGCATGAGTTGATGGAATTTGTGTTGCGCTGAAGGCAACTATGACACTCTCCCAGGTGCGCCTTTAAGAGTCAAGAACATGATGTCACTTTCATACTGCAATTCACGTAGTATTCCAACCGCAACATAAGATCAAGCATGTGGTATAATTCTCTAGTTCACATTGTTCTCCTTCTCCCATTTCACCACATCCAAGACTACCTCTTTGATCGTGTCATGGCCACTCTTCCACTGGGTTCCAAAGACAGCCTCCGACTTCGAAGTGTCAATTTTCGCAAATTGCTTCGGTCCCTTTCGCTCGAGATTAGGCTGGAGTGCAGGAATCCGCTTGGCCAACTCGGGAGATTCGGCACGAAGATCGACTGCAATTGCTCGCAAGTCCAAGATCTCGGGTGAAACTAACAGATAGCGTTCGTTGCCAGGCACTTTGTTCCGATCAAGGGCGGTGACGTGGGATTTGGCCACGTCGTCAGTGTTTCTGGAGTTTTGTCAGCAAATTGCAAGGCAAGTATTAGTTGAGTGTACTAGAGCTCCGCAAGGGCAGACCAAACCGGCTGGCTGACTCTCGGAGCTCAAGGACCTGGAAAGATACTCACAGCACGAAGGGAAGGATGTTGTCAACACCCTGAACGGCATCTCCAGCCAACAGCGCGGTATACACAGCAGAGTTGCCTCCTGGACCATTCGCGATAGGCTTGTATCCTGGTTGTGGGCTTCGTCCCGCGATCAAGGGCGGCAGTAGCATTACCACATCGAAGTCTGGTCGATTCGTTTCCACCCATGACCATGTCTTGTGCTCCGCGTCGGTCTTTGCAAATACATACGCAGACAGGGAGTCGTTCTTGGCCTCCTCGAAAGTGATGGGGTTGAAGTTCTTCTCTGAAATGACAAGACTGGGATTAAAGAAATCGGGCAGAAGCACGGTTTGCACAATTGATCCGCAGATGACAACTCTCTTGACGGTTTTGCTCTTCTTAGCCGCTTCCAGAATGTTCTCGTCAATGGTCCACGTCGGCTCGATCATCTCTTTTACGAGGTCACTTCCAGGGCCTGCAAGGGGAGTTGCGAGATGTACGATGGCTGTCGCGGATGAAGAAGGCCCATCAAAGGCTCCAGCAACAGTCATGTCCGGGATGACAGTGAACGTTAGTAGACCGGACTTGACGGCGTCGGCAAATTTGGACTCGAAGAACGCGATAGCGGACGTCTTTCGAATGACTATGTTGACTTTATGGTTTGCACGGATCAAGTGCTCAAGGGTGATTGCACCAACATTGCCGGTGGCACCGGTAAGAAGGACGGATTCTTGAGCCATGGCTTCTGACACTTCAATGTTAGCACTTGAGGCCGCCAAAGCTTCAAGAGGATTTCTTACCGTGTAATCGGTCGTATGAGTCGAAGGGGATAGTAGAAGAGGTTCTAGACTAGTCCACGGGTTGCTGATTTCGGTGTCGTTGCTGTCTGAATGGAACTGGGAGTACAGGATCTGATATTTAAGTAACACACATGGTGGAGTAGTTGTCTTACAACCCACAACTGCCTTCTTTCAATTACATTCGTACGAGGTTCGATGTTTGCAGCACACTACTTAGCAAGATCAGTAACCACCGTTGTTGACTTACCAACCCACCAACGTACACACCAAAAGTCCCTCGCGAAAAGACGTCAAGTTCGAGCGCGAGCCCACGAGAAGATCACACAAGCAAGATCAGTAAACATAATGCCACGGTCCGAAAGCCGAGGCTAACCCAATTAGTCTACCCAGCTCCTCGCTTAGCTACCGTGCCAAAAGGGCCAATGCCCCGACCAGAGATCTAGTACAGCGAATATAACAGACTGTCTCTCTAGCATGTGCAGTCGCATGGAAAATCCGCTTGTTGCACTTACAGAGGTAACTCGCAAGGCTGACACGTCGTATTGCGCCCTCTGACGTCACACACATCCATTGACATCTCGGAAGGTAGATCACCTGGGCAGTATTCAGAACGCATCTCATCTATAGCCAGTGATGGAGCATGCGTATGCAACCGAAGGAGATACTCCACTTTGCCTGCGACAGAAAAGAAATGTAAACCTCTAGAAGGTGTCATGTTGGTGAGTGCACTGGTGCTGGTGACACGGATTTGACGTTAATCCCCCTTTCATTCCCACGCGTTTGCAGCGACCGGTGAGGATAGCAGTACAGTAAGCACGGGGATATATTCAGAAGATGAGGCTGAGTAGAACATTGGCGTTGCAGGATAGGCGCTCTACCTAAGTCCCTAGGCAGACCACAGCTGGGAATGAACCAAGATGCGGCCCGCTCGCTTCATCTCGGCCCCCACGACCCAACACGCGGCGAATGCTCGAGATGCATTTCCCTACTTGGCAAATGTCTGGCGCGGCTGGGGCGCAGTTCGAGCGAGAAGTGGTATGTGTGGCGGAGTTTCAGGTCCGAGATAAGATCATAGGTAGGTAGGTAACAATTAAAACCCCATGGGCGTTCAGGTGCTTTGCTATGCCATCCCAATGCGACATAAAATGCACTATCCACATGCCATGTATGAAACTCCATATAGGGAAGGGCAATCGAGCGTGGGTGTCGACTCTGTGGGAATCAAGCTATCTGGAAGGTGAGAGTTAGGCGCGTGGCTATGACGTCATTGCAACCTTGGAACTGCTGCTAACCAGCGTAGGGAGCCCACGGACGAACAAAACAGCGACTACAGCATTGATGCTATTCATGAACCACGTATTAGCTCAACTAAACCGGAGAGCTTTGCCACGAGCACTGGAAATGAATCACACGACGACGACTTCTTACTTTTGACCCGATCCGCGGTGTTCCAGCCTCGGCGGCCGGCCAGGCGACCATTTCTGACAGGATGGCGACCCGGGGCAGTCTTGTCGCTCGTAGGAGCGATAACAATCACCATCTTTAACCTCTTCGTCACGATATGGGTATGGAAGAACCCTGAGAACATCATCGAAGGGACCATCGGAACATTGAGCATTGGTAACTGTGGACGGACAAGAAGATTGAACGTCAGAATTCATCTGCTCGTTAACATCCTCAGCACTCTACTGTTATGCGCAAGCAACTATTGCATGCAGGTCCTCAGCGCCCCCAATAGGGCAGAGCTTGACCGGGCTCATGCGCAACGAGTATGGCTGCACATCGGGGTACCAAACTTGCGCAACTTCAGACACATTGGACGCAGTAGATTAGCCGTCTGGCTTCTACTGCTTTGCACCTCTGTGCCACTCCACCTGTTTTTCAATTCAGTGGTCTTCGCCAAACTTCAGGCCAACAACTACGCAGTCCTTCCTATAACAGAGGATTGGTTCCACGGGGCGCCTTATGACACGTCTAACTTTAAGAACCTGACAAAAGATATCACGGAAGAAATGGTGCTTGAGATTGACAAATATCGGCCCAATCTTTCTAACGTCGTCGATCTAAGAAAGGACGGCACGATGCCGAGATACAAGAATATCAGCACTTCGGATTGCTTTACCCAGTACGACAACCATTACGTCTCTGGAGTGGGTAACGTTTATCTGGTGCAAGACTACCCCACAGTGTGGCGGAACAACACAGCGTGGCAATTGTGGCGTAACCCCAACACCTCGTATTATGTTTGGGATGACATCAATTCCCCGTCAGATCGTATAGACCGGAAATCGCCGCACAAACTCGACCTCACGCCTACAACGCAGAGACTACCCGAAATAGCCTCGCCAGAGATTTATCCATCGAACACGTGGCGCTGTCCTTCCCATGTAGTCAAAGGTTGCGATGTTCGGAGTCGCTATGAAGTGCCGCACAATCGGTCAGATTGGCAACCTTATGGCAGCCGAATCAATCATTGCATAGTCGAGCAAGTCGAGGAATTCTGCAAACTACAGTTCAGCTTCTCTATCGCACTCGCTGTCATAATTTCAAACATCGTCAAGGTGGCCTGTATAGCTGCGACGCTCTTCATCTGTGGAGACCATGCTCCTCTCGTTACGGTGGGCGATGTAGTGGCGACATATCTCGATGAGCCAGATCCGACAACCCGCAATCGCTGTCTATATTCTAAACAGCTCATCGAGTCGTCTTGGGGAAACGAGTGTGAGTCCCAACAACCAGCGCGGAAATCCATTCCCCAAAGATACAATGCAAAAGAGGAGAGGTGGAGGAAGGCTCCCAGCGAGGGCAGATGGATCTGGACATACGCAACGTAAGTTAGCAGACTTTAAGTCACGATCTAAGCTTATCACCCCCGGCCAGTTATTTCGCCGTCTTCGTTTTCGGCATTCCAAGTCTTTACTATTCTCTCAGGGATATGCCCTCGGACCCACGCGAACTATGGCAAATCGGTTTTGGCACAGTAAACGGCGCCAACCTGTTCAGCTCCAACCTTCCGCTCGTAGGTAGTATTATGCTTGCAAACACACCACAAGTACTACTGTCCTACTTTTACCTAGCCTTTAACGCACTTTATACGAACATGCTTGTCGCACACGAATGGGCCTCGTATCTGAACGAGCGCAAACCCCTTCGGGTCACCTCTCCGCGTGGAGGACAGCGAGATACCCATTGGCTTAATGTGCCGTTTCGATATGCGATCCCCATGACGATTATCTCTGGCCTCTTCCATTGGCTCGCTTCCCAGAGTGTCTTCATGGTCCGCATTTCCATCACGGATCAAACGCGTCAACCTGTGAACCAGATCTCGACAGTCGGATATTCGCCAATGGCCATAATCTTGACGCTTGTCATCGCGACCATCATCGCAGGTTTCGGGGCAGTGCTCTCGTGTTTCAAATACCCTGCTGGTATTCCTCTGGCTGCAAGTTGCTCCGTGGCTATTAGCGCTGCATGCCATCCTCCTATGGTGGACCAAGATGCGAGCCTGCGGCCTGTGCAGTGGGGTGCTTCTACACATTCGGGGTGGGACAGCTATCGCCAGGAGACAGTTGGTCATTGCAGCTTCTCGAGCCTGCCAGTTGAGTTACCAATATCTGGACGGCTATATGCATAGGTTGGCGAAAGTGCTTCCAAGGTTGTTCATGCGGGGACTTCGGGAAGGACAAAGGGGTTGGGTTGGGTGAGCGACGCGCTGACATCGGCCCACTTTTGCGCGTTCTGGGGCATCGCCGGACTATGCCTAGTTGGGCTAGCGGACGAATCACATTAATTACTGCCGACCCGCGCGAAGTTGCATCAAATCGTCTCTTCAACACCAGTATGGTAGCCCCACAGTCATCATCTTCAATTTCCCACTCCATTATTGTGAGCGCTACGTACTACTGCGACCATCCCGAACAATGATCTGCGAGATCTTCTCTGCTAATGCATATATGGTGCTCTGAGGATGGCCAGGTGGCAGGAATGGGAATATACTGGCGTCCACAACACGAAGCCCATCTACCCCGAAAACCTTGGCTTCGGAGTCAACGACGTCCATCTCATCAACTCGCTCGCGAACACCATCCTTGAGTACGCTCTTGCCCATTCGGCAGGTCGAAGAGGCGTGCCATACTGTGATCGCGCTGTCTCGGATGACTGCAAGAATCTGTTCGTCGCTGTCCTTGTCGAGGCCTGGGTACGCTTCACTACCCATGTATTCCAGTTGTGCTGCGACGTCCTTTGTCGCAAAGACTTCGCGCATCCTACGGTACCAGGCGATAGCGAGCTCCTGATCGGCTGGATCAGACAGCCAGTTCGGGTTGATGGCCGGCGCAGCGAGCGGATTTGCCGATTTGAGTGTAATGTTGCCTCGCGACAGCGGTGCCACCATGGCTCCAAGAATACTGACATACTTCTTGCCGTTCAGAGGCTGTTGCGCCAGGGGATAACGGAAATTTCCTGCGTACGCGTCGGCAGCGATGTATTCTACCTCGGGCCAGTCGTCAGGAAAAGTTTTCAGGGCATCCAGCGTGCTTTGGCTGAGTTTGTCACGAATCCCTTCCACCTTCGACAGTTTTTCCCAGCCCAATATGTCGGCAGCATAGGTCAGTAAACCTTTCGCTCTCGTTGTGTACTCGACAAGCGCGTTGACCAATTCCAAAGGTCTAAGAAGTATGGAACCTACAGTCTTGAACTTGACGGAGTATGAAGGACCGAATAGAACGTGGTCCCACATGTTCTGACCAACACCCGGGGCTGAAACAATCTGGTCGATACCATGCTCCGAAAGCTGGTCTGTCGGACCAACGCCCGAGAGCATGAGGAGTTGAGGAGACTGAAGCGTTCCAGCACTCACTATCACCTCGCGACGAGCCTTTATGGTATACTTTGCCAGCCCAATAAGGGCTGACACCTCGACTCCGTTTGCTTTAGGCCTGGCAGAAGATTTGTCGAACAAGATTCGCCGCGCTTGGGTATGGGTAAACACCTTGAGATTGCGTGAGGCCTCGGAATTGGCTTGTACGGCGTGTATGTAAGCAACCGACGAACTTCGCGTCTGATCGCGCGACCGGATGGTACTCTGCGACCATTGGTACCCGAGCAACTTTCCGTTGTTGAAGTCAGTGTTCTCTTGGATATCGAAGGCCTTAAAAGCCTTCTCGAGGTATGATGCCCAGATCGAGATCCAGTTTCCGTAGCCAACTTGCACAGGTCCACCGCTATTTGAAAAGCTGGATGCATCGTATGTGGTCGTGATGTTGTCAAGCGACCGCTCTCCGGGGGCAGTGAAAGTCACTGCTTTGTTGAAGAATGGGGTAAGGTTTGCCATGGTATAGCTCTGGTCACCAACAGCATCTGCCCACATCTGATAGCTTGCCGTGGTCCCGCGGTGGTAAACCATGAAGTTCAAAGCACTGCTCCCACCCAAGCATTTGCCGCGCGCATAGTGAATTCGGCGATTGTTCAGCTGCGGCTGCGGCTCCGTGGCGAAACCCCAGTCTGTCGTCGGTACCATGTCGGCGAGGCTCGCTCCGACTCCAAAGAAGGATCCTGCTGGTGTCGTGCCCAAGACTGGCTTCGCGATCTCGTAAAATCCGCCAGCTTCGATGATAGCAACGCTGAATCCTGCCTCGGCTAGTCTTACGCCAACTCCAGCACCCGCCGTCCCTCCTCCAACGACGACATAGTCGAAGGTTTGCTCGCCGCCTAGTATTCCGCCGATAGCACCAAGTGTACCATCAATCAGTCCATCTCCCTGAAGAGTTGATCCAATGGTTTCGAGAATGGGGTCCAGAATGGGGTTGCCGGTTTGTGCGAGTGTTGAAGCGACAAGGGAAAACAAGGCTGCTCGCCGTGTAAAAAGTCGTGAAAGCGGCGCCATGGTAGTGGGATGAAAGAGCCCCTCCGCGGACACAATGGTCTATGGGGGAACCAGTTATTAACATTTTACCCACATTTGACGTGCGCCATCTGCGTTGTCTAGTCGTTCGGCCGTGCATCAAACTCAATTTTCATTGTCGACTAGGCAAAGCGAGGTGTTGTACGGTCACCCTCGGCGCTGTGGGCAGCGAGTCACGCTGATTTCCCCCTGGACCCATGTGCGAATCAGGGCCGTCCCTAGCGCGTGCTTTGTTCTAGCAAGCGCCATACGACTAGAAGCCGGCTCCATGTCTATCGCGTGGAGAAATACACGCCTATGAAGAAGATGTGTTCATGGGAACATTGCACAGACTTGCAGCGAATGTGTCTAATAAGTTCTCATGATGCCGTCTGTCGTCGCTATGCGCGCATTCTGCTCGCGAATCTGGGTGGCAAGATCGACCCCTAGGCTTTGGCACGTGTGCGTCCCGAGGTCCTTGAAGATCAATTTTCGTCGATCGTTCTACAGAGTTGCCTTAGTCGGCAGTGCTAAGACGCCGTCCACTTCTACTCCGAAGCTAGAACTACCTCTTCGGCCCACTTGCAAGTTGAACGAACCGAAACAGACACGATGTCGGCCCGCCTCCAAGGTTTTGCGCATCATCGAGCATCGCCGAACTATGCCTAATTACCTAGGTAGTTCAGGGGACAAATTGCATTGTTTACTTCAGGCTTTCACGTGAAAGACTGCTACAATGCGCACGACACACACGATGACTGAATCCTCCCATTAAATAATAGGAAGAATGAGAAAGAGATAACTTCAGGCTTGGGGGTAGTCGCGACTCGCAATCATACCGTCAATCAGGAGCCCGAACGAGGACTAGTCCGCAGTCCGCAGTCAAAGGCGAGATTACCTGACGAAAACAAGAATCTGAACAGGTCTGCGGACTACAGTAACATAAGAGCATGCAAAGTAGGCGAGCTAACGTTGATGTAGGGTGTTCTGTTGTTCCCTAGGTTGACATGCAGTCTATTCTTTCTGAACTTCCGCCAACCCACTTCTACTCAACATGACTTTCTATGCCCCCCATCTTCTCCGCCTTCCAACACATAGTCAAACTAACCATCGCCAATCTAAGCAACCCTCGCATTAACAGGAATAACAGCATGCCCACTCCTCGGAACCTCGCCCTCACCATACACAACCTGCTGGTTCGGCTTCTCAATAGTCTGATGAACCTTCATAGCTACAATCACATCGCACATTAGCCTCAATCCCCCCATACATTTCTTTCATGCGACGAAAACTTACTCAGACCATCGCGCTGGGGCTCAAGCGTGAAAGTGTCGGGTGTGCACTGGACGTTGTAGACAATGCCCTTCTCGACCCAGGTGCAGTTTGACTCGAGACCGTCGGGATATTCTTCGTCGACGTAGACGGCGGTGAGAGAGAAGGATACGACTTGTTGGCTGACGTCCTTGTAGGAGCGGGTTACGTTCCAGGCGGCTTGGATGGGGTTGCTGGCGCTGACGGCGGCCGCGAGGGCGAGGGTGATGGC
>Ga0265797_10010475_pt1 | contig 11809 bp, 12 predicted proteins | sample P2T30metagenome_FD_192433 | JGI IMG/M metagenome (GOLD analysis project Ga0265797, IMG submission 192433) | Plant litter microbial communities from East Loma Ridge, Irvine, California - P2 T30 | ecosystem: Environmental > Terrestrial > Plant litter > Unclassified | place: USA: California... | reverse complement strand
GAGAGAGGCAATGTGGGAGAGAGGGAAGAGGAAACACGTGTTGACCGCCCTTCGAAAAAGAGAGCGTTGTTATCTATCCTGGGCCGATCCAGGGTATGATGCAATGTGAGCTGCCATGTCATCAGGGTGGGCCGTTGGTGCTATAATTTTCGGCGGAGTGGGTCCAGGTGTTGAGAGACTAGAGACCGGGTTACTTGCCGGAACACGAAGGTCGGTCAGAGCGGTCGGCCACGTCCTTCGTCCCGCCATGCTGACAAGTGTGTGCACTGGACTTTTTGGGCTTGTCATTGCAATCATGGTATTGCTTTGGTTCACACTATCGCTGTTACACGTCGTGCATATCGTGCAAGTACCTTTGTACCAGGTGATGTTGCCTCAAGGACGAGCTGATCCCTCAAGCTTTCAGTGAGCTGCAGAGCTTTCAGCCTCATCTTATCTCGAGAGATGGAAAGAGTTTCTCCCATTGGCTTGTTTCAGCTCACGTGACACGTGCGTGGCGATCAGGGTTTCGGTTTTTGAAAGGAAACTTCCAGGGCGAAGGAGACGAGATTGGCCCAAGGATGCAAATCCCGAACCGGTAGGGCTAGACGAGCACCAAAGGCGGCCGAAGAGCAGAAGTTTTACCAGACTCTAGGTTCGCACGCGTTTCAGCATGTTTTGCCCTGCGTCCAGGCGGCGTTGAGATGGATTATTCCTGCTACTCCTCACTAATCTGGCCTGCAATGTATGTAAGAATAAGTTTTCTGTCCCCAGCATGTTTGCTAGTGTTCTCCGGATCTGTAGCAAGACCTGGGGTTGCCGATGTTGCCGCGAATTAATGGCGCAGCACGGTGAACGCCAGCGAGGGCTGGTAGATGTTTAGGTTGACACGGGTTGTTGATGCACCTGCTTTCTAGATCACACCGCTGTCTCGGCCGTGACTTGGGCGTCAAGGGCGTTCATGGTAATGTATACCGCAATGGGGATCCCGCCTGCTCTGCGGTTGACAGGCCGATGGGAATGTGCCTTGCTCGGGCTCGGAGCAAACACCTGACGCGAGGCAAATGAAGTGTTTGAGTTAGGCTTTCGTGGCAGTCTTCCGGTGGCCACGTGTGCTGGGATAGTCTCAATGGTGTATGTTATTTTGGTAGGAGAGTTTGAGTCGAAGGCACAGCTGACCATCTGTCGGTAATTGCCAGCCGGCTTGGAGATGTGGTTTAGGAAATTGTGGCGAGGAACAAGAACGACCACGTGCCGACGGAAGATAACCGTTAGTGCTCCAGAACATACATTCATATTGCCACGGCTCACGACAATCACTTGTATGACTTTGAAGTCCATCGGATACCGTATGCGATGGTTGTTACGATTTTCGAAAATCGTTGCTATGTCGACCCTAACCCTGCTTACACCAGAGCTGCATATGTGCTTGTTCACATGGTCGACGAGACATGACTTTAATCACTGTTCAACATGACATGCATCACAACTCAATCGATCCCAATGCGTTGATTGTATATTCTCGCATGATACCAAGAAATAAAAACAAGCTAGGTCCTCCAAGTCGTCCTTCCCCTAAACCGACCTCACTCCTCACCTCTCAACCCTCCCATCCCCCCACGTAATCTCACACTCCTCATTACTCCCAATCCTCAAATCCACCTCCCCCAAATTCTCCTCAATCCACCTGCGATTCCCCTCATCACTCTCATCATAAGTCCTCAAACTATCCTCCATACTGCTCGCTTTCCCCTTAGACAACCTCCTCTCCGCAACCCTCTGCCTCACAAGCTCCGGCCTCACGTCAATGAACCACCTCCCATCGACCAGCGGCGCGCGGATCTGCCGGTAAGGCTCCCGGTCCGAGAGCATGTAAATGCCCTCGAAGATCACCACCTGCGCGTCAGCGTGCACTTTCTCGCCGTCGGGGATGGGCTCGAATTTCCCGTCTTCGTCGACGCCAGGACAGTTCAATTCATGCCCCGGGCCGAGCTCGCGCAGTTTCTTGAAGAACTCGACCACGGCTTCGCCGTCGAAAGTTTCGAAAGAGCCTTTATGCTGCTTTTGCTCGTCGGTCAGGACGTGCGAGGGTTTGACGAAGCCTTCGATGGAGAGGGCTTGGGCTTTGAGGCCACGGTTGGTGACTGCGTCGGCGATGGAGGAGGCGATAAAGGTTTTGCCGCTGCCGGGGCCGCCGGCGAGGGCGATGAGGGTGCGGCGGTTGGGGGCTTGTTGGGAGTGTAGGTGCTGGATGTGGTCTGCTAGACGGGAGGCAAGGGCTTCGGTCTTCATTTTGGGTGTGGGTTTGTTTGTTGTTTGATTGGGATTGCGATTAGGGATAATTGGTTATTGGTTATGGGGTCGGTTGGAGTGAGATTGAATGAGAGTTGCGATGGTGAGGATATGAAGATTTGTACCTACTTACTTACACTAGTTTTTGTTCGACTGCCAATGAGATATTCTAACCATGATGCTGTTCATATTGTTGAGAGGATATCCCGTTGTGACAGTCCATGTACGCTCTCATGACGGCTGTCTTGAAGTTTCGAAGGAGGGAGTGGATGGCGTGTGGTTCCAAAGACCCTGTATGACTTCAGACTGGCGTTCTGCTTCTAGCGAGTGGAGAGAAGATCCACCCTATTCCATTCTTATGCGGAGACAGCCCCACAGACCGATGGACTTGACTCCTGAGCTGAGCTGAGTCGAGGCTGGCAAGATCGGTGAGAGTGGGTGAGAGACATGACACATGATTTTAATGCCCTTGGATCGTGAAATCAACAACCTTGTACAACAATCACCATATTCGACTGTAACCTGTAGTGGCCTACAACTTCGAACCGCGCACAACATAGCCGACTCTAGGGAAATGCAATTGCACACCCGAGTCCAGACCGAGAATGACCTCGTGCGTGTTCGAACCAATGAGCTTGCCCTTCTGAGGGTGTACGCCTGGCTTGGTGCTGCAAAGGAAAAGTCATTGTCAGCCACGCGCAGAGAAACATAAGTGATGGGAACACATACTCCGCGCTGTCCACAACCACAGCTGTGCCTTGCGTAATGCCCAGAGGCTCGTCCTTTGCAACGGTGAGACTGGTAGACGAGAGACCCGCATTCTTGATCGCCTTGATCGCAGCATCCTGCTCAAGAGTGTCGTGCTTAGGCTTCGGCAAAGAAGAGATCAGGTTCCAGACTTTAGGGTAAGCCGACTTGTCAAGTCCTGGGAAGCGCTTCGCAGCACCCAGTCCTGCAACCACCCATCAGTCTCATTGTGTTCTCACTTTTGCACAATGGCAAACTAACCTGTCAAGACCCATCTCAGGACGAAAGCGACATGAATATCCGCGACACTGATCTTGTCCCCACCGATGAACGGCCCATCCGCAAGGAACACCTCCTCCACAGTCGCAAGCCTACTCTTCAATCCCGCCAGCGCAGTCGGCTCCAAGCTCTTCAACAGTTCCGGCTTCGCAATGATCGGGAAGATACTCGCCCGGTCTTTCGAGAAAGTCGGATCGTTAACAGCCTGCGGAGGCAGCAGCGGCAGGACCGCGCTGAAAGTATCGTTTCCCCAAACCTCGAACGCTTTGTCCGCTTTGCTGGTCGCGATCTTGTTCTTGCCGCCGAGCTGGTTGAGGATCACGTCGATGATGGCGGAGGAGTCGGCGTAGACGTCGCGGCCGACGGCCAGGACGGGGATGCGGCGGTAGGTGATGTCTAGGGCTTCGAGATCGCGTCGTGGGAGGACGGCGGGTTGAGGGAGCTCGGAGTAGGGGATTCCTGCGGCGGTGAGGAGAAGGTGAATCTTCTGGCCGTAGGGGGAGGTAGGGTAGGAGAAGAGGACGATGGGTTGTTGGGAGGTCATGATGGCTGGCTGGTGTTTAGATGTGTTGTTGGTTGTTGTCGTTAACGTTGCATTGGTAGGAAACGGTAAAGGGAATGAGAGAGCGATTGACCTACATGTAAATATGTATTCTTAGCACTTCTCGGTAGTGACAAATACGCTGACGTGCTGCCCTTTACCTTTGCTAGACAAATGGCGTCAATGCCGGTTCTGGTGTCGAGAGCAGCACATCCAAGGTCGAGAGGCGGGGAGTGGGAGAAGCTGGCGCTGGCGGGCCGAGGTCCAAGGTCTAGGCATGCTAGGTTCTTCAGGGCGCAACTTGCATTTTGGTCCCAAACAAATGACATGACCAAATGCATCTCCATGATGCAGACGAAGGTGCCTCCATCATGGTACAGTATCACGACATGCCAACGATGTCTCGCATCAATCCGATCTAGAAGAGGTAGGGCTGACTTCACGTAACCAAGTGAGCAACCGCTATAGAGGATGTTGCTCATTCCCTACTCGCCAAAATGGCACTTGAAACGCCTCTTTCATGCACGCTGCGCGCGTGTGGACGCACGAAGGCGGAGAAGAAGCATGGGAGCATGCACCGCATGGGCGAGAACCACCAGTGTGGCGCAGACTTGAGAGTCGAATGCGGCTGAAATATCAGCTGCTGTACCTGCTGTTCCTGCTTGCTGACTCCTCTTATCTAACATCGAGCCTGGTGCGCATCGCAGCTATTGCAGCAGCACAATGGAAGCTGCAGGTACCGCTGTGGGAATAGCTTCACTAGGTATACAGCTATGCCAGGGCCTCTTGTCTTACTACGAAGCATGGCGAAGCTATCACCAGGACATCTGCGACGCCTGCAACAAGGCCAGCGAGCTGGAGAAGACATTCGCACTTCTGAATGATACGCTGCAAGCCCCGGATCTGGAACCCGAGAGGCGGGCGAGAGTGGCGGAATGCCTGGCGTCCTGCAAGACTGGGCTTGATCGGTTCCAGAAGAAGAATCGTAAGCTCCTGAGCGTCACTCAACCGACAGGAACGCGGGAGAGAGCAGCCGCTGCTGCGAAGAGGTCTCTCTATCCTTTCAAGGTCAGCACCCTCGCCAAGCTGACGGAGATGGTCGAAGATCTTGTCCGCCATCTAGCTTTCGCAGTCCAAATCCTTCAGGTCAGTCTCTTGAATGACTCTCGCAACGAAATTGCTGCAGTTGGAGCTATGACGCAAACTTTGACTTTCAAGGTCGGCTCCTTGCAGAAGGAATTCACGATCTGGCAAAAGGACGACAAGTATCGCAGAGTGATGTCGTGGCTTGATGCACCGGACCCGTCGACTAGCCACAACACAGCACGGCATAAACACGAAACAGGCACTGGCTCTTGGATTCTCGGATGTGATGGCTACTTGCATTGGCAACGTAATCCTGGAAGTCACCTATGGCTCAACGGCAAAGCCGGCTCTGGGAAGACCGTGCTATGCTCAACAATAATCCAGAATCTTGACGCCTATGTCAAGAAGACCAGCGACATTGTTTTTGCTTACTTCTACATCTCCTTCTCGGAAGCGAACAAACAGAGCATTGACAATTTACTTGCCTCCTTGGTCACTCAGCTCTGCAACAGTCAGCCACCTTTCTTGCACCTCGAAAAGGTATACGACAAACAGATGAAACCATCAAGGACGCTTCTAATCGAGACGCTGGCGATCGCCTGCAAGCAATACGGCGAAGTCATCATAGTGCTAGATGCTTTGGACGAGCTGCCGGAAGGTAACGAACGGCGGGATGTACTGGCATATCTTGCAGAGTTGAAGCGAGGCGCGACAAATGTCAAAACCATCGTGTCAAGCCGATGCGTAGCTGACATTGAAGAGGCAATGGCATCTTACGGGGCGGTTTCCTTGCCGATTGACCTGGCCCGCGTCAACGAAGATATCAAACTTTACGTTGCGAACCAGTTCAGCCAAGCTCCAAGATTGCAGTCCTGGCGGGCTGAGATGCAGCGCCGGGTCCAGGAGACGTTCCAGGCGAAAGCAGACGGGATGTAAGCACGTTTCGCCATCCATACTTTACCTTGCATCTGCTCACCATACGAATCTGTAGGTTCAGATGGGCATACTGCCAGCTCCAGAGCCTGAAGCAACTGCGGTCCACCAGGGAAAAGTCTATTGAAGATGCTCTCCGCTGCCTTCCAGTTGATCTAGACGCCACGTACGAGAGAATGCTTGCTCGGATCGACTCATACAGCCTCGAAGAGGCGTTGACCATGCTCAGATGGCTGTCCTTTGGAGCAGGCTCGCTCACGCTTGGCGAACTCCAAGAAGCTCGACTTACCAGTCCTTCAGGAGGCGGAACTGTCGCTTGGGATGACCCTGGGTCCATTCAAGATATCGTAGAGATACTTGGAGACCTCGTCTACATCGAGGAACCTATCCATGTCATGGCTCAAGTACCACACTGGAGCAGTCAAGCGCCACGTTCACGTATTGCTTACGACTCATTCCGAGCCTACGTGACTGACCACAGTGGAGAGGCAGCAGCCGGCCCCGCGAAAGCTGACCACAAGCATTTATACAAAGCATGGCTCTTGCAGGACGGCAAACAATTCTGCAACATCCGTCTGGCTCATTTTTCGGTCAAAGAATACCTCTTGTCAGGTCGCATCCCGCACCAGCTCTGTGATGAGTTCAATCTTCGGCAGACATCAGAACGAGAAATGTTGGCGCAAAGCTGTTTGGTCTACTTGTCGCATTACAGTAGAAGCGAAAAAAAGCGTGCATCCGCCGCTGACTTTGCCACTTTCCCGCTGCTAAGACATGCTGCTTTGCATTGGCCAGGCTACGTCGACCCTGACATGGCGCAGCCGTTACGCCATGAACTGCAATTCTTGCAAGATGACAATGCTCGCACTGCTTGGGTCCGTGTACTGACCTCGAACCAGGGTGTATGGGACCAAACGCTGAAGCCAAAATACATGTACGGCACCGCACTCTACTTCGCGAGCAGCCTCGGACACCAAGCCTGCGTGGAATGGCTTCTGAAACGACCCGTGGACGTCAACGCCTTGGCCGGACCATACAACACCGCTTTGCAGGTCGCATCGGCGAACGGCCACCAGGCTATCGTGGAAATTCTACTGAGACACGGAGCTAATCCCAACGTGCTGCGCAAACTATCAATAGCATACACCGTCACGGCGCTCTGTGCAGCGGCTACACATGGCCATCACGGGGTTGTGCTTTCGCTTCTGGCCCACGGCGCTGGGCTCAACGTAGACAGCGATGAACCTTTTCGGGACCGGCCACTCTACGCTGCAGCGGAGAATGGACACATCGAGATTGTGGCCATTTTACTCCAGGCAGGTGCTGAGGTGAACCACTGTGGAACTCACCGAGGCACGACAATCCGTGTGGCCGCCGAAAAAGGCTATGATCAGATTGTAGAGCTCCTTCTGCGTGCTGGCAGCCGCGTCGACGAAGCAGACGAGGTCCATCTACTCACACCGCTCATGGCCGCTTTGGACGCGGGGCATCTCAGAATCGCAAAGAGACTGATTGAGTCGGAAGCATCCGTCACTGTCGTGGACGGACATGGAGTCACAGCGTTGGAACGCGCCGCTGAGTACGACCACATTAATCTTCTGGAGCTCATGCTAAAGCTCGGGCCGAAATTCGATTCGCAAGGCGCAAAGTCTTCTGCCTTGTTAGTAGCGATCGAATGTGGAAATCTGGATTGTGTGCAAGTCCTGGTCAAACACGGCGCGAGCGTGCATGCCTCGCGCGAACGAACCTTCACTCCTCTGTGCGCGGCATGTCTGCATGGCTGGGAGGAAATAGCTGATCTGCTCATCAAGGCTGGAGCGCGGACCGACGTAGGCGCTGACCCGGAGACTGACAGTCAGGCAATTTCCAAACCTCGGAACGTGGAGCCTGGCAAGAAAGCCTCACCCGATGAACCAGAGGGTGACCTTGACGTCTACATAAACCGACCATGGCTGGCCCCAGCCCCGCCCCTCCACCGAGCAGCCTGGCGCGACCATGTCGGCTTGGTCTCGCTACTACTGCGCACCGGCGCACCCGTCGACGCACGAAGATCTGGCAGTACCGCGCTCCAAGAAGCAGCTTACAGAGGACACGCCCACGTAGTGGGACTTCTGCTTGAAGCTGGCGCGGACGTGAATGCTGATGCTGGAGACTTTGAAAGCGCTGCGCAGGCAGCGAGGCGAGGTGGCCATAATGTTATTACGGAGACTCTGAGAGCTTTTGAGATGGCGAGAGGCAAGAAGTGAACTTGTTCAGGAGGATTGGGATAGTGCTTGATCGAGCCCACCTTTCTGGAGACTGCCTGCATGCAAGAAAAGAACGCCACTCATACATTGCCAAATACTGGTTCAGTCGATGACCTGTCCTGATGGCCAGGATACTTGTGGAAACCGCGGCGCGAATGTGGATGCGATCGGCCATTCCACCACTGACGAGGGCATCGCACCATTATTTATAGCGTCGATGGCCGGAAGCCTCGGTACTGTGAACATGCTGCTCGCGGGTGGTGCCAATGTTCGAAAAATCTCACAAGGTCAACGAAACCCATTGATTGCAGCGGCAGAAAATAGCCATGGTGAAGTGGTCGCAGCACTAATCGAAGCTGATGCTGAAGTCAACGCCCAATCAGACGGCGTCGTCTCAGCGCTTGGTGTTGCTGCAGCGAAAGGACACGTCCAGATTGTGGAAACAGTATTGCGCCATGGTGCCTACATCAATTTCGCCGACTACCATGGGCATACTGCACTCATGATTGCAGCAGCCGAAGGACACACAGAGGTCGTACAGACCTTGATTGATGAAGCAGCCGGGCAACTGAGCGATATTCCTGGATTCGAACAAGCAGTTGATCTTGCCACGAAAGAAGGCCACAGGCACATCGAGCAGATGTTGCTTGATCGATTCATTGATAGCTCGTTGCAATGAAGCTCAATCTTCTCACTGTGTGAGAGAAACATCTTACTCTGAAATGCCTTCTGTAGACTTCGAAATCCGATGTGAGCCTTATCATCGTTAGGTACTGCATTCGAACACGATGGATGACGGCAGTCTTTTCGATCACACCCTGACAGTGACAACGAACACGGTGCGACAGCGCGCACACGACCTTGAACACACACCGCATCGTCAACATATATTAGGGTGCACGCGCATTGGCCATTGACTCTGGCGACGGCGGCCTCGCTTCGGGGCCGGCGTCCGCTGGTGCGCCACTAATGGGCTGGACCAAACGCTATTCTCCTTGCTTCATCCTCGTATCTTCTTGTCTCATATCTTCTTCTTTTCTCTTTTTGAATATAATCAAAATTGGCCTTGTTGTGTGCGCTGGATGATAGGAGGTAGCCATCTAGCTGTGCAAGGTCCCTACTAGTACACTTACACAGTTCGTCGAGAGGCGTACACCACTTCAAATTCTTAACCATGCGTGGAGACAGATCGTACTCGTCCACAATGGACGAGCGCTCGCCGCTTTTGCAATACCAGCCGCACCCAATCACCCAAACCGAAGATAACGTGGACCATCACGTGCAGTTCTGCAACTTGATGGGCGTAACACCGCACACGCTTCCAGCTGGCCAGAAACACACTCCGCATCCGCAATCTCTTTACGCTCGCGCATTGCAACGCCGTCGTAGCCAGTCCTACACTTATGCTCTCACGGCAACTCTCACCAATGGCTTACTCCTCTCTCAAGTTGTGCTCGGCGCCGCTCTGACAGGTCTCGGCGCAAGCGACAGCAGCAGGGTGTTGATCACCGTTTTTGGCGCATTGAACACGATCATTGCTGGTGTAATTGCCTTCCTCAAGTCTCGAGGTCAGCCATTGCGAGCTCGTATGTTCCGCGATGATCTGGACCGTGTGGTCGACGAGATCGAGTCTTCAGCAGTCATGTGGCTTGGTATCTCAACTGGTGTGCACGGCTACGATGCCATCGACACTGACGAGCAAGTCACCGTGCGTAGCGAAGTCGCCAGACTGACTCGTCTGTACGACCGCGCTGTCAAGGCCAACACCACGAACGATCCGGACTTGTACGCTGCTGGAGGACCTGGCGACTTCCACCATGCAGCATTGCGATCTCGAACCGGAGGGCCAGCGTTGCCAGTTGTGGCACCTCAGCCCGTCGATCAACCCATACAAGCACCTGATATCCAGCCTCCCGTTGCGATCGAACCGGATCAAAGTCCAGCGACCCAGGTGCCAACACCCCCGCCCGCGTCCAAGCCGACTGAAACCCCGGAACCTGCTGCTAAAACGACTGAACCAAGCCCTCCGCCACAAGAACAACAATCGACGACTGCCGCTCCCAGCCCTAAAGCGCCTGAACCCGCACCAGAACAAACCGCTCCAGCTCCAATCCCAGCCCCAGTGCCATCGACCGAGCCCGCCGTAACCGATGAGAAGCCAGTAGCCAATTCCACACCGACAACGCCAATTACTGAGAACCCCGATCCTGATGCCAGCCCAGCAACCGCTGCCCGCCTCCCGCCACGAGAGAAGACGCCAAAGCTTTCGAGGCTAGACGACCTGCGAAGAACTGTAAGCGACGCTACGGTGATCGCACCGTCTTCAGGGTGGCCTTGAACTGCACTATGCGAGGTGCAGAGATTCATTGTGGGGCGTGCTGAAATTAATGTTGTTGCGACAGAGAATGGGAAAGGAGATCGGGTGTTTGAGACACCTGCTGGACTACCATGCAGACACGAGAGTAATGCTTAATGTGTGGCCGTCACAGCCATTAGCTTTCCCCAATCCTTCCAGACGCCCAGAGCGAGATCTTGTCCACAAATTCTTGATGCTAATCTACAAGCAACGGCATGACTTGCAAGCTACTTAACTCGTACATTCTGTTGGACACTTCACGTTGGCCTCCTGCCCGACTCTAAACTTTCAGGCACATACCCCAGCGTGGCGATGATCTCCAACACTTTCCCGGCATCGGTCCCACTGTATGCCAATCTTGTTGTCCGTTTGTTCCCAGGCGGGCCCCTTGAGTCCAACTCCAGACCGGCTCTGAATTGTTCCCGAACGTCCTCCTCTCTGACTTCACGAAAATCAACAGCTGGGTCTCCATCCTTTGCTTCACGTATGATGGCAAGTGCGAAAGAAGTCAGTGCGTGGTACTCGTTCGCAATGGAAGTCAAGACCTTTCGCCAAGTCGATCCTTGATGCAGAACCACTTGTTTGAAGGTGATGTGCGTGAGGCTTTGTTTCGAAGAGGCAATCATGGCCAGAAGATCGTTCGCCGAGATCTTTAAGGCGCACAGGGAGAATTCCGTCAGCTTGGGCACTGCCATCTCAGCTTCAAGCTGTTGGACTTCTGAGGTCCTTAGCGCCAACTTCAATGTCTTGAGCTCCGGAGCTTTGTAGAAGATCTGGTGCAGCCAATACAGCTGTGCTTCCTGACCAAGCTGCAAATCTGCCGAACGAAGTTTCGAGAACGGTGTGTCTTCTCCCTGACATGCTGTATCAAGTTCGATGACTGCTTCCCTGATAAACGGGCCAGTCAATGAAACGCCATTCGGATATCTCTCTCGAATCTCATTCGTGTTCAAGACCGAGTTTTCCCCGTAACCAGCATCAGCGTGCTGAAAGGCGATCGATTTGATGCTCAGATTCGCGCTTTCGATGATGTCTCGAGTAAGAACAGCGAGTGGCACAGGCTCTCCCGCATCCCGTGGTATGTCAGGAACAAGATGTCGAAATGGAGCGAGCTCTTCGCAGAGGAGCATGTTTATCGGATCGAGCCGGTAGTCCCGAATGATGATCGTGCTGGGGCATAGTAACCTCTCGCGAAGCATACTCTGCAATTCTACCATGCCAATTTCACTGGCGATTATGATGCCTGCATCATCTCTCGGCCAGATGCGATACGTTGAATCCGGCGAAGGCAGATTCGGCACCGAGAACGGATCAAGAGTGTTGCACTCATCCTAGATGACAAGCTTCTCGATT
>Ga0265797_10010474_pt1 | contig 11809 bp, 8 predicted proteins | sample P2T30metagenome_FD_192433 | JGI IMG/M metagenome (GOLD analysis project Ga0265797, IMG submission 192433) | Plant litter microbial communities from East Loma Ridge, Irvine, California - P2 T30 | ecosystem: Environmental > Terrestrial > Plant litter > Unclassified | place: USA: California... | reverse complement strand
GAAGCAATGTCCGTGGCATCGAATGCCAGGCTCGCTGGGTGCCGGAAACTCAGGAGTTCATCATAAACAGTCCGACTCTCACTGCTAGCAAATGGGTAAGTCGTCGCGATGTTCGGCAATCTCGAAGACTTACTGACCGGTGCAAAGTGGAATGGATCCCTAGGTCGCACCGCAAACCACGCCATCGTCGTCGCACAACTATTGGTACCAAAGTCAAAAGATTCCAAGGAGCTCGTTAACCACGGGCCTCACCCTTTTATCGTTCAGATCCGCGACATGAGCACACACAAACCTTTGCAGGGAATTGCTGTCGGTGACATCGGCCCAAAGTACGGTTACGCTCCGATGGATAACGGGTACATGCTCTTCGACCAAGTCAAGGTACCTCACAACGCCATGCTGTCAAGGTATTCGCTTGTGGACCCGAATACTTGCACCTACTCCAAACCGGCAAATCCGGCTGTCGTATATGGGAGTCTTACTGCAGTGCGGGCGAAGATAGTGATGCGTGCCCGGATGGTTTTGGCTCGAGCAGTTACTATTGCCGTCCGATATACCGCAATCCGGCGTCAGTTTTCGGATCGGGATGAGTCGTCGACAAAGGCACCCGAGCTTTCTGTGCTAGACTATCGTAAGTGAAAATTGCTTGTGGGTGAGCTGATACTCCATTGAGTGCGAAAGCTGACCTTATTTTCCGAGCAGCAACCGTGCAGATCCGTATACTGCCCCTACTCGCGACGGCTTTCGCTCTGCATTACACGGGATCTGCCATGCAGTTCCTCTACCAGAGAACTCGCGCCGACATCTCAAAAGGAGACTTCAGCAGACTCGCAGAGCTCCACAGCCAGTCGTCAGGTCTCAAAAGTCTATGCACAGACTACGCAGCCAATGGAATCGAGACCTGCCGACGTGCTCTGGGCGGCCACGGCTTCGGAGGCGGCAGCGGTCTGATCCAGCTTAACGCAGACTACCTGTCGAAGCCGACCGTTGAAGGTGACAATTGGATGATCACGCAGCAGACCGCCAGCTACCTCATCAAGAGAATGGCAGCGGCTGAGGCGCAGAAAGGGGAGCCGCAGGATGAGGTCGAGCGCTCGTGTCGAGAGTACTTGTCTCAAAAAGATCGTCTGGCTGGGAATGATTTCAAGGTCACCGAGTCGGATGCCGACATTGTCCGCGCTTTCCAGCGGCGCTCGAGGTACATGACACATCTCGCTCACGTGCAGAGGAATAAGCAGAAGAAGACGTGGAATAGTCTACTGCTTCTCTTGCGAAAAGTTTCGCACGCCGAATCCGAGGCCTTGCTGGTGGCGAATTTCGCTGCTGCTCTTGAGTCTTCTGACGGTAACGTTTCGACCTCCTTGCGGCCGCATCTCCGGAGACTTTTCCGCCTGTACGCTTACCACACAATGGACAACAACGCGCGAGAGTTTGCCAAAGCAAAAGCGGTCAAGGAGGAAGAACTTGACAGCTTGCCAGGTGTGATCCAGGATCTCATGGCGGAGATCCGTCCTCATGCCGTCAACCTGGTCGACGCCTGGTGTATTCCTGACTTTTTGCTGGACTCGGCATTGGGGAGGTACGACGGTAAGGTGTACGAAGACCTTTTCAACCGTGCGCATAGGCTGAATCCCCTAAATGACATCACGTTCAACACCGACTATCGCAGTGAACAGCTTGTCAGAGGAGGCGACGGAAAGGAGTTGGAGAGGATTCGGGCGAAGCTGTAGCTTAGTGGAGGGATGCGATACTCTTCGCCGTCGAGCCTTTCATCGGCCACGCGCCTAAGAGGTCTCACGAGGCACTCTAGATCATTTGAGCGAAGGCGTAGCTGGGGTTTTCGATGTCAACGCCAAATCCCTGTCCAGTCTAAAACGGCTCCAGTCGGAACAAAAAGCAAAAACATACAACAGGCGGGATTCCCAGATGGTCACCCACTCTAGTACTAGTCGCCCGGTTCAGTGCTTATGTATGGCAGAGCGGACGGGATGCCCAGTTCTCACTGACCTGTGGTCGTATGTGCTTGTATCAAATATACCTCCAACATATCGTTATGATTTTGTAGCTGTCATCGATCAGCAAGAGGCATGGGATTCGACCGCATGTCGAGGTAGCGAGCCGCGCATCTTGAGAGGTTGGTGTGAAGTAGCTCCTCGAACCCTATCATGGTTCACCCGCCGGGAAAGCTGTAGTTTTCGCTGCCAAAGTCGTCCATACTCATACAAACCACGAGGAACGATGCTGACCATCGGCATATCACGTTCGTTCCTTAAATCCGTCCATTGACCTGGTCCACCCATCTCACTCCCAGATCCTCGACCTTATCCACGGACCGAGAACCGCTCTGCAGCTTCCAATTGTCCGACCTGAATATACAAACCTTCCAGCCCTCGTCCTTCATCCTCTGCATCTCGTCCTCTCTCAGCCAAAACGTAGCAGTCCGCGAAGCCTGATGCCAAGTCCAGGTAGATAGGATGTTGATTCGCTGTTCGCGGAATTGCTTGTGGTCGTGGTCGTTGCTTCCGAGCTCGTCGCTGAGTAAGATGCTGCGTAGGTTGTTTATGTTGCTTGAGGGCACGGTGGTGCCTTTGTGGAAATTGAGAATAAAGAGGGGGTATGCGTTGACTTCTTGCGAGACTTTCGCGAAGGTTATCGTGTACTTTCTGAGGGTCTCCACTGGGGCGATGTTGCGAGACAGCATGCCGAAGGGTAGTAGAGGCTGCCACATGGCTGCGAGGGTGGAGAGTTCTGCTGTGAAGGGCGCGACGGACTGGGTCAGTGGTTTTTGCATGGCATCGATCTCTTGGGGTCTCAAGGGCTCGGATCGTGGTGGGCGTGCAGTGGTCGTGACGGTGCCAGAGAGAATGCTGGAGATGACTTCGCTCAGCCAGTGGGCAGGATATCCGATGGAGTGGAGGTGCCCACATAGACGGAAGAAGTAGGTGAGGTTCAGTGGGGAATAGATCAGTTCGTTGTCCAATATCATACGCTTCTCGGCCGGTAGTGCGGTCTTGAAGAAAAGACGGTAGAGCCATGTTTGCAGCTTTGCTCGTGGCACCAGATCCTTGTACTCGCGCGAGACGGTGCGGTGGTACCACTGGTTGTACGCACACATGGGCATGAATACGTCGTAGTTGGGTTTCATGCGTACATGGAAGAGGCTCTCCAGGTCCTTCTCTGTGTGCAAAGCGACGTATTCGGCATCGAACTCCGCAACAGTGTTGAAGCGTGGAGGGTTTCGAAGGCAGGTCGATGTGATGTATGAGGTCCGGTCGCGGTGGGTCATTTGCAAGGCGTACAGGTATGATGTGAAAGTGCCCCCAATGTAGTCTGGAACGTTGCTGAGATGGATGCGGTCGTAGACTTGTGGATACGTCCCTTCAGGCTGTGAGGCTCGAGCATGGGCTTCGGACATGGCACGTGGCTGGCGATGGCCGACTGCACCATACTTGATCTGTTCGAGAACAGCGGTGACATCTCCAACACACGCTTCAATTCTTTTGCGACCTTACATCTGCTTCAAACTTTGGGCGAGACTGATGAACCAGTGAGCAGGAAATTCAAACACAGACGACCGTGCCATTGAAAGTTGTGAAACGCGAGGTTTGAAGCCACTCGTCGGCCCACTGTCCACCATCATCTTCATGATCTTGAAGCTGAAAGCGCATGGGTTTTCGCCGACGTCGAAGTCCATGATTGGGGAATGGTCCCGACTATGTTCCCAAGCAAGATCCACAAAGGTAGGATTTGTGGACCAGGTATCGTGGATAACCTTGACAGCTTTCTTCACTGCCGATTTCGGCCCTCGCTGCTTGAATGCGTCGAATGCTTCCCGCAAGCCAGGGTCAAGCAAGTCGTTATATGGAGCATTCAGAACCAAAGCGCCAGTCTGTGCCTCGAATGATTGCTCTGAAGCCATGACCGTACCCGGAGGCAAATCCTCCCACTCAGAGGGACGGCCGGCCATCAGGGATTGCATTTCCGTTCGTTCGCGCGTTTGAACAACTTCGGCCTGCACACGAGTGACGGGATATTCCTGTTGAACCTTGCGTTGCCAGTCGTCAAGGTATCCCGCAATGTCTGCTCGGTACATGTCTGGAACTTCGATGAATGGCGGCAAGTTGTCCTTCTCTAGGGCATCTTTCACCTCGCTAATCTTCTCCTGTAGCATTTCGTGTAGACTGCTCGGCATGATCGCGGAGAGATAAGTGTAAGAAAGGCACAGAAGAACTAAACTGCTCTTTGCCCTTGCATCGTCGTGAGCCAGTTCGGACAACTCATCGAGTAACATCAGGACAACAAGGTCACGGGCGATGGCGGCAGATTTGATGTCCACAATCGTGAAGTGGTAGTTCTTATGGTTCCCTTTCTTCACGAATTTGCGTTCGTTGGCTGCTGTTTCGACGATGGTTTGGAAGAGATTCCGCGCATCGCCGATGCCACCGAACAGGAAGGAAAGGTCCTGTCGCGACGAAGAGTTGAGTGTTGCATCGCAGAGTGACTCGGGTGTGTCGTGACCAACGACATAATACTCTGCCGTGTTGATTCTGTTCTTGTCTCAGCCCATGTCTCGGTCGACGCTCAGATCAGCACTTACAAGGTTGGCTTGTACCGCGGTAAGTTGAGGACAATCTCATGTCTAGCCTTCATGGAATCCTCAACATGCTTAACTGCCCTGAGAGATGAATGTACACCCTGTGAAAGCGTCTCAGCTTCCACGGATGTAGAGGAAGCTGCATCAACCTCTGCACTTGCGTCTCCGTAGAGGCCCGCAAAGAAACATGACTTGGCTTTGCGTGTAGAGAGTTTCTGCTTTACTGCATCGCTCTCGGGGTCGGTTGGGTCAAGAAGGGACAAGGCCGTATCACAGGCTGATATTGCTTGGGCGTAGTCGCCTAACTCGAAATACGCGGCCGAGAGATTCGACCAAGGCGGTATTTCTTTTGGTCTCAACTCCGATGCCCTCTTGTAGAACAGCAATGCTGACCCGTGTCAGTGTTGATGAGGTGCTTGCAAACACAGGGTTTGTTAAGAACCTTCCGAGACTTTGCCAACCTTGTAGAGCGAATTGCCTTTTTCTGCCGTATGTCTTCCGAGGACGGCATTGGTTTGGATGACATGAGATCAAGCCGACGCTCGCAAAGCAAAGACGATGGCAAATTCGCTGGCGGGATTGAGGTGAACCTGCTAAAGTCCTATCATCGAAGATACACACAGAAACACCCAGGGCTTGTGACATCCTCGAGAAGTCTCCTTAAAACCCTAACCCTTACGCACCTGCCACCTTTGCGCATTGAATCTATACAGGGCTGCGAAGTTCGTCGAAGCCAACTCGCGAAAGTGACAGGTTCTACAGCAGTTCGTTGTGACACACCTAGTCGATGGTTGAAGGATCACACAGGAGTCCACCACGGCGCATGAAGGCAAGGTGTGGAAGGAGCGGTCTGTGCCGGGCATCCTTATCTCGCATCAGTATAGCAAGATTACAGACTTCGCCATGTCTCATGTCTTTAAATTCCAGAATCATACAAGGTACAGCTGCAGACTGCTGCAGGGCGCGCGCACGTCGGTCGATCCCTTTTGGCACAAGACGAATCAGAGCAGGACCAGCTCCTCGGATAGGTGTTGCTTGACAGGGCGGTGTCAGGCGTGGCAGATGATAGATATAGCAGGTGTTGCAGCCTTCATGCACTCTTCAGGAGTTCGTGTCACACCGCAAAAGCGTAACTCCCGTATGTGGTGTACAACTGTAGGTAACATCCATGGGTGTAGAATCGCGGGCCGTCTGCTCAACACACCGCTGTTGGTTAGATAAGCTTTGCATCAGCGTGTCAACCACTGTTCCTCCTCGTATTGGACGAGTCAACAATGAGCACTCGGTTCGTGTTCCGTATCTCGTGATGCAGCGAAGATGGGTCGGTTGCATGGGTCAGCAGTACCTTAAGTTAGTGTGAGTTGGTGTTTGCAGGGCAAAGCATTGGAAAGCAAAGCAAGGGAAAATTGTAGTGGTAAGTGATGGAGCAGCAGAGGCAAGTACCTATTAGTGAAGCTGTCGGCTTTTCAGCTTCTGCCGAGCCTATGCGCTCTCCGCGGTGGGCCAGGCAGGTCCGACTCGGCTTACAGCGTAAACCGACGCAACCGACCTCAGTAGGAGAATGGCATGTAGGTTCGCGGATGTCTTCGCTTGATGACAGTCGACATCTCGGCTTACATGCTGCCTGCTGCATCCAATACCAGTCCCAAGGATTCAACTGCTATTCTGCCCTGCCAGTCCCTGCCCTCACCCTCTGTGCCTGGCCAATCCCACGCCGTCCCGCTCGTTCGCATTGAGTAACCTGCTTGTGCTAAGCCCGTCAAGCAGGGGCGCGTCTAGGTTTCATGGCAACGGGATACGGTACGGTGAGCATCAGGGCGGAGCGATAGCAGTCGTTGTCGCGGGTTTGCGCTCGCGTCGGTCACATGTCGTTGCATCCACGCAATCGCTCCTTCCTATTGTGATGGCGAGGTCAGACGTATAAGCATTGTCCATTTTCCTTTCATTCCCCATCCTCATTCCTTGTTCCATCTTCACCACCTCCGCCTTCCATCCCATCTCCCCGCTGCATATCTAATATCACAGTCTCTCTCCTTCCCTAAGAGTCGCCACAATGACTGTCCGCGCCAGTGAGATGACCAGCGTTCCGCAACACGCCTACGAGCGTGTGGCGGGCCACGTCGAACTGCCTCCTACTCCCAACCCAGAGCCCGCGGACTCTGATGACACTACCAAGACTGCCGCGCCTGCGGCCACATCTCAAAAGACTAGCCATCTCGACTGGTTGACTGCACATGAACGTGTCCTGCAAAGATCCGTCAGCAACAAGACAGGCGTCGTCTCACGAGACATGCCCATTGTCGTCTCGGGTGAAGACTTAAGCCTCGCTGAGCTGGTCGCAGTTGCACAGTAAGTCGGCTTTACGACGGGATTTAATCACCAATGGACATAAGGTTGACCCGATTCAGGTACAATGTACCCATTCAAATAAACACAAACGACAAGGTCAAGAACCGCGTCAATGGAAGTGTCGAGTTTCTCAAACAGCACCTCGAGAATGGCGAGGTGGTTTATGGTAAGCGATATTCATTGGCTCCCCGTATGAATGGTAGATTGACATGGCTGTCCAGGCATCAACACCGGATACGGTGGCAGCGCCGACACGCGAAGCAGTGACTTCGTGAGCATGCAACGAGCTCTCATTCAACACCAGAACTCTGGTGTTCTACTGCCCTCAGACATCGGTCAATCCAGCGATGACTTCGACGAGAGCTCACTCGACCTCAAGAGCCACAACCTTCCCCGACCCATCGTTCGTGGTACCATGCTGGCAAGAATCAACTCGCTGCTCCGTGGTCACTCCGCCGTCAGACTCGTAGTTGTCGAGAACATTGCCACCCTGCTCAACCACGACTTCGTGCCCGTTATTCCTCTCCGCGGTTCCATCTCAGCATCAGGAGATCTTTCACCCCTGTCGTACATTGCTGGAGCTTTGGAGGGTAACCACGACATCTTCCTTGACTGCAGAATGCCCAATGGCAAACGCCAGGTCCTGAGTGCAGACCGCGCCATTCAGCTTGCTGGCCTCACACCCACAACCATGATGCCGAAGGAAGGTCTTGGTCTGATGAACGGAACGGCAGTCAGCGTTGCTGGTGCTACAATGGCCCTTCACGAGACCCAATACCTGGCGTTGTCGACTCAAGTCTTGACAGCGATGTGCACTGAAGCCATGCGCGGATCCGCCGACAACTACCACCCATTCATCGCCGATATCCGTCCTCATGCTGGTCAGATGGAAGCCGGTATCAACATCTTCAAGATGCTCGAAACCTCGAAGCTGGTCGTGGGCAAGGACTCGCACACTGCCGGCCTTTACCAAGACCGCTATGCACTTCGCACATCATCCCAGTGGATCGGTCCCCAACTCGAGGACCTGATGCTGTCGGCCAAGCAACTGGAGGTTGAACTGAACTCGACTACCGACAACCCTCTCGTCGACCCTGCGGCTGGAATGGTCCACCACGGTGGTAACTTTCAGGCTGCCTCTGTCACATCGGCAATGGAGAAGACTCGCCTGTCGTTGCAGATGCTCGGCAAGCTCATGTTCGCACAATGCACTGAGCTCATCAACCCACAGCTTAACCACATCCTTTCGCCTAACCTCTGCTTTGACGACCCTGATCTCTCCTACACCTTCAAGGGGATCGACATCAACATGGCTTCTTACCAATCAGAACTGGCTTTCCTCGCCAACCCGGTCAGCACTCATGTGCAGTCCGCTGAGATGCACAACCAGGCTGTCAACTCTTTGGCTCTGATCTCCGCCCGTTACACGCTTGACGCTGTGGAGCTCGTCTCTCTGATGACTTCCGCTTTCCTCTACGCACTCTGCCAGGCTCTGGATCTCCACGTCCTTTACATCGAGTACATGACTCTCGCAGAGAAGAAGGCCCGCCCAGCTTTCGAGGAGAAGTTCTCCGGCGTCCTCTCGCCCAACGACCTCAATGAGCTCTGGCCCGAACTCTTCACCGCCGTCAAAGCCGGCCTCACATCCGCCAAGAGCAAGGCACTTGACGAGCGCGCCCGCATCGCCGCCGAAGCAACCATGGTCCCTCTCACAAAAGCGCTTGCCAAGTCCCCCAAGGCAGCAGAAACCAATGTCTTCTCCTCCCTCACTTCCTGGTCCGAAGAGCTTACCACCATCATCTCCTCTTCCGTCCGCGAGACCCGCGTCCGCTTCTCCTCCGGTGATGGTCCCACTACCCTCGAATATCTCGGCCACGGCTCAGCAACCATGTACCGCTTCGTGCGCTACGAGCTCGGTGTCCCACTTCACAAGGGTCTCGTCGAGCACCCCACCTACCCCAACGCCGAGCGCGACGGTGTGAGGGCTTCGGCCGGCGAGAAGGTGACTCTGGGCAAGCGTATCAGCACTATTTACGGCGCCCTCAGGAGCGGTCGCATGAGGAAGGTGTTCTTGGAGTGCCTTGCTTGAAAGGTTAATTAATGTTTGATATGAGATCTATTGAGACGGTACAACGACGCATGGCTTCGGAGTTGGAAAGGGAAAATTTCTGGGGGTAGATCCGGGTTGTTCGCACAACTATCATAGTTAGTACATATCATCTATATATTTGACAACGCAAATTAGCGTGTGATGACATCCGCGAATTCATGTGCCACTTGAGGAAAAATTGGCAAGAAAAAAAAAAACGTCGTCTGGTGAGTGTCAAGTCAACCTGGACGCGCCGTGACCGGTGTCTACAAAAATACCAAATACCAGACGGTTTCGATGAACATGAACATCGATTTCTTAGCGTGTGGGCCAGCCACTAGCGTGAGAAGACACAGTAGCTCGCTGATTGGTCGACATCATCGTTAGCTGCTCAGGGTTAGGGTTGGGGTAGATCGCAAAAAGCATACCAGTCGACATGGACCTGTTCTGATGGCAAGCTCGCCGAGACATCCATTAATCCACTCTTGTGACTGGTCTTATTAGAACTTTATGTCTCTTTCACTCTTTGCTACTCCACAATGTCAAGTTTCATGGGTAGATCCCCATTCTGCTCAGTAGTAGATCTTTTATATCATCTCTATATATTGCCTCTCGCTCTGCTAAAATACAATAAACGATAGCATTTGATAAGACTGTTTTCTAGCGAAGTCAAGCCAATCTCTCCTGTCGTAGTCAGAACCCTCGCTTGCTGCCGACGCCCAAAATATTTCCAGAAATCGTAGTGCATCATAGTTGCACCAGTAGCCTGACTTCGTAATACTTTGCATGAACATGCGCCGTACAGCTGCTTGACTCACGGAGCACGACCATGAGACTGTTCCGGCAATGAACAATGGCCAATAGACGTCATGGGCGAATTGATTGAGAGAATGTGGATCACTACACAAGTCCTGAAGGTCGTTCATCAGAGACGAGATTGCTGAGCGAAGGTGTGAGCTGCAAGTCTCTTCAGGTAAGATCGACTGGTGGATATAGATCAAACACGCAAGATAGTTCACATTGATGACCTTTCCGAGCGTCAACTGTCCATCGGTATGATTGGCGCAGACGAAGCCTGACCAGTTTGCGGCATAGATCGAGTTTCTCGCTGAGTCGAGCTTGGAGATCCAGCCGTCTAAGTCTGCTGGAAAGGCATTTCCCTGGTTCTGACGAGCGACATAGAGCTCCCTCTCAGCTGCTGTAACCTCTTGGATGAAACCAGTAAACGTCCAGAACGAAGTCCTGTTAACGAGTGAGGTCGAAGGCGCCTTTCCGGCGTGATGGAAGGAAAACACATGCGCAGTAGTCTCAAGTTCTTGAGCTTCACAGACGACAAACTGGAGGGTCTCGTTGACATGTCCTGTCTGCTCTTGCAGAATCAATCCAGTGTCAATAACAACGCGGCAGGCTTGCAGGTGGATCGCTTGGTCTGTTGTATGCTTTATGAAGAGGTCACCGTAGCAGAGCGTGATGATCCCGGCGGCCACCTCCGTAGAGCATGCTTCTGAAAGCTTGGGGGCTGGGCGTGAGCCACCCAGTTCTGCCGACAACATACCGTCGCTGATACCATGGCTTAAAGCTCGGAGGCTTGCATCCTGTGAATCTCGGTAAATGTTTTTGTCGAACTCTCTTCCCGAGATGGCAGCAATGTGGGCGGTGGCGAGCGTCATCAGACATAGTCGAAGCAAAGGGGACCGTTCTGAGAGCGGCCAGATATAAGTCCGCCAGGGATTCGAGTAGCCGTCGAGCCAAACGAGTCTTCGGACAGTGTCGTGAAGAAAGTGGTGCAGTAAATGCACGGAGAGCGTGGCTGTACCGAGTCGATCCGCCCACCTCAGATCATCTCCGGAGAGAGCATGGCTTCGATGATCCACGGCAGATTGATTTTTCAGGTGAATACCATCCGATGAGTCCGAGCTTGATGTTTGAGACTCTATTGCGTTCTCACAGCGTGGCTCAGCAATCCCGTCTGCGACGACGACCGGTGCCCAGCGAAGTCTGCTTTGCGGATAGCCAGGGCATTGCAAACCTCTGGCAGCACATTTTTGACAGTGTGGAGTGCTTCGATCACACTTGATGCGGCGTTTCATACATGTACGGCAGGCTGAGTAATGTAGTATCAGTATATACAGCATGGTTGTAAAGAGCGATGAGCGAACACGTACCTCTATCGGCCACCTCACGGTCCCGAGGCAGCAGGCTGACACGAATATTCTTCCTCATCCTTGACCACTTCGATGCATAACAAGACTTTGTGCCGACGGCTTTGCACTGTACATAGTTCCAGGTGGTGTGAGGTAAAAAGAACAGGAAGGCACGCGCGTTGAACTGTCCAAGTCTCTGCTGCCTCGGTTATACGACTTGGCTCGTGAACCCTAACCCTATTGTCGCCCACTTGCTTTCCTCCGAATTCGAGATCTGGGAACAGTCTGCTATCAATGTCGATACTACTCTCCACTCAGAATCATACCACACCATCGACGCGGCTTTGATATTATTGACAGTGGATCCGCGACGGCCCGCATATCTAATTCCAGTAGCTCCCATGCGTCACCGCCCAGAAGCATGAGATCCTTACTGAGTCATCGAATCGTACTACAGGAACTTTTGGGACCATTGGGTTGTAGTAACGAACGAACCTGTTAGAGGAGCATGCACGAAAGATCTCGAACACCACCGCTTTCAGTATACAAAGTGAGAAAACAACTATGACTCCCTTCCTCCGTTGCGAATGTGATCCGTAGGGCGCAGGCGGCAGGCTGACGTTAAGACGAATT
>Ga0265797_10010473_pt1 | contig 11810 bp, 5 predicted proteins | sample P2T30metagenome_FD_192433 | JGI IMG/M metagenome (GOLD analysis project Ga0265797, IMG submission 192433) | Plant litter microbial communities from East Loma Ridge, Irvine, California - P2 T30 | ecosystem: Environmental > Terrestrial > Plant litter > Unclassified | place: USA: California... | reverse complement strand
AAACGCGCAGCCTATGAATTAAAAGTTACATGCTTCATAAAGAACCCGGCACGGTTGCAGCCGCCCGGATTCATAACCCCAGATTTGTTACGTATAACAACAACCGGTAAAATTCCGGCTGATGGGTAAGTTATTGCTTTTGCTCAAAACAAGAACAGATCAAATCAATGAAAAAAGTTTCAGATTTCCTAAACCCCTTGCCTGCTCTGACAAGAGTAATACTGCTGCAGTTAGTGGCAGTATTACTTTTAACAGACATTACGATGGCCCGTCATATCGACGCCCAGGATTTACTTAATACAAAGGTTACCTTAAAAGTAGAAAACCGGAGTATCGCCGAAATCCTGACCCGTATTGAAAAACAGGTGGATATAAAATTTACCTACCGGACCAAACTGCTTCCGGACGGACAGGCTACATCCGTAAATTATCGTAACGACAGACTTTCTGATGTGCTCAGCCGCCTGTTGACGCCTATAAATGTTAAATATAAAATTATAGGAAAACAGATTGTACTGACACCTGCTGAGGCAGAATCGGATGCCTCGGTAGCCGAACCGGAGAAGAATGCCAGAACAGCTGCGGAAATTCAGATTACCGGAAAAGTAACCGATGATAAAGGTGAAGAACTTCCGGGTGTAAGTATCCTGATCAAAGGTTCCCAGCAGGGAGCTACCACCGGTGCAGACGGCCAGTTTACAATTAATGTACCTGGCAGCCAGTCTGTTCTGGTATTTTCCTTTGTAGGTTACCTCTCGCAGGAAATAATTGTCGGAAACAGAACAAAGCTGGATGTTTTACTAAAAGTCGATGAAAAAATCCTGGATGAAGTGGTGGTCGTTGGCTTTGGTACCCAAAGAAAACAGAGCGTTGTGGGATCGATCGTTCAGGCAACCAACGATGACCTGAAACGTGCAGGAAATGTAACGGATCTGAAACAGACTTTAACAGGTCAGCTTCCCGGTTTAACAACTGTTACTTCAAGTGGTGAGCCAGGAGGTACAGGCTCCGGAGAAAGCGGAACGGCCATATTTATACGCGGCAGAAATACCTGGAATGGCGGACAGCCGCTTATTCTGGTTGATGGCGTTGAACGAAATATGGAAAACATCGATGTAAGTGAAGTAGACAATGTTTCCGTACTAAAAGATGCTTCCGCTACTGCTGTCTTTGGTGTAAAAGGAGCCAACGGTGTGATCCTGATTACGACAAAAAGAGGTTCGGATTCCAAACCAAAGCTTTCTGTAACCTATAATACGACTGCATTATCCATTTCCCGTCTGCCGGAAAAGCTGGATTCATATGAGGCCATCATGCTCAGAAACGAGATGATCGAACGTGAAGGTGCGCTCAGCAGTGTTTCCTGGGGGGATTATGTTCCGCATGAAGTTGCGTTGCGTTACAAAAGGCCCCAGTCTGATATCAATTCAATCCTGTATCCGAATGTAGATTGGGAAAAAGCGATGTTCAAGGATGTATCCTGGTCGCATCGTGCCAACCTGAACATTACCGGAGGAACCAAGTTTGTAAAGTATTTTGGATCGCTGTCCTATCTCAATGAAAGCGACATGTTCAAAAAATACGATAACAATAAAAATTACGATCCCAGTTACAGCTTCAACCGGTTCAATTTCAGAAGTAATCTTGACTTCAAAGTAACCGGAACAACCAACATCAAAGTAAATATTGCCGGTTATTTCAGTCAGAAAAATACGAATTATTCTTTCTCCAATACTTCATCCGGCTCTAATCCGCTTGCATGGGCGGCGGCTTACCATTTTCCGCCGGATGTTATTTTACCGCAATATCCGGATGGCAGCTGGGGCCAAAGTTATTCGCTGCCTCCGGAATCATTACAAAATCCGGTTGCTTCAATCTACAATACCGGTGTATGGCAGCGACGTGATGTAGCCTTAAATATGGACTTCACACTGGAACAGAAACTGGATTTTATTACAAAAGGGCTTAGTGCGACCGGGATTTTGTTTTATGATAACAGCATGCAGACCGTTGGCGGTATCAGCGACCAGAACCACGTACGTCCGGAAGGTAATTTGCTGGGAAAAATTGTTTATCCCGACCGCTACACCGGAGGCGACCAGGACCCGAGCGAATATACCGAAACAACACCCGTCACTGCCGCCAATGCATTTGACTGGGTTGTGAGCCCATGGGCTATTAATCAGGAAGAAGTTTCTGCAACATTTACCGGGTACCTTCCCATTACCAGGCGGCTGATGTATCAGCTTCAGACCAACTATGCGCGTGATTTTGACAAACATCATGTTGGAGCACTGGCATTGTTTAAAAGAGAACAGTATGCCCGGGGAAGCATGTTTCCAAGCTTTCGGGAAGACTGGGTTTTTCGTGCTACCTACGATTATGACACCAAATATCTCTTCGAATTTAATGGTGCTTACAACGGTTCGGAAAAATTCGGCCCTGGTTACCGGTTTGATTTCTTTCCTTCCTATGCCGTGGGCTGGAATGTTTCCAATGAAGAATTCTTTAAGAATGACTTCATGAACCGTCTAAAACTGCGTTTCAGTGCAGGTACTGTGGGAGACGACGCCGGTGGTTCCAGATGGGCCTATCAGTCGCAATATGCGTACGGTGGCGCCGGGTTGCTGAATGCGAACCCAAACGAAAAAAGCCCGTATCAGTGGTACCAGGAATCGATTGTCGGAAACCCGGATATTCACTGGGAAAAAGCACGTAAAACCAATTATGGTGCAGAGATGGGCTTCTTTAATGATCTGATTTCTTTGAATGCCGATTATTTTACAGAAAACAGAACGGATATCATGATCGCCGGAACCTCACGGGCCATTGCACCCTATTATGGCGCAACACCTCCGTCGGCTAACCTGGGCCAGGTGAAGTCCAAGGGTTATGAACTGGAACTGAAACTGAACAAACGATTTGGAAACGGGTTACAACTATTCGGGAATTTTTCCCTGACCCATACCGAAAATACAGTTTTAAACCGCGACGATCCGGCTTTGCAGGCTGCCTACCTGAAACAGGCAGGTTATCAGATCAGTCAGACCAGATCGCAGGTCAGCACCGGATTCTATAACAACTGGGATGAGGTTTTTGCAAGCGTTCCGCAGCAGACCAACGACCAGTTCAAACTACCGGGATATTACAATATGCTTGATTTTAACGGAGATGGTCTTATCACCGGCAACGACGATACAGTACCTTTCGGCCATTCCGAAGTGCCTCAGAATAATTACAACGCAACCATAGGCGGTAATTTTAAAGGTTTTGGATTGACTTTACAGTTTTACGGAGTCAATAATGTTTCAAGAAATGTCCCGCTGGATAATTTTTACCTGTATCAAAACCTGCTTTTTGCCCATACCAGAGATTACTGGTCCAAAGACAATCAGGATGCAACCTCCTACCTTCCAAGGTGGAAATCGCAGGGGCAGTTTATTGGTAACTATTTCATTTATGATGCGTCTTTCATCAGACTGAAAACAGCAGAAGTTTCATACAGCTTTCAAAAGCCTTTCCTGAGCAGGTTCGGACTTTCTTCGCTGCGCATGTATGTGAACGGAAATAATCTTTTGTTCTGGTCCAAACTTCCTGATGACCGTGAAGCATCGTTCTCGGGCGGTGCCGCAAGTGCAGGTGCTTATCCTACTCCAAGACGATTTAACCTCGGTGTTGATTTAACTTTTTAAGAAACTGGTATGATCAGAAATATATTGAACACATACAGACAAGCCCTTGTCAGAAGCCTGGTACTTGTCGGTTTTCTCTTCGGCAGCTGTGAAAGTTATCTGGACAGAGCCCCCCAGGCTTCCATTACAGATAATGATGTATTTGGAAGCTTTGTAAGTTTCCAGGGCTTTGTTGAAGAAATGTATGACTGCGTAATTGACGTACATAAGGTTCTGGGAGGTAATCAGTTTTATAATTTCAGCGCTTCGGACGAATTATTATCGACCGTACCGATCGTCTGGGATGACGGAAACTACTGGAACCAGGGCACGTTTCTGTATGCAGCAAGCCCGAACTTAGCCTATTCATCCAACCTGACGCGTATGCGTGTATGGCCATTTGCATGGTACGGTATCCGCAAGGCAAACCTGGGCCTGAGCAAGCTGGATTTACTCACCGACGTGACTGAGGAGCAGAAAAATGCAATCAAAGGACAATGCCTTTTCTTTCGCGCATTCCTGCATTTTGAACTGATGCGCTATTACGGAGGTCTTGCTTATGTTGATGAGGTACTGTCCTCATCCGAAGAACTGAGATTACCCAGATTGAACTACCGCGAAACGGCTTTAAAAGTTGCCCGGGATTTTGAAGAAGCATCAAAATTATTGCCGCTGAAATGGGATGATGCCGAAGTTGGAAAACCTACTCTGGGAAACAACGGACAGCGTATTACCAAAATCCACGCACTTTCATTATTGGGCAAGAACCTGCTTTACGCAGCAAGCCCGATGATGAACGAATCGTCTGGCGGAAGTAATACCTATGATGCAGAATTGAGCAAACGTGCAGCAGATGTTTTTGCAGAAGTAATCAAAATCTGTAATGAATCCGGTACGTACAAGCTGCAATCCTGGGCAACCTGGACGGATAATTTCTGGGTTTGGTCACCGGGTAACAGAGACCGTTCAGGCGGTACAGAGGTAATCATGAACCCAACGGTGATTATTCCTGGCTACGTACGTTTTACAACCAACCGGACGAGTAATCCCGTACAGTACGGAGCCGGAAACAGCCGGGTGGAAGTCCCCACGCATAATTTTATCAAAAACTATGGAATGGCCAACGGCCTGCCGATCGATGATCCTGCTTCTGGCTTCAATCCCAACGATCCGTGGACAGGACGGGATCCGAGGTTTTATGTCGATATTGTTTATGATGGAGTAAGAATGGTAGACAACGCCACTGCCGCCGCCGCCAAGCTCAACGAATTTGCACAGCTGTCCAACAACGGAACGCACCGTAACGGCTCTCCTACCAGCAGCAACGTCGCAGGCAGCGTAACCGGATATTTTTATAAAAAATGGACACCAAAAGGGAACAATCCCTGGGATAACCGCTGGGGTAACTTTCAATCCTACCATCCGATTATCCGCCTTGCGGATGTGTATCTGATGTATGCAGAAGCTGCACTTCATGGTTATGGAACACCTTTGTCAAAATCTCCGGCAAGTTCACTGACGGCCGTTGATGCAGTCAACACCATCCGTAACCGGGCACAGCTGCCCAATCTGGCCGCGAAATTCACTGCATCGAAAGATGTTTTCATGAAAGAGATCATTCGTGAACGTGCTGTTGAACTTGCCTTTGAAGGTCACCGCTTTTTTGACCTGCGCCGCTGGAACATTTCCGGAAATCCGGAATACCTTCAGAAAACGGCCATTGACTTTGACCGTGGCCCCAACGGTAAACCGATCAATCTGAGAGAAAGGACGGTTGTGACACGCATTTTTGAGAAAAAACACAACTGGCTGCCATTTCAGTTAAAAGACACCAAACTCTATGAAGGTTTCCCGCAAAATCCGGGATGGTAATATTTCGGCTGGTAATCATTGTGTCCTACCCTTAAAGTTGAATTACATGAAAAAAATATATTGTTATTTAAGTTATATCCTGCTTTTCTGCCCCCTTCTGTCCTTTGCACAGAAACCTGCCCAAAGCATTCCAATGACCGTTGAAGCTACGGTTACGGATGAAAATGGCAGTCCGCTCATCGGTGCGACGGTATATGGGAATGAAGGCATCTCTGTTGTAAAAACAGATGCTGCCGGGAGGTTCTCCATTTCAACGCCGGATTTCGGAGACCTGCTCGTCGAAGCAGCCGGTTTCGAATCCATTGTTTTCAAACCGGAACAGTACCGGAATCAGGAAACACTTACATTGAAGAAGTCCACATTTCTATATGGACAGAAAGACGGCGTTCAGATTGCTTTTGGTAAAATAAAAAAAGGGAATCTGGTAAACGCAGTGAGTGTTCTGGATCCGAAAGAACTACGCAGGTTTGATAATACGCAAAGTATATCTTCCGCCCTGACAGGCATGCTGCCGGGAATGATCGGAAGTTCAAACATCCGCGGTATCGGCAATGCGATGTTCGTAGTAGACGGACTGCCCCGTGATATCAGTACCATAAACCTGGCCGAAGTTGAACAGATTTCTGTACTGAAAGACATCAATTCTTCCATTCTATTTGGAAATGATGCAGTGAACGGCGTTGTCCTGATAACCACTAAACGCGGACAGGCTTACAAAAAGCAAATCAACGCAACGGCTTATTACGGCATTTCCCGTCCCAGTGCTTTGCCGGATTATGTGTCATCCGCCGATTACATGGAACTTTACAATGATGCCAGGCTCAATGACGGGCTCGGGATCCAGTATGCACCGGGACTGATTGAGAAATACCGTACCGGAAATACATACCGCTATCCGAGCAATGACTACTATTCCAGTCAATATCTGAAAAGCATGAAACCCTTTTCGAGGGCTATGGTTGATTTTTCGGGCGGAAATAATGTGGCAACCTATTATTCGAATATCGGATGGACGCAGAACGGCAGTTTGTATAATTTCGGGGAAGGCAAATCGATGAAATCCAATACATTTAATGTACGCGGGAACATTGATTTGAAAGTTAACCCGTGGATCAAAAGTGCATTGGATGCAGTAGTTGTTTTGAACAATAACAATCAGCCGCGCGGAGACTATTTCGGAAATGCGGCAACATTGCGCCCAAACCTGTTTTCACCGCTACTTCCTATCTCTCTGATCGATTCCGAGAACCCTATTCTTAAAGGACGGAAAAACGATATTGACGGAAATTACCTGATCGGTGGAACCGCTGCCTATCCTACCAACCTTGTTGCAGCCGGTTATGCAGGCGGGGATAACAGACAGGTACAGCGAAACTTCTCTTTCAACAACCGGATCGATTTTGATCTGAACAAATCGGTGCAGGGTTTAGCCTTCCATACCAATCTGAGTTTTGATTATCTTACGCTGTACGACCAGTTTATCAGCAACACCTATGCATCCTATGAACCTGTCTGGGCTGAAAACGAAGACCGGATTATCAGCATCAAAAAGTATGGAGAAGATGTACGTACCGGAACGCAGAATGTGGGTAATGCTTCATACCGGCGCAGGATCGGCTTTTACGGCCTGCTGGATTATGACAGAACATTCAATGAGACCCATCATTTCGCAGGATCTTTGCTGGCTTACCTGACCAACGACAAACTTCAGACTGATTTACAGGGCAGCAAGAATGCAAACCTCGGATTACGCCTGGCATACGGTTTTAAAAACAAATACCTTATCGATTTCAGCAGTGCCTACGTGAACTCAGTAAAGCTTCCCGAAGGCAACAGAACTGCCTTTTCACCCTCACTGGGCCTTGCCTGGATGATCAGTTCAGAAGGCTTTATGTCCAATGTGTCGTTTGTCGATTATCTGAAGCTGCGTGTTTCTGCCGGATCCATGAATTCGGACAACGGCATCTCCGGATTTTATAATTATGATGAACGCTACCAGGGTTCGGGAAGCTATTCGTGGTATGAAGGTACCAGGTCCAGGGCCGGCGTTATTCCTGTCAACGGCGGAAATGCAGGACTGGGTTTTGAAAAACGGAAAGAGCTCAATTTTGGTCTGGAGAGTATGCTGTTTGGCAACCACCTGTCGGTTGATGCCAATGTTTTTACCAGTGTCTATTCCGACCAGATCACCCAGCCGCAAACTATTTACCCCAATTACTTCACCACTTTTATCCCTTACCAAAACTTTGATGAAAACGCCTACAAAGGTGCCGAGCTAGGTTTGTCTTACCGGGAACGCTGGGGCGATTTCTCAATGGTGCTGGGAGCCAATGTCCTTTACGCCGATTCGAAGGTGAAGAAAAGGGCTGAGCTTTATGCAGCCAGTAACCGTAACCGTACAGGACAACCTGTTGATGCACGTTTTGGCCTCGTTGCCGACGGACTTTTTAACAGCCAGGATGAAATAGCAAACCACGAAACCCAGGCATTTGGTACTGTAAGACCCGGCGACATCAGATACAAAGATCAGAATGGCGATGGTATCATTGATAACAACGATGAGCGGAGAATAGGCCGGTCACAGGCGCCGCTTTCTTACGGATTAAATCTGCGTTTGTCATACAAGAACCTGACTTTATTTACCCGCGGCAACGGACGCATGGGTGCTGACGGCGCACTATCAAATAATTATTTCTGGGTGGATGGCGATGATAAATATTCAACATACATTCTGGATCGCTGGACGGAAGCTACCAAGGGTACTGCAACGCTGCCAAGACTAAGCTCCATTGCAAATACCAACAACTACCTGAGTTCCGATTTCTGGCTTTACCGGGATAATTACTTCACCGTCGACAGAATGCAGCTTACCTATGAATTCCCCGTACGCATGACAAATAAAATCAACATGAAAGCATTCTCTGTTTTTGTGGATGCTTCCAATCTGGTCATGATTTCAAAGTACAGGCATATCAAGGAGCTTAACATTGGAAGCGAACCACAGTACCGGTCCTATTCCCTGGGTCTGAACATCTCGTTCTAATTATTAAAAAAAGATATTATGAGATCAATAATCAAATACAGCTTGTTCTTTATAGTGGCGGTTTCGCTGGCATCCTGTGATTTACTGGAACCTGTGAATGACAACCACAGTACCATCGACCGCATCTATGGCGATCCGGCTTATGCCGAGGGTATCCTGATGAGCGCATATACCAAAATACCTACCAATAACCTCAGCTTCAACGATGTAGCTACCGATGATGCCGTCAGCAACAACAAACTGAGTAATTACCTGCGCATGGCCACCGGACAGTGGTCGGCGATGTATAATCCCGTTGATCAGTGGAGCAACTGCATTTCGGGCATCCAGACTTTAAACCAGTTTACCAACCTGATCGATACCGTGAACTGGAAAGGGTCTGTTCCGGAACTGAACTGGCTCTATACCCAGCGGTTCAAAGGCGAAGCTTATGCATTGAGAGCCTTACTTCAATATCATCTGCTGGTTGCCGTCGCCGGGCCGGGTACCGACGGCCAGATGCTGGGCATTCCACTTTTTGACCAGTTTCTTGACGCAAAGGCAGACTTTAACATTCCAAGAGCCACCTTTGCCCAATCCGTTGACCGTATTTATTCCGACATAAACGAGTCGCTGAAATACCTCACGATGAGCGATTACAGGAACGTCACTGCCGCAAGCCAGCTGCCGGCCGGATATGAAAAAGTTGCCGTAACCAACTACAACATTGTTTTTGGTGCAGAACTGAACCAGCGTATCAGCGCACGGATGGCAAAAGGGTTACGCGCAAAAGTTGCCCTGCTTGCTGCAAGCCCTGCCTTTAATATCGATGCGGCAAAATGGGAACAGGCTGCCAATTATGCAGGCGAGCTGCTAAAAGATATCGGAGGTATAACGGGTCTGGATCCGGAAGGGAATAAATTTTACCTCAAAACACTGGTGGACAAAATGAATGTCTCGGCTGCTACGCCCATTGACCAGAAAGAAATTTTATGGAGAAGATCTGTCGTGACATCCAACACTAGAGAAATGGCGAATTATCCTCCATCCTTATTTGGCAAAGGAAATGTAAATCCTACACAGAATCTCGTAGATGCCTTCCCTGCACTAAACGGCTATCCGATTTCAAGAACAGAAAGTGCGTATGATAAAGCCAATCCTTATGCCAACCGCGATCCACGTTTGAAACAGTACATTACCTACAACGGAAATACCTTTTCAGGAAAGACAATCATCACGGGCCTTGGCGGCGGCGTGGATGCCAAGGACTCGGTTGAAGCTTCGACGAGAACGGGTTATTATATGAAGAAATTGCTGGTTGAAGAAGTAAACCTAAACCCGGTTTCAACGACGATGCAAAAGCATTACGAAGTCCACATGCGTTATACCGAGCTGTTCCTGATTTATGCAGAAGCTGCCAATGAAGCATGGGGACCAACCGGAGCCGGAACCTGGGGCTATTCCGCGAAGGACGTTATTGCGGCAATCCGGACCCGTGCAGGCATTGCCAAAGCAGACCCATATCTGGCCTCTGTTTCCACAAAAGAGAGTATGAGAGAACTGATCCGGAATGAACGCAGACTGGAATTGTGCTTTGAAGGCTTCCGCTTCTGGGATTTGCGCCGCTGGAAGGCCAATCTGACCGAAACGGCAAAGGGTGTCAACATCAACAAAACAACCTATACCGTGGTGGATGTTGAAAGGCGTGCCTACAACAACGACTTCATGCATTACGGCCCTGTACCGCAAACCGAGGTTGTGAAATACAATGCGCTCAGACAAAACAAAGGATGGTAATCTGTCCGGATAAAAGTTTTAAATAATTAAATATTATTGCTGACATGAAAAAGTTATCCTTTTTTCTTCTTTTACTTGCCGGACTGAATTCCTGTAAAAACCAGGACATTGAATTTCCTGATTTCGATTTTACAACCGGCTATTTTCCCTATCAATATCCCATCAGGACACTGGTTTTGGGTGATTACATTTATGACAATACCAACGACAACAATCATAAATTTCTGATATCGGCAGCCATGGGCGGCGTTTATGAAAACAAGCAGGACCGGATTTTCAAGATTCAGGTGGATAATAGTCTTTGCAACCAGGCCAAATTTGCATCCACCAACCAGCCCATGTATGCATTGCCGCAAAAATATTACACTTTAAGCTCGCAGGACCAGCTGGTCATTAAAGCCGGCCAGGTCAACGGCAATATCGAAGTACAGCTGACCGATGCGTTTTTTGATGATACGCTGGCAACAAGACTGGCGTATGTGCTGCCGGTCAGGATTACGGAAGTTACAGGACTGGATTCCCTGCTGAAAGGAAAATCAACCCTTTCCAAACCAGACCCCAGGATTGTCAGCAACTGGGATGTAACGCCCAAGGATTTTACGATGTTCGCCGTGAGGTATGTCAATCCTTTTCACGGAAGTTACTTCCACAGAGGCAGAAGCACGGTAACAGATGCAACAGGAAAGCTGGTTGAATCAACTGCATACCGGACACAATTTATAGAGAAAAATGAGGTCTGGAACCTTACAACCAAATCTAAAAACCAGGTAACTGTTGAAGGCGCTGTCCGTGCTGCGGCGATTACCGGCAAGTTTGGCATGCAGCTAACTTTCACCGGCGACAACTGTGTGATTCAAAGCGCACCCGGATCTGCATTTGCTGTAACCGGAACCGGCAAATTTCTGGATGACGCGGATGAATGGGGAAACAAAAAACGCGATGCCATTCACATGACCTATCAGTTTAAACAGGGCGCCAACACTTATTCGGCAACGGATACACTGGTGATCAGAGACAGAGGAATTGTATTGGAAGTATTCCAGCCGGTTATTTCTCAGTGAACTGTATAAATCGCTGTTCCTTACCCTTTTGAAATAAAATCTTAAAATTGCCCTTAACCATGTCCGAGACCACTAAATCAGGAAGAACGCTTATGGTCGTTCTCATCACTTTTCTGGCCTGTTTTATTTCAGAATTAAAAGCGCAGGGCACCAAAAAGCCGGTTAAAATCGGAGCCTATTACTACGACGGCTGGGGCGGAAAAAATGCAAAAGCCGACAATCCCAATGAGCCCTGGGCGAAAAATGCACCGCGGCAGGTTACCAAAAGGATGCTGGACGAATTTGCGGACCGCGAACCGGTTTGGGGATGGAGAAGCGACTCACAGGAAATCATGGAAAGGCAGATCGATCTGGCAGCAGACAACGGCATTGAATTTTTCCTGTTTT
>Ga0265797_10010471_pt1 | contig 11814 bp, 13 predicted proteins | sample P2T30metagenome_FD_192433 | JGI IMG/M metagenome (GOLD analysis project Ga0265797, IMG submission 192433) | Plant litter microbial communities from East Loma Ridge, Irvine, California - P2 T30 | ecosystem: Environmental > Terrestrial > Plant litter > Unclassified | place: USA: California... | reverse complement strand
TTACCTGGTATCCGCCGTCCTTTCATGGCAGAACCATAGTATCGTGTGAACCATAACTCTCTATCAATTTCAGATTCATATAAAAGACGGCGGAAGAATGCATTCGTTCTCATCATCCATCCCAAACTACATTCACATTCACATCTACATTCACACAAAACCCCTTCCTCTACACACCCCTCCAGAACCCCTGGAGCATACAAACCCACCACACGCACACATCCCACCACCACCCACTCCAACATAGCCATGGGCTCAACAGCAACATCCCACTGCTGGCGCGGCCGCAGCACCTCCATCTCCGCCAACCTCCCTCTTGCGGAGTCATCTGAACATATGTTCGACTTTGTATTTGGCGACCAAAACTTTATATCGAATATATCTTCACGGGAGAGTGTGGCTGTGGTTTCCAGGCTACCGCGTAAGGAGGTGTGTGGAGGGGGAATTGGGGATGTAGTCGGTAAACTGGGGTTGGCGTCGGATATATCTGAACCGGAGAGTATGGAGGTGGTCGACAGGCTACCGTGTAAGGAGGCGTGTGAAGTGGGGAGTGGGGATGTAGTCGTTAAATCACAAAACGACCTCTCCATCTTTGCTACGCCCCTCCCTGAGTTCGTCTTGGAGCAACGGCAACGGTGCATTTCGAGGGAGTCAGGGGGAAGCACAGGGAGTTCTCGATCGACAGAGTCGCAACCTCCCACGTGCACGATCATAGAAGAAGGACGGGAATGGTATGGCTACAGGGACGAAGGGATTCGTCAAGCAGCCGAGATGTTTGGTGTGACTGGGCCTTGGATTCGTCCAAACAGCGCAAGTGCAGTCGCAGATACGGATGCTGATAAGAGTAAGGGGACTGGAGAGGAAGGCAAGGGGGATCGGAAGAAGGGAAAGCCGTTTTGGCATGGGAATGGAAGGAAGGTTGGGGTGGAGGAGAGGTGGATGTGTGTTGGAGATGATGAGTTTGGCATTAGTGATGAGTTGGTTGTTGTCAATGGGGATGCGGAAGGGGGTAGTGAGGGAAGTGAGGGGAGTGTGAGTGGTTTGGACGGTGAGGATAACGCACAGGGAAGGGGTGAGGACGATGAAGGGAGGCCGTGGTGGAGTGTGAGGTGGAAGAACGTTTTTATGATGCTGGCGTGTGGTGTTCTGGCGTAGATATACGAGCCTAACAATGAACATCATGAAGTAGCATTGTCTACATAAGTGTATAACGTTTGGGTATCTCGTGAAGTAGGGTATCTGAGGTGAAGGCGGGTGTAGGCGTGAGCTTGTGGTATCTTGTGTTGGAAGTGTGTATTATCGAATCGGAATGAGGTAGGTAGTGTTGTAGTTGATGTTCGCCGAGGCGGATTCCGATCATCGCGTAGGGAAGTATGCGACCCCGGGTCGGAGGATAGTATGCTTCACGTGCCTGACGATTTGGAAGTTTCTGTTCGAAGGCGTAGGGAGCTCGATATCTACAGAAGAATTAGTGAGGTGTTCAAAAGCTTAAGGCTTCTCAGAGGGTCTCACCCTGGCGTTCGCGCTGGTTTTCTCTATTGGTGGGCCTGGCGAGCTCGATATCTACACAAGCATCAGTGAGATGGTCAACAGTTCCAGACTTCTCAGAGGAGTTTACCTTGACTCTCGAGTTGGTTGTGCCGATTGTTTTCGTAGTAGCCTTTGATGCGGCGAACAACAATAACGAAGAATGGAGAGCAAGCGGCTACAGCAGCCACGATGGCGATGATGGCCTCGGTCGACAGTGAAGGCATGATGTTGGGAGCGATGAAACAAATGATGGCTTATGAAAGTCGTAGGGCGTGAGGAAGGTGAATGACTTCGAAGCGTGGGCTTCAGCCACTTTTTATTGCCTCTCATTGCAAAGCTCCTACGGTGTAGACGGAAGAGCAATAGGTCTACGTGACATTTAAAGTCGAGTCCGGCCGATCGGCCGAAAAAACGTCCTGTTCGTAACCAGCTCAGCCTCGCAGTGGGTCAGGACAGCAACAGTCGTGGATCGTTCCAGTCCAGTGGATCAAGGCCAAGGCCGGCTCTACTCACAGGCGCCCAATAGATATCCGCCGCTGCACACCAATCTAGAAGTCTCATCCAACCTTACATTTCCGAAAAACCGGAGCTTTCGGGAAATTTGATGGACTGACAAGGATTGTGATGCGTAGTCTTGACTTCCTTTGACTCGGGCGATGTCTATGCAGCTCATACTGAACGGTTCACGCACTGATTCGACGAGACCCCGAAGATAAGCCGCAGGTTTGGAACGATAAACGAATCGGAAAATGACGTATGTTGGTCCGTTGGGCGAAGGGGTCGTGGCGTCCAATGTTTGACGGTCGATATGGTTACACAACAGGTTCCTGCACGCTACTGTAGGTCGCGACACGCCCTTTGGAGCGGTGTGAATGTCTGGAAGGGGGCGCCAGCGGATTGCCATGTACACCGGCAAGTCACTTGGGCAAACTAGCCTTTGATTCTTGCTGAGACGCATCTCGCTAGATCTTGAATCGGCGAATCAGCCCTTTGACAGCACATGAAACTCTCTTGCCCGGGAATCCCTTCAATGATGAAATTCGGGTACAAAGCCGGTATAGAATGATGCGAACATACGGAGAATGCGCTTCGACCTTTCTACCATTGTAAGAGATATAGAACAATGTCCTTCTCCTTAGCCCGCGTCTCTGCTTCACTAGAAATTCGATGCATGCAAGACCGATTCGTCTTACGCGTCTAGGCAGTTTTGAGGAGCGATTGCATTGAAAACGCGGTGACGATCCTGACAAGCTTACCAGCGCAGTGGTTTGGACATCCCAAATCAGCCCACCGGTTCGGGTTCACGCCACAACGGATTGCGTGCTCACTAGCTGAGCCCTAATGGTGTTATTCGCACTTGATTGGCTCTAGTGAGCGGAAAGGCTAGCAGCAGCATAGACCAGTGCTGTAAGATCGAGCGTCTTCAATTCAAGTAGCGTCTCAACTATCGTCTTCCAAGATTCCGGCTTTTCGTTCTTATTATTGGTCGTCACGGTGGAATCGACAACTACGTGGCCACCTATGCCCCTACTACGTGATATTGCTGAGCATGATCTGTGTGACAATGGCTTTGTCGAGTTCATAGAATTTGATGAAACGCGAAGATGTAGGGACATTGACCAATCAGAGTCTCAATAAAAACGTAAGGTATACGACCTTCTCGATTGTTTTTTGTTTTCGCACCTATCCCTACATACCTTAGATATGCCCTTAACTCTTTTTTATCCATGTTCGCCTCTTCCGTGTGAGCACCCCACGGCTCGTGTTGAGTGACCTGAAACCGAAGATCCGGCGGCTTCGATCAGAGACATCATATCGATGTAACTTTAGTCGTAAAAGATCGATTCGTTGCATAGTTCCGTGTCGCATTGAGAGTAAGGATGGTCGACCGCCTTGGGTCATAGTCGCGGGTAGTGTTGTGTTCCCTGCACGATCATCAGCCAGACACTAAGAAGCTTGACAAAGATACTCACCAAGTCATCCTTCTCTCCGATAACCCAACAGAAGTAATTACTGACGTGCAGGTACATGGGCAAGACCTGGCCGAGGTACAAGAAGGTCGACCTGACTCTCGACGAGACTGGATATGACTGGCTGGGCTGAGCGACTGGCGAGCTCGACATCTTGAGTAATGCAGTCAGAACCATGATACGAGGCTACAGCAGAGATGTACGTACCAGTCTGAACGGTTTGATTGCTCAGACCACCTCGTCTAATCAGATGACAAAGGAGCACGACTGAAGGGGGGCATGTGGCGATGAGAGTGATGATAGCAATTATTTCTCCATTGGACAGGAACGACATGTTCTTTCCTTCGTCTGAAAATATGTGAAAGGCAATATAAGCTGTGCTAGGAAGTTTCAGATAAACACAGTCGATGCACGATGTTGATCCCGTTATATAAGTTACTGGAACCGTTCCGTGCTGTTTATGAGAGATCTTGGGCAGGGCGGGAAGGAGACCTGTTATAAATATGTACCAGTCGAACTGTGGCGCATGTAAGCTGTCCATCCCCTACCTGAGCTATCAATGTGTGTGGCCAGCTTTGCGAGTGTCTCCTATCACGGAGGAGGATAATTGATACATACTTGACAAGATGCGATGAGGCAACGCCGTTGCGCATGGCCACAAAGTCACCCCGCGTTACCTGACCAATCCCATCTCTTCATTGACGCAGGGCACTGCACATGCGGTCGGAGTTTTGGTAAGCTTTACCCTTTTTCGCGAACTAGTCGAGGACGCTGGCTCCCATCAAGTTCAGCCTTGTCAGAATTCGCTTTCTGAAGTACGGGCACCCATCAAGTTCAGCCTTGTCAGAGTTCGCTTCCTGAAGTACGGGCACCCTCAACCGAGCCATGCCGCCGGGTCTGATGAGCCGTAAGCTTTACCCTTTTCGTCAGTCTTCCCCGTTCTTGACGCACGGCAGTGCAACTGATCTCTCTGTCCATCGAGTTTTGCCTGTAGATATGCATGCTCCCTGCTCTGCTGACGCACGAAATTGCAGCTTATGCGCCGCCTGGGAGTTTGCAAGCTTTGCTCTTTGCCTCAGGATTTCTTTTGTGACGCAGGGCAGTGCAACCTTGGCGGAAGTAAATGCGCAAGCGGACGGCCTTGTGGTTCAACTCTATCACAGCGCCTGTCTCTTGTTCGTCGATTTGTTCGTCATCTGGGCCTCCGCTTTCAGGCGGAAACGTATCTCTCGACAAGCGATGTAGCTTTCCTACAAGCGACCCATTGCGGCTCGACACATGTGTTCAACAATTACATGCGATCACCTGGGTGTGGAATCAGGCGCGTAAAGACGCCAAGGGGCAGGAGGCGAAGGCGGCTCACATTTGTGAATCGCGCTGGGCTGCCCGTTGACGCCCCGGGAAGAAGCGTCGTCCGCCACGCTGCCGTCGATTATCGGACGCAATAGCGCGTATCTGCACCCACGTGTGTAGTTGCGAAAGCCCAGGATTTTTTCTTTTTGACCATGAATCACATGCTTGTTGGAACGGTTGTTTTGAAGTGATGGCGCAAGCCGCTGACGGTGGGGTAGCGTAAGGCGCGTGACAGTCCACGTACAGCCATTCAGACATGCGAAGAGTTCAATCCACACATATCGTAGGCTTGCAGCTACAGTTTTCCAGGATTCAGCCGTAAGTTCGATGATGAGGTAGTAAATGAGTTAAACGAGCAGACGAGGGTTGGTTAAGTCGCAACTTGAAGTCGAGACGAGCTGGCAACTAAGTGGGGCCGAGATCACCGCAACGGCCCGCTTGGCGCCAGTTGCTTGTCGACGGGCACTCCGCGACCGAACCACCTTTCCTCCTGAATCTCAGTCTCCATCACGACAACACTGACGGCATCCTTATCGCAGTCTCTCAGTGGGATTTTACTCGCGGTTATAGTCTACTGTTCGATCACAGAGCGATATACAGGATGCACCTTACACTGCCTTCCCCGGGCGCGCATGACACGATCGCACTGTCTTAAGCGGTTCCCAGGCTGAGATCGATGAGGCTGTATCGCATAGATTTCCTGGTCGAAGTCAATCAGCATCATAACTTGATACGAGAGGCTCGTGGAGGGGTGTAGTGTAAGCATTCTGGTGGCATGATCATTATGCTTTTCTATTATACGTCGCTCTTCCTGTATCCCATCGTCATCAACGTCTCTTTGCAAGTCACGACCCCTCTTACTGCGATCGATGTCTATAACCATCAACGTTCGCAAATGCGGGATTTTCGGTTTGGGGATACAGAGTACAATGTATTATGTTGAAGGGAATGGCTGAAGTGCTTGTGGGTATCGGTACAGGTTTGTAGTTCGCGATGCGTGCTGTGCAGGAGGTTAGAACATCGTCTTGTGATAAGACTTGAGGCCTGTTCTCACCTTCGTGTTGAAGCTTGCTGCTAGAATGAGTAGATGGGCATCATCTTCTCGAGCAGTGTGCTGTGACAGGTCGGAGTACTGTATTCCTAACGTGCTTGATAACTTCAAGTTTTACGTTAAAGCGAGAGGTGCGCTCAAGGTCTAGCACAATGTCGGTAATGGACTTTAATCATCGACACATGAATCTCGGACATACCATGCGTTTCGCGCTGGACTTCAAGGTGTTTGCGTCTAAGATGATGCCAGACAAGAAGGATAGAAGGAGGGCACGTAGCGACCAGAGTGATGATCGCAATGATGGATTCATTGGACAAGGGTGACATGGTATCTGATTGGTCGGGTGAGCCAGCCTTGCTAGAAGCTGCAATTGACGGTTTGAAAATCAGAAGGTATTGCAGGAAGTTGACAGAATGTAGAATACAATCCGCGATGTCATGGTTTTATCTGTAATGCGAAAACCTCCTCAGATTACTCAGGGCTTTGATATACTTGAGCATGACAGAAAGCGGACACAGGGATTCGGCATGAGAACGCACAACTTCCGTATGCACCAAGCCTATAGAAGCTAAAAGCCGACACTCCGCCACAACCCGCCAAGCCCAACGCGGCGTCACAATCACTCCCGAGCTCTCCAGGGCTCCCTCAAAATTTCAAGACTCCATCCATGGATCACCACAACGCCATACTACTCCTGGATTGGACAGTTATAGCTCGCGCCAACTCATCGCAAGCTCCTTCATTCGGTGACGTATCTAGGTAATCATGCAAACGGTGCACCGTTCATTATTTTCCCCAGTATCACACGAGACGGCCGCTTTGTCGCGAAGTAGCTGAGGGGTACCTAGGTAGAGAAACATTACACTATATCGACCTGGTCTGCTAGTAATATCTGCTGAAGACCAATATGCGATCTAGCGTATCTAGCCGTTCAGCTACGAAGAGCCATATCGACCTCTGCACATCGAACACAATCGTCTACTACGCCAACCTCCCGAGGTCGCATTACATTTCTCCAATGGGGCTACCAGGTCGTTTTGCAGACATGTGGCCATGATTACGATACACGAGACAAGAATTTGGCACCCTAGATCGGGAGCAGATTGGGTAGTCGCGGGATTGACTTTCGAAAGATGGACGAAACATATGGCAAAGGGAAAAAGGCGCGTGAAGACTGAATCGTAGGAAGAGGTGAGCGTTCGTCATCAATTTCGCGTCTCTATATTATGCAACACCCTTGGTTCATCTCAGTACTAACAACATCGTTTCCCGGACTACAACTTCCTGTAATTGACCCCAACGCTTAACTGAGATTGGCGCTGCTGCTTTCTGGGCGATGACTCATCTTCGTTACGGCAGATCCAATGCTTCACTTTCAGGCTTTGTGGCTTGAAAGAGCTTTGTGTGATTGTTCCCGAGCTCACATAGGTTGGATGAGTGTTGGTTATCGTCGAGAGAGGTAGGTAGGAGTGGGTTCGAGTAAGGTATCGTCGACGTGCTTGATAATCTTGCGATCGATGGCTGAAAGGAAGACCTCATCATCTAGGAAGATGTCAGCAAGGTGTAGTGATCGTTGATACATCAACAAACCATTGAAGTCTCTTTGGACGCGACCTTTACGCCGGAGCAGGTGCCAGATCAGAATAACGGAAGGCGGACATGTTGCGACGAGACTGACGATGGCGATGATAGATTCGTTGGATATGGTAGACATGGCGGTTCTGATTGGCTGAGCGACGAGAACTGACCAGTACGTGTAGTCTGCGCTTGACAAGAGAGTCGAGACAAACGTTGTCAATGAGGAATGTACTTTTGTGTAAAAGCTTCGTTATGGTCAAGTTGCAATCTTCGAAAAACATGGCAAGGCGCTTTAGATAAACTATGCTGACCGATATTCATCGTAGAACTCGTATGCCCCGATCACCCTGAATGCAGGGGGACTTGGGCAACTCTTCACGAGCAGCGGCTTATCATTGGCCAGTTGCACTCGGGGCGGTCTCAGGAACCAATACCGAAAGAGAATATTGCTGCCCCGAGCGCTGGTCGCACTAACGACACCCTGATCCATTGGCTCGCCTCCGCTCCTACATGCAGCACCCGCCTCGACATGCGTCTCCTACCTCGACATGCGCCGCCTACCTCGACATGCGCCGCCTACCTCGACATGTGCCGCCTACCTCGACATGCGCCGCCTACCTCGACATGTGCCGCCTACCTCGACATGCAGCTTCTATCTAGGCAACCAAAGAGGGCTGGTGGTGGTTTGACGTGCCCCACTCAGCCACACTCAGGGTAATCGTCACAGGCCACACCCGAGAGCCAACATGTTCCGTTTCAACTTTCCGTTGTAGTGGTTGTTCTAAATACCTTAGCTGCCGCCGCTCACCAGTCGCCTTCTGCGATTGGCCTGTGATATAGCATTGCGATAGGACCGCACGTGACCGTGCATACTCGGGTGTTTACCTGCCCCGTAACAACACATACCTGCATGTTGATCACGTGGACGGGTATTCTTGCCATGTTTACATGCATCGCAGACCTACTCAGTCACGTTGTGAGAGCGTCCAGAGAAAATGGGTTCTTGTGAGTTCACGTGGTAGCGACAGGGCAGCCTTGCCAGGTGACTTCCCATCTCGGCTTCTACGTCGTTGCCACACATGCACGCTTCTAACAACGATTGCGCATACAAAGCCGACTCACATCCTGGCCCGTCACGTTGATGCCACAGTACGATGCGCCTGCCAATCGCCTGGTGATAGGGTCTCCTCACTGTGCCTACATTCAGCTTTTGCCTTATTGGTGGTTGTGCCGCGGGTTGTTTGCACCGCCTCGTCGAGTCTTCACCGGTGATGGGTGCTGCTGTCCCCTGCATAATCTCGCTTCTCGACTGCGAGTTCCAGGTTTTGTTGATTGGCGAGTGATATGCAAACTCTCAAAGCGGTATCGCCTACGTCGTGATGCATTCCAGGTTTTGTTTGATTGGTTCGTGGGAAGGAACGTTGAAGTGCATATAGCCTTCCAGATGTAGCCTTCTCTCTTAGATGTCTCTATGAATCGATTTTTCATTCTTTTCAGAAGATTCGCTTTGACCGTCTTGAGATCCAGTCGTCATGCCCAAACAGGCCAAGTTCTACGCACCGCGAATCCACCCGAGTACGTGGGAGCAACACCGATGCAGAATCAAAACATTATTCGTGGATCAAAATGAGACTCTAAGCCAGGTAGTGGAGTCCATGAAGAACGATGGCCTACACGCAACGTCAGTCCCAGACTACCATTCCGCTATCTAGATATCAGCTAACGTGTCTCAAGTGAATCGCAATACGAACGCCAACTGAGGTCTTGGGGTATAAGGAAGAACAGTACCAGAGCCGAATGGCACGTCGTCAAGCATGTTGTAGATCAGAGGCGTCGTCAGGGAAAAGATAGTACTGTTCTCATTCGTGGCATCGAGCAGCCAAATCGTAGGGTTGATCGTGAGCTTGCAAGAAGCCACTACCCTAGACACGCAGGTGCGATTATGTGTCAATGTATCGATGCTCGCCTGACTCCTTTAAGGCTTCGGATACAGTCTCCCTAGTTATATACGGCTACTCACGCCGCCAGCAGTGGCTGCGAGAAGTGATGGTCCTTCTGCTAGAACAGCGACTGGACTCGTGATACGAGAGGCACACTGGTCAATGGGTATCTACTGTGGATGCCGTTCAGGGTGTTGGGTGGGTTGGACATTCATTCCAGCTTCAGGCGAGTCAGGTGTCACTACGGTAATACATGGATCGGCCATTCTACTTGACGAATACTCGTCATCTGGGGAATCTTTCTCCTGGTGTGGACACAGCCTTCCCATTTCCCGCAAGTGGCCGCCTTGGGAAAAAGATACTATCGAACCAGATCAAGAATCACTGTCCGATGCCAGATGGCAGAGTCGCTCATTTTTTTCTTCAGATCTACAGGGCTTCCCAAGTCTGGAGTCTGTGGGCATCACTTCTGAGGAGTGGGTGACTCGGGGGTGGAATGTATTCTTCGGGGCTTGGGGTGTGGGCTGAGATGGATCCAAATCAGGTCTCGTAGCCTCTAGCCATGTCAATATACATGTGCGAGAATGGGATGAAGTCAAGACTTAGCTAGAGCAAAGACAGGACCTGCGTTGTGGTAGTGTAATTCATCGTGCGGAAGCGGCCCGGTATAACATTTAAACCTCTCGCGTCTGTCGTAACAGAAAGCAAGACACGCTCTCAGACCAAATAAGTATGCACTGCTATTGAAATATTGTCAAAAAGAATTTGTCGCGATCTCCGAAGTCAATGGTTCTGACCAAAAAACCAGCAAAAAAGAAGGTACTGGACGCTGTGGGAATTGAACCCACGACCTTTCACAAGTACGCACATTTGATAATGCGAAGCGACTTTGATGATGTTAGTCTCATGTTCAAACATCATGATGTTTTGTTGGTGTTGTCTTACAAATCATACCCCTAGACTGAGGGCTGTTAGTTTAACTGTAGAGGCGGAGTTGGTTGTGCGGTGAAGCTTACCCAAGCGCCCGAGTTTGTGTGTTGATGGCGAAATGTTGGGATCTATGGTATTCAATGTTGGGTGGGATTGCAGAGGATAGTGCGGAAGCGTGATAGCATGGGCGAGACGGCGTAAAGCATGGAATAGAGGATGTTGTGATTCGTTGGCGGGGTCGGATCACGAGAACGGTGGTTGGTGAGGTTAGTATGGCGGGGCAGCGGGCAGCGAATCGGTGCGGAAATGGCAGGCTTCATACAAAACTGTTCATCGCAAGTTCTCTCTAAAAGAATACGTGAAGTCACCAACCCCAAAGATGGACACATCGTAAGAATAAAATGATATAAACGTCGACTGGGTAGTTATGCAACCTGTGAAAACTTAGAAGCAGGGAATAGCGCGTCAGAGAAGCAGGCCGGGTTTGAGAAATGCAGCGAGTCTACATCGTAGATACGAAGCGTCCATCGGTAGACATCACTCACGCCATCAGGGTAGAGATATAACCACAGATACGTCGAGTAACATCATGTCACGACGAGAGTCGTTCATGTATTCATTTCACTTCATTTCATCCTCAGACTGCCTCAGTATCTCATAGGTCCTACGTCCGTTTCGCTACTTCTCCTGATCCAGTCCTTGTCTAAACCTTCTTGCTCGTAGTCTCCTCAGCATGCTTCTCAAGAGTGTGCTGGGGGTTGCTGCTCAAGCTATCCTTGGTGTTGTCGCTCGCCTTCTCAGCGCCCTCCTTGGGTCCTGCGCCTTGGCTGTTGACGTTGTCGGACGTCTGGCCGGCTTGCGCGCCGGATTGGCGCTCGGGCTCGGGGGACTGGCGACCGGCGTTGGGGGCGGACATGGTTGTGTTTTGGGGGGTTGTGTCTGGGGGGGTTGGTTGGGAGTCTGGTGGGTGTGTTAGTGAGGAGCGGGATGATGTTGGGGGAGTGGATGGGTAGGGAGGGAGGTGGTGCGATGGCTGGGTGAGTGCTCCCTCGCTGCCATGAAGCTCGCGCTGCCAGCTGCCTCTGCCATCACCCGCTCAGGTACAACGTACAGGTTTTTAGGTTTCTTGGTAGTCTGCTCGTCAATTAGCCAAAACTACTCAAACCCTCTCATCCATCGAACATACCTGTAGAATAGAGCTTGTGAGAAGTGGTGTGTATGAAGATGTCTCGAGAAAGGCCCCCTCTATGTGTTTTCATGGGCGAACCACCTTGCCCCACCAAACCTGACGTCACAACGCGAACGCGCCTGCATCGGGCAACATCGACGTCAACTTTCAATCAAACGGCTCGTCGCGCATGGCGCGTTATTGCGGGTCCAGAGTGTGATGCATGCTTAGCAAGCGCGGGTGGGCGGGCGGCTTGCTCACGCCAACGAGTTCATTTGGCGTTCATGCAGCGAT
>Ga0265797_10010469_pt1 | contig 11815 bp, 11 predicted proteins | sample P2T30metagenome_FD_192433 | JGI IMG/M metagenome (GOLD analysis project Ga0265797, IMG submission 192433) | Plant litter microbial communities from East Loma Ridge, Irvine, California - P2 T30 | ecosystem: Environmental > Terrestrial > Plant litter > Unclassified | place: USA: California... | reverse complement strand
AGCTTGGACCAGATGGCCTTTACCTGGCCGGCATCCTTGTCCGTGACCTTCTTGTAGAAGTCGTTACGGATGGCCGAGCCTTCGGCCTGGTCGATCGGCGTGAACATCGTCGATTTGCCGAGGAAGAACTGGGCGGCCTGTTCGGAGAACATGCGGCTGGCCGGATTCTTGGCGCTGACGATGACGACGGTTTCGGCAGCGGCCGGCATCGCGGCAGCGGCGAAGGCAGCCACGATCAGGGTAGTCAGTACTTTTTTCATGAATGCCACTCCTTAGAAGACGAAGTCGACGCCGGCGGCGACGACGGTCACGCCCTTGCCGCGGCCGGCCGCGGTCACGTCACGCAGGAAGCCGTTGGTGGAGCCGCCGTTGACGCGGTCGACCTGCACCTTCAGGGCCGCCGATTTGGCGAAGTCCCAGCGGACGCCGACGGTGTCGGACGATTGCTCGCCGCCTGCCAGCAGGCCTTTTACGCCCGCGTTCAGCGCAGGAATGCGTGCCAGCGCGGCCGGCGCCTCGATGACCGAGCCCTTGCCTTCGTACTTGGCATGGCTGTAGTACGGCAGGACCTTGCCGAAGCGGTAGCCGACCATCGTGTACCAGCCGTTGGTGTCGGTCAGGTAGACCGGTTCCTTGGCGCGGCGCATGCCGTACTCGGCCTGCACGACGATATTGTTCCAGTCAGCCAGCAGGCCGACGGACGTGAAGGCGATGCGCTTCGGTTCGGCGATGCTGATGTCGGCGGCCAGCTGCGGGAAGCCGACGGCGGCGATCGTGTCGGTCAGCGAGCGGATGATCGTCGCTTCCGGCGACTTCATCTTGGCCTGGACGTGCGCGAAGCGCAGCGTGACGGGACCATGCTCGGCGCTGATGGCGATACCGGTGGTGCCGGCCTGGTAGCGCGGTTCCGTGTTGTTGCTGCCGACGTAGGTCTTGCCACGGGCGATACCCACGACAGCCTGGGCCGTCACATTGGTGTCGCCGAAGCTGTGCTGCCAGTTGACGTCCACGCCGTCGGCGTTCTCGATGGTGTTCTGGCCGTACATTTCAATCGGCGGACGCATCATCGTGTTGGCATAGCCCACGTTCTGGTAATCCGAGATCAGGAACGACGGTACGACGACGCGGCCGACGCGCACGGCGAATTCGTCCGTGACCTTGTACTTGATGAAGGCCCACGCCAGTTCCGTCGTGAAGCTGTTGCCGGTGGTCTTGCGCGACAGGATCTGCGTCGTGGCCGACAGCTTGTCGTTGATCGTGTAGGTTGCCTGCAGGCCCAGGTTGGAATCGAGGCCGAACGTGGCCGTGCCGGCCGTGCCTTCGCGCTGGTTGGCGCGGGTGTAACGCGCATCTTCCGTGTTGCTCTTGGCCGCGGCCAGCGTGCCGAAGCCGCTGATCGTCAGGTTGTCGCTGCCGAGGGTGGCGGCTTGAGCGTGGTTCAGGGTCAGGGCGCCGAGAATGGCGGCGGCCAGCAGTTTTCGTTTCATCGTGATTCCGTTCTTGTGAAGTTGTATGGTCTGCCTGGTCGTGGCGCCGCTGCGGGGATGGGGGAGCGGCCGTTGCACACGACACTGTGCAATGCAGGCCGAACATTAACGTACGGCAACATCACTAGACAACAACAATTTCTTAACGGATATTTTTAATGAAAGCTTCTGTCGTTTTTTATAAACTATTCAGTAGTGAAAAATTAACTGTTGCCTTCGATGTACCGGCGGCCGGCACGCGCCCAAGCCGCCGCCGCGTGCATGCAATGCTGCAGGTATTACAATAGCGACTCCATTAATCAGACCGCACGAGAACAACACCATGGCCGTCAATTCCCCCATTCCTGTCGCCGCCGACCTGAAGCCCGTTGCGGGCATCGAGATCGGTTATGCCCAAGCCGGCATCAAGAAGCCGAACCGCAAGGACGTGCTGGTGATGAAGCTGGCTGAAGGCGCCACGGTGGCGGGCGTCTTCACGCTGAACCGCTTCTGCGCGGCTCCCGTGCAGATCTCCAAGGCCAATCTGGCGGCCGTCAATGCGGGCGGCAAGCCGATCCGCGCGCTGCTGGTCAATACCGGCAATGCCAACGCGGGCACGGGCGAGCAGGGCCTGGCGCGGGCGCAGGAAACGTGCGCGGCGCTGGCCGCCGAGCTGGGCGTCGACGCGCAGCAGATCCTGCCTTTCTCCACCGGCGTGATCCTGGAACCGCTGCCCGTCGAGAAGATCAAGGCAGGCCTGCCGGCCGCCGTGCAGAACCTGCAGCAGGACAACTGGTTCAACGCGGCTGAAGCCATCATGACGACGGACACGCAGCCGAAAGCCGGCTCGCGCACCGTCACGATTGCCGGCCACACCGTCACGCTGACGGGCATCAGCAAGGGCGCCGGCATGATCAAGCCGAACATGGCAACGATGCTGGGCTACCTGGCATTCGACGCGAAAGTGGCGCAGCCCGTGCTGGACCGGCTGGTCAAGGAAGCGGCCGACCAGTCGTTCAATTGCATCAGCATCGATGGGGACACGTCCACCAATGACTCCTTCATGCTGATCGCCACCGGCGCCGGCACGCTGGAAGTGAACTCGGTCGATACGCCGGAATACCGTGAGCTGGCAGCCGCTGTGACGGAGCTGTCCGTGTTCCTGGCCCAGGCCATCATCCGCGACGGCGAAGGCGCCACGAAGTTCATCACGATCACGGTGGAAGAGGGCGAGTCGGTCGAGGAATGCCGCAAGATCGCGTATTCCATCGCCCACTCGCCGCTGGTCAAGACGGCGTTCTTCGCGTCCGATCCGAACCTGGGCCGCATCCTGGCCGCCATCGGCTATGCGGGCGTGGAACTGGACGTGGCGAAGATCAACCTGTGGCTGGACGACGTGTGGGTGGCGAAAGACGGCGGCCGCAATCCCGAGTACAAGGAAGAGGACGGCCAGCGCGTGATGAAGCAGAGCGAGATCGCCGTACGCGTCAAGCTGGCGCGCGGCGCCGCACAGGCGGTCGTCTACACGTGCGACCTGTCGCATGACTACGTGTCGATCAACGCCGACTACCGTTCCTGATGGCTTCTCTGGAAATGTTCCTGGCGCGCGCCGAGCGGGTATTGGCACGCGTGGAAGCGCTGCTGCCGCCGGCGGTGGCGGCGCCGAACTGGGACGCGGCCCATGCGTTCCGCTGGCGCAAGCGCCAGGGCGCGGGCGGTGCCACGGGCTGGCTGCAGCCGGTGCTGCACGCATCGCGCATCGGCCTGGACGACCTGCACAACGTGGGCGCCCAGAAGGCGCAGATCGAGCAGAACACGCTGCAGTTCGTGCAGGGGCGGCCCGCCAACAACGTGCTGCTGACGGGCGCGCGCGGCACCGGTAAATCGTCGCTGATCAAGGCCTGCCTGAACCGCTTTGCCGACCAGGGCCTGCGCCTCATTGAAGTGGACAAGGCCGACCTGGCCGACCTGCCGGACATCATCGACCTGGTGGCGGGCCGGCCCGAGAAATTCGTCGTGTTCTGCGACGACCTGTCGTTCGAGGAAGGCGAGGGCGGCTACAAGGCGCTGAAAGTGGCGCTGGACGGCTCCATCACGGCGCAGTCGGACAATGTGCTGATCTACGCCACGTCGAACCGCCGCCACCTGATGCCCGAGCGCATGTCGGACAACACGAGTTACCGTCACGACGAGGATGGCGACCTGCATCCGGGCGAAACAGTGGAGGAGAAGATCTCGCTGTCGGAACGCTTCGGGCTGTGGCTGTCGTTCTACCCGTTCAAGCAGGACGATTACCTGGACATCGTGGCGCACTGGCTGGCCTCGTTCGGCTGCACGCCGGAACAGGTCGAGGAAGCGCGCGGCGATGCACTGCGCTGGGCGCTGCAACGTGGCTCCCGCTCCGGCCGCGTGGCGTGGCAGTTTGCCCGCGACTATGCAGGCAAGCTGGCATGACGGCGGCGGCACAGCCCATCGACGTGGCCGTCGGCATCCTGATGAAACCGAACGGCGATGTGCTGCTGGGCCAACGACCGGCCGGCAAGCCGTACGCGGGCTACTGGGAATTCCCCGGCGGTAAAGTCGATCCGGGCGAAACGATCCTGGACGCACTGAAACGCGAATTCATGGAAGAGCTGGGCATCGAAGTGCTGTCCGCCGACGAATGGTGCGGCGTCGAGCACGTCTATGAACATGCCCACGTGCGGCTGCACTTCTTCATCAGCAGGGAGTGGCGTGGCGAGCCGCAAAGCCTGGAAGGCCAGGCGTTCGCGTGGCAGGGCGAAGTGAGCGTGGAGCCGCTGCTGCCGGCCACGATTCCGCTGCTGCAGTGGATACGTTGATCAGCCGGGGACTGGCTCCTCTTCGGGCGAATGCCCGACGAGGTGCCTGTCCCCGATGTTTAGCTGGCATCGGCCACTGAAAAAAACGGCCACTGACACTAATGCCGCTAAGTTAAGAATGACGTTAGCGGGCCGCCGACACAAACCCAACCCAACGGCGTAGAGCTGGGGTCAGACCCGACGGGTCTGACCCCAGTTCCTGGTCCCGGGTCTCATAGAATGCCCGCGGCTCGCTTGCCCCTTTGCCTTAACTTAGCGGCATTGGCCACTGACACCGGTTTGAAGCATCCTTGTCACTTCAGCTCATCATCCAGCGGATCCGCAGGCGCCGCCGCAGGAATGGTGTACTTCTCCTCGGCCCAGGCACCCAGGTCGATCTGCTTGCAACGTTCGGAACAGAAGGGGCGGAACTTGTTCTTTTCCGTCCACTCCACTTTGGTGCCACAGGTAGGGCAATCGACAACGGTAGGCATGATTCAAAAACTTAAAAAGCGCAAAGCGTGAGTTCGAAGGGGACGTCTTCTTCCAGCGGCTTCGGTTTCAGGTCGCCGCCCTGGGTTGTGAAACGTACCCACAGCATGTATTTATTGGCCGAGATTTCGGGGATGGCGCCGATCGTGCTGTCCACGGTCAGGCGCAGCATCTGGTAGACCTTGCCCTGCAGCATCTGCTGATAGCTGCCGGCGTTGGCGATCATTTTCTTGGCCGCACCGGAATCACGCAGCAGCCGCAGCACGAGCGCCAGCGCGTCGAACAACGGCGCCAGCGGCGCGAACCACGTCATGATATCGCCGAAGCGCTGCTCGGCGGAGCGTTGTTGCCACGCGTAGTACGACGGCAGATCGAATTCGCAGGCGCCGCCGGGAATGATCGTACGGCCGCGGATGCTCATCAGCCATTCATTGTCGCGCACGTTCTGGCCCGTCTTGCCCTGGCTGGTGACCAGCGCGCCGGACACGCTGTCCACCTCGGCCAGCACGGCATCGAGCATTTCCGTCTGCACGTTCGGGTTGGAGCGGTAGCCCAGCAATGTCTGGCGCTGGCGTTCCAGCTCCTGCAGCAGGTCGGATTTCAGGTCGGCGCGGCCGGCCACTTCGAGCATGTCGAAGATCGTGGACAGGGCCACGTGGTGCTGCATCGGGTGTTCCTGATGCACAAAGAACTTGAATTTGTCGTACAGATCTTCCAGCCGCAACAACGTGCGTATGCGCTCGTTGAAAGGATATTCATAGACGATCAAAGTGAATCCCTCTGTTGGTAGACCTGGAAAGGAACTCGGCACCATTGGTGCGGCGGGGCGGTGCGTTCATCACGCAGCACAACAGACAGGCGAAGAGGCAACAATCAGCTTCCCGAGCTCCCTGAAAGAATTCTCGTGATTCTGAACCATGCGAGGCAAAAATACAAACGTTGTTAATTGTTTCGCGCTCAGCCGGGGCCCTGTGCTGCCGCCATTCGATTGTAAAACGCATGCAGGCGCTCGATTTGCGGCGCCAGCGCGGCCAGGTCGCCGCTGTTGTCGACAACGTCGTCGGCCGCCGCCAGCCGCACCTGGCGTCCCACCTGGGCCGCCATGATGGCACGCACCTGCTCCTCCGGCAGGCCGTTGCGGGCGATCACGCGGGCCAGTTGCATGTCCTCGGGGCAGTCGACGACCAGAATCCGCTGCAGCCGCTCGCGCCACGTGCCCGATTCGACCAGCAGCGGAATGTCGAAGATGACGTAGGGCCCCGTGCCCAGCAGGCTGGCGGCGTAGACGGCCTCGCGGATCATTGGATGCAGGATCGCTTCCAGGCGGCGCTTGGCGTCCGGATCGGAGAAGACGAGGGCGCGCATCCGTGCCCGGTCCAGCGCACCTTCGGCATCGGCGAAGTCGGCGCCGAACGCCGCCAGCACGGCCGGCATCGCGGCGCCGCCGGCAACCGTCAGGCCGCGCGCGATCCGGTCGGTATCGACGATGTCCACGCCCCGTTCGGCAAACATGCGGGCGACGACGCTCTTGCCGGACCCGATGCCGCCGGTCAGGCCGACGGTAAACCGCGCCGCCGCCGTCATGCGCCGCCCAGCAGGCCGGTCGTGAAGCTGGCGATCTGGCCGCCGAACAGCAACGCGATCATGCCGGCCGCGGCCAGGTACGGCCCGAACGGAATGGGATTGCCGCGCCCCCGGCCCGCAAAGGCGATCAGGCCGATGCCGACGATGGCGCCGACGACGGACGACAGCAGAATGATCGTCGGCAGCATCGTCCAGCCCAGCCACGCGCCCAGTGCCGCCAGCAGCTTGAAGTCGCCGTAGCCCATGCCTTCCTTGCCGGTGGCCAGCTTGAACAGCCAGTAGACGGTCCACAGCACCAGGTAGCCGGCGGCCGCGCCGATGACGGCGTCCGCCAGCGGGACAAAGGTGCCGTTGATGTTGACCAGCAGGCCCGCCCACAGCAGCGGGTAGGTCAGGTCGTCCGGCAGCAGCTGCGTGTCGGCGTCGATGAACGTCATCGCGATCAGCAGATAGGCAAACAGCAAGGTCGCCAGGCCCATGACGCCGCTGCCGAACTGCCAGACCAGCAGCGCGGACAGCAGCCCCGTAAAGGCTTCGATGATCGGATAGCGCGCCGAGATGCGCGCCTTGCACTGGCTGCACTTGCCGCGCAACGCCAGCCAGCTGATGACGGGCACGTTCTCCAGCGCCGTGATCTTGTGGCCGCAGTGCGGGCAAGCGGAGCGGGGCAGCACCAGGTCGAAGCGCTCCGTATGGGGCAGCGGCTGGCCCGATTCGGCGGCCACGTAATTGGCCGACTCGCGCCGCATCATCTCCGGAATGCGGTAGATGACGACGTTCAGGAAGCTGCCGATCAACAGGCCGAAGATGCCGGCCAGGATGGCGGCACCAAGGGTGGCGGGTGGGGCGAACAGGTAGAGGTCCTGGAGCATGTCGGTAAATTCGTGGTTTTTATGGCTGCGCCACGCATGCGTGCTTCAACCCGGGACCAGAAACCGGGGTCAGACCCGGCGGGTCTGACCCCAGCTACAGGTCTTGGGGTAAAGCATGCGATACCGGCACCTTGATAACCGAAGCTTACACCACCGACCCCAGCTTGAAGATGGGCAGATACATCGCCACGACCAACCCGCCGATCAGAACGCCGAGAATGACCATGATCGCCGGCTCCATCAGCGACGCCAGCGAGGCGACCGCCTCATCCACTTCGTCCTCGTAAAAATCGGCGACCTTGCCCAGCATGGCGTCCAGCGCGCCCGATTCCTCGCCGATGGACACCATCTGCGTGACCATGTTCGGGAATACCTCGGCGTTCTGCATCGCCACCGTCAGGCTCGTGCCCGTCGAGACTTCGTTCTGGATCTTGCGCGTCGCTTCCAGGTAGACGGCATTGCCGGCCGCGCCGCCGACGGAGTCGAGCGCCTCGACCAGCGGCACGCCGGCCGCGAACATCGTCGACAAGGTGCGGGTCCAGCGTGCCACCGTCGCCTTGCGAATCACGTCGCCGAACACGGGCACGCGCAGCAGCAGCCGGTCCATCGCCTGCTGCATTTTCAAGGAGCGCCGCCACGCCTGGAAGAAGAAGTAGATGGCGGAGAACAGGCCGCCGAAAATGACATACCAGTACTCGACGAAGAATTCCGACATCGCCATCACGACCAGCGTGGGCGCGGGCAGGTCGGCGCCGAAGCTGGTGAAGACCTCCTTGAACGCGGGGACGACCCAGATCATGATGACGGCCGTGACGATGAACGCCACGGCCAGGATCGCGATGGGATACGTCAGCGCGGACTTGATCTTGCCCTTCATCGCCAGCGTCTTTTCCTTGTAGATCGCCAGCCGCGTCAGCAGGTCTTCCAGGATGCCGGCCTGTTCGCCCGCGCCCACCAGGTTGCAGAACAGCGGATCGAAATACAGCGGGAACTTGCGGAACGCCTGGTTCAGGCTCGTGCCGGTCTCGATGTCCGCGCGCAGGTCCATGATCAGTTTCGACACGGAAGGATTGGCGTGGCCCTTGCCGACGATGTCGAACGACTGCAGCAGCGGCACGCCGGCCTTCATCATCGTGGCCAGCTGGCGCGTGAACAGCGTGATGTCCTTGTCCGTGACCTTGCGGCCGGACCGGTACACCTTCTTCTTCACTTTCGTCACCATGATGCCCTGGCGCCGCAACGTCACGTTGACGACGGCGACGCCGCCGGCGCGCAGTTCGCCGCGCACCGTCTTGCCTGTCTTGTCCTTGCCTTCCCAGGCGAAGACGGATTCCTTGATGTGATTGCCTGTGGATGCCATCGCGCTAGCCCTCATGTTCGTCCTACTCGTTGGTGCAGCCCAGCACTTCTTCCAGGCTCGTAAGGCCCGCCCTGACCTTGACGAGGCCGGACTGGCGCAGTGAGCGCACGCCCTCGGCCTCGGACTGGGCGGCGATCTGCATCGCGTTACCGTGTGCCAGGATCAGCGCCTCGATCGCCGGCGTGATCGGCATGATCTGGTAGATGCCCACGCGGCCTTTGTAACCGGTGCCGTTGCACCGTTCGCAGCCCACGGGGCCGTACGGCTTCCAGCTGCCGTCCAGTTCCTGCGCCCTGAAGCCGGCCCGCAGCAGCAGGTCGGCCGAGATGTCGACGGGACGCTTGCAGCTGCACAGCCGCCGCGCCAGGCGCTGCGCGGTGATCAGGACGATCGACGAGGCGATATTGAACGGCGCCACACCCATGTTCATGAGACGCGTCAACGTCGATGGCGCATCGTTCGTGTGCAGGGTCGAAAACACCATGTGGCCCGTCTGCGCCGCCTTGATGGCGATGTCCGCCGTTTCCAGGTCGCGGATCTCGCCGACCATGATGATGTCCGGGTCCTGGCGCAGGAACGACTTCAGCGCGACGGGGAACGTCAGCCCCGCCTTGTCGTTGACGTTGACCTGGTTCACGCCGGGCAGGTTGATCTCGGCCGGGTCTTCCGCCGTCGAGATATTGATGCCCGGCTTGTTCAGGATGTTCAGGCACGTGTACAGCGACACCGTCTTGCCGGAACCCGTCGGTCCCGTCACCAGCACCATGCCGTAGGGGCGCGCGATCGCGTCCAGCAGCAGCGCCTTCTGGTCCGCGTCGTAACCCAGCGCGTCGATGCCCATCTGCGCCTGCGTGGGGTCGAGGATACGCATCACCGTCTTCTCGCCGAACAGCGTGGGCAACGTCGAGATGCGCAGGTCCACCGTCTTGGTCGGCGAGACGATCAGGCGCATGCGGCCATCCTGCGGCACGCGCTTTTCCGAAATGTCCAGCTTTGCCAGCACCTTGATGCGCGAGACCAGCTTTTCCTTGATGGCGATGGGCGGTTGCGCATGCTCGATCAGCACACCGTCGACGCGGAAGCGGATGCGGTAAAACTTCTCGAACGGCTCGAAGTGCAGGTCGGACGCCCCCATGTTGACGGCGTCCATCAGCATCTTGTTCAGGAAGCGCACGATGGGCGCATCCTCGACGTCCGTTGCCGGCGCTTCCACCTGCGCCGCTTCCTGCTCCTCGGCGAACTGGATCTCGGCCTCTTCGCCCGCCAGCTCGCCCATCAGCTGTTCGCTGCTCTTCGCCAGTTCGGCCAGCAGGCGCACCAGCGCATCGTGCGGTACGATGACGGGTTCCACCGACGTCTCGGTCTGGAACTTGATCTGGTCCAGCGCCTGCGTGTTGGTGGGGTCGGAGATCGCCACCGACATCTTGTTGCCCCGTTTCGACAGCGCCACCACGCGCTGGCTCTGCATCAGTTTCGGGTCGATGGCCTTGGCGGGCAGCGCCGCGGGCGACAGCGCGTGCAGGTCCAGCATCGGATAGGCAAACGTCTCGGCGCAGAAGACGGCCAGCTCGCGGCCACCGATCGTGCCGCTGGCCAGCAGCACGTCGATGAACGGCAGTTTTTCAAGGGTGGATTTTTTCAGCAGCGCGTCCGCCTGCGGGGGCGTGAGACGCCCCGCCTGCATCAAGGCCCGCGCCAGGCCCGACATGGAAGCGCCTGTCGCCGTGGTGGGTTGGACTGCTGCCATAAGGACACTAATGCCGAAACTACATGGATGAAAGGAAGCGAGCGATCAACGATGATGCCCGTGGGCATCATTTTTGTAAAGCGGCTTCCGTTCAGTGCTGTCGCAATTTGACGACTTTGATCGACTGATTTTGCACCTGCACCACTTCGATGATGCAATTGCCAATACGCACGCTGATGGGCGCATCCGGGATGTCCTGCAGCCATTCCAGCAACAGGCCGTTCAGCGTTTTAGGGCCGTCCAGCGGGAAGTTTAATCCGAGGCGCTTGTTGACGTCGCGCAGAGCCGTCGTGCCTTCCAGCAGGCATTCGCCCTTGCTGTCCCAGCCGAAACTGTCGGCGCGCGCCGCGCTGGGCGTGGACGTGGTGAATTCGCCGATCATCTCCTCGATGATGTCGTCCAGGGTGACCAGACCCTGCACCTCGCCGTACTCGTCGACGATGATCGCGAGGCGCTCGCGATTTTCCTGGAAGTTCTGCAGCTGCGCGAACACGGCCGTGTCCTGCGGAATGAAATACGGCTCGGACAGCAGCGCGCGGAAATGGTCCGCCGTCAGCTCGTCTTCCTCGTTCAGCAGGCCGACAGCCTTGCGCACGTGCAGGATGCCGACAATCTGGTTGATCTCGCCATCGTAGACGGGCAGCTTGTTGTGATAGCACGTCGTCAGTTGCTGCTTGATCTCGTCGACGGGCACAGCCAGGTTCAGCGCCTCGATCTGGGCGCGCGGCGTCATCACGTCCTCGACGGAAATCGTGTCCAGGTCAAACAGGTTCAGCAGGATACTTTTGTGTTTCTGCGGAATGAAGTTGCCGCTTTCCAGCAGCACCGAGCGCAGCTCTTCCGACGACAATCCTCCGTCCTGCGGGTTCAGCGCCGCCTTGACGCGAAACAGCCGGAACAGCGTCTTGACAAACAGGTTGACGAACCAGATCACGGGCGACATTGCCCGCAGCAGCGGGCGCAGGATGACGCTGGCCGGCAGCACGATCTGGTCGGCATAGCGGGCACCGACGATTTTCGGCGAAATTTCCGCCAGCACAATCAGCATGAACACGACGGCACCGGTGGAAATCAGGATCACGTGCTCTTCAAGGCCGAAAGCGTTGATGGCAATGGCGGTGACGAGGGCGATCGCCATCGCGTTCAGCAGCGTATTGGCGATGAGGACGAGCGAGAGCAGCTGTTCGGTACGTTCAAGCAGCCACAGCGTGGCGATGGCGCGACGGCTGCCGCGCTTTGCCTCGTGGCGCAAACGGAAACGGCTGGCCGCCATCAGGGCGGTTTCGGCCATCGCAAAGAAGGCCGACAGGAAGATCAGGCAGGCGAGTGCAAGAATTTGCACCCATAAGGGAATGTTGTCCAAAGCGTGGGAGGAGTGGCGCGGATTGCGGCCGCAGAGCGTCAAATTCTACGGTAACGGGGTGGGCGGTGCAAGCCGCGCACGGCGGGCCTTGCCAATGGGAGAGTTGCATCCA
>Ga0265797_10010468_pt1 | contig 11816 bp, 9 predicted proteins | sample P2T30metagenome_FD_192433 | JGI IMG/M metagenome (GOLD analysis project Ga0265797, IMG submission 192433) | Plant litter microbial communities from East Loma Ridge, Irvine, California - P2 T30 | ecosystem: Environmental > Terrestrial > Plant litter > Unclassified | place: USA: California... | reverse complement strand
GCGTCGAATCAGAGGCTCCTCTGAAAGCCAGCAATCTGCAGCCTTCGACTCGCGCGACAGGGTGATGTGAGGCGCGAATCGCAATGCCTTCCTCATCCCCGCAGTCGTCCACCTCTCCACCACAGCAGCGCTCGTCCTCGAGCGCCTCCAAGAACGCCGACAAGGCGCACTTGCATACAGACGCTAACATTCAGAATTTTGCTCCAGTCGCCAGAATCATGAAATCAGCTTTGCCAGAGAACGCCAAGATCGCCAAAGAGGCGAAAGAATGCATGCAAGAATGCGTTTCCGAGTTCATATCCTTCATTACTAGTGAAGGTACGTATTCCAATTGCACGCGTGATTACCTGTGTCGAGTCTATTAAGCTGACAAGGGCCATTAGCGTCAGAGAAATGCCAGCAAGAAAAGCGCAAAACCGTGAACGGTGAAGACATCCTGTTCGCTATGACCTCGCTCGGATTCGAGAACTACGGGGAGGCACTCAAGATCTACCTCGCCAGGTACAGAGAGGTGAGCACTTGCTAGACTCCACGAGCGTTTCTTGGCCCAACACTAACTTCCAATAGAACCTTGTTGCCCGCGGCGAGCATCAACGCCCTGGTCAACCCGGCGCTGAGGGAGAAGCTGGTTCTACTTACGACACCGCTAACAGCGCCGTTGCTCTCGGGAACCCTATGGATCCATCCTCGGAAGGTGCCAACGATTTCGCTGGCTACTCGGTCGCGCATCAGCCTGAGTACTAAAGGAACTATCATCGAATCCCCGACATATCAACGTGTGCGACCTTTCTTACCCTTTCGATGTATTTATGTTGCTATTGGACTACCCCTGGAGCGGAAATGCTTATCGCCATGGACCTCGAATCTTGGTAGCTGGACACGACAAGTTCGGCAGCGGTCGTGAATCAGTTGAAAGCCGGCAGCATGAACGACGATTCAAGCCAGCAAAGCGGTCCAGGCACAGCTTCGGATTCTACGCCACTCGACTTTCAAGAAACGCCCAAATTCGGTACCTTGACCCTGTCCATGCCATGCAACCGACTTCAATTTCTTTTGTATTGTGTACTCTCCACAACGAACGAGGGAGCCCATGGAAGAGAAGTATTTGGGTCTATGTACAGCAGCAAAGCAGGGCACTGGAGCCAGTGGCTCGCAAGAGAATATCTGGGACCACTGGGAGGCGAACAAGGAGTTTCTTCTGACTGGCTGTTGCTGCTTTACGTCTGCTTGGTTCTTTCTTGTTTTCTTGATAAGGATTCGATTATGGGAAGATGGGGTTGTGTCAGGACCCTTTATCTCTAGATTAGCTCAAAGTAGCGGCTTGATTTTCTAATTTATACTGCTCGCGCGGTACAAGTCTACTCATCGCTGTCGTCTGGTTGTTTGAAGGTACAGGTTTCTGTAGACAGTGACGGATGAACGATGGCGAGGTGAGATTTAGGCGTATTCACATGTGCTCATACGAGTGGAAGTCGTAAGGTTTACAACTGGCTACCGCCTATATGACTGGCGACACACAGGAAGTGCTCAAAGGTCTGCGTACGGTGAATTTCATTAGTACTCCCGGTTTTATATACCTTGACTGACTACAGCAGAACAAGCATGGCTGCGACAGTTGCGTGCTCTTAGTGCAATCTCAATGGTAAACGTTCGTATATAAATGCCCAAACCTGAGGATAATACCATGGAGAGCAACGATGACGAGTGTGAGCGTCGTGAGCAAGAACTGTATGAATGCTTGTATATGGCATGTTTCTACATCCTACAACCTCAACTCCTCAAGCTCAAACGGCACGGCATTCCACCCCTAGGCTTCGCAGTCCCCTTCTGCACCTGCCACGCCTCATCCCCAAACTGCTCCATACTCGCTTCCGCCGCGCTCTCCCCCCTCCCATACCCATCCCCATCCAGCTTCGCAATCTCATCGTACGCAGGCGTGAAATCAAACAACCTCATCGTCAGCGCAAGGATGATTCGCGACTCGATCATAGCCAATTCCTGCCCGATGCAGTTGCGCGGGCCTTTGCTGAAAGGCACGAAAGCCGGGTTCGTGGAGCCGCCGGCGTCGGACAGGAAGCGCTCTGGATTGAAAGTGTGTGGGTCCGGCCAGTAAGTCTCGTTGCGGTGCAGGCCGACGTCGACGGCCCAGAGCATGAGGCCTTCGGTGGAGATCGCTTCGCCTGTTTTCGGGTCGTGCACGAAGAAGCCTTTTTGGCCCATGCGGACTGTGCTGGCGGGCGGTTGTAAGCGGAGGGATTCTTTGATGACGGCGGTGGTGTAGTCGAGTTTGTTGAGGAGGTGGGAGTTTTCTTTCAGGATTGAGGAGGTTTGGGCAGGGTCCGGGCCGAAGATTGTGTCGTGCTCGGCGCGGATGCGGGCGAGCATGGAGGGGTTTTTGGAGAGGTAGTAGTAGGCGTAGCAGATTGTGGAGCTGGTGGTGTCGTGGCCGGCGAAGAGGAAGGTTTTGATGTTGGAGATGGCGGCGGTGCGGAAGGCGGGGTCCATGGTTGTGATTTCGTTCGCGTTGGTTTGGGTTGTGCTGCTTTTGGTTTCTTTGAGGTAGGCTTCGAGGGCGAGGTCGATCACGTATTTTTGTTTTTTGCCGCCGAGGGCTTCGGTGCGGGAGGTTCGGGAGGAGAAGCGCTCATCGAGCAGGCCACCGATGTAGCGGTTCATTTTGTAGGTGTTCCATGCCAGGACGATGGGGATCCTGTAATCGATGAGTTCGATGGGATTAAATTGGACTCCGAGGGGTTGCCAACGGGTCTGCGAGATGAAAGCGTTCACTAGCTCGTTTGGCCGGATTTGAGAGTTTAGGTCATGGTCTAGAACGACTTTACCGATGATGTCGACTGTGAGGTTTGTGGTGGATGCTTCCATGCGAAAGAGCTCGTTGGTCTTGGCACGTTTGAGCATTGAAGCACAGAATACATCGCAATTGTCTACGATCGAAGGGACGAGAGTCATCAGATATGCTGCGCTGAAGCCTGGATTGAATGCAGAACGCCATTTCTTCCATGCCGCGCCTTCAGAGGATACTAGGTTGCCCTCGCCACCGAAGCTGTGCATGAATTCTTCCACGGCTTGATGCTTGGGGAGAGATTGTTTGACAGTGAATTCGTGGGCCATCTCGGGGTCAAATATGGCGAGAGACGTCGGTCCAAACGGCCAGGGATCAAAGGCGAACCAATCGCCCAGCTTGTAGTGTTCTCTGATAAATGAAGGATATGTCTGTGGTGCAGCGCTGCCAGGCTGCTTGGAGATGACCTTGCCCATACTGATCAGAGAGCCAAAGATGTAGGAGAGTGGCGGTCCAGGCAGGCCTTTGACGAGGCTACGGTGGTAGTGTAGCTTCTGCCAGAATCGAAGGATTATAGTTATGAGCACGATGGCAGCAGCCCATGCCAGGCGTGTGCTGCTCAGGAGATCCAGGGTTGGCGACATGGTCGTAGCACAATCAATCTCCTCGAATCGAGGAAGTAATGGCAAGAAGGAGCACCAAAAGCAAGTAATGGGAGACGCTGACCATTGATATGTAAGACGGGAGAAGGCGTTTCCGGGCGATACTCTAGGCCCTACCTCCGTAGGATCCACGTGTGAATGGCTAGCGTGGTGCGAAGATAGTTTCGGCTAGATCATATCTCGTATCTCGCATTGCCAACATGTAGGATCTCAATGGCAAGCCATTGGATTTTTCGTTGGTCTAAGGCAACATTAGCACCGCGATGACAGGAGATTCAAGACTCACTCCTTGTGCAATTCAGTTTGATGTCTGCATGTGACATTCGCATTCACGTGCGGGACAGAGCGATGACGTCGCACTTCACGCTCTGAGTTAGCTCTTTCCGATGCTTTCTGAGAGCACAACACAACAACGAAAAACAAACAGAAACACCACACCACCATCACGCCTGCTTATAGCGACGCACGCGTGAAGCCGGCATATCATCGCGACACACAAACAAACATCCGGTAAGCACAATTTCGTCTTTTCCGCGCGCGAGAGCAGGATGGAGTGGCAGCAGCAGCAGGGCAAGCTGGGTAGGGCCACCAATAAACGTGGAGAGCAGAGGATTGGCGCAGTGAGCACGGGCAGCTCGGCGGGACATGACGATGAACTAGACACCACCAAGGCCTGGGAGAGCGAGCAGCTCGAGCCGGCATCCGCAGGCACACTTACGACACTTACGACCGCTACAGATACCTATACCACTCGCAGCCCAACCTCGCCGCTGCACCCTGGCGTCTTCCAGCCTCCACCTCACTCACCCGTACTGGCCGCGAACGCCGCCAATCTGCCTTCCGACGCCCACGAGGCAGCACTCTCCGACGATTCCGACTTCGACATAATCGACCCCAACACACCTTCGCAGCTCGACGGAGCACCCGAAAGAACCAACAGATACTACACCTACGTCCCGACCGCCATCACAGAGCTATATCCACCACGACCGCGCAAGGGCAAACAACCTAAACAAGAACGCCTCGACGACGACGACGACGACGACGACTGGGACGCCGTGCCAGCTGCCCGCACGATTGCCGGTCCGTCGAGAATGGAGGGCGGCGACGACTATGATCGGCCGGAATGGCGACAGGCAGGACCAAACGCCGATGCGCAAGACTTGGCCGGACCAGGAGAGCACGGCATGCTTGAATGCACCGTTACAAAGCCACAGAAAGAGGGCGAGGGCACACAGAACGTTTACGTATCGTACCTTGTAACGACAGACGTAAGTACCGCCGCCTCTTGGTATATGAAGGCACAACTAATCAATCCTAGACCGACTTCAAATCTTTCCAAACCGCCCATCAGACCGCGCGCCGCCGATTCACCGACTTCATCTTCCTCTACAAGACGCTCGTAAAGGAATACCCGCAATGCGCCGTCCCACCTGTGCCTGAGAAGCAGAACATGTCATATGTTCGCGGCGATCGCTTCAGCGCCGACTTCACATCCCGTCGCGCTCACTCCCTTCAACGCTTCCTCAAGCGCCTGACACTCCACCCGGTCCTCCGCCGCTCAACCATTCTAGCGCTCTTCCTCGAAAGCAACGACTGGAACGCTACAATGCGCAGTCGGCCTACGCGTGGCCTCAGCAACAGTGACGGTACGTCCGGTGGTGTTCTGGAGACATGGACCGACTCCATCCTCAATGCCTTCACGAAACCACACAAATCCGACAGGCGATTCACCGAGGTTGAAGATCGCGCGAAAAAGCTCGACGAAGATCTCGCTACCGTCAGCAAAACTGTCGCCCGTGTCGCGAAGCGCGAGTCCGATCTGGAAACCGACTATGCCGACCTCGCACAGCAGTTCCAGAAGCTTTCTGCACTCGAACCTGGCGTGACGGACGAGCTTACAAAATTCGCCACGACCTTGCAAGACACCAGTGAGGGCTGGAAAGAGCTGCGCGAACACACAGACCAGAGTTACCTCGGCTCGCTCAAGGACATGGAAGCCTACGGCCTAAGTGTCAAGGCCCTGCTCAAGACTCGCGAGCAAAAACAGCTAGACTTCGAAGGCCTGACCGACTACCTTACCAAGGCTGCTCAAGACAGGGATGCTCTTGCTTCTCACGGCGGCGGCATGGGCACCTCTGGCTTCTTGCGCCAAAAGCTCGAGGACGTCCGCGGCGTGGACCACGAACAGTCACGACGCGAGCGTCAGCGCAGGCTGGAAGTCCAGATCCAACGTCTGCAGACCGAAGTCGAGAACGCGAAAAAGACCAGCGAAGCCTTCGACGAAGAGGTTGTCAAGGAGGTCGGCGACTTCGAGCGCATCAAGGCTGTGGAGTTCAGAGATGCATTGGAGGGCTTGGCGGACGCGAACGTGACCTTCTTCCAGAGCAACGTCGAACTCTGGGAGAAGTTCGTGAAAGACCTCGAGCATCTGCAGGAGGAGAAGAGCGGCAGCCGTGGCGAGGCGACTGCTTGATTGAGAAAGATGGCACGTTGCCGTTGCCATTGCCATTCACGACGATGCCTCAGTTGATGATAGAGCGAATAATTTGTAATGACCCCCAAATGAGAAAACATCCACACGTTCAACCAAATCATTCATGTTCTCGTTCAGTAATTAGCCCTCTTACAACGCTCAATTACCACATCACTTCCCATCCTCACCACCCTTCTTCTCCTCACCCGCAAGCACCTCCTCCCAATGCTCAGGCTTGAAGCCATCCATGAGAGACGTAAATCTAGGTCCACCAGCCACCCACCCTTTCACACCGCCTTCCAGCACGAGGACTTGCATGTCGTTGTCGCCGGCGACTTCGCGGACGTGCTCGAGGAACCATGATGCGCAGCGTGGGCCGCGGCCTTGGGAGGAACCTGTTGGGGAAATAGATATGTTAGGATTGAGAAGGGGATGGGTTTGGGGGTGATTTTTTTGTGGTGAGGGGTTGCGTACCGCATGTGAAGACGACCCATTCGATGTTGGCTTTGTAGGCGAGTTCGTAGCTAGAGATCGGAATATATTAGAGATTGCAATGAGACAACAATTCAAGCTCATGTCTTCCAGCTCCTCCCGTCTGGACGGAACAGCTTGCATCCCATGAAAAGCAAGACCATCTACCAGACCTCACCAATCCCGCCAGCTCAAGAAAGACAGACTATCAAACAAAAGTCAAAAACTCACAGCATCCCCCTATTCCACCAAAACCCTTGCGCGGGGATATTCAAGCTGCCGCGGATGGCGCCGCCTTCATAGTCCGTCCGTCGCACGTCGATGATTAGCATCGAGGCGATTTTCATCGAGAGGATCATTTGCGCGCGCTGCTTGGGCATGATTCCTGCTTCGAGGCGGGGGGCTGGGAAGGAGGCGTGCCATGGCTGCTGTTGCTGCGATTCTTGTTGGTCTTGATGAGTGGTAGTGGCCATTTTGGAGTGGTTTTGGGAGATTGGGCTGGAGGGATTGGAGATCTGAGTGAGGATCTTGGAAAGGTTGGTTGGATTATTGGCAATTTTGGGGTGTGATATCGATGAGTGGCGTTGGATATATGTGTTGTGACGGGTTGAGGTCGATTAAGTGGAGCATGTGGACCTGTAGGGTTCGGGTTATGGTGAAGAATATAGTTGTTCTTCAGCTCGATATCAGTTTTAAAGCTCTTTATAAGAATGTGGTTGCAGTGTAATGAGGTCACAAGCAGTCTAGATGAGCAGCATTGAGACCTCACGCTTCGACCAAGGTGGTTCAAGGATTTAGGGGACTTTGGCTCTTTGATCCCAAAGGGGACGGAAGCGTCACAGGAACTCAACAAGTATGATGGTTTGGATCCTGATCCTCGAACGTAATTCCATATCGTCGTATTCAATGCACACATCTGTCCATTTATTCATCCCCTCTCTGCAAACTGCACAACAGGACCCTCATTCGCACTAAGGAACCAATCTCGCACATGATAATCACCTGCCGTCCTCCTTCCTCTCCTCACATCCGCTCTGACACCGGGATCAGCTGGCACCATATCGACAAGCCGCATATCGTACTTCCATACGAGTCTTGCAATCGCGATACTGATCTCCATGTATACCAGCGGCTTCCCAAGACAGGCGCGATTACCCAGCGAGAAAGGAGCGAAGATCGAGTGGAGAGCGTCATGCTCTTGCTCATGCTCGCGGTTGAGATGAACATCTTTGGTCTTGTGGTCTTCGACTGGCTGGGTTACTTGCTGAAGTTCGACGCCGGAGTCACTGCGTTGCCTGGTGTGAGACTTCGTGCTCGGTCGTTGGAGCCATCGCGAAGGATTGTAGATGAAAGGCTCGACCACGTAGTCCTCGTGATGGTGGATCGCGTACGTGCAAGTTCCAACATCGACACCGGCAGGGACATGGAGGTTCAATGCTGGGATGTCCAGGCCTCCTGGAAGCACCAACCGCGGCAACAGACCGGGCACAGCTGGTGACATACGCATGGCCTCGTCGATGCAAGCACGCAAGTACGTACAAGCCTGCAGCTTCGGACCTGTGCGTATGTCTTCAGAATCGTCGAAAATTGATCTTATCTCCCCAGCTAACCGCTCTAGGCAGGGCGTGTTGCGAACAAGATGGTACAAAGTTGCACTGATGGTCGTCGACGAAGTGTCACTGCCAGCCACGATCAAAGTGTTTCCTTCCATCCACAGCTCGCCTTTGGGTAGACCCTCTCCAGTCTCCGGATCTTTCGCGTTTAGCAAGTAGTGGAAGATGTCTTTTCGGCCGGAGGAGTCGAGTGAGGTGTTGTTGGAGCGTTCAACCACCTGCCGCTTGCCAAAGGCGAGGTACTGCAGACGGTCAAACCATAGACCGCGGAAAGGCGGGATCCACTTTTCGAGCCCAGATCGATGCAAGAATGGCATCGCACCGATAGTGTAGTTGCGCCTTGCCGCACGACCGAGCCAAAAGATGGCATCTCTGTTCTCTGGAGTTGCGCCTAGTGTTCCGAAGGACTTTCCGAAGACCAGATCGCCCATGATGTCTATTGAAGAGCACGCAGCGTCAGTCGAACGGCCGGTCAAACACAACGAGCTTTCACACCCACTCACCAAAGACGAGGTAGTTGCACCATTTTCCCATATCGACGCCTGAAGTCCACGACTTCCCCTCCTCCTTCGCAACTTTCACTCTTCGGCCGACTTCGGTTTCCCACAAACGTACGTTCTTGAGAACGTACTGCTCCAAGTCTCTCATCGCTCCATCCGAGAAAGCCTGTCCCATGATCCTTCGCTTGCGTGCATGGTGTGCTTTTTCCGTTGCTAGCAGTGTACTGATGGCTGCCGGATGCGCACGGAATGCATGGTAGAATGTTTCGGATTTCTGTACGTTCGCACCATGGCCGTAGATTGCTCGGAGTGCAGCTGGATCGTTGATAGACAGGGAGTTGGGCGCAAGTCGCACTACGGGACCGTACTTGTTGTGTAGGTGGAAGAAATGGATGTGCTTGTCTCCACGGTATGCGTGGTATAGATCTGGTAAAGGCGTCAAGCGGGCGAAAAGAGGCCCAGGGTGTTTGCTGAGAGGGTGAAAGTACAGGCGGTGAAGACTTGCGGTCAGCAGGAAAACGAGTACGAGGCTAGGGGCTGCCAGGGCGATGTAGCTGGTTGCAAGTGACCCAGCGGCGTTTTCAACGGCTTGGAACACGATGTCGAACATTTTGGATTATGGCACTGCGCTGTCCAGAACACAGTGCTGATGTCCAGGGAGAAAGAAACACGGGAGAAGGCAACGAGAGGTGTACAGAGTAACAAAAGGGAAAGCTGTACTTGGCCTGAAACGATTCGCGGCCATCAGCCACGACGCTCCACAGGCTCAACATCGTGACCAGCGTTGTCAGTTTGAGGTCCTGCAGCCATTCACAAACTGAGACTCAACTCCCAAACTCAAATCGGCTTGGTTTGCTGAGATGTTGTATGAGTGCTGTGGCTATATTTGAGCATGAAGCTTCTGAAGCCCTATGTTTCAATCGACAACGATGAGTTTCATGTCGTCCATGGTGCTCACAAGCAACCTCCACGCTGATACTTTGTCAAGGTCAAGGCAGCCCGGTTGGTGGCCAGTGGTCGGTCGGAGCTTGAAGGCGCAAGCCCTACGCCGAAGGATCTGGAGACTGGGAGTCGTGATTGGAGATCGGCGGAGCTGTGAAATGTTGGTGGCACGTGGATGCCAGAAGGCCTAATCCAAGGCTCTCCGTGAGCTGAGTGTTTTCGAGAGGGGTTGCGCGAGCTCTTATCTTGTTCACCTTCGGCTCTCCGCTTGTATTGTGCGAAGGCGCGGCGTTATTGAGACAGACCAAAAGAGCGAAGCTGTACTTGTTTAGGCCAGTATACTTTCTTTGGTGAGATTCTCATTAGTCCCTCTCGAGCACGGTAATACGCTGCAGCACCATCCTCTTGTCTTAGAAGACGCAAATGCCTTCGAGAATGCTCTGGACCTAGATGATCTGATTCTCGCTACATGACTATCTTAGAGAGTGAGATATATCATGTTGGTATGGCAGTTAACAACGAATGCCAGAACAGCCAACCAGCCATGAAGCGCCGGCTCCACCACGGCTCCAGTGACATCGTCTCCACGCTGCGTGGGCATTGCATCATCAGCACGAGACAAACACATCATCTTCAATTGTTTACATGCAGATATCTACAGCGTATGATTGATATCAATGGCACTTGCAGCATTGTAACGACAACAAACGCTTCTTCATCCCCTATCAATTATGCTGACAGAACTCCCGTTCGACGGGCAGCTGTCACATCAACTTACCCATCTGATCTGTCACGTCTGACCAATATAGAATCCCTACGTCAAGATTGAGGTTGTATACTTCTGCTTCACCTACCCGGTTCTTCCACTCGTTTCCACTATCGCCTGTCTCTATAGACTACCTTAGCATCCGTCGAGGTAGATACAACTGTTTTCTCTCCTCTCCTTCACCCTCTACCTACTTCACGAACACCGCACCATCCCCTCCCTCCCTACGCCCACCATGACAACTCCCCGAGTCTTCATAATCCGCCACGGCGAAACCGAATGGTCCCTCGACGGCCGCCACACAGGCCTCTCCGACATCCCCCTAACCGCCAACGGCGAGCGCCGCATCCGCGCAACAGGCCGCGCGCTCGTCGGCCCCGATCGCCTGATCGTCCCGCGCAACCTCGCGCACGTCTACGTCTCGCCTCGCACACGCGCGCAGCGTACCGTCGAATTGTTGAATTTGGGATGCGCCGAGCCGCTGCCTTGGAGCGGCAAGCACCCGGAAGATCACGATGAAGTGGGAGCGCGGTCTGAGGCGCGTGTGGAGGTTACGGAGGATGTGAGGGAGTGGGATTATGGTGATTATGAGGGGATTACGAGCGCGACGATTCGCGAGGAGAGGGAGAAGAAGGGCGAGGCTGAGTGGGATATTTGGCGGGATGGATGTCCTGGTGGAGAGTATGTGCAGTTCCCTACTATTTTCGAGAAATCGCCCGTCGATACGCACTTGCGATCTTCTAATACACACAACCAGCTAACACCCACCCTCCAGATCCCCCTCCGACATCACCGCGCGCTGCGACTCCGTCATCGCCGATATCCGCCGCCGTTTCCACGCTCACGCGATCGGCAAGCCCAAGGGAAGCGTAGAAGAGCCCTTCGACGTGCTAGTAGTCGCACATGGACACTTCCTACGAGCCTTTGCAGGACGTTGGATCGGCAAGAACATTGCGGATAACCCTAGTTTGATCCTTGAAGCTGGTGGTGTGGGAACGCTGAGCTACGAGCACCATAATTTGAACGAGCCCGCCATTTTATTGGGAGGAGCGTTCATGAGTGACGTTGTTGAGGATGCGGAGAGGAAGACGTCGATGCAGGTCTCAAAGTGAGTGGTGAAGATTCACGAGGAGAATGCTACTTGTAACAACGGAGATCAAGCAAATCACGGGTCTTTCAAGCCAAAAGCTAGCAGTATAAAGTACAGCGAACACAATATGACATGACATAACAGCACACATTCGCATTCATAAGCTAAAAACAACAATCTGATTTTTCGTCTCTCGATCTGGGAAAAAGGGTAGAAATCCTATGCCTCAAACAATCCGTAATGGCCAAACACAGTTTTCTTTTGCCTTCCATGTAGCCGGAAAACTCCATGGGGTCCCGCATTCATCGTGATCCTTGACATGCGCACCTACTGGGCCATGTAGCTCTTGACGTCAATGCCCTCCTTGGGGTACTCGGGAAGCTGGACGCCGAACCTCTTCTCCACCTGCTGGAGAACCTCCTGGTCCTGCTCAGAGCTGACGAAGCTGATGGCCACACCCTTGGTACCGAAACGACCGGCACGACCGACACGGTGA
>Ga0265797_10010460_pt1 | contig 11824 bp, 12 predicted proteins | sample P2T30metagenome_FD_192433 | JGI IMG/M metagenome (GOLD analysis project Ga0265797, IMG submission 192433) | Plant litter microbial communities from East Loma Ridge, Irvine, California - P2 T30 | ecosystem: Environmental > Terrestrial > Plant litter > Unclassified | place: USA: California... | reverse complement strand
ACATCTACCTGTACCTCGCGCCTGCGTACTTTGTCTACCTTCTGCGCGCTTACTGCTTGGGGCAGCGGTCGTCGTTCCCGTATTTCACTATACGATTCTTCAATTGCATCAAGTTGGGCGTGGGCATCGTATCTGTCTTCGCAGCCGCTTTTGGTCCCTTCGCAATGTGGGGACAGATAGGGCAGGTGTTCAGTCGCCTGTTCCCGTTCTCGCGAGGTCTGTGTCATGCCTACTGGGCGCCGAACGTCTGGGCGATATACTCGTTCTCTGATCGAGTCTTGATTTACCGTATGCAGCTTCCCACTACCACTTTGTATCAAGCTAACACTGCCAGTGGCCCCGCGCCTTGGGCTCCATGTTGATCAAGAGGCAGTGAATAGCGTCACTCGAGGGCTTGTGGGAGACACGTCTTTCGCAGTACTTCCGGACATAGACCCATTGATATGCTTCCTTCTTACTCTTGGAACACAGATAGTACGTGTATCGATATCCTGGGTGATCAAGTGAACTAACGTCATCCAGCCTGTCCTCCTCCGCCTTCTGTACAAACCTACTTGGGAGGCCTTCATTGGTGCTGTAACGCTGTGTGGCTACGCATCTTTCCTGTTCGGCTGGCATGTCCACGAGAAGGCAATCTTGCTCGTGATAATTCCATTCAGCTTGATAGCGCTTCAAGATCGTCGATATTTTGGCGCTTTCCGACCCTTGGCTGTTGCTGGTCATGTGTCCCTCTTTCCTCTCCTCTACACGGCCGCCGAGTTCCCTGTGAAGACAGTCTATACTATCTTCTGGCTCGTACTGTTCCTTATCGCCTTCGATAGGCTAGCTCCTGCGTAGGTAACCTGACCTTTCTTTCGGGTCTCTGCTAACATACAATAGTTCACCCAAACCTAGGATATTTTTACTTGATCGCTTCTCCCTGCTTTACATCGCTCTTTCGATACCTCTGATCGCATACTGCTCACTGGTCCACGGCCTAGTGTTTGGTTCTCGGTATGAATTCCTGCCGCTCATGTTCACGAGTTCGTATTCAGCCGTCGGAGTGGTAGGCAGCTGGGTCGGCTTTCTGGTAGTTTACTTTGATTTGTAGATGCATGAGTGTCCAATAAGTCTACAAGATAGATCTTGTTAATTACACGACCTGGGAAGTAAGCTCTTCTGGATGTGGCAAACTTGTCGTCCCGATATCTTCTTGAGCAGCACTCGTCTAAAGCGCAATCGCATGCTGTCCAGTGGTAGCCTTCAAAGAGGAGCTCTTTCTGCTGGGCCACTTTGGAGAGTCTCGCGGATGTTTGGAATACTCTAAGGGTATGGCACGCTTGCTACCAGTGCTGCAAATAGGAGATATGGCAGCAGCAGTGCGAGCATGGTAGTGAACAAACTCTCCTGAGTAAACTTGATACTGTGAAGATATCGGGGATGATGTTTGTTATGATATACAATACCATGCCTTCCAACGGGCGGCTGAATGTTGGGGTAGAGTTGTTCGTGTTGGTGTGATTGAGCAAGTGGGTCAGGCTGCCCCCAAGGGTTTGCTCGGGGTGGCTCGAGGCATGAGCTTTTCATGACCGATTATCACAGAACTTGATAATGCACAAGGTTTGCCGAAGTTGAAATAAATGATGCATGCATATCGCAGCATGATAGAGCTCATTGCTACGATTCGAAAGAGTCCAAATATGTTGATATTTTGATGGTAGTGGGGTGTGTAGCTTTGACGCGTGGGTGGTAGGGTGCGAAGGCAGTCCTTGCCAAATCAAGTATGGTAACTAGTGCCAAGGGACTACGGGCCTCTTCCACTACCCTCCGCTCGCTTTTCTCCCCCATTGACTACTCTCCGACTAATCCTCTCCACCCTACCTCACAACTTCCCGACTATCACGCTCTTACCACTCGCGAACTCACCCACACGTCACCTAGACGCGCTCTCGGAACTGATCGACGCGTCTCGGAACGCTACTCGGACCACCGAAGACTGCGACGACGATTTCGAAACACCTTTCCTGGCGCGTAGAGACGGACAATCGATCAACTGCCTACAGAGGGGCCATTGCCCCCACCTCTCACCGCAAATTACCTCGAGCAGAGGTAATCGGCGCGCTTCGATTGTCGCGACACTTCCGAAGTTTGCGACGCGGCACCGTGGACGTCGAACAGGCTACATGAGCTAGGGATCAGGCCAACATGGTATAGTTTGGGTCGCGTTATAGACAGGAGCGTGTGCTGATTGTTTTCCAGGTTCTCTACAAGCGTAAACCCGTCAAGTTCGAACCACTGCCGAAGAACCTCGACGACAGCACTGAGGTACGCTACATACCCTGTTGGACCATAGAACATATATGCTAAAGTCGCTGGATAGGTGTGGCATATCGAACAGACTGGAGAGGTCTTCACAGACTATGAGCGGTTCCTTGAGAGGTAAGAAAATATATGGAATGACGTCAGGTAGGTACATGTCGCTCATGAGGTGTAGATTCGACTTCTATCAACAGCGGAGCTTCACATGCCAGGCGACTGGTCATTCAGGCTATACCTATTTCGAGGCCCAGGAGAGCGAGGTAGGCTCCACGTCAATACTCGTCAAGGCCGACGAAGAGGTAACATCCGTGCAGACGGAAGCTTCCAAAGAGATCAACAGCATCTTTCCGGATGGCTTAAGGTCTCCTGTCCTTCACTATGTCCAGTTTCAAGACCACCATCGGATGGATGACCTAGGTGAGTCAGTCTTGCTTGCTTAGCCCAGGAGTGCTGCTGACATACTACACAGTGAATGATGTCTACGATGTATGTCCACGAAGCGAAACCAATACCCACAAGGAAGCCCATGCTGACCTGTTCGCAGCATTTCAAGGAACACTTTATGCTGAATGATCGGGTTTCCGTCGAAGGCGACCACTCGCGCCGCTTCGGCAAGATCACCGAGATTACGGACAGCAGTCGACTGCACAGCATGTTCAGTGGTCAGTCCATGGACGACAACATTCGGACATACACCTACGTCATCACTATGGAAGACAGCGGTGAAACCGTCACCAAATACAAAGCCTCAGAACTCCAGCGCGATCGAAAGACCTATTCCAAGCTCATCCTGAAAGCTTTCCTTCGCAATGCCCTGAAGCGTGAGTCATGGATTGGTGCGCCATGGATGGTCAAAGACAGCTTGGCAAAGAGATACGACATACCCACCAAGCTTCCTGACAAGAAGACCCGGGAGGCTATTTTGGCTGCTAAGAGGGCTACCACTGGCGTACCCAACGGTGTGACCGAACCTGTTCAACAACAATACCCACAGCAGATGCCCAACGGTCATGGTCCTCATGTCAATGGTCATAGACCGCCTTTACCACCTGGACAAGCGCAGCCTACCTTTGTTAATTTCTCCGCAAGCGGCCCTCCGCCCTACGCACAACAAGGTGTGATGCCTCCATGGGCAGCTGGAAACCCTCATCGGCCAGCGTATTTTGCCAACGGCCCGCCGATCAACTACTCTGGACCTCCGCAGATAGTGACTGGTCCACCACCCAATTTCCTGGCTCAGGTGCCGCCTGCCCTTGCTGCGCAATTAATGCAGATGCATGCGCCTGGTCATGGCCCGCCCATCAATTTCCCATTCCAAACCAGCTTCAACCACCAGCAAGGTCCCCGGCCATCAAACCTTCCACAGCCTCAACAAGCGCCCCCACCGCCCCGTACTATTGAGTATGTCAAATACCCATGCGAGGACCTAGAGATCAAGCAACCTCGTCTACAGGTCAACCGACCACCATTGAAGTTCCTCTCCGACGACGTTCCTGAAGGAGTCGAGCCGCCGGCTGACGAGAAAAAGACCGGCATCTTGATGAAGAGTATTGGCCCGTTGCTCTGTATCTGGGAGACTCTCAACGTTCACGATACCATCTACATGCTAGACTCTTTCACCTTCGATGACTTTGTCGACGCTATGCGGTTCTCGCATGAGACAGTCGAGTGTGAGTTGTTTGTAGAGATGCACTGTGCAATCCTGAAGCAGATTGTCAACGACTCCGGCAAGATCCAGACGTCCCTACCTAACATGGCCGACGGCGAGGATTCATCAGACGAAGATTCGAGCGAAGAGTCAACGCCCACACCTGAGCCGGAGCCGCCTGTTCGAACTACTCGTAGCAGTTTGAGGAAGTCGGGTGCAGCCCAACTTGTTGCTAAACCACGCACACCCACGCCTGAGCCTCCGAAAGAACTCCACAAGGCCGAGGAATTCGATAACGAATTCGACTGGGTCGAGCAGTGCAAGACTCGCAACTTTGCGGACGGTGGATGGCAGGCAGTCATGGTCGCACTCCTCTACCGCCTTTCCTTTGATCCCGCGCGGAAGGAAGCGTGTGACGAAATCCTTGCTGAGCTTGTCCCTCCTGATGAAGAACCTACCATGACCACCATCGCCACCAACTACGCGAAGCTCGATGTCAACCTCCGCATCTCTGCGCTCGAGATGATTCTGAATCTTACTGTTGTCACTGAGAATTTCCGCGATCAGCTGGTCGCTGCCGCCCAGGAAATGACTCGCTTGCGCAAGGAAAAGATTGAGTACCAGCGCAAACGCAAAGAGCTGGCTGATGAACTTTTCAAGCTGGATTTGGAGCGTAAGATCCACCTTCCTGCCAACACGCCGGCGTCGCCTACGGATGCCAAGATGAATGACGATGTGGATGCATCCATGACGAGCGTTAACGATGGGTCTAAGGAACCTGCCGAAGCCGAAGCGGACGGTGGCAACGATGCACCTACTTCCAAGGGCAGGACCCGTCCGGCGAACAAGAACAAGCGCAAGGCGGCTGCTGAAGAAGCTCGTAAGGAGAAGGCGAAGAAGGCCAAGGCAGATGCTGAGAAGACCAAGAAGCAGAAGGAATGGGAGAAACTACTACAAGCAATTGAGAAGAAGAAAGACGAGCTCAAGGAGTGCGAGGACAACATCAACGAGCTTGACGATGATCTGCGCGAAACTCTTGTGCATCGTAGCAAGATTCTTGGCAAGGATCGATTCTTGAACAAGTACTACTGGTTCGAGCACAATGGTATGCCATTCGGCGGTGTCCCCAATAGCTCTACCGCCGAGTACGGGTACGCAAACGGACGAATCTGGGTACAGGGACCGAGCGAGTATGAACTTGGCCCAAACTTGGAGGAACCTGCCCTGTCTCAAGACATGCAGCGCTTTGGCTACACTATCCCGCAGCGTAAAGAGCGAGAAGAAGGCCCGACGCACCTGTCCAACTCGAACCAGTGGGCGTTTTACGACGACCCGGAGGACATTGACAAGCTACTTGCGTGGCTCGATGAGCGCGGCCATCGAGAACGTGTTCTGCGCAAGGAGCTACAAGCGTTCCGTGACCGTATCGCTGAATACATGGTTAAGATGCGGAAGCATCTGGAGGACTCCAACAAACCCCAAGAAGAGGACGACGATGACAACAAGACAAGAGTGTCGACGCGAAACAAGACCTATGTCGACAAGGACACCCCCAAGGATCGCTGCTTGCTCTGGACCAACAGTATCATGCGTGAGGAGTTTGGCCACAACCACATCGAAGAATACGAACCACCAAAGAAGGGCAAGGCGAAGCCTGTCAAGGCATCCAAGGCCAAGGGCCGAGGCCGTTGATGCAGTCTCTTGTGCCACAAGCCCACGCAAGAGGCGAAGCAAAGTGGAAACGACCACAGGCTTGCTCTAAACCAAGGCCACAAGATGCATATCAGCCTACTAGGCAGCAACGTACCCGAGGATGACGAGCTCCACAGAGCTAGTGAGGACGTTGGCAACACCGCAGTACATTTACGAATGACGACACAGCATACTTTGGCGATCTACGGCGTTTTGATACCATGAGCCTTGGTGCTCAAAGTACATGTTGAGCATTTTAGGGAGTTCGGAAGGATGCAGAGCTGACTGCCATTGCGATGGCCAGTCTTGCCAGCAGACTTGGTTCATGGTTTTAACGGATATCTATCTATGGCGGGTTCTTCGGTGGTGTGCTCAGTCGACATTCTGTCGATCTTGACGTGCATGGCGTTTAGCATTTGTCAAGAGCGCACATTGTCAGTATAGCTAGAAATACCAAAACGAGATTGAATTAGTTTCCGTGTGTCATGTGAAGTATCAGTTCCAGCGCTGCATTCCACGTTCGGCATGAATTCTTGAACTGTTCATGTTCGGTTGGTACCTAACACCTGACTAGCTGGCCATTTCGGGTTAGTACGCGATGCGCGGCTGCTTGACGCGACCGGAGGCCGCCATCAGCAGCGCATGCAACCAGACCTGTCGCCTTCCATCAGCAAGAGACATTTTAACATCGGATACGTCTCCACTACACTTGGAAAGATCCCTCGGAGTGATTAGAGGTCCACCGAAGCACTCCGCAGGCGTCGTAGAGCCGCCAACATGGCTACGAATGGCACACGAAAGGGTGAGCTGAACTCCGCACCCCTCCCCGGCGCCGCTACGATGGAACTAATGTACCGCAGCACCTTCAGCCACAGAATCTGGAGGCAACTCTAGCCTACTGGACACAAGCGCAGTGAAAGACATAGTCAAATCGGAGAAAGCCAGGATCAAGTTGAAGATCAAGAAGCCGGTACCGAAGCCGTCGATATCTGGGAACTGGAAGGAAAGCGACGCGACCAGTACGTCACCCACAGCGCGCTGTATCTGTACATGCACGTGAGTCTACACAGCGGTCTAACATGTTATTAGACGTCGAGACCAAAGCCCCCGCTCCGTCGACCACCTCGCCTGTGATCAATCCTCTGGACGAGAAAACGATTGCCGGCTTCCCCAGCGGCCGACCCCTAGACGATAAAGTGGACACAGTACAATGTAAACACTGTCGCCGACCCGTACTTCGCGCATCGTCTGCGGCGCATATTCGTGAATGCTTGAACAAGAAGCAGGAGAAGCTAAAGAAGAAGAAGGAGGCCAAGGAAGCCAAAGATGCAGCTCTGCGGAAAGAGAAGGGCGAAGATGACGAGGGCGGCAAGTCGCGCAAGTCAGCCATCAAGGGTGCCTCGATAGACGGCGATGGCGCAAAGAAGGGCAAAAAGCGGAAACTCGACGGAGACGCGGAGAAGGCGCCGAACGCCAAAAAGAAGAAGAAGGATGAACCCAAGCAGAAGGGAGCAAAGCCCAAAGGCCCAGTCGATGTTGAGAGGCAGTGCGGTGTCTCTCTACCGAACGGCGGATACTGCGCAAGAAGTCTGACTTGCAAGAGCCATAGCATGGGTCTGAAGAGGGCCGTTCCAGGACGAAGTCTACCATATGACATGTTGCTGGCGCAATATCAGAAGAAGAACCAGGCTAAGATTCAACGTCTGTATCCCACAATCACCCAGCTAGAAACATTGTGTACTAACATATCCTTAGGGTCTCTCATTGATGCCAACGCGCCCCTACCCGAAGACCTCGAGCCCTCGGGCGCTGTTGATTCCGACGAAGAGAAAGACTCTATAATGGCGGCCCTCTCTCGACATCGGCCACGGCCCATGGCAACATACACGCATACCTCGCAACGCTCGAAATACCAATACATCCGCATGAAAGGCATGATCCGCTCAGCACTTGGCGCGCCCCCAGGCGGAGGCGGGTCCATGTTCTCGGGTGGTGATAATATGAGCACTGGACGGGGGATGGCACTCGGTATGATGGGCGCGCCACTGAGTGCCACCAATGAGCACTTTCCGCAGAGCGCTGGATTCGGCGCCCCGCTGAGCGCTGGTCTGGATGGTGGAGCAGGGAGCAGGAGGCCAAGTGCTATCGGTACAGGCGGACCCCGACAGATACTCCCTGGACAACTACCCGGACCTGGCCAACAGCGGAAGGGCAGTATAGCGAGTGTTAGCGCCATCTAGGAGGAGGCTCTTCTTCCTAAAAAAGCCATGTTGGAGGAGCCATCCTATGCTACGGGTAAAGACAATGACGAGGAAAAGGTTACGAAGACGAACGTTGACAATCCATGGGAGGGTATGGGAATCGAAGCGTACAGAGATGCAGTGGCGTTCACGGATGGGACATGACTTTCACATGATGGCTTTACATGGGGTGGCACGCTTCGGCAGGGCTATGGAATGTACCCTTGGGTTTGGTTCATGTATTATTTGGGGTCGGGAGTTTGACATGATACCCTCTCAGTTTTTTATGATTACCAGGAGTATTAGACGTTGATATTCAATGGCATTCCTTTGATCTTTGCAGAGGCCTGATCTCTAGTCTAATGCTGACGAGATACTGGGAATGCTTCTAGGGAAAGACGTTCAAAAAATAACATGGCTGATGTGCGGCGAAAGCGGACAGTATCTTAGTAGACGACCATGTTATGACTCCCCTTGCATACCCCAATATCCCACTCTCTGTGCTTTGGGTACCGTCATCTTGAAATGCAGATCATCCTCATCCTCGCCGCTTCCCAATGCATTATCGTCGTCGTCTCCAATATTGTATTCTTCATCGTCACTTCCATGGCGGTATTTGGACTGGTACAAATTCCGATCAAACTCGTCGTCGTCACTCATCTCGTCCTCTGGATAGTCGTTGGCGTAGTAATCCTCTGCATTTTCGTCTTCGTCATCCGTGTCGAACTCTCGGTCGCTGTTCTCGTCATTGTCCCACCAGTCTGCGTCCTCTTCGCTGATAACTAGAAGACCGACCGTGCCTGTTGGAGCGGGGGCGTCTGGTAGAACGGGTTCCCGGACGTAGTGGTCGTATACGTATTCGCTGTCAATATCCATGGCGTCGCCATCTGCCATTGTGCCATCTTGGGCTGCGAGGGCTGCAGCCTTGTCCGGGTGCCGTTCTGCAAAGCGTTTCGCTGGCACTCTGGGCTTGTGTTTCGAAGGCGAGGGGAGGGGTATTTCGAGATTGTCTACCTTCTCCACCTCTTTTGACAGGGCTTCCAGGTTGCGCACATCGTTTTCTGAGGGCTCGGTGACGGGTGGTTTCCGGTGTATCGAGGGTTTGGCTGAGTGGTGTAGTGCGCTGCCGGCGCCTGGCCGCTTTCGTGGTCGCGGTGTAGAGTCTGGTGTAGGTTCTGGTATTGGCGCTTGCACTTGCCCACCTGTTGAGATGTTTTCCTTGGTGACCTCTTGTTCCTCTACGAAATGCCGTTTTGCACCAATCCTGGATACGGGATCGAGGCGAAAACGGCGGGCGAGAGTCGGCGTGGGTGGTGTTGATTCCTGTTGGACATCGTCGCCCGGCTTGGTGAGACGCTTGTATGCAAAGTCGCTGCTTCTTTGTCGCTTGATGTCCTTTTCGGCGTGTTCGATCCTAAGAGAGTCGACAGGCGCATCGGTGCGCTTCCGCTTGATGGAGATTGTATTGGGCGGGAGTTGGTATGACATATTCGTGGCAACGAGAGAAGATGTAGTTCTAGAATACGTCTGGTCTATTCGACGCTCGCAGCTAAGTATTTGGTGGTGAAATGGTGCAGCGAATCGGAGGGGCAGCGCGGGGAGGTGACATCAAAGCATTCCACATGCCGCGCAGGCAGAGCCCCAGTCCACTAGCGCGATCTACACCCGCGTGTCACCCGTCGACTCTCGAGCGCTCCCACGCGATATGATCATGAGTCTTACTAGCACCGACACGGCTTGAACATGTCCACCTGTATTCATTTATACATTGTTCGTCTTCCTTTTCAAGACGTCTCTTCTCCGTAGAAGTGTATCGGCATCTCCGCAACTCCGCAGTACATCCCCGAGAACACCTCGAACGCCTCGAACGCGACGACACTTCCCATCATGGATCGCATCCGGCGGATATTCGATCGCGAGAACACTTCGGCATCGTATGAGCCACTAGAAGGAGGATCTGAGCGGCCAGATGGCGAGCGTATCGAACGCGAGGATCAGGCATTCTCGTGGACGGACTATGCTGTCTTCACCCTGTTGGGTGTCTCCATGCTATGGGCTTGGTAGGTACCTCAGACACCACTGCAGCCATGATACTGACTGTACTAGGAACATGTTCTTAGCAGCAGCCCCGTACTTCCAGCGACGCTTCGAGTCCAGCGATAACCTCCTCCGCAACTTCCAGTCCTCCATCCTCTGTGTCTCCACCGTAGGCAACCTCGGCTCCATGATCGTCTTGACCAAGCTCCAGGCTCGTGCCAACTACCCCAAACGCATCGTCGCATCGCTCGCCCTGAACGCTGTCGTCTTCACCCTTCTCGCCATATCCACAAAGTTCTTCCTGAACATATCCGTCGGTGTCTACTTCGCTTTCCTCATGGTCATGGTGTTAAGCGCCAGCCTTGCCACAGGCCTGTGCCAGAACGGCGTCTTTGCATATGTATCGGGCTTTGGAAGAGAGGAATATACCCAAGGAATCATGTCTGGTCAAGGCATTGCCGGTGTCTTGCCTTCCATCACCCAGATCATATCGGTTCTGTCTGTGCCTAAGAAGCAGCATACCGACGGAGCGCCGCAAGAGTCTAGCACCTCTGCTTTCATCTACTTCTTGACCGCCACGGCTGTCTCCGCTGCAACATTGGTAGCCTTCTTTTACCTCCTCTCCAGGGCTAGCTCGAAGCAGCGCATGTCGCTAGCATCGTACGACCAAGGACCCGAATACGGTCCAACTCACAACGAGCGCAAGAGTGTGCCACTGACAAGGATGCTGAAGAAGCTCTTCTGGCTCGCCGGCGCCGTCTTTATCACCTTCGCAATTACCATGTTCTTCCCTGTCTTCACGCCACAAGTACTAAGCGTACGCGATCCAGCAACGGCTCCTCGCCTTTTCCAACCAGCAACTTTCATCCCTCTAGGCTTCTTTTTCTGGAACCTTGGTGACCTCATGGGTCGAGTGGGACCCGCTCTACCTGCCCTTCGTCTTACGCATCGTCCACGCCTCTTGTTCTTTCTGTCCATCGCGCGTGTACTCTTTATACCCTTGTACTTCCTCTGCAACATTGGTGGGAAAGGCGCCGCCGTCAACTCCGATTTCTTCTATCTCTTCATTGTACAGCTGCTCTTCGGCATAACAAATGGCTACTTGGGTAGCAGTTGCATGATGGGTTTCGCCGAGTGGGTCGAACCAGAAGAACTTGAGGCAGCAGGAAGCTTCATGTCGCTATCTTTAGTTGGCGGCCTTACTACGGGAAGCTTCCTCAGTTTCTTCGCAGCACAGTCCTCGTGATCTGGGTGCTTCTGATAGCATGATCTTTCCACGCGACTAGCATCAGCGGTCTCGTTAGTAGCCAGGGATGTGTATAAAAGAATTCATGATCAATACAGAATCTCTCTATCCATCGCCCCCAAGACAATGGCTACAGAAGTTATCTACATAGTTCTCAGATTCCAGCTCCACCTCCGTACTGCTCAGCAGACTAGGGAGGGTGGGAAACGTACGAGACCCCGATTCAGCTGGGCGGAGAAGATCCGGGATAACCAGGATTTCCCCCAGCCTGAAGACCCAGACAACACATACGATGAAGTGGGAGTGAAAGCTTCAGACGGTGGACGGTGGAAGACGAAGTTAATCCATAGCAAATCTTGCGAGGAAGACGTGCGAATCTCTGGTCATAACTCCATTGAGGAGGTCGCTCAGCAGGACCTGGTCGATGAAGCGAAGAAGCATATAGACGGGTTCAGGGCAACTGGTATCAAAGTGATAGGAGCTCCAAAGTCTCTTTGGGAAGTTTCGAAGCTAAATGATCACATGATGGATAGCGCTTTTTACGTTGTTCATCAGCCGACAACGCTTGATGATGGGACTACGAGTGTCATGACTAGGTACTGGTGGCAAGTTTTTGCTGTTGATTTTGGGAACTAGGATAAACTAGGGACATATATGGATCAA
>Ga0265797_10010459_pt1 | contig 11825 bp, 14 predicted proteins | sample P2T30metagenome_FD_192433 | JGI IMG/M metagenome (GOLD analysis project Ga0265797, IMG submission 192433) | Plant litter microbial communities from East Loma Ridge, Irvine, California - P2 T30 | ecosystem: Environmental > Terrestrial > Plant litter > Unclassified | place: USA: California... | reverse complement strand
AATTCTTTGTTTAAGTGGCACCTACTGTGACACACCGCGTTGTCGTTTTCCATGTTCCAGACAAGCGTTCTTTCGGAAAAGGAACCATCCGTGGAGTGGAAGCTGTGCCAAGGCTTCTCTCGATCCCAGCGGTGTGATGCGAAACTGATCAACCCAACTTATCGTGTTGATCCCCAAGGTATACCCACCAAGCTTAGAGAAACTATGAGAGTTTGGGAGACGGACAGGCACCCTTTCCAAAACATAGCAATCACAGCCTGGCCACGTAATCGTATGGACCCTTTCCCGAGCCAGCGGACTGGGTAAAGATGTCTGACTAGTGTGATCCAGCATTTCACGAGCAAGCATTGCATCAATCCAAGGCAGGCATGTTTCGGTTCGTGTGCTGTTTGGCCTTCACTTGATACCGACAGCTTCTAGAAAGTCCTTCTTCTGTCTCTTGCCCACTTCTCCATCAACATGAATGCCTTGTACAATCTCACTCATACTTTCCGCCTCTTGCACTCCTATGCCGTGCGCGAATTGCCAGAGCTCTTCTTGCTCGAATCGAACTTGAAAGGCCTGCCAATTCTGCGCCTTCAAAACATTGACGTGCTCCATGACAGCTGATGAGGGTCCAGAGTAGACAAGGATACCAGGATAGCCGGGCTTGGTGAGACCAGAGACACGAGGGGTTGAGGGTGGGGGTGAGAGGGCGAGCTTCCGCTTGTTAGTGTTTAGAAGGTGGTGCAGCCATACGATGATGGTTTTGGAGAGATTGGAAACATGCTGAGCGTCTGCTATCGAGTCGCTTTTTTGTGTCGTTTGGCTCAATTGGGTGGGGCCAGATTGGGTGAGGTGGTGGAAAGTGGCAATGATGGCATCCAGTGCCTCGTCTCCCTCGGCCAAACCAAGTTCTCTTACAGCGTCTCTGCTCTGTGCTCGCAAGTCATTCTTCGCTGCATCGGTTGCCGAAATAACATCGGGCAGTCCTGATTCCGGATACGTGTCCGGGAGGCGAAGGAGCAGCGAGGCACTGTCAGCCGAGAACTTTAACTCCCGTGACTTGGAGTTGTAGTGTGTCTGGTCGGGATACATGGCGTTTAGTAGCTCCAACTCGGTTTCAAGGCGTGTGGGGCCTTGGTCTTCTGACATGATGGGTGCAGGTTTGCGAGCCTCGAGAAAGAAAAAACCACGAGGCTCTCTGTTTCACGATGGCGATGAGCGAACTAGCAATGTGCACACGGCCCCTCTTGTCGTATGCTGCTGCAACGAGGTAGCGCACAAGTGGAGTTGGGTAGTGTGGACAGTGGATTCATCCAAAAAAGAAAGGTGATTTACCCTGGTGCCCTCTCGCCATCTCGATCCGCTCCACAGGCCCGTGCACGGAGAAGGCCTTTGATGAGACTGTCGCCATGGCTACGTCGGGCGGCAGTGCATGCGGCATAAGTGATAAGAAGGCGATCTGACTGTTGGATGCATAAGTGGCGACGGACGAAGGTCCATATTTCGCTTATGTCTCATCTTTAGCTCGCCGTCACCAGGGGGAGGAGCGAGCAAGGCGCGATGGCGAACGTTTTGGAGCAATGGAATCCACAAGGAACGAGCTTTTGCAGAACAAAGCTAGAGGGTAGGCGTGACAGGAAGTGCTCTCTGCGGCACGTCTTTGTTGCAACAGACGAGAGGCCAATCAAGAGGGTGTCGTGCCGGATGCATACGACGGTCAATAAGCTTTCCTGATCTAGCTAGGAGGAGACGCGGAACGTTCGCGCTTCCAGGTTCGTGTGCAGGCGGCCCGGAGAGGTGCCAACCACCCAAGACGCTTCAATTGCCTCGCTCACTCAAACACGACCTGGACTGCCGTTACTAATCTTCGCTCGCCTAAGCAAACGTCTTGCACCCAACATCCGGACTCGCTCTCGTTGCCCGTCTGTCGTGAGCTCTACTCTACCCTACCATCACCCTTCACCCTGCATCGGCAAACACGGAAACACACTCACTCCCCAACAACACCTTCGCCCATAATCTGACACGCCCCAAACCCTTGCGACGACGTCAACAACACACGTCCCGGCTGTGCTGCCTGCACGAAATCGACGTCATCCCAAACGGCACATGAGCGCCATCTCCGTCCACAATGAAGGCTGCTCCGCTCCTGGTGTCCTGGCACAACGAGAATGCCCCCATATACTCGGCCCACTTTGAGCCGCATGGCAAGGGACGTCTGGCTACGGCTGGCGGCGACAATAATGTCAGGGTGCGTTTAGTATCAGCATCTTGGGAGCCTGGGCAATCGCTGATAGACACCCACAGCTTTGGAACGTAGAGACGCATGGCGAAGAGCGCAAAGTCACCTATCTATCAACCCTCGTAAAGCACACGCAGGCCGTCAATGTAGTACGATGGTGTCCACGAGGTATTTCATCTCCCCGGCCTTGCTACGCGCATGCCAGCTAACACCTCACAGGCGAAATGCTGGCCAGTGCGGGCGACGATGGCAACGTCCTCCTCTGGGTCCCGGCTGAGAACCAGACCACGCACACCAACTTTGAGGAGGGCCTTGAAGACAAGGAGACGTGGCGAGTCAAGGCCATGTGCAGGTCCATAGGTTCCGAGATCTACGACCTGGCCTGGTCTCCAGACGGCGTCTTCTTCATCACGGGCAGTATGGACAACATTGCCCGCATATACAACGCTCAGACTGGTACGACACCTGCCCCAATACCACCTCCCAGACAGCTGCTCAATGACATCTAGGAAGCATCGTACGGCAGATTGCCGAGCATAACCATTACGTCCAGGGCGTTGCCTGGGACCCATTGAACGAGTACATTGCAACCCAGTCGTCCGATCGGTCTGTCCACATCTACACACTGAAGAACAAGGACGGCCAATTCTCGTTAGCTCAACACAGCAAGGTCACCAGAATGGACCTGCCCGCACGTCGTATATCCTCAAATAGCCCTGCTCCGCCCGACTTTGGTGGCCGAGCGTCCTTTGTCGGAGATGCCATGGCAATTGGCTCGCCTGTTCCATCAATGCCTGGCACACCGCAATCGCTTGCTCTGCCGAACATGCACCCCCCACCAACATCTCACAGTCGTCGCTCTTCATTTGGATCTACCTCACCGTCAGTGCGGCGCTCTGCATCCCCTGCTCCGTCCATGCCCCTGCCCGCTGTCATGCCAAACTCTCCCAGCATCAGCAGTATCGGTACTCTGGGGGTTCGCAATGCACCCATCTACTTCAACGAGACACTGACATCCTTCTTCCGACGCCTCACCTTTGCTCCAGATGGAAGCTTGTTATTCACACCTGCGGGCCAGTACAAAGCACTGCACCCATCCATTGGCGAAGCGAAACCCGCCGAAGATATCACAAACACTGTTTACATTTACACTCGAGCTGGCCTCAACAAACCCCCCGTCGCATACTTGCCGGGTCACAAAAAGCCTTCAGTTGCCGTCCGTTGCTCGCCAGTCTACTACACCCTGCGTCAGGCTGCCCCGCCAACGAGACAAATCACCATTGATACTTCAAACATGGATGATGAGATACCGTCTTTGCCAGAGCCCATCATGCCTTCGAAGCCGCCTACATCGCATTCATCCATGGACCCGCCGCCTATTACCAGTGCGCCCTCTCCTTCGCCAAGCCTATCGGCACCATCGCCTAAGCCTGCCGATGGCGATGCCTTCACTCCAACCGCTCCACCTGCTGGGCCTGTAGCTGCCTTTACATTGCCTTACCGCATGATCTATGCTGTCGCAACACAAGATGCCATTCACATCTACGATACACAGCAACAGAAGCCGTTGTGCATAGTTAGCAACTTGCACTTTGCGACCTTCACAGATATCACATGGTAAGTAATACAATTTCCAAGCTAAATCGTTGGCTTTGCTCACAAATCTTCAGGTCCAACGATGGCTCCATGTTACTAATGACATCCTCTGACGGGTTCTGCTCTTCGATTACATTCGCTCCAGGCGAGCTAGGAGAAAAGTACACAGGGCCACTAGCTGTGCACAGTCGAGCACAGCAGCCACCAGCTGCTATTAACACAACAGCTGGTCATACATCAAACACGTCCACTCCCACCCCCACTCCCACGACAGGAAGCATGTCGGGTACCGCGACGGCCACTGCACCACCCATGCAGAGGCAACCATCTGCTGGCTTTCCGGCTTCGCCAAGCTCGTTCGTCCCCGCAAGACCAGGTAGTCCAACAAGGAGCAACTCGGTATCTAGCATAGCCACAGCTTCGTCCTTTGCTCCCGGTGCGGGTGACCAGAGTAACATGAACGCGCCAACGCCAGCTATGTCGTCGGTGCCTAGCATAGCGGCTACAAACTCCGGTCCCGTTCCCATGTGGACACCGCCTCTTACACCAGCTCATGGGCAGCACGGATCACACAGTACAAACAGCTCGGTCAGCGGTATTCCAAACCTTGGCCAGGTCAGTCGAAGAGAAAGTGAGAGGAGCGAGTCCGACCGTGACGATGGTCTTTCCACTTCCAAGAAACGGGAGCTTCACTCTGTCCCAGAAGGCCATGTTGAGGAGGTTCGGGAGAGCAAGAGGCGAAGGATCGCACCGACGCCCATAATGATGACAGAGGAGGAGGACGAGGATGAGAGCGCCATTGCGAGCACCGAGGAGCATACCGCAACATCGTAAGCACCGAGCCAGCAATAGCCGTTCTCCTTTGCCCCTTTGTTTTGCAGGGTTTCATGATTGCCTATACTATACCTTTTCTCAGAGCAAGGCGTTTGGGATATCAGATTACTTCAACAGCCATGTCGTGGACTTTCTGCGTTATGTATAGGGCTTTTCTTTCCTTCCAGCGTCGTTCCAGTCGGCTACAATCTCAATGGGGTCTCACTAATTACACATTGCACGAAGGAACGTGCTCTTATGTCCAAAGGCTAGGTTACAAACAATGCAGATATTGAGGTAAACACCTTTGCTCTGAGCCGCATTCGCATGATGTTAAATCTTTGCAATCCTGTGACAATCTCGGCAGTGAAGGAAGCCCGGCACGACTCGTCACCACATCCGACATCCGGTTAAACAACGGCCACACCTTCCCGTGCTGGCATCGCCCAAGATCCCAAGAATCCCAAGCTTGATCGGTCTAAAGCTGCAACCCTGTCGTACACACTAGCGTATGATGTCAGCCAATTACAGCCCAGCCGCGATCTTCACAACCAGGTTCCCTGATTAGCTGCATTGACTGTTGAAGCGGAGCGTGGGGACGTTTGGGCGCTGCATTGGATACACGGCAATGAGGCTTTGGTGCTGCGGTCGCGAACCGGTGAAATGTATCCATCTATCTACCCCTCCCGTCTCCCTCCATCTTGCTTCTCGTTTGCGTCATTGCACTCACTATCTGGGGGTGTGTGTCGCGTGTGGCTCTTGGATACTACGTCAAGAATTTGATTATTTGCATATAGCACACGCTTGATGCTCAACTGTGCGAGTATTTGCAGAGTAGAATGGAGGGAACAGCCAAGGTAGACGGGAAGATGGTGCAGGAGCAGGATGTTGAGCACCAAGTGGTAGATGATGAGACGAGCAGCGTGAGCAAAGGCGATATTCTACAGCTCGAGCATACCGACCCAATCCTCAACGCCAAGATGCATCTCGTGAACAATGCGATTGACGAGGCAAGTGCACAGGCATGTGCAGACTAGGATGCCCGTTTACTGACTTTGCACCCGTAGATTGGCTTCACCGGATACCATTGGAAGGTATATGCTTTCCTTGGACGCCCCTCGTTGAGGAGGGAAATCCTAACCTTGCCCAGTTGTTTGTCCTGAACGGGTTTGGGTACGCAGTCGACTCGCTCATCCTGCTCATCCAATCCATCATCGCCGGCCAGGCCGCCCTCGAATTCCATCCCTCCTACCACAATGGCCTTACCATTGCCGCATATGTCGGCATGCTCACAGGTGCACTTTTCTGGGGCTTGACTGCCGACATCATGGGTCGCAAGATTGCCTTCAACGTCAGTCTTGTGATTTGCTCCGTCTTTGCGATTGTAGCAGGTGCAAGTCCAAACTGGGAGGTGCTAGGATTGTTTGTGTGCTTGAGTGCTTTTGGAGGTGGGGGAAATCTGGTATTGGATACTGCAGTCTTCTTGGAGTACCTACCCAGCTACAAACAGTGGATGCTCACGCTCATGGCGGCTTGGTGGGGTATGGTGTCTCCTGGCTGTTCCCTCGGAGGGAAAGTATCTGGGTTAGGACTGCCGAAGCTGACGTTCACACAGGCATCGGACAACTTGTCGCAGGTTTCTTTGCCTGGGGGTTCATTCCAAACTACAGCTGCACCGACCCGTCCATCGACCCCAGTGCCGCTCCTTGCACAAAGTCCAATAACCAAGGCTGGCGCTACGTATGGTACTCTTCCGGCTCCCTCGTCCTCGTCATGTCCATTCTCCGCGTCACAATCATCCAGCTCAAGGAAACACCCAAGTTCCTCGTAGGCGAGGGTCGAGACGCAGAATGTGTGGAGACGCTACAGTTCATCGCAACCAAGTACAATCGCCCTTGCAGCCTCACACTCGAGCTTCTGCAGGAATGTGGAGCCATCGATCGTGCTGCGGCTCGAGGAGGAAAGAGCAAATGGGGTTTCGGAGAGGTGGGTATGCATCTCCGCGGTTTGTATTCAACAAAACGTATCGGCATCAGCACCACTCTCATCTGGTTCTCCTGGACGCTCATAGGCCTCGCCTACCCGCTGTACAATGTGTTCTTGCCGGCCTATCTCGCTTCTCGTGGAGCGCAATTTGGTCAGACTAGCCCATATATTACGTGGCGCAACTACACGCTTGTAAACTTTAGTGGTATCTGGGGCCCGGTATTGGCAGGATGGATGTGTGGAACCAGGCTGGGAAGAAAGTACACCATGGTTATTGGTGCGCTGGTGACGATGTCCTTCTTCTTTGCGTATACGCAAGTTAGGACTGCAACGCAGAATGTTGCATTCACGTGCATTATCAACTTCTGCCTCAACATCTACTATGGGACGCTGTGAGTACATGTCGAGTAGAGGGGTCGGTTAAGGCGGTTTGCTAACGAAATGCAGGTATGCGTACACGCCAGAAGTGCTGCCCAGCGCGCATCGAGGAACGGGTAACGGAATCGCCATTGGGTGGAACCGCGTCATGGGTATCTTGAGTGCTGTCATTGCTACGGTCGCCAATGTGAGTCTCCCGACAATACAGAGCCTGGGTACGCAACTCACTGATTTTTTTTCCTATTACCACAGACTGGAACAGCCGTCCCCATCTATATTTGCGCAGCACTGTATATCTTCATGGCCGCCATTGCTGTTGCCTTTCCTTTTGAACCGTATGGAAGGAGAAGTTCGTGAGGGGAAGACGTGTATTGGGTGTGTCGATTACATCTAGACTAGAACGAGCTTGAAGGAGCGCAGTGAGTGGCCGCGTTGTTTGGTTATGTTCCATGTCCAGTTCATCTATCATGCGGTAATCTTCCTGGGAGGGGGGTCGTACAAAGTTCGGGGTCTGAGAAGCGGGGTCATGAGTAGCTAGAATAATCCTCACGTATGTGGCTCTGGCAGGATTTTGTTTGTTCAGCCAACGCCAATGAAGCACTGCTCAACTGTTGTACATCACCTGAGATAAGGCGAGAAGGGCGTTTGCAGCACGTGCGTGGGTTAGCAGTAGTTTCCCGAGGCGTAGAGCCCGAAGTGTCGGGCCAGTAGGTCGCGATAATAGCCCCGCCCTCGACCATCAACTCTCGCGCAATCCACGCTCCCGAGCCTTTTACACGCCCATAAACTACAGCCAAGATGCAGTCGCTACCAGATGCACGATCGCAAAGCTTCGAGGAGCTGTATGGCCCCCCGGAGAACTTCCTGGAGATCGAGGTAGGTCCTAGAGGAGCCTCTCAAGCCTCGTTTCTCCCGCAGCCTTGCTCACATTGTCGCGTGCACAGGTCAGAAACCCAATGACGCATGGTGAGTGAGAGATCTGGAGTCGCAGCCCCCATGGAGCTAACACAAGTATAGGTGTCGGCCGCGGCATGTACACAACCTACGAAATCGTAATGCGCACCAACATTCCCGCCTTCAAGCTCAAGTCATCGACCGTACGCCGCCGATACAGCGAATTCGAAGCCTTTCGCGATATCCTGGAGCGCGAATCAGCGCGCGTAACGATACCACCCCTGCCGGGCAAGGTGCTCACAAATCGCTTCTCAGACGATGTGATTGAGCACCGACGGGAAGGACTCCAGCGCTTTCTGCAGATAGTCGTTGGCCATCCGCTGTTGCAGACTGGCAGCAAGGTGCTGGCAGCATTTGTACAAGGTCAGCCGAGACTTTGTGTAGGAAGTAGGGCATGGCTAACATATCGCAGATCCGAACTGGGACAGACATGCGTGGTAGATGGCTCTTGTTGTGCAGGCCGTCTTCATTCCGATTAAATGGTACAGACGCAATCAACCATGTAATAAAGGGAAGACTCGTTTGGCTTTCTACGTTTCCTGCGTTACGGAGCGGTAGGCGTTCTTGCTAAAGCTTTCTTATTAAGACTATCACTTGGGAGTCTTTGTACTTTGTCGAGGGTTGCAATATGGACAAACTATTCACGTAACATTTCTAGTTCGCAAATTCTATAAAAAGTATTCAAATCAACAAAAGTCATCATGACCATGGATGGAAAGTGAGTGTTAGTTGCCAGGCTGCATCTGTCACACACACACACAAACAAGTCCCGAGTAGTCCAAGACAGGCTTGATATAAGCGCATTCAGCACCCCCACGGGCATTGATGCCGGTCGGCGGGGGCCAGTGCCGGCTAGAACGATTGCTAACAATTTGACATCAGCGGCAACGTCCTCCGTACTGCGCTAGTGATGCAACGAGGAAGGCGCGGGGTCGGTTGCTGTAAAAGTTTTTGGTGCCGAACCGACTTAACTTAACCCTGCATCCTCGGCTTGCCTCCCAGATCATTCATCTTCAACTTTGATCGTCACCTTGAATAGTTACATTGGTAACCATGGGTGTTCCTTCACAGCCGGCGTCCAACGCCATCATCTACCTTACTCTGGGTGCCTTCTTGTGAGTGAACGTGATGTTTTCACGAATGGGAATGTGGGATTGATGTATGAACCAGGGTCTTGGGATGCTTCGTTGCATGGAGATTGCGACACCAATCGAAAACCGAGTGGTTGTCTAGCAACCGTACACAGAAGGGTCAGAAGAAGCCGTCAAGCCGGTTGCACACAGCATTGGAGTTTCACAGACTTTGCGCAACTGCGCAAGACTCCTCGCATCTTCTAAAGTATGGGTTACTGACTCTGTTCAGGCGTTCCGCTCGCTTTCAATTTCATCGCATCGGGTGAGTGCATTCGTGCACCAGTGCATTGCACATGAAGAGCAGCGGCAGTATCGGCATCGCGCTATCACCAGCATTGAACGCCAGTGCAGCGAAATTGTCATTGGAGCGCGTGCTCTTGCACAAGAGCTTGAAATCCTCTAGGTTCGTATTGAGATCTCTCACAAAAGTTGCCCTCATCATTGCTGCATCTTGCAGTGATGTGGGGACAGTCTTTTGTGCGGCTACACTGCGGGCGCCGAACCAAGACTGAACTCGGGTACTCACGATTTCATCTCTGATGTATTTGGGTTTGGCCAAGGGGAAGCTGAGAAGTACCGTAAGAACTCGATCAAGATAATACTTGCGTGAGGAACGTGCTGCCGCTACTCCCCTACTCCCCCAAACCCCCTCATTGATGCAGCAAGCTGACCTAGGTTTCTTTTCGTCCATAGCTCTCGGATCTGGTATTCTATTCACTTACCCTCAGATTGCCACCATCGCTGGTGTACAAGGTCTGCTCGTATACGCGCTGTCTTCTGCTCTACCTCTCCTAATCTTTGGTGCGTTGGGGCCTATTATCCGACGGAAATGTCCAGAAGGCTTCGTCCTGACAGAATGGACGAGACAGCGCTATGGAGCGGTTGCGGGTCTGTTTCTCAGTGTCTGCACGCTCATCACCATGTTCTTGTACATGGTGGCTGAACTGTCAGCACTGCAGCAGATTATCAACCTCCTGACGGGATTGAACGGTCTTCCAGTCGTCATTGTGGAATGTGCTGTTACTACCATTTACACCTGTAAGACATTGCGACACATTGCGCGATCTCTGAACTAATATCTCCAGCGCTCGGTGGGTTCAAAGTCTCTTTCGTAACAGACAACATTCAAGGAGTAATGGTCATTGGCCTACTCATCATGGGCATCATTGCCGTGGGCGTTGAGACAAAGATCGATCGCTCACTCATTGACAAATCCGGCTATCTCGAACCCAGCCTTCTTGGATGGCAGCTCATTTACATTCTCCCTGTTGCAATCTTGACAAACGACTTCTTCCTCTCTGGATTCTGGATGCGTACGTTTGCTGCTCGTACCGATAAAGACCTATGGATCGGAGTTTCTCTCGCTAGTGTGGGAGTACTCATCATCCTGACCCTACTTGGTGTGGGGGGAATGCTTGCCGCATGGTCTGGCGCTTACACCATTGGTGACGAAGCAAACGGTTCCCTTGCTTTCTTCCTTTTACTCGAAACACTCCCTGCTTGGGTTATTGGTGTGGTTCTAGTAATGACCATCTCGCTCTCTACTGCCGCATTTGACTCTTTCCAGTCGGCCATGATCAGCACTGGAAGCAACGACTTCTTCCGCAACAAGCTCAACATCTGGATTATTCGTGCTTGCGTTGTGGCACTCATCTTCCCTGTCGTTGTTGTTGCACTACGCAGTCCGGACATTCTCCAAATCTTCTTGATCAGTGACCTCGTGAGCGCTGCAGTTGTGCCCTGTTTGGTCATTGGATTGAGCGATAAATTCTACTGGTACCGTGGCTTCGACTTTGTAGTGGGTGGACTTGGCGGTGTCTTTACCATTTTCCTGTTTGGACTCGTCTACTATGATGGCGATGTAACGAAGGCTGGGAATTTGCTGTTGTTGGAAGGTGGATTGTATGGCAACGACTGGAGTGCTTTTGGTATGTCCATATTTTCCTTTCCGATCCGCAGTTTGCTAATCAGTAAACAGGCGCCTTCGTGGCCGCACCTTTTGGAGGCCTTCTTTGGGCTTTCGGTGCTTGTGCTCTTCGCATCAGCTTCCTATGGGTCAGGGCTAAGGCTCAAGGTACTCGATTCGACGCGTTTGATCGCCCTATCCCTCGAAACATTGAGGATCATGATGGCGATGCGGTGCTTGAGCATAGCAGCGTGGAGACTGGTACCAAGGGAAGGTTTTTCTAGACTCTGCAGTTGCAAGGACCAGGAGAATCTAAGAAAGAGATCGTTCTATACGGTACATGTTAGACGATAGGGGGAGTAGGCTGACTGGATGGAGATGTATACGAATGTGGAGGATAGACTGCTATTAATTTGATCACAATGTACGCTTTCTGCGTTAGTTGCCGAAATCCGTTTTGATTGGACGCTTTATCACAGCACTGAAGATGCAATAATAGCTTCCAGACGTTCTGTTCATGTTGAGCACCTGTTCGCATAGTCACCTTGTACGTCATATCGCGTGGAGTTGAAGTGGGGGCGGGGCAGATCTGCAGGGTTCATGCCGAAGCTTCACGTTCAAAAGATTTGACACCATTTAGGCACCAAGCTGCTACATCACAAACGTCTGATCACGACGTTTCTCATTTTACATTAAACCCGCCTCAGATCGCTCGGTCAATATTGCCCTTCAAACCGCAACCATGCAAATGCCAGATATGCCCGTCAACGTCCCGATCGACGACCCCAATGCGGACACAGAATGGTGAGCCTACTCACCATGAAATCTGCTT
>Ga0265797_10010458_pt1 | contig 11825 bp, 5 predicted proteins | sample P2T30metagenome_FD_192433 | JGI IMG/M metagenome (GOLD analysis project Ga0265797, IMG submission 192433) | Plant litter microbial communities from East Loma Ridge, Irvine, California - P2 T30 | ecosystem: Environmental > Terrestrial > Plant litter > Unclassified | place: USA: California... | reverse complement strand
ACAAGCGTAGCATGTGTATAGATATATAGTTATAACGAGGTACTACTGTCTACTCTTATACGTATAAGAAAAGCTTCTTTTTGATAAACGTACAACCTGGAAACTAGCACAGACTTTAGGGTTTTATAGTACAACAGGGTCTTGTAGACCCTGAAGTACATTTACAGGCATAGTAAAGAGGGTTGTATTTGGGGGTCTAGTAGACTGTTAAGTGGCCGCAGTACCGCTACTTTATCCTATACTACCACCTTGTAGCTACTCTAACAGTAATATGTTTGCTTGGGAAAAATAGATTATGTGTAAACAGTCTACACACGGCCTACAAAGAAGCCGAAAAGCAGCCTGCTAGTAGTATATAGGGTTGCACTACCTGCTATATATGGAGACTTAGTAAGCACCTATATATATTGCAAAATTCGCTACTCTTCTATTAAAACAAACTACAGCAACCACGACACTACCTTAGTAATCCTGAGGCTCTGAGTTTAAACCACGACTCTAACCACTTGCTAAAAAGAGCAGAATAACTATTAACGCTATGGCCGACTTGCCTCTACTAGCAGCGCTAACCCCTACCTAACTACCTCCCTTTAAGCCTACGAAACCACTTCTACAACCCTTCTAATACTATTACAATACTAGCATAATCGACCTTTACTACTACCTTACAATAACGCTCTAATCTTATCTACTTCTATTATCCTCTATTAACGTAGCTACGGTAATAGCTATGTATACAAACAAGCAACAGCGAGATAGCTGTATCTCTGCAACGCTGACAGAGTTAAAGCCTAATGCTAAGATTAGGGTTACTGCAGCGTTAGCAGCAAAACAGTAGCTAGTAACTGGACGTATAGTTAGGGTTGTGTGCTCTCTAATAAGCAACACTGTCTAGCTTATAAACGAGGACAACTAGTACATAGTGGGAATGGCTTGAGAAGGAGACACAATATTTATATACGACACTGAGTTTACTCTAGACAACACGATTCTTAAGAAAGGAGCCTTGCTCTGGTTGCCTCTTGGGATGACAGTTGTTAAATTCTTAATTAAGGAGCATATGCCTAAGAGGATAAAGTTGGTATGGATTACTAGGCTGTCTAAGAAGTATAAGGGTGGAAAGCTCGAGTGTATGGGTCGGTTAATGGCTTAGGTACAGGCTGTAGCAACGGGTTAGATAGCTTGGCTAGCAGTAGGAGACGATGACTGGGTAGAGCACCGCCTAACATAGATAATAGATAGTATTGGGGTGGGGGTCTAGTACAGTACATGAACATGCAGTTACTTGATTATATCGCAGTAATGGGGTTTACAAAACTTCTATTACTGCGATATAATTAAGTAACTGTAAGTCTATATACTGTACTAGATCTCTACAACAGTAGTAAAAACACTTTCTTTTCCTTCTATTAGACTATGCCTTTGGGTTTATATGCGATCTGCCGCTACTGCCGGGAGACAACCGCTTACAGAACAAGCCCTTTAACGCTCGTATTAAAGAGTATAGCTTAGGGGTACCTCTAACAAAAGACTAGCATTAGTTTAGCTATTAACGCAGGTGTGGGTACAAGGTACCCCTAACAAAAGACTAGCATTAATTTGGCTATTAACGCGGCTGCCTGGTACCTACTACAAAAGACTAGTATTAATTTGGCTATCAACGCAGGTGTGGGTATAAGGTACCCCTAACAAAAGACTAGCATTAATTTGGCTATCACTGTGGCTGCTAGGTACCCCTGACAAAAGACTAGCATTAATTTGGCTATCACTGTAGCTGCGAGGTACCTACGACAAAAGACTAGCATTAATTTGGCTATTAACGCAGGTAGAGGCTTGCGCAGACGGCGATTGTAGAATAAGCCCTTTGACGCTTATAGAATAAGCCCTTCGACGCTTGCAGAATAAGCTGGGAGACAACAGCTTACAGAACAAGCCCTTTGACGCTACCGCCGGGAGATAACGGCTTACAGAACAAGTCAGGAGACAACCGCTTATAGAATAAGCTAGGAGACAACCGCTTACAGAACAAGCTAGGAGACAACTGCTTATAGAACAAGCCCTCTGACGCTTGCATTAAAGAGTATAGCTTTAAGGTACCTCTAATAAAAGACTAGCATTAATTTGGCTATTAACGTAACTGTGGCTGCGAGGTACCTACGACAAAAGACTAGCATTAATTTGGCTATCAACGCAGGTAGAGGCTTGCGTAGACGGCGATTGTAGAATAAGCCTAGATAACTGCTTACAGAATAAGCCCTTTAACGCTTGCAGAATAAGCTCTTTAACGCTACCGCCGAGAGACAACCGCTTACAGAATAAGCCGGGAGACAACTGCTTAGCCGGGAGACAACTGCTTACAGAACAAGCCCTTTAACGCTTGCATTAAAGAGTATAGCTTTAAGGTACCTCTAACAAAAGACTAGCATTAATTTAGCTATTAACGTAGGTATAGGTTTACGTAGATAGCGATTATAGAATAAGCCTTACCTTTACAACAATTTGGTTAACCTGCCTACCTTGTATACTTGCAAGTTCTGTTCGCAACAGTTAAAGCTGCCTAGGCAGACGGGCATTGCATTTAAATTCTATAACTCGTTTATGCTAGCGCTTGTAGTGGTAGAGAGCGGGTGCTCGTAGGGAGTGCTGTCTCGACCTGTCTTGGTCTTGAAGTTGTTGGTGTTAGTGGAGGAAGTTGCGACTAGAGCGCATTTAGATTCTATAACTTGTTTATGCTAGCGCTTGCGGTAGCAGAGAGCGGGTGCCTGTAGAGAGTGCTGTCTCGACCTGTCTTAGTCTTGAAGTTGTTGGTGTTGGTGGAGGAAGTTGCGACTGGAGCGCAGTAGGGGATGCTGTACCAAGCTAATACAACTGCAGCTATAGAGCTGTTATAAAGGTTCTTTAGGATTATGCGAAGATTTGGAAAGCTAACTAAAAGAAAGACGTAAGCTAGTAGACAAGCAAGGAAAGCTAGGACTATAGTGACTTTCCTAACGGAAACGTCTAAGTAGGAGATTTCGATGCAGACAATGTTGGGGATAAAGTCGCTTTCTTATCAATGTTGGACTTGAATATTGACTCGTTCTCGTATAAGGCTTTGGCTGCGAACAACAAGTTGAAGACGAACTCTACAGCCGTATGCTTGTTATAGAGGTTTCCTTGAAAGCGCAGTAACACTTAATCTAGGGTAATCTGTATAGAGAGCAGTAAGAGTGAAAGACTGCGTTAAAACCGTATATGCACTTAAGGGTCTAGTAGACCTGGAAGGGCTAATATATAAAAAGTAGCTAGCGGTAAGCACAGCTTCTAGACTATTTGTATGCTAGGATACCCTGTTTTGCAGTAGAGCTATCCCTGTAGCATTCTAATTGAGCTCTTGCGTAGATGTATTTTTATTACTGTAGTTTTGTTAATGTTACGTCTCTGCTAAACAAGTAACTAACAATTTAGGCTAGTATAACAGCTCTTTAAATTTGTAGTAGGCAAGGTTCTCTTATTTCTTAGTAGTAGCATCTTCTATGCGCTATTTCGTAAACATATTATGTTATTAGTGTATACGTTGCGTTGTTAAGTATCTGCTAAAACAACACTAAAGATTTTCGACTGCTGTAATAGGCCTAGTTTTGCGCCTACGCTAAACCTTCTCTTATTACTGCTGTAGCGTTCCTGCCTGCTCCTACACTAGAAGCAGACAGCTAGAATAGTTGTAATGTAATCAAACCTACATAAAACACTCCTATTACTATCCTCTAAGCCTGCTAAATTCTCTATTACCCTCTACTTGACAACCTTAACCTTAACCTCCTTCTCTCTTACTATATCCGCTAACTTTGTCTTTATAACCTCTAACTTCTTCTTCGCATCTCTATTCTTCTTTTCTTTTGCCCTCTTATCTAAAAGTTTCTTCTTGAGCTCTAACACCTTAGCTGTTAATAAAGCGTTCTGCTATCTTACCTTAATAACCCGCTTCTCTATATCCTAGTCTATAACACTCTTCTTCGCCTTCTTAGCTGCAAGCTTCTGCTTTAATATCTTTATGTTGTTCTGTAGTTTGCCCTGTTGCAGGACTTTTTTGTTGATTTAAGCTTTGTTAGTCTTGTGTAGTGTGTTTAGTCTGTTGAAGCGCTGCTATAGGATTGCCCTTTCTGCGTCCTTAGCCTTAAGGGCGATATAGTGGCGGTTCTTAAGATCGGACATAGAGTGGCGGAATGCGCATAGTAAATTAATTGCTTAGTTAATCTAAGTGTAGGGGTTGAACATCTAGTTGTTGTTAGTAGACTAAGACGCGTACGACTGCGTTGAGGTCTAGTGAACGTACGGGGCTGGAGTTGTGCGGCAGACTACAGGCTGCTTAGACGCTGTAGCGCGCTAAGAGTAGGGAGTATGTGCCGAATATAGACGTGTTGTTAGTTAGGGCACTTGGCGGGGGTATATTGTTAGAGGATTCAGGGGTTATAGTTGTTAATAGAAGGCGAGTAGATAGGCAGTAATCCTCGTGCGGAGAGGGATGTCGCAGGAAGTAGTAGCAAAGAGGCGGTAGGTAGTAATTAAAAGCGAGATCTCGATAGCGTAAGAGGGGTTAGAAGGCGTAATAATAAAGCTAAAGAGGGTATTAGGTAGACTAAGACAGTGGATTATAGAAGTAGCGATAGTAGCGTAACTAACATCTCGAAGTAAAGGTAGGTAGACGACGAATTAGAGCTGTCTAGAGCGTTTGCACTGCGACGCGCTGCGGTGTAGGTATTGTCGGTACATACTCGATTTAGTTAACAATTGCGGGGCATGCGCTACACAAAATACAACTTTCATTCCCTAACTATACTACACTACTACCTACACATCTTGTACATCTAACTCTCTACTAGTTACCTGTCTCTCCAAGCCTCTATAAGCTTTACTACAAAGAAGAAAAGGTTGCTACATTTAACTCCCCCAAACCTCCGCTTTGCCCCTAACCAGCGCTTCTCAGCAATTAATACATTAAAGGTGCCCTCAAACTCCCCCTCTGTTATCCGCCTAGCCGCTCGCCTTAGCGCATTTTCAATCGGTTTCTTATCGTTCAACTCTAGAATAGCTGCCTTCGTCTATAGAAATATAAGCGCAGTGCTAAGAAGCCGTTTGTTGCGAATCTAGCAGTCTTTGTCATCCTGCACCTCCCAACCTCCGTCGTCTTTTTCCTTCTACTTTGCACAGTGCGCCTAGAGTAGCCCACAGTCGTAGCAGCAAGTGTAGGCATTATATCGCACATTGCGATGCTGTATCCAGTTTGCCATGTTCTCTATCTCATAGTCGGGAAGCTAGTAGCATTGCCTAGGCCTGTCGCACTGCTGTTTTGCTTCAAGACACCTAAAACAGCCCTTGTCCCACTCTTAAAGAGTACGGACACAGTAGTCGATATCTGCATGTGCTTGCATCTCTGCTGTTTGTACCTAGCGTGCTACCTGTTAGAGTTGGACAAGAGATGCCTGCTACGCAATAGCATCCTCTACTAGTAGTGCAGAGTTATCTCCGCTAGCCACTAAACTGTTAGAGAGGGAGGAAGAGGTATAGCTTCTGCAGACCCAACACAGAGCTTCCGTAGAAGAACAACTAGTCCGTGTAGTATCGCTATCTGCAAAGCGATCGATAACAACCCTAGCACAGATAGAGCCCTAAACAAGCTCCTGTAGCTCCGGTGCCATAAGAGAGTTAATCTAAGCAACAAGGCCTTGTTGTCGGACTAGCCGAGCCGGTTGCATAAGAACAATGTCGCTTTGTTATCCATCCCGGCCAGCACGCCCTGTAGCCTGTAGCTACGCAATAGTGTTCCTTTGCAGCCCAAATAACACTACAGCGCGAACATAAGAATTATTAATACCAAGACTCTAAGCACTTGTAGCGGAAAATACAGTCTCCTGGCTAGTGACTAAGTGCTCTGCTAGCGTACGCTTCTCTTTGTCTGTGCCTACTTCGGTATAAAAGCAGAGGCACTCTAGCGCAGTTGCTACATTCTTTGTCTGTTTACGAGTTAAGCAGAACACTATAATCTTGCCCCTACCAGCATGTTCAGCCTGTAGCTAGCTAACTAGCGTGCGCAGTGCTGCTTCGGCCGCTTTAGTCTTATTCTTATACAGCTGCACCTGGTACGCGTAGTTAGAGCGTACTGTGCTGTCTCGAATCTACACAGTACTAGGTGGAAGATAGTACATATACCTAATCTAGGGAACAACCTTTAGAGGGAGTGTCGCTGTAAGAAAGACTATCTAGACCTCTATGTAGAAGAGCGCATAGAGGTCGTGGAATGTATTACGCTAGCTACCTACTAAGTCAAGGATAACGTAGGCCTCGTTAACAATAATACGGTCTAGTAGACTCTGTAAGCGTACAGAGTTTAAGAAGGCGCGAAACGTTAGCTTATTAGCGCCTTCTAGAGTAATTAGGACGATCTAAGCTATGCGATAGAGGGTGGTTGCGCTCTAGGCCAGACTTGAAATGCCTAGGTCTTTGCACCGCCGCATTATATTGTCCTGTAGTGAAAGAAGAGGCACAACTACTACAGTAACCCTAGCAGAGCAGAATGCAGGTAGCATAAACAACATGCTCTTCCTAGCAGCGGTGCCTAGCACGGCTATAACTAGATTGTCGCGCCGCACCTAGATAGCTATAAGAGCTTCCTTCTGTTTACCCTGAAAGGTAGCGTCTGGGTTGCGTAGAAGATTCTGTAGCGTAGCTAGTAATAACACTAAGACTATAATCTTGATGCGGTTATAGGCTGCTGCTAAACTATTATGCTAGCTTTAATAGGTCTGGCTCTAGAGATTGTGTTGCCGTTGTAGCGCAGAAGGTATAGCTAGAATACGGTGCTACTCTAGGCTAACCTTGCGAAAGGCGGCTCGGGCGCCTTCTAGCGAGAAGCTAGCCTCGGTTAGGCCGCGACTATACCTACTCTGGGCTGTAAGAGTAGTGTAACCCATCTAGAGATTATAGGCTTCATCTTCTACTTCGTTAGTATTCTTATTCGCCGCGTCCTAGGTAGCCACTATGCTCTTGTCTATGCTGTACTTGCGGTATATGCTAATAGAGATATAGCGATATAGCGTAATAGTAAGACTAGCTCTGAGATCTTGGCTTGTGTAACGCTTTAGCAGCGTAGATATCTTCTGGGAGGTCTAGAAGGCGGCGTGATGGCGAGTAGAGGGGTTCTGTGCAGGTAGGCTAGATACCTGCACTCGTTTTCTAGAGTCACCCAACTGCACAGGCGGCGGATTCCAACGAGTCTGCGGTTTTAGCGGCTAGATGTAGGCTGTACTTAGCTCTAAAACCCTCTCGCGACTCTCTAGATACAACATAAGTTCTAGGTAGTTACTAAAGGGTTAAGCAAACTACAAAAAGTAGACTATAAGTTCTCCTACTTTAGGAGGAAGATAGCGGTGGATAACCTTGCTTGCCTAGCTAGCGCCTATGCTCTTGTAGTAGCGCGTTACGCACGCTACTAGACTATCTTCGATAAAGATGCTACGTTGCCTACTCTATATTAAGTTTTGATACTGCAGGGTAAGCAGCTCCGTACTACGCGGTAGAAGTCTAGCAGTAATATAGATAAGTATAAGGAGTTGTTTCTTAAACACGCGGATGTCTTGTAGCAGGTCTTTAACTGCAGCCCTTTTAAACACCTCTACCAGCTAGTTTGGTTAAACCACAGAGGGTAGGTCTTGCTCTAGACTATGCATAAAGCGTTGTTGCAGAGAAGGATAGGTGCGCAACTAGTGTGTAAGCTACAACCTTAGGTTGCCAACACTGAAAGCTGTCTAGTTGCGTTTGTTAGACATGAAACTAAAGCCTAGGTCTGTGTTAGCAGGATTGTCGGATAACTTATTCTATAGTAGTATAGGTAGAGGTTCTGTGCTAGGTATACATTGCTGGTTGTTGTCTAATTGCAGGAACAGCAGATTTGTTAACAAGTAATTGCGAGCTCGTCTAATTTGCGTAAGGATAGCGTTCTGGAAGTTCTGTAGGGTAAAGAAGAGAGAGCGGTATACAACCTGGTTGTTAACCTACTTAGCCTCTCCTGCAACATTAGTGCTGTTGTGGATTTTAAGTCTATAGGCACGAAGCTTAAGGAAAAAGTCTATTAGTGAAGGCCCGCTGTCTCTATCTATAATTGTTAGGTAGTTGTCTACCTATAGCCTAAGCATGCTAATAAAGGAATGCTTCTCGCGCGCCTTCTGCCTAGAGCCCTTCCTAGCCTCTACAAAGTAGTTGATAGTGTTTTGCTGTCGTGCCTGTACCTCTAGTATTATAAGTATCTTAGCGGTAGAAACTATGCTAGACAACTTGGTGGTGTAGGAACTAGGTAGCAGCTAGCTGTCTTTGTTAATCCCTAGTACTGCTATAGCACTAACTAGTAGACTCTTATACTTGTTATCTTGCAAGTTGTAGGTAATAAGGGTAAGAAGTAGGTCGCGCACAAGGCTCTCTAAGTGCGTAACCTTCTTCTCTACTAGGCTAAGGCGCTCCTCTGCCTTGTTGTCTTTGTCTTTGTCTTTGCTGTCGTTGTTGCTGTCCTCTTTGCTGTTGTCTTTCCTCTCTTTCTCTCTAAGCTCTTTCTTGTTAACCTCCTCTTCTAGCTCTGCGTTACTGTTCTTGCTGCTCTGTTGTACGCTATTGTCTTCTTGCGTAAGAACTGCTTCGTCTAAGGCCTCCTCTAGCGCCTAGAGATAGCGAGTCTAGGCGTCTATATACTTGTAAGGTGGTCTCTTGTGTGCAACTAGCTGCGTTGCCTGCTTTGTAGGCTTGTGCACCGGCAACGTGTACGTTTTCTAAACATAGCGTATAATGCTTAACTAGTACCTACTGTAGGTTTCTATAGTCTTAGCTGTCTGCCTGCAGTTAAGAGGTTTGTTGTTAGTGTCTAATCTAGTTTCTCGCCTATTTACGTAGAAGAGAGCAGGCGACCTAGCCTTACTAGACTAATAGAATTGCTAGGCTTTCTATATAACGCGGCGGGTAAGCTGTAGCAGTAACTGCAAGAATGGGTTATCGGCTAGTAAGGGCTTGGTAAGAGCTAGAAGCTATGCTTGGTCTAGGCCGCGCAAATGCAGTCGCTACTTAGTACGCTAGAGCTAGAGTAATACCTTATAGTTGTTCTCTGGGTTGTTAATCTGCTGTAACTAGCGTTCGCGCTCTTCTTGCATAGCCCTGTCTGCTTGCTGGTCTATAGAGTTAAGTAGTAAGTTAAAGTCTCTCTAGACAGGTAGAGTAGACTAGCGAGAAGAGCTGCTGCTTACTGCAAACCGTTTTCTAAGGCGGCCTGTTGGCTAGTACTTCTAGCTCTAGACTCTAGTAACCTAAGGACGATTATCCTGTACCGCTGCTAGGGTAGTAGTAGGTGGCCTCCCTCCCGCTCTTAGATTAGACTAGCTGTGCTTGTCTACTTAATGCTAGTGCATAGTAGAAAGGGTATATGTAACGAATTTATAACATCCCTGTGTACATTCTAAGCTGTTTTTCTTAATCTTAAGGTAGGGAATTAGCTAGGGGAGCGACCTAGCCTTGTCGCGCTGGGGGTACTGTATAGTCGTGTCCGCGTATGCCTATAGGCGCTTGCTCTAGCCTGCACTAACTAGACTCTTGCGTACATCCGATGTAAGGCTATTATGTTTCTTGTCTAGGTGGCCTTTGAACTGTTTCTAGGTGTACCTGTATTTGTAGTTCTTGCAAATTACAATGTAGTGTTAGGGACTAAAATAGAAGAGCTGGTTAAAGGTGCGTATGCTCTGCTTAAGACTAGGAAGAGCTATAGTATTAGTAGAAGCGGTGGAGTACGTGCTGAACGTTAGGCAGAGCGGTAGCAGTAAGAGGGGTGGTACGCTTAGGGGTTGGGTAGTAGAGGCCGCTACCCCGCGTTTTTAGCCGAGAGGCTTAGCGCACAGAGAAAAACTCTGCACGCACTCTATTGCCTAGTAGCACTTCTAGATCTAGTAGCACCGCAAGTATTCTATACCCTTTACTACCTATACTACTCTTGTCTCTCTACACCGCTACTATGCTAGCTGATTAGTATCTACAAGACGCTTCTTAAGACATTAAGGGCTTTGCTAGCGAAGAGGTTATTGCGCACTAGCCTATCTATTACCTACCTACAGAAGAGTACTAGACTGCATTACGCTGTGCAGCCGACACGCTTGCGTTCTTCTAGAGAGATAGACCTATTAGCGCTAGGTTTATCCTAAACTCTAACCCTAAGAACGCTTGCGCCTACCTACCTATCTTTATAGCACACTCTCTTACATCTGCCTTATAGCTTGTGCGCGAGTGTCTCTCTAAGAATACTCTTACAAATACACAATGGGCACGGCTTATCTCCGCAGCTAATCCTTCTACCTCTAACACTATAGAGCAGGAAGAAGAAGAGAGAGAGAAGCAGGTAGTAGATGAGCAAGAGGAGGCTGAGAATAGTAGAGAAGAGCAGGAGCAGAAGCAAGAGCAGGAGCAGAATTAGAAGCAGGAGCAGGAAGTAGAAGAGAGGGAAGACGATAACATGTCTGATGTTATGGACGCAGCTCCTAAGAGGAAGATAACTATTACGAATAAGAATAAGGCAGCAGAGAAGCGCTAAGCAACTATAGCTATGAAGAAACGAGCAAAACGTCTTGCTAAGTGTGGACTACGAGCTCCTCTAGCTACAGCACCGAAGCTAGAGCTTGCTGCGTACGATAGTATTCTACTAACACTAGAGCTAGACTACTCTTAGATCTTTAAACAACTAGTTAGCGATGACACTAACTTCTTCGAGGCAACCGACAAACTGTACAACACCGCTTCCTGCATTATTGAGACTATACGAGCGTTAGGCAATCGCAGTTCTCTAGAGCAGACTTATGCCTTTATTATGCGCTGGCGAAATGCTAGCACGCTCTTCTCTCTTGGTGGAGAGAGCCTAGATGAGATTGCCTCTACAGCAATTGCTGTTAGACTATCTGCTACATCTAGATCTCTTGCTAGAAACATTGCTACTTCTTTTGCCCGTAAATGGGAGGCAGGGGACCGCCTTGACCGTTTTATAGCTGCTAGTACTATATAGTCGCGATAGATAGCGGCGTCTCTAGCTCGCGACTATTAGCGAGAGATTGATCGCCTAGAAGCAGAGCGAGGACTAGGACGCAGCCGACACGGGCGTGGAAAGGTTACTAGCGAGGCAAAGCGGAATCTATTGCGTAGCCTACGAAGCAAACCCTCTACTAACGCATAGAACACACGGTTAAAGCGAGGCAACTGATGGTACACAGCAGCTAAACAACTTGGATGGGGTATCTTATGCCTGTACCCTAGCGACATAGCTGCTAGCTCTTAGGTAGAATAGGGACTACGACTTTGTTTTTAGGATGTGTAGATTAACCTTGTACTACGGTTAAATCCCGAAGCGGCCTAAGCAAGTTAGGCTATCTACTGGTTCTTAGGTAAGCAGGGTATTAACGGTAGACCTATTGCTACTACAGCTTAGTTGCTAATTAAGCAACTAACGTAGCATGAAGTAGGGCCCTAGCTAATTAAGGTTAGAGAAGAGGAGAATAGGGAGGAGTTAGACGGAGAGGCTATAGATGTGGATGATGATAAGGGTTCTGACCAGGAGCCGGGAACGCAGGCACCCTTATCACCCTAGGCTAAGAGTTCTAGCAGAGGTGCTCGAGGCCGCTCTATCTTAGAGCTGTTCTAGGCAGAGAGCGAGTAAGAGGCTGTAGTAAAAGTGCTAGTGCATATACTATCTATTGCCTTGTTACTGTACTCTCTAAGTAAAAGTGGTGTCTATAGAGGTGCTGTTCTGTAGGTAGATAGAAGGCAGAACAGGT
>Ga0265797_10010456_pt1 | contig 11830 bp, 12 predicted proteins | sample P2T30metagenome_FD_192433 | JGI IMG/M metagenome (GOLD analysis project Ga0265797, IMG submission 192433) | Plant litter microbial communities from East Loma Ridge, Irvine, California - P2 T30 | ecosystem: Environmental > Terrestrial > Plant litter > Unclassified | place: USA: California... | reverse complement strand
TTGCAGTGTACAAGTATCGTCATCTCAGAAAAATCAGGATGCTCTGTTACGAAGAAAGGCGTGACGCGTTGAGTCGCAAGTCCAGCAACATAAGATTCAATGATGGCAGAAGAGCTTTATGCAGGACTGAGGACTGCGGTAGAGGCTTCAGGCAGGCCTTGGTGGGCTGCAGCTTTTATCGCCCACATGCAATTGCGATATTCATGTCGTAGGGCCCGCATACTTTGAGCATATTCGGAGCAACCTGGCGAGAACATGACAGGTGTTAGGACTGCCCTGGTTCCGTTAGCAACATCGACGCATTCGTGAAATTCTGTACTTATTAGCTGTAGCTGCGATCGATTATACTAGAGACATCGGGAATTTATCACATTTCCAACATTGAATGTGTATGTATTGCATATGCCCACAATTGTTTGACGCTGCTCCACGCTAGCTCTGAAGCTCGGCGTTCACCATAGCCTACAGTACATGTATCAAGTTCCGAATCCCATTCGAGAAACTATTCAATTACTCGCGCAGAGCAATAGTCCTCGGAAATACGCATCCACCATGCCTGCACACGACGATGACCTCCTCGCCCGACTAAACGCCCTGAAACCCTCATCCGTGAAGCTCAACTCCAACAGTCAGCCCACCTTCGACATCGAGGTCTCCAAACCTCCATCATCCCTAGAAGACAAACTCGCAGATCGTCTAAAAAATCTCCGCGCGGGAAGCTCACCAGCTGCCAATACTGCTCCCACAAGATTAACCACCGGCGACACAGCAGACATCCTAACCTCCCAGATTGGCGACGAGGTAGCATCAGAACCGCTCGCAGACTGGCAGCGTGATGGCAACGAGCAATCCATCGACGACCTCCTCGCAGAGCTGGAATCGAACGAACAGCTGAAGCGCAACCCGGATGATCCGGACGATGTTGCGGCGCTGTTGAGAGAGGCGAGGGAGGCTTTGCCACCGCCTGGACAGGCCGATGAGTCTGCTGGTGGCGACCATCACGAAACCAACATTCGAGATTCAAACGACAATGCGAGCGAGGATGCTCACGATGACCACGATGATAACGAGAAATCGGAAGACCAGCGCGACGAGGCCGATGCAGATGACTACGTGCAGAGAGTCCTGGCAGAGCTAGACTATGACCGCAAACACGGCATCGTGGACGAAGACGACGGAGGAGCCGACGAAGGGGCACAGCAAAGAGAAGAAGACAACAACGCCACTTCTCAGCCCAAAGGACCCTCCTCCTCTTCAAAACCAAACCCCTCCCAACCAACAAAGCCCTCCCCCTTCGACCTCCCTTCAACCCCATCCAAACTCCCCTCATCGGAACCCCCACCGCCCTCCTACGAAGACTCCGAACTCGAATCCCGCTTCTCCACCCTCTCCCTCGCCCTCCCTTCAACCCCAACCACAGCCCCGTCATCCTCCACAAAAACAAAAGCGAACCAAAAAGCCGGCGACGCTCTCGCCAAGTCAAAAGCGAAACCCAAAGCTCCCACATTCACAGACGACGAAATCGACTCGTGGTGCTGCATCTGCAACGAGGATGGTGCGGTGAGATGCTTAGGGTGTGAGGGAGATATTTATTGCCAGGAGTGTTGGCGGGAGGGACATGGGAGTGGGCCGGATCAGGAGCGAGGGCATCGGGCTGTGCAGTTTGTGAAGGGTGGGGGGATGGCGGCGGCGTGATTGTGTTGTGAATGGGTCTGGGTGCGACGAGGGGATACATGTATATATGTGCCATGGAGCGGCTGGTCTTGGTCATTGTTGAGGCTGGCCATATAATGCAATCCATGTCTGCTGTGGCGACCGGCTTTAGAAGATTTGCTCGAACGCTTTTCGATGATATCTATTTTACAGGAGAGACCGTTCTCATAGGTTACGTCTCATCCTTTAAAATCCTGAACTCCATAACGCCTTCGCTCTCGCCTGCCACGAACCCGACCAACCCAGAATCATACCTACATGCTCCTACTTCTGCCCAAGAATCCCAGCAATCTGCAAGCACAAGTCGAGAATCGTCAGATGCTCATCACTACCGTCAACAAGCCTCTTGTCGGTTTCTGAAAAGCACAGCACGATGCGGCTCTTTTGCCAGTCCCCGATTGACTCGTCGACGATGATGATCTGGTCGTAGAGTTGTGTGGTAAGTGTGGTGGCGCTCCAGCCTTCGGCCACTAGATCCTCGACGGACTTCGACACGCGGCTGTAGACTGTGCCTTTTGAGCTGGGCTGCATGGCTGTGAGCAGGCTCTCGATGGTGGGCGTTGGGATTACGCCCGCGATCTCTTCGATGTGCTGCACTGTGACGGCGATGTTTGAGGTTTTGTTAGCGCCGTCGACGTCCATGGCATCGGAGTCGTTGTCGTCTTCTTCGATCGTCTTTCTCTTCCGTTTCTTGTCGCCGCCTTCTGGCTTTGCCTGCACTGCGCCCACTAACCTCGCAGCCGACTGCAGGAATGTGATGGCCTTTCTCAAGTCGCCCTCGCTGCACCTCAGCAAAGTATTAACCACACCGTCCTCCAATTTCACTTCCTCCAGCCTCGCGATATCCTCTAGTCTCTTGCCCGCATTTCCCTCATCCAAGCTCTTGAATCGGAACTTGCTGCATCTGCTTGCAAGCGGATCGATGATCCTCGTCACGTAGTTACACACCAAGCAAAAGCGTGTGATCTTCGAGTACGTCTCCATCGTCCTGCGCAGCGCGCTCTGCGCATCCTGCGTCATACTGTCCGCCTCATCCAGCACAATGATCTTGTACGGCGGGCACGGGTACTTCTTGCGATATTCCTCGCCTGCAGGGCCAGAAGGCGGGTTGGAAAGCTGCATGCGCGCAAAATCCTTGACCTTTTCGCGGACAATTGAAATTCCGCGCTCATCGGAAGCGTTCAGTTCTAGCACGCGAGTCTTGATGAGTTCGGGACCGTAGAGCTGTTTGGCGAGGGCGAGGACTGTGGAGGTTTTGCCTGTGCCGGGAGGGCCGTAGAAGAGCATGTGTGGGAGGTTGGCGGATTGGAGGGTTCGGCGGAGGACGGTGACGGTGTGGTCTTGGGCGGTGACATCGTCGAGGGATTTGGGGCGGCTGTGGTCGTTGTTAGTATGAATGTTGATGTACAGTGTTTTGGTAGAGGATGCTCGTACTATTTCTCAACCCATGGCTGGAGTTTGTTCTTCTCTGGCTGTGCTGGTGTTTTGGAGGAACTGGCATTGGCTGCAGCCTCTTTTTGGCGTGCTCTGATATCGAAGAAGTTGGCCATTGTTTGTGTGTGCGTGGTGAGTATTGCTAAGGTCAAGGCACTCTGCTCAATCCTCAATGATGCGGGCAACTTAACGCGCGCGAGACGCGTGCTGAACCAAAACCACTCTCGGTCCTCTCGGTGGAACAAGCCGGATCGGCGTCACCAACGCCGAGCTCAAGGCCTCAGGGTCCTGCACATGCGCATGCGCATGAACACCTCTGCTCAACTCACGCGACCAAGCATAAGTATATGTAGTAGACTTCCTACTTTCATAAGTATGCGGATCGCATATTCAAGCACCATCTAATACCGGCAACCCGACTACCATGAGAACAGCGCCCACCACCACCTCCATACCTCCGACATGAATGATGTCGACGCTGCTGCATCCTCATCCTCGTCTCGCGCATTCAATCCTCCGACACATAACACACAAGATGGAGCTCCGACAGCTGCCCAGATCAAGAAGCGACGGAAGGAGAACAGAGACACGTTCAATAGAAAGAGGGGACAATTGCTCGACGACCTCATCTACAATCTGGACGTACTTGTCTATGCCCAGCTGAGCGCAATATACTACATGGAGTGAGATGAGAATGTGACACCATACTTGTGACAGATTACTGACCTCGATTCAGCTGCTCGTTCATACGCTTCATGCTACGATGCCTGGTCCAGTTCGTGCTCCTCACGCCTAAGCCGCCTACTTTCGTCCAGCCTCCCGATCAGCAACCATTTGTCAGCGTGGTACTAGGCGCAAATCTTCTATGCATAGCATTGCACATCCTTTTCATCCCCGCGACCGGAACAGAAGCGACGAGAGGCTATCTGCATGGCGGCCTTGCGATGGATTTCGTCGGCCAGAAAGGGCCGACTAGTCGCATCATACTGGTGCTATTCGACTTGCTGGTCATGACATTACAATTTGTGCACCTCACTGCACATATCACTAGGAAGCGACTAAAAGACGGTGTCGCTCCCGCAGCTGCTCCTCAATCACAACAAACGCCAGCACCATCGACGGTGCAAGACCTCGACAGCGAAGAACGTGGTGTCCGCCACTCCGCGGAACTGGAGCAGCAAGACGACATCGAGATGCAGACTTTGAATCCGTCCGGCCAAAGAGGAGATACTGTCACCGCAACTGATGAGGATGATGAATCAAACGAGCGCGACACTTTACTCTCCTCAGCTCCGCCATCCCGAACCGACATCCACATTTTCGATTCTTTCCACAGCGGGCAAATCGTCCTAGCAGATTTGAACGTCTGGAAAACTGTCAAGGAGCAGTACTGGGCGTATTACAAATCGACCGCCGAGCAGCGAGATGCGAGGAGGGCTAGCTACCGCGCGCAGCTGACTAGTAGGCTGATGGATTTTGGGATTGCGAGGTTCAATCGGTGAAGATTCGCTACGGCCCTTCTTCGTGCGATGAATTGGTAATGCTTTGATACGGACGATAGATTTGGCCTTTTCCGGTCTTGGAAAGGTGTGTAAATAAATTTTAGGTCAGTCATTTGTATTCATCACGACGAAGAGAGGTCACCGAGCTGGCTCGCCTGGCTTTGGTACATATTAGCCTACACAGATGCAATGTTCCCCAAAGTGTCAGACTCCCTATGAAGTGTCATCTTTCTGACGCAGTACTCACTCTAGCCTCGCCCAGATTACTCTGCGACTATGAACAATGCATACGAACGGGCTCTCCCGGAAACTTCCTTGTAGTCACATGCTGATACATGTACTTTCACATCGTAGTCCATTGCGTGTCAAATTTCGCCTCCAATACAGCAGCGCAGTGCCTTTTATATTAACGGCATCCGACAGTCTCCTACCACACTGCGCCTCCTTTGGACAATTCATCGACTTGAAACAGCCAACGGGCACTACGCAAGATGGACATCTCAAGGTGCGTACATCGAGCCATAATCCCAACGAGCACCGACTGACCTTGTGTGAATTAGCTGGTACAACAATGCTGAATACAGCGACCTGGCCATCGAGCTCCGCGACGGCCGGAAGATCAACGTTCACAAAAACGTCCTCTGCACCGCCAACGAATGGTTCAAGAACGCCTGTGGTTCCGGAAGCACCTTTGCTGTTAGTCATGGCAATTTATACCCTATTGACCAAATTCAGGCTGACAGATGATTTCCAGGAGTGTAAACGGGACATACTCGAGCTCAAAGACGACAACCCCGCCGCCCTCGACTTCGTCCTCCGCTACATCTACTCCAAGCAGCCCTGCATCATGACCGACGACAAAACCCTAGCGCATCTCCCCGAGTGGCGCTTCTGGCTCGACGTCCACATCACAGCAACCAAGTACCTCGTGCCAGACCTGAGCAAAAACTCCCGCGAGCGTCTCGCCGAAGTCGCCCGCTCACAGAAGGCTCTCGACGACACCATCGACATTCTCGACGCGCTGACGAGCGAACGCAGCCACAGCGACGGGCTCGCCGGGCTTGCGAACGAGCTCCGCAACGCCAACATCAAGCAGCTGCTGCAGAGCGAGCGATACCGCGGGAAGCTAGAGAGCGACAAGGCGCTTTTGTGGGCGCATGTGGATCGGCTTTTCGTCGCCACTCAACCCGTTGTCGGAGAGAGTTTGTTCTTCCTTGCGCCTGCTCGTACCACACGCCAATTGCACATCATCAACGACGGTGATGTGGAGGGCAAGGTTTACTTCAACTACGAAGGGTCCGTCAGGGTCGAGGGCGACTTTTGATTTTCAGCTCGAGGTGTGAGCAATCAGACGTTGCCACATGAGGGAGACTCGCGGCGTATACACAACAAGCAACCGGCAACCGGGAACGTGTTACCAATGTCCTCGACTAGATGGGAATCTCGCTCCTCGAGTCATGCATATGATTGGATCTCAAGAATGAATGGTTAGAAAATTGGTCAGTGCTAGCTCATCGGTGTTTGAGGAGGGACAGACATTTGAATTTTGCTACTGTGAGCGCAGAATAAAGCATCAGTGTTCACTTTCATACATGCTAGAGAGCCTCTCCAGCAACTCATTTGCGTCATTAAGCCGTTGCAAAAAGACACTCCCACAAGAAACATCAGCCCGTTGAGTACTGTAGCAGGACCGGCATCGAGGTCGGCAGGAAAGCCAGACCACCATATCAAGCCTGAGGGCAACGATCAGATCTAAGCTTTCGCTTTCTCATCTGCAGGCGGTGCGGCTCCACCAGTAGCCGGCAGACCCATGAACAGCTTGAAAGAGTCGTAGATCATCCATTGCAGGCCAGTGAGAGTGCCGATCATAACAATACTATAGTAGATTCGGGTTAGCAAGCTGTCTCGACAATTTTATATCAATTCCCACTCACCGAAGAGGCAGGCCAGCCCAGAGACCAGAGAAGCCAATGTCCTTGTAGATTCTGCCGACAGCCGCGCCAGAACCCTCGCCTGGCTTGCGCTGGGAGTTGAGCTTCGATACCATCACGTCAGCCGGGTGAGAGACGATGGCGCAGAGTATACCAGCAATGTAACCAGCAGAGAAGGCAACACCAGTCTGAGCAGCTTTCGAGTAGTCAGACTTTTGACCGGGGAGGCGGTGGTACATCATTTCGACGATGGTCTCGAATGAAGCGAACTTCATCATGGTATATGGAATCTGGCGACCCCAGAGAGGGTAGATGCCCTTGTAGAGTCTGAACAAAGGTCAGCACTTGGAATTGTAGGAGGTGGAGCTATCTTGCTACTCACCCAGCAACACCCTCAGCCTTGATGATCTTGTTGATGCCATCCATCGTACCCGTGGCGAACGGCGGCATGGTCGTTTGCATGCGGACTTTGACAGCTTCGAGAGGGCAAAGACCAATGTCAGCGAAGAACTCAGCCGAGGCGGAACCAGCGAGATAGATCCAAGTCTTGTTCTTGACAGCAGCTTCAGGTCCAGCCAGATCGGAGTAGAACTTCTTGAAGAATTCATAGCATCCATACTTGAGAGAGCCCTGGACGCTGTAGCCGAAGAAAGTGGGAGATCCACCGGTGTAGATGCCACGGACACCGTCAGCCTTCATGATCTTGCGCCAGCCATCCAAGTTGCCAGTGTAGAGCTTTGCATCGACTTGACGACGGCATTTGACGAGATCGAGCGGTGTCACGGCCCAGTGAGTGAGACCACAGGCCATGAGGCCACCGAAAGTGCATGCCTGCAGATATAGAATTAGCTACTATGACATTGATTCGCGATAAAGCCGCGAAAATGCTGTTCAATCTCCAAAATTAAGGAATTAGGTTGTTCCAACGCGTTGCGTAGAGCCTCGTATATCGCCATAGGCTCAATCGCATCTCAGACAGTGGACGAGAGATCAAAACATACCGCATCTGCAACGAAAGGTTAGCTCTCCTCATCACAATACCTTCGTAATCCCAAACATACTCACAGTACTTCCCACTGTACAGTTCAATGTTCCCAGCCTTCGCCTGCGCCGCAGCCGAAGCCTTCTGATACTCTTTCGCAGCAGCATGGCTCAATTCGCTAGCCTTGCGCTCGGCATCTTCAGTCACGCTCCAAATTTGGTAGCGACCCGCGGACACATCGTGACGTGAGCTCTTCTTCTCGGTGTTCCCCGGCGTCGCCTTGCCGAAGATAGCGCTGAGCGCGTTGGCGGATGGGAACAACGATGGCATGTTTGCCGTGGTGCTCTGGTTCACTTAGCGGCTGTTAGTGTTTGGGCAGAGTGGAGCTGATCGCCGTGAAGAAGCTGGGGGTGGAGATGGAGTGGAGCCGTGAGGAATTGGAGGCCTCGGGATAGGTGAGGGAGTGTTTACCTTTTGGTCAAGAATGCGCGACGGTAGACGTCGTCTTCACATGCGAGTGAAGAGAGAATGAGGTGAAGTCGGAAAATGCCAACTACTGCAGCTGAGCTCCTTCCTGTGTTGCCAGCTCAAAGCGACCTTGACCTTATCAGCCATGACGTCGGGCTGCCCCGCTCATGTCGCTTAAAGGTGCGGACATAAACTTCAATGATTGGACTCCATTCCTCCTTGGATCCGTGTCTTGCAGTGTAAGGGATTATGATTCTAAGTAGTCGATACACGTTGATCAAACAACTACAAGCTTGTTCGGACAACATCTTTCACGACGTTCGATACGTGTTCAGAATCGCGGGTGAGCAGGAACTGTTCAATAAAGCATCGAAGACCAATCACCATAGACTACATACACCATGCGATGTCAATACACTGTCATCTAGAAGGAAAGGTTCGCTCAAACCACATCACTTCATCCAATCCTTCAAAGCTCTGCCAAAGCATTCTCCACAAGCGCCTCATATTTCCTAGGATCGTACCGCTTTCTCGCCCATGCCCTAGCCCTGCCCTCCTCGATCTTCCTCTCCTTCTCTGCCATCTTGACGTCTACGGGTGTGAAGGACCAGAAGCTTTTCGATTTTGGAAGGCGCTTTTGCGGCGCATGTGCTGGAGCTTGAGCACGAGAGGCGCGCTTAGCTTGGGCGGCTGTTGTGGCGAGCTTGGCCTGGCGGAGTAGGTTGATGTGGGTGGTGAGTTGCACGCGCATGCCGTCGAGGTGTTCGGACAGGCGGGTGAGGTCTATGCCTTGCTCTTCGGGCACCAGTATTTGCTCCATAGGTGGAGTCTCTACTGTGATGACTGGCGTCTGAGGCAACGGAGACGGTGCTCTTGAGGGCTGGGATGAGTGATCTTGACCAAAGTATGGCAGCTTTGGCGGGAGATGGTGCGCTTTTGGAGGCGAGCCTAGACGGATAGGTCTGAGGAGACCTTGTGAGGTTGACTTGGTGAGTCTGGGTTGAACATTGAGCAGCGACATGCTGCTGTAGTCGCGCTCGAGGGTTGGGCGCGGTAGTGTGACACGAGGCACGTCGCTCTCTAGGACGTCGTCAAAGCTGTCGTGGCTGTCCAAGTCTGAGTCGTTCGCTTCGACGGAGAGCTTTTGGGTTGATCGAGTTTTTACTAATGCTGAAGGCACAGGAGAGAGCAGCTCGTTCTCCAGTGGCGACAATGGCGCGTCTTCGCCGTCGCTATCCTTGTCCTTCTGATGGTGTTGCCCCATGATGCTGCGACATTGCTCAAGACTGGGGAGCAAGATGACAGCCTGGTAATAACGCTGCTCGGCTTTCTCGAAATAGGCCAGCTTGAAGGCCGAATGCTCATGCATCGAACGCGCAAGCTCGTCATGCGCCAGGGCGAGATAGAATGTAGCGAAAAGACCAGAGAAAGGATGACTGTCGCCGTCTTCGTCGTACGAATGGAGAAGCTCATCACTGGCTTTGATGCATTGGTGGTACTGTTTGTGGAGGAGAAGGCACTTTAGGTGCCAGAGTTCGTGCGGGTATGGTTCGAAGGCTGCCATGCTCTATCTGGCTGATTGAGACGAGGGACTGTAGACAAAGAAGTGCATGCGGTATTTTTAGTCTGTAGGTTGGAGCCTAGAAGTGTTTTGCGCTCGAGGTGAAAAGCGCGCTGGACATCTGCTTGCGGAGTGAGGGAGGAGAAGAAGAGGAGTGGTGACAAAGCGGGAAGCGTTAGGAGTGAGGACAGGAAATCCATTTGAGCACGACACTTCTATCATCGTTCTCCGGCCCTTTCAGCGATTTACTTTGGGGAGATCTGAGAAGTGTGAGTATTGAGGAGGATTCTACATGTAATTTTCTTGCGAGTTGATATCAGTATTCCCTTCCATTGCGAGTGTGTTTCCTTCTACTTATTATACATACAGCGGCGTACCCGCATAGCTTGGATACTTGCAGCACCTATGAACAACCGTTCCGACTTGTAGGGCACTTGCATTGCGAGTGTAACTCATCAGGCTCCAGACGCGATGGTCGACGTGCATATCTCTTCTTGACGGAGAGGTGTCTGCTCTTTGCTCGCGCGGACTGGCATCCTCCCGGATCGCGCAGAACCAGGAAATCGACGCTTGCACCTAGCAGCAGGCTTGCTTCGATGCTGAAGATACATGTATCCAAAGGGCTGGATTCGCATGGCAATATGATGGAGAGGTGTGACTTATTGCCGCGGATCTCATCGCTAAAAGCTGAAGTCGGCACTCACAAGGTTCAGGGTCCAGTCAACGGCGCAACGACAACATCAAAGTCGACCTCCCGAAGCTCCAATGCTCCTATGTTTCACCACCACCCGGCATGTGCGGGCCGACAAACACACCCCATAGACCCGTCGAGAGTGCACTCGAATGCAGTCCCAGTTCAAGGTCGATTTGGTGATTCGCGACAATGGCGCCAACGACCAGCCCCCCAAGAAGAAGCCGCGTCCGTTCGCCACACGCAAGACGCACCAGAAATCAAGAAACGGATGTTCAGCATGCAAGAAGAGACGAATCAAGGTAGGCACCGCTTGCATTTTTTTCGTGGCCAACGTTCGAGAAGTTGACCAAAGTGAAGTGCGATGAAACCCGCCCACGCTGCTCGCGATGCTCGCGCCTTGATATTGACTGTGAATATGTCGCCACTGCTTCGCCATCGACATCAACGGAAGTCTCGGCATCCAGTCCAACGCCGCTGGGGCACAACTTGGCGGTAGTATCTGCCTCAAATGATCTTGTCAAGTATCTTGGGATTTCTGTGACTCAGCAAAATAGCGATATCCGCGCTTTGCGGCACTTTCAAGATTTCACTTGCGACACCTTCGGAGGCGATGTTGTGAACAATATCATGCGCATGGTGGTTTCCAAGGACGTGTGGGAAGTGCCCTATCTAATGCACATGGTTCTGGCTATGTCTTCTGGCCACCAGCGACGACTCCTCGACGCCCATGGACAGCAGAAACAGCTCCGTGCTCTGGAATTCTCGGAAGCCGGCCACTGGCATCGAGGATTACAACTATATCAAGCCGACCTTGCGCGCAAAGTTCAACCTTCAAACGGAGCATCTAAAAGTGGATTCGATGCAATAGTTGCCGCCATGCTAATCACAATTGTGTTTACCTTTGCATTGGAAGATGGAAGCGCACACAACGATCGACCGGCTAGCGACAACGAATTCATCACGCGGATCCTCAATCCCATGGCATCGACAGGCGGCTTCAAAGCACTTCAGCTTATTTACGATGCCCCCAGCAACGGCTCACCATGGGCTCAAGTCTTCAATGCTGCTGATGACAACGTTGGTAGCTTCACCAGCGACGAACCCGGAGTTGAAGGACTTCCACCGGCCTTCGTGCGTCTTTGCGAGCTTGACGATTCTTCGACTTCGTACGCGAATCCATACCACAAGATTTTGCGCCATCTCACGCCTCTACTGGAGATGAAGGTGGAGCCTGAAAACATGAACAAGATCTTCGCGTTTGGTGGACGGATGCACAAAACATTTCGCCCTCTGGTCATTCAAAAGGACATACGAGCACTTATTCTCCTTTCATGGTGGCTTGCTCTGTTGCGACAAGTGGACGAGTGGTGGGTGAAAGCTTGGGCAAGAACTTCTTGCCGTAGCGTCGTGGCGCACTTATCATCCTTACAGGACCCCAAGGTGCAAGCTCTCCTGGTCTATCCTGCTACATTCGGTACCGCAGACTTCTCTTGGATCTGGCGCGAGGAAGGTTGATTGGGCATTATTCTATCTGTGGTGATGCTA
>Ga0265797_10010455_pt1 | contig 11830 bp, 11 predicted proteins | sample P2T30metagenome_FD_192433 | JGI IMG/M metagenome (GOLD analysis project Ga0265797, IMG submission 192433) | Plant litter microbial communities from East Loma Ridge, Irvine, California - P2 T30 | ecosystem: Environmental > Terrestrial > Plant litter > Unclassified | place: USA: California... | reverse complement strand
TGGACTCTTGCCATTTCCTCCACTGCTCGCTTCTTTGCTATGGTTCCTTGCGCGACCGAAGACATTGGAGAAAGGTGCCCTTCAAAAACAGCTACTCTTGGTCAGCTATTTGGGTACCCAGAGTCATCGAAGTTGAGCAAGCCTCTTCCGGACATACGTCCCATTCGCCACGCTCCTCATGACAACCGTGTGATAGGACCACTACACTGGTACCACTTGCACAGCATGAGACTAACCTTGAACTACTTGCTCAAAGCCACGTGCTGACATGCATACCAGCGTTGCGCGTTCATTCGGGTACCGGCACATTGGAAGAAGCCTTCATCGTCATCATGCCGCTTGCCTATCGCATCTCTTGTGATGTGAGGGAGCCTTAGCATCTGGTCGGAGTCTGGGCTGTCCTGCCGCGGAGCGGTGTTCTTGGTATCCGCGTAGTTTGGTTCAATTTGGTTATCCTCGTGGCGCCTCCAACGTGTCTGACGTCGAATTTCGAGTTCTGAGGATGTCGGTACACATTGTGGTTCGCTTTAGAGCGCCGTACGGCCTGATGCTCCCGTCTCTTTTGTGGATGGTCCCGAATGCATGTACTTGCACATGTTCGTTAGATGTAATCCTGTGACTCTTGGATCTACAAGTTTCTTGTTGATTCCTGAGGCTGCATTGTTGGTCTCTGTTTCGGTATCAGGAGCATCGACCGGAACGCGTCCTTCTGTTTCGGGCTACTCGTCAGCAGCGTGGTGTTGATCGAAACTTCGATACCGTAGAGATGTGGCATGTCAACCCTTTCTGTCCCGCATGGAAAACACCCGCTGCTCCGGAGCCATTGTTGAAGAATGCTGGATCAGTACCAATTCATGTTCCCCATAATTGTGGGGAAAATTACAGGAGAACTGTTGACCTTGGCAGGTCGGAGACAGATTTCCGCTGTGTCTTGGGGTTGCGGAATCTCGGCAAAGTCTTTGATGTGCTACGTCAGCCATGCTAAGATGTTTGCATCACCTTCCAAGACGTCCACTCTTGGAACGAATCTCGTTTCTAAGGGCTGTGCCAAGAATGCTCGTCATCCTGCAGGAAGCTGGCATTGGGGCTGGCAAGTGGCTGTGCCGATTCCCGTTCACGAAGCAAATTGGGATCGTTCTTGCGTGAGTTTGATGGCTGCAATAATAGTGGGTGGTGTTACCACTTAACGCAAGAAGGTGAGAGGCTTTCCACGTGAAGTTCAATGTTGCACGTTGAGTGCTTCGCGCTAAATTACACAGCCTCGAAGTGCCCCTGGGAGAAATGCCTCACAACCTTGGCTGTGCTCGGCACCTTCTACCAATAGCCAAGTCCGCTCCCTATCCAAGAGCAGAAGCATGCTCTTGCAATGACTAACAAGAGCGGAACGAAGATTATGAAGTCAAAGGTCAAGCTTTCGCTCTTGAAGTTCCGGCCAACAGCCTGTTTACAGTGAATATTGTTTTCCTAGCCGTCGCTCTCACTCCACGAGCAGTACTGCTACCTATACCCCAGCGATGTTGCAGTCGTTGAGGGGAACAAGTTCGCGGATTAACGGCACTTTCGCTAGCTTCAAGAAGAGGCGTATGTGGCTTTTGGGGCCATCACATCTTTGCTTCGGACATTCGACCGTCCTTTGTCCTAATAATCTGGGTGGGCAGGCAGACTTCGCCACCAGTCCACGTCCACGCTCCAAGTCAAATGGATTCCGCTGTGCAAGCCAAGTCCCAAGAAACCGGACAGTCGCATCTTTAGGAGAGCGCGCGGTTTCGGGCTGAGTCGCCACTTGCCGGGCCATTTGACACCCCGCGCAATGGAGTCTACTAGAACAGACATATCGTAGCAGGCGAAAAAAAGTGACATTAGAAGGCAAAGGCCGAATAATAGTGAGTGCGAAGTAAGAGGTTCCTCAATAACGATCGTTCGGCGTGCGTGGCCGCTCAAAATCAGCTTTCGCGCTAGTACTTGGCGCCAAGTTTTAGCGCCAAAGCTGGCGACGAATCGAGTTGACCCGTAATCTCTAGCCTGCAGGCGTTTCCGTGCGAGCTTTTTCTCATTTATGCCATGCCCCGCGCTCTTGGGACCCCAAGCATTCCGCCGTCCTCCTCTCACACTCGACGTGCAGCCTTCCAACGTGCACTCCTATATTCGGTGTCACTTTCCACGTTGCAGCTATCCAGATCGTACTTGCCACAATCTGTGCTCAGTCTCCTTTACTCTTGCTCTGCGCTTGTTCACTGCGCGACTTTGACGTTCACGCCGCCAAGAACCGTCAACCATCAATCTATCACCACCAACACCAGCACTCATTAACATGAGCGCTGAACAAGCTGCTGCCCAGGCGGCCGTCGCTGCTGCGTCAACACCACAGCAACAGCCTCAGGGCACCCCTCAGCAATCAGCCGTCACTCCCGCCTCGGTGACCAACTCATCGGGCGATCAGCTCGTTTGCCAGTGGCAGAGCTGCGGCGAACGATTGCCATCAGCCGAACAACTCTACGTAAGTGAACTACCACGGAGAGATCAGGCTCCTAGTTCGCGAGATCGATTCGGGCTTTGAACTTCGTGGCTGACTGAACCAGGATCACGTGTGCGAGCGTCACGTTGGCCGCAAGAGCACCAACAACCTAAACTTGACCTGCCAATGGGGTAACTGCCGCACTACCACCGTCAAGCGGGACCACATCACTTCTCACATCCGTGTTCATGTGCCCTTGAAGCCGCATAAGTGCGACTTCTGCGGCAAGGCTTTCAAGCGTCCCCAGGATCTCAAGAAGCACGTGAAGACCCACGCCGATGACTCTGTTCTCCTTCGTTCGCCCGAGCCTAACCGTGGCGGGCCACACGGAGCTGGAGGGTATCCTCAGAATGGCAAACGTAAGCAGTCTCCTCACATCCCCAAACTTTACTTTTCATCAATCCTTTTCTTTCAGTTTCTAACAAGGGTATACAGTTGTCGCTGACTTGCAGGCACTTGCCGCTACAGCAAGTGGATATCAGTATCCTGATGGCGCCCTTGGTCCTAACGGTGCCTATGGCCAACAACATCCTGGAGGCGCTCCCGCTGGTTTCTACGGCGGCCCACCCCAGAACTCTGCCTATGGTCCTGTTTACTATGCCGTCAACCAGAGCCAGCAGCTGAACAACGACTATGAAATCAGGAAGCGTGCCGCTTATGATGCGCTCAACGAATTCTTCGGCGATGCCAAGCGCCGTGCTATTGACCCACACACTTACTACGACGTCGGCCAAAGGCTCATGGGCCTCCAAGGTGTACAGCTTCCAGTTCTCGGTGGTGGCCAAGGTGGCTACCAAGGCGGCGGCATGGGTGACTACGGCCAGGGCGGTGCCATGGTTGCTCAAGCCTCGCATCCACCAATGCACCACCCATACTCGCTGCCTCTTCCCAACCTCAGGACTAAGAGCGACCTGTTGAACATTGACCAGTTCTTGGAGCAGCTTCAGAGCACCGTTTACGAGAATCCCAACCAAGCCGCAGCTGCAGGTGTTCAGCAGCCAGGTGCTCATTACTCTCACACCGGCGTTGGATACCGTTCCAGCCACTCGCCTCCGGGATTGTCGTCTAGCCATTCACAGTCTTCGCACGCCACGGCTATCGGATCTTCCAGCGCCGACACTCCCGCTTTGACCCCAGCGTCAAGCGTGATGTCCTATGGCTCTCAGCAGCACTCACCCGGCGCGGCTCACTCTGCTAGCAATGTATCACCCACCATCAGGACTTCCATCGGCAGCATGTATCCCACGCTGCCGTCTGTCAGCGCCATGTCTGATATGTCAGCTGCGGCTCCGTCTTCTGGCCTCGCCCCTGCGTTTGACGCCGATGGCCGTCGCCGCTTCTCCGGCAATCTTCTGCAGAAGGCTGCTCCTGATCGGGATGCGGGTGACATGGACACGTCGAGCGATAGCCCTTCTCCCAAGGGTCAACATGCTTCTGAGCAAGACAGCCTACACCACAACGTAAACCAGCTGAACATCCATTCTCCCAAGGTCGACCCTGCGCTCCGGTCACCCAGCGTCCTTTCTGATGCTACGGAGACTGGCGATTCATCCCAACAGTCATGGGTCGAGAACATAAGAGTCATCGAACGCCTCCGGGACTACCTCAAGCAGCGGATCGAAGCGCACGACTTCTCGTCTGACGACGAGGAGGACGTGAAGCACGAGCATCGCATGGGCGAGGACGATGACGACGCACATAGCCTCTATCCTGTTCTTCGCGCGGTGCAGGAGGGCCGTGACTAAGTTTCACATGGCAGGCGTTTGAGGTGTTTCTCCAGCCGGGCGGCTAAGAGTTTCTGTTGTTGGCAGACAGCATGTGGGTATGGGTAGGTGTATTGTTTATTTTTGGTTTGGCGTGACGTGCCGTGACGGCTGGTTGTTTTTATAGTTCTTAGCTGCAATATTTCAATACAGCATTTCTCACTTCTGCATGCAGTGGTATGTCTTGTGTGGCTTTGGATTATACTGATGATATGTGGTTGATACATGCTGTGTTGCATCACTTCACTGTTCGCTGGCAGTCACGAGTGCAAATTCCACAGATTGTGCTCAGGCACAGGGGTGGGGCTACAATTGAGGGCGAAGACACGTATTCCTCATCCATCATCACCATCATCAGCATTGTAGAAACTCGTCACGACATCGTATGAATGTTCCCGTTATATGCATCCACATTTCCTATCCAACACCTACATCCTTCCATACATACAATACCCCCTCCTCCCTCCCCAACCAAACACTACACATCCCTCACCCCCTCCTCGGAATCTCCGCCTCCACCATCTCCAACCCACTCAAACTCGGATACCGCTTACTAAACGTATCCACATCCCACTCCCCTTCTTCCGCCACTTTCTCTCTAACCACCGCGCTCGTCTTCGTCGTCGACCCGCCAGTCTGTAATTTCTTCGGTTTCGGGGGCGCGCGGGGCGCAGGGCTGGATGGAGTGCGCATGTTGATTACGGGCGGTGCGGATGCTGAGGGTATGGGTGGTGCGAGATTAGGTCGGGGTTTGGGGAATGTGAGGTCTTGATGCGTGGGCGTGGGCGTGTGCGTAGGGGACATTACGGGTTTCCGTGCAATAGCAGGTGGGTGGCGCATACCGGACTGATCTTGCGGACGCATGGGCAACGGTTTACCTGTATCCGTGTATTTTCCGTAGCCCTCGGCCGTGCGGTTAGCAGTAGCGGGTTTACTACTATCGTTGAGTAGACTCTGCACGCGGTTCTGGATGGCTGATGCTTTGGAGGGGACGCGCGGCTTTGTACCTGTACTCTGTTGTTGCGAGACGCGTAGCTTGTATTCTGCGGCCGCGGCTTCGACGCGGTGTTCTTCTTCGCTGAGGCGGCGGCGCTCGAGTTCGCGGCGGACTTCGGGGGGGAGGTCTTGTGTTTCTTCGATGGCGCTGCGGTCGTCGTCGCTTAGGCCGCCGGTGGCTTCGGAGCCTGCGATCGGTGTGAGGATGTTCCTGTCGTTGCTTTTGGGGTCGATTAGTTGGTCGGTGGGTGTGAGGGGCGGTTGCTCGCGTTCGTGCTCGGGCGTCTTGTTGTGCTCGAACATGCGGAAGGCGTCGCCGAATCTGCCTTTGACGATGTTCTTGGTGTTGCCGGCGAGGGATGATAGACTTCCGCGCTTCACGTGTAGGTGCTTGTGCTGCGAACTGCTTCGGCGGTGCTTGTACTTGGGGTCGGGGTGGTCTTCGCGCTCAATAGCGCGGAGGAAGTCGATGCTAGATCTGACGTTCTTCTCTTCTGCCTCAGGCGGAGAATCATCTATGGCGCTAGAGTTTGTTCGACGCAGCCTCGATGGGGCGTCGAAGCTTCGGCCGGGTGCCATTTCACGATCACGCAGGTAGTCCAGATTACTCTCGACATACATGCTTGCTGGACGTGCATTTGAGTTTGCAGACTTGGCGCGGTCTATTGAAGTGCCAAGGTCCATCGGCGACGGACGCTGACTCTCGAGAGAAGGACGTGACGAAGCAGGAGACATGGGTATGCTTAGTTGTGAGTGGTGAGATCTTGAACGTGAATCCATCGTTGGCCGTGCTGGTAGTGCGAACTCGGGCTTCAACGACGGACTACTTTGTGGCTTCTCAAACGTCCGAGGTTGGCTCATCGCGCGATTATGATGAGCAGATAAGGGTACTTTCCATATCGGCCGGCTGCTGACTTCGGGCACCTTTTGTGGTTGGGGGGCTGGTGATGAGCGAGGGGACGTCTGCACACCCGTGGAGACCATACCCACGCGTTGCGGTGCTGGATGTACAATGGTGGGGGTCGACGTCCGTGGGCTCTCTTTCGCGTCATATGCTTTTGCAGCTTTCTTCACAGAGGCCGCCCTCGAAACAATGGTCGATGGCACCTTGGACGAGGGCTTCGCGGGCAGCGCAGACTCTGTCTTCGTAGGAGGAGCTGTGGCAAAAGCATCGTCTGCCAGCGCTTCGACTACTCGTTTGCTGAGGACAGGGTCTGCCGTTGGAGCAGTCTGACCGAATTCGAACTTCTGCCCTCGGTCATGCAACAGCGAGAACTCGTCCAGCGACGGGAAGCGCGAAGCAAGCTCATCGGCTGCCGCCCGCCTGACCTGAACGTCCTGGGAGTCAAGGGCTGCGAAGGGATCGGAGGATGTGCCTCGCATTGGAGAAGGACTTGGCTTCGCGGCCGGAGGTTGCTGAGCAGGGCCTGTCGGTCTCCCTCTTCTCATAGGTGTAATGTCTGGTATTTGCTGGACCTGCTTGACAGGCGCAACTTTTTGCAATCCGACCAGTGGTGGAGTCGCAACATCAGACTCCGTAGGTAACTGCTGGTTTCTTCGTGCCTCTGACTGTGTCCTTCCCGAGTAGATCTGGAGCGCATTAGCGACGATATGTAAACACTCATAAGATGCTACACACATCTTTGATCGGGACCGGGCGGTGCCTCATCGAGCAGACTTCGGCAACCACCTGGTAGATGTTGGGACGATGCTGTGGGCTCTCGCGCAACATCCATCCTGCAGTTGTCAGCATTTGCCCATACACAACGCGGTTCTACCAACCTATGAGCTTCTTCAGCCTGTCCGAGAACTGAGGGTACGACGGGTACTTGAAAGTGGCATTCAAGATAGCCATCTGCCCCACCTCCTCGAACGGTGTCGTGTAATAGCACAGCTTGTACAGCAGCACTCCCAGCGCCCAGATATCGCTCTTCTCGTCGATCGGCTGCTTCCGGTACACATCGATCATCTCTGGGCTGCGGTACTGCAGCGTGGTATGCCGTTGCACATCGTCCTCGATAAGTCTGCCCTCCGCGGCGGTGGTGGCAGCAGGCCTAGGCGGTGCAGTCGACCCGAAATCGCATAGCTTGTAGATCTTGTTGTTCGACACCGTGGTGATGAGGACGTTCTCGACCTTCAAGTCGCGGTGCAGCAGCGGTGGTTTCAGGTAATGCATGGTCGCTACACCCTCGGCAACATCAGAGAAGATGTGCAGAATTTCCGGCTCTGTCAGGCGGTGCTGTAGCCGAGTATTCATGAAGTCAATCAATCCTCCACCTGAGCAAAATTCCATGAGCAGAAAGACCTCGTAGCCTCCGTTCTTCAACTGCGAGGCATGCGAGTCCATGTAGGTGACAATCTTCTGGTGGCCCTTGAGCTTCTTCATCGTCTCTACCTCCGTCCGCATATTCGCCAGTGCATCTTTGTCCGGCACAGCTACGCGCTTCAGCACTGCGACTTCTGGTGTGCGCCCATCTGGCTTCGGGACCTTGACGAGGTAGACGTGTGCGAAGCCGCCTTCGCTGAGATACCTCTCAATCGTCACTCGGTGTCCGCCGACCTGTACCTTTGTACCCGGTGAGAACGTGCCCGGGGGAGCATTGGGGACGGCAATGGGCGCGGGAGCGCGGTAGGGAGCGTGCTGGGCCATGGTGTGCGGTAGGTAGTGGGCGGAGGTCATGGGCGGTGTAGGGGAACCTGCAGCGAGCAGGAGCGGCGGGCGGTCTACTTCTTGCGCATAGCCTGGAGAGCTGAATAAGAGGGCGACAGGATGGGTTCGGGCTTAGTGAGCGGGCAGCAACTGTGGTGTTGGAGCTTGAGGCAATGCCTAGAGATGTGGTGCATGCGCCGCTATTCGACGTCCCAAGCCATGCATCAGTCGGCGGTACATCACAAGCAAAGCCACAAGACGTCACACTTTGGGTATTTTTGCCGTCGGTCTGCTGGAACCTGCTCAGCTGACAGATGTGTTCTCTTAGAATGCTGAAGATACTGTATGAGCTTCTCTTGAATTGCACTGGTGAGTTCAAGTTCAGCGCTTCGAGCATTTCGTGTGGCGCATAGCGGGACTCAGTGGTCGTCTCATGCAGTCTCGCTGATTGGTCAGACCGTCTGCGACAAATGCTTGCGGTAGAGACAGTGCTGCAGAACTTGAGGAAGTGCTTCACATGATTATTCGAGGAAGATCTCGGGACGCTGTCTTTGGTAGTTGAGGTCTTAGAGCATTGAGGGACTCAGTGGATTGGGACGATATGCATCTTGAGAGCTGCAATCTCGAGCAGATGTAATGCACCTGTACACGATGAAACCTCACGCTTAACTCTGTTGCTAAACTCGTAGCTGCCAACACGCAGTATTGCGCACTTCTATCAGCACAACTGCTTGTCACTTTGACTAACGGTCGAGATAGCCAAACATGCAGGCGTTCGCAGAAGTGATGTCGTTGCCTTGTAGACTGGCTCAAGCTTCGCGGCCAGCTTTCTTGCATGACCCAACGGACGACTGTTACCGCATAAGGATTGCTTGTTGTCGTCTGTAGAAGTCGAGATCTGGAGAGCATAGTGACACGAGGATTGAAGTATGGCGGGGCTACCTATCACGAGAAATGGTCAGGCATGCGTACAGCACATGACGGTGATGACTGTGATGTCGGTGATGTTGAGACCGGATCTCCGACTTTCAGGACGCTGGGAACGAAGGGCGACGGTTGTGTGGCTAGCTCATCTCTAACGCTTCGAAACGTGGTGACTTTGTGGTGCAAGAGACGCGGCCGTAATAGTCAGAAAGCAACGGCGGCCCTTGAATGCAGACGCAGACGCAGGGCATGGCTTGGCCCCGCCCATCTCGCCCAGACAGCACAACGACACCTTCGACACGCCCTACCTACGCATTCTCTCCACATCCTCCTGACCTAGAAGACCTGTTGTCTCAAGAAGGCACACTGTTGACACGCCCTATCGCGCCTACTGTTACTGCCCTTGTTGTTTGCCCGTGATTCTTCGCTTACCCGCTGCTCGCTTCGTCATAGCCTCTTTAGTCTACCCGTCCTGTGCTGCACCAACCCGCAACGACTGCTTGCCCTGCCTTTCACCTGCGCAGAGCACCCGTGACATCGCCAGTTCACAGCCAGCGCACTTTTGCTGGGCAAACTGTGCCGCGCTCTCAGCCTTGTTGACCCGCGAAAACCCCACCACGCACTCACGCCCAATCGCCAAGTGACCATCACCGCCGCCCACCCATCTGCTGCCACGACCCTCATCCGCCACAAACCGCAGACGCCTCAACCACCACCACCACCATGATGAACGAACGCTCCAAGCTCCCCGTGTTCACGCGCAATCCCGCCCTCAGGCAGGCCACCATGTCGCGCTCGCGGCGGCTGGAGAGAGACACAAGTACCTCGCGCTCCGACTCCTCCGCCTCCACCTCCCCCGAACGGGGCTTTGACGACGACAAGGACTCGATCATGCTCAACTCCAACGACTCTCTCTCCTCCCTCGCGCCTTCTGTATCGCCAGACTCTGACGACGAGGCCCGGCGGCGCGCCATTGAAGAGCAGAACAGGATCTCGCCCATCTCGCGCTTGCCCGCCGAGCTCATGATAGCCGTCTTTGCCAAGCTGTCCTCGCCCGCCGACCTCAAGAACTGCATGCTGGTGTCGAAGGACTGGTCGAGAAACAGCGTCGGCCTGCTCTGGCACCGGCCGTCGACGAACAAGTGGGCGAACGTTAAGAGCGTGATAAGCACGATACGGACGGCCGCAAGCTTCTTCGACTACTGCAGTCTCATCAAGCGCCTAAACCTGTCGGCATTGGGCCCGGAAGTCAGCGACGGGACACTGGGCCCTCTTTCCGTGTGCAAGCGCGTCGAGCGGTTGACGCTTACAAATTGCACAAAGTTGACGGATCTGAGTCTGGTCTCTATGCTGGAGAATAACCGGAGTCTGCTGGCGCTCGACGTCACCAGCGTCGACTCCATCACCGACCAGACCATGTACGCCCTAGCAAAGAACGCCATACGGTTACAAGGGCTCAATATCACAAACTGCAAGAAGATATCGGACGAATCGCTAGAAGCTGTGGCCAAGAGCTGCCGGCATCTGAAGCGGCTGAAGCTGAATGGCTGCTCCCAGCTGACCGACCGGAGCATCATCGCATTCGCCATGCACTGCCGCTACATCCTCGAGATCGACCTCCACGACTGCAAGAACCTCGCCGACGAATCCATTACAACTCTAATTACAGAAGGTCCGCAACTGAGAGAGCTGCGGTTAGCCCACTGTTGGCGAATCACAGACCAGGCCTTCCTACGCCTGCCCTCAGACGCCGTATACGAGAGCCTGCGAATTCTGGACCTAACAGACTGCGGCGAGCTACAAGACTCCGGCGTGCAAAAGATTGTATACGCAGCACCACGCCTGCGGAACCTCGTCCTCGCCAAGTGCCGCCACATCACCGACCGCGCCGTGCTCGCAATCACACGCCTAGGAAAGAACCTACACTACATACACCTCGGCCACTGCTCCCGCATCACCGACGTCGGCGTCACGGCACTCGTCAAGATGTGCAACCGCATACGCTACATTGACCTCGCGTGCTGCGCTAACCTCACCGACGCATCCGTCACGCAGCTGGCCACACTCCCGAAGCTGAAACGCATAGGCCTCGTCAAGTGCGCGGCTATAACGGACCGCAGTATCCTTGCGCTCGCGAAGCAACAAGTCGGCGCGGGAAGACCCATTGCGCCCAGCGTACTCGAGAGAGTGCATCTGAGCTACTGCACCAACCTCACCCTAGCCGTACGTATTCCCCTACCCCATCCCACCCTTTCAAATTCCGTACTAACAAATATACAGTGCATCCACGCCCTCCTCAACAACTGCCCGCGCCTCACACACCTCAGCTTAACCGGCGTGCAAGCTTTCCTCCGCGACGACCTCCTCGTCTTCTGCCGCGAAGCCCCGTCTGAGTTCAACGACCACCAGCGCGACGTGTTCTGCGTCTTCAGCGGCATTGGCGTCTCGCGGCTGCGCAATTCGCTGAACACTGAGTCGAGGGACGGCGAGACGATGTTTAATCTAGGCGACGAGGCGGATGGGTTGACGGTTCAGACGGGCGGGTTGAGGATGGATGAGATGGGTGAAGATGGGGACGGGGAGGAATTTGGGGATAGTGAGATGTTGCGATAGAAGTGTGTGTGTGGAAGGGGACGAGTTGCATTGAGGGCGTTTTCTTTTTTGGGTGGGCATCGTTATTTGAGCGGCATGGCATATACGTTTTTATTATCATTTTCTTGTGGGGGCGTTGTTAGGGGGGACAGATGGTTTGTTATACCCTTTCGTGTGTTTGTTAGGAGTGTAGTGGTGGAGATGGGTATCGTGTGGATAAGAGGGATAGTCACTTTGCGAACAAACAGAGCTTGAATACCTTTTTCTCACACGAGATTTATTTCGACTTGCATGTCACTTGTTCTCGAGCATATTCGGGGTTCGGGCATTGCGTACTTCGTCTGTCAAACATTTGCAGAACATAACATCTTTCCATCAGCACCTCCCACC
>Ga0265797_10010454_pt1 | contig 11831 bp, 11 predicted proteins | sample P2T30metagenome_FD_192433 | JGI IMG/M metagenome (GOLD analysis project Ga0265797, IMG submission 192433) | Plant litter microbial communities from East Loma Ridge, Irvine, California - P2 T30 | ecosystem: Environmental > Terrestrial > Plant litter > Unclassified | place: USA: California... | reverse complement strand
AGTGCAATTGCACACAACCATATAATAAGTATATTGAGCCAAATCCAGGCCGAGGAAATTGGCCATCCCGCACTAGAACTGCAAAAACATCATGAGGTCGCCGTCGTTGTAGAATTGTAAATAGTAAGTACCACAGGTTCCCTTTCAGCGCCACAGACCAATCGGTGTTTCCGTTTACACCACGGCAACTAGCGGGCGACCGCAGATCCTATCTCGATAAGACAACAGAACGATGAGATGGGGCAGTGATCCTGGTGGGGGTTGTCATGAATCTGTTTTACATTCCAACTGCCCAGAGTTAACTTCCACAAATGGATACTATTAGCCAAGTCGAGCGATACCTCACAGTGCAAGAGGCTGGGCATGAATCTCTAAGGTGAGCAAGATCGTTCAACGGATATAGCATGGTCCAAATCTCAACAAAGTTGATCTCGGCTTCTCCAAATGGCTCGACAAATTCAGACTGAAAGTGCCACAGACTATTGAGATTGGTTTAGGACAACATATAAATCAAAAGATCGATAGTCAAAAGAAATTGGTATTCGAGATCGTAAGCAAAAAGGGCGAAAAGGAGAAAAGAAATATGGGATTCCCACCACGCCCTATACCGTCGTCATCATCATCAAGGACCAGCCTCTATCCCAACCCCACCCAGACACAATCTAAGTATTTGTTCGGCCCCTGCTCTGTTTCGCAAAAGCATCCTCACTGACAGTGCTAGCCACAGGACTCAAACCAGTGCTGCGTACACCACTCAAATCGCCGCTCGCCGTCTTGCGCAAAGCCTGGCGCATCGTCTCGATTGTGAGCTCTCCGTGAGTACCAGAAAAAGGAGCTCCAGGGCTACCGATAGGGACGCCGCGAGCAGGACTTTGCTCTGTGGTGAGAGGCGTCTGACCAAGAGTGAGCGGTGGTGTTACAACGTTGTCCGAGTAAGTTGAGCTAGGCGAACGGGGTGAGCGCAGAGGTGAACCGGTACGCTCTTGTATACCCGATGGTAAAGAAGCCATGTGCAGGCTGTCCCGGCTGCCGGCAATATCACCAGTGGTAGCAGGGTGGGCGTGCTCGGAGTGCACCACATCGGCGAAAGAGATAAATGACAAGCGGCGAACATCGTTCGGATCTAGAGCGCCGTAGCTGCTGGCGCTCTCCTCTTCTGGGTGTGTAGATTGTGGGAGGAAGCCTGAGGAGGCCGCATTGAGTGATGCGGGCTCTGAGCCCTCGGATGCTTGATGCAAGAGTGAGGGCAAGTGGTGGCCATGCAGCGAAGAGACGTCGCCCGTGATAGACGACTCCAATGATGCTGCGGCAGGTTGGTGGGATGTGGCCGTGACAATCTCTACCTCGTCCGCGTTCAGCTTCGAGCTTGTGATTGCTTCAGCGGAAGCTTCAAGGGCCGCAGGGATATGATCTTCTGTCAAAACATGGTTGGGTATATGCGCGGGAGACAATTCATTTTGCAAAGTGGATATAGGCACAGGCTCTTGCACGTTGCGCTCGAAGATCTCGCTAGAAGCGGGACTTTGTAGGCGTGGAGAGCTCGATCGCAGTCGCGAGGGCGAAGGTGCTGGCATGGAGCTGTTGTATTGTTGTCGGACTGGTGATATAGGGACGGACTGCGCGCCAGCTGGTCGGTAGCTCGTGGTGGAAGGTTGCTTTGGAGGCGAGGAAGGCAGAGCACCGGGCATGGCAGCCGATGTATCTGACATGACGGACGCGGTGTCGCGGTTGGAATTGCTCTGGCCGAGAGAGTCGGGTTGTTGCGCGTTCTGCATGGCTGAGCCTGTAAGCCTGCGCCTACCGGTCTTGGGGTCTATGTCGCCTGCGACGCCTTCTGCGCTGGGGGTGTGCTCGACTTGTCGCTGGTCGGCTGGTATGAGCGGGGCAGCGGAGCTCTGAGGTGAAAGACCAGACGAGTGATAAGGCTGTTGTTGAAACGGTTGTGGAGGTGGTTGCTGGTGGGGTGGCATCGGAGCGAGCGACGGGAAGCAGGTATATGCAGGTGCTATCTCTCTTGGCTGGATATTGCGATTTAAAGAATTATTCGCAAAAGACTGCTGGACTGACGATAGTGTGCAGGAGTAGTGCGTCAGGTGTCACTTAGTGTAGGGTTCGTGCTCGGACGTGGGCGGGTGCAGCGTGCGTGTGCGTGTGCGTGTGGAGTCGAGGATCGTATTCGAGGAGTAGCGAGTGTCGACGGCAGCAGTCTCGGCTACGTGCTCGTAGCAATATACCAACAATATGCAGTGACGGCGGCGATGGTTTGGAGTGGCAGGGGAGAAGTGGTCAGCAGACGACAAATGTCTTGCTGATGTGTCTCCAATGGGCATGGGCATGGGCATCAATCGCGGCGTTGGAAGGAAGGAAGCGCAGGTGCTATGTGTGCACGAGGTCACGTTCGACAATGACGTCGCTCAGGGTCCAACGAACGCCCTTTCCCAGCGAGGAAGAAGCAATAATAATAATAATCTGGAAGAATTGCACCAAAGGGCCGTGCGGAGTGCCCGAAGCAGATGAACTACAGAACTAGCATTACAGTAGTTACGTCTGCCTCCTGAAAGATCAACATTCATGCAGTTGTACCTGGATTCGAGCTGCCGTTTCAGCTGCAGCCTCATTCTTCGGCTCGCAGGCATGGCGTCTCCCGCAAGCGTTTGCATACGTCCTTCACCGTGGCTTGGTGCAATGATTGATTGCTGTGCCGTCTCATACAAATCTCATAGCCGAGTCCGCGCGTGGTACGACCGTACTAGTCTCCGCAAGATCCATACCGATGATGCCGGAGGTTTTCGTCACCGGGGACGATCACATTTTGTAGGTGTAGCAGAACTATTGAAGGGTCAAAGATCTGCTCGTGAATGCACAAATGCATCACATTCTGCCTCTGGTCCCTTTTGGAAAGTCCGGGGTGTAGATTGGCGATTGTCTACAGTAATGTGTGATGCAATGGCCTTTTAGAGCATATATTTGAAGGGTATGCTCTACTTGATATTCTCACCATTCGACGACTTCCGCCTCGTCGAGACAGATTGAGCATCTCTTGAAGGAATCCACTATCCAAGACGTCATTGCTACCAGGATGTCAAGTGCTAAAGAGCCATTAATTGCACGCAATTTGGAGCGGTCTTGAGACCTTGATGTTTGGACTCGATCCGCACAACTTCACCAGCTTATCTTTAGCTTGAACATCGAGTGCATCTTATCTGATCTTCAGACTCAACCTGAAATGACGTCGACTGCTAAAATAAAACCAAACACATGCGGTTGACAGCGTAGAACAAGCTGAAGTGAACCTAGCTATTCTCAAGCACAACTCTAATAAGCCCATCAAAAGTCCTATCGAAGATCACTTCCAACCTTTGCAGAGACAACCTCCAACCCTCAGCCTCTCACACGTCCACCTCCCAAAACCCACTCAACACCACAACAATGCCCGACTCCTCCCCCCAAAAAGTCTCCGTCCTCTTCGTCTGCCTCGGCAACATCTGCCGCAGCACCATGGCCGAAGGCGTCTTCCGCTCCCTGGCCTCCTTCAACGACCCCTCCGCCGCGCACCCTCTGATCTCGCGCGTCGACTCCTGCGGTACAGGCGCCTACCACGCCGGTGACAACCCCGACCCTCGCACCATGGCCGTGCTGAAATCCCACGGCATCACAGACTACAAGCACAAAGCGCGCAAGGTGCGCGTGCCGCAGGACTTCGAGGAGTTCGACTACGTGCTCGCGATGGACGGGATGAATGTGCAGGATTTGAAGGCGATGGTTAAGAGGAAGGGCGTTGAGGGGCAGGGCAAGGCGAAGATGGGTTTGTTTGGCGATTTTGGAGGGAGGAAGGGTGAGGAGGTTGAGGATCCGTATTATGGGGGTGGTAAGGGGTTTGAGGTTGCGTTTGAGCAGTTGGAGAGGTTTGGGAGGGGCTTGTTGGAGGTTATTGAGAAGGAGGCTGGGGAGAAGAGTGGTTGATTGGGTTGTAATGACAAGATGAGATCATGTCCGGATATTGAATGGATGAACGAAGACGGCAGTCGGGCATTATTGCATTTCTCGCAAAGGTCTGAGTTGACCGAGAGCGACGAATTCTGACAGCCATGGGACAGCTCGTAGATGGATCCCAACGAGAGGTCTACCGACTGGGTAACACATTATGTGGTTGCCGTCTTGAGGTCGGGCCAAGTTTGGAGTGTGCCGCATTACACGTACGAAGATACCGTTGATGCTATGATACAGAATACACATGCGACCTCTCGACGCATCGCTGCGGCATTTCACTAGAGATACTACTTGTTCGGGCAAATGTATTCACCTGGCTTACTTTGTGACGAGAGCATCACAGGCGATCCCAGCTTGACCACTCAGAAGAAACCATCAAAACGTGATTTATTTGTAGTTTTGTTGGAAACCTACGGCTTTCCTACTGAAGTCTGTGCATATCCTGGTAGCTCTATGCTATTATCGATTGGCATGGACTTAACAACAAGTCGGTTGCATCCCGTCGAGACATGACAAGAGCAAAAACATACTGCAATCACTATTATAATACTCTCGACCAGATTCCTCACAAAGAGGCACAGTAATCTGGTGAGACGGCATCTATTTTCGGAGAGATCTAAGCCAAGCCGGCCCAAGCCTCGCGAGGAGATCCGAGTTGTGGGGCGTTAGAGAAGAAAGTCGTGGTGTTTCAGGCTGCAGGATAACCTTGAGAGCCGGAAGGTTGATCAAATTGCCTGGTGATCTGCCGCCGAACTCGTGATCTGTAGGTATGCTTGTTCATGAATCGCAGCGTGGAGTATGTTCGCCAATTTCTCAAGGCGACCAACGAGTGCTGAGGCCGTTATGGCATGGCAAAGTAGCACATTCGCCATCAAGGCCAGCAGCTGAAGAGGCTGATGACGGGATGATTTACAGGTACGGAGGATTCGCGGACAAGGGTTGTAGTTCAGTAGTTACGCGTAAGTAGTCGCTTTTTGCGAGAGGCGCAGCTGGATGAACAGCCCGGCGCCTCGTTGCTGCTGGGCAAGTACTTATGTACCTGCACTACCATTAGTAGTAAGAAAGTGCTCCGTGACACCCCTCTCGCCTCTTTCTCGTGAGACACAAGCAAGCAAGCAACACCTTGATCAGACCGCCGGTGCTTTTATTGTCTCCATTTCCCACTGCCCTGCTTTCTGCCCGCTCGATCGTCATCCAGCGTGCTAGTTCAGGTTGTTGGTTTCGAGATCCACCCTGCGCGTTGCCCCGTAAACGCTGCCGCCAAACAACTCGAGTCGCAGCGCTCAACTGCTACACCAAAGCCAAAGACCAGCCGGTCGGTCAGCCAGCCAGCCTTCTCGTTTGATCTCACACTGAGACACTCCCAACCACGCGCCATCCCATCCCTCGCAACAGTCGACGGACCCTTACCTTGGGAAGCATACTGCGCCATCGCAGCCTTGCAAGACTCCAGATTATAGCGCGCTCAAGAGAGCGACAAAGCTCACCAGCATGAGCTACAACCCATTAGGTACGTCAATATCAAGAGCAAGAGCCGTCGTTGTGTCGACAGGGTGGTTGCAGCGATGAAACAGCATGTGCGACGTTGCGCGGACGTGCGAAACGGCTTTGGAGCATAATGCTGTTTCGTCTGCATTCCAGTGACAACCTCCACTCAAGAACCAATGCCTAACCATCTTTTACCCACAGGCAATGGCTACGGCCATCCTCGCGACGAAGAAGACCAATACTCGAGCGCCGTAAACCCATTCATGGATCCCCGACAAAGATCCCCCGATCGCGGGCACACACCCTTGCACCAAACGTATCAGCTCGACGACAGGCCTTATAATGAGCCTATCTCAATGCCCATGGGCCCAGGCCCAGTCGCGTCCACCGACAGACTTCAAGCGCAGCCTACCTACGAAGTCACCGGCATGCCCAATTCTCTAGGTCACAACGAATCCTATGAAGACGTACACGCACAAGGATACACACCGAACCCATTTCAACAGGCGGCACATCAGGGCTCTGGACAATACTCGCTAAGCCCACCTCCCGGCGGTCACGACCAGTACTTCGACCAGCCCTACGGATCAGACGTGACAGACCAGTACGCAGGAACTCCACAGCCACCAATGGGTGGAGCGACACATCAATACTGGCAGGACGATGTTGATGAGAGACCAATGCTTGCACCGGGAGGATCTTATGGTCCGGATCCTCACAACATCGACCCGGTCGGCTCAGATCTCGAAGCCGGCTACGCAGACCCACCACCACCAGCTGCAAATGCTCCAATCAGAAGATGGAAGACCGTCAAGGAGGTGCAGTTGTTCAACGGCAACCTCGTGCTCGACTGTCCTGTGCCGCCGAGATTGCTCAACCAGATTCAGCATGCTCAGCCACCAGAGAGAGACGAGTTCACACATATGCGTTACTCGGCCGCGACTTGCGATCCTAGCGAATTCTACGACAAACGCTTTACCCTACGCCAACGCCTCTTCGCGAAGCCCAGACACACCGAGCTTTTCATTGTGGTGACAATGTACAACGAGGAGGATGAGCTATTCGCCAGAACAATGATTGGTGTGATCAAGAACATTGAATACATGAACTCCCGCACCAGCAGCAAGACCTGGGGAAAGGAAGCGTGGAAAAAGATCGTCGTGTGTGTGGTGTCAGATGGTCGTGCGAAGATCAACCCTCGGACAAGAGCTGTGCTCGCAGCCATGGGCGTGTACCAAGACGGCATTGCGAAGCAACAAGTCAATGGCGAGGACGTGACAGCTCATATTTATGAGTACACCACCCAGATGGCGATCGAGATCAAGAAGGGTGTGGTGAACGTCAAGAAGGGCAACACTCCCGTGCAGATGCTTTTCTGTTTGAAGGAAAAGAACCAGAAGAAGATCAACTCACATCGTTGGTTCTTCCAGGCTTTCGGCGAGGTTCTCGATCCCAACATTTGCGTCTTGCTCGATGCCGGTACCAGACCAGGCAAAGACAGCATCTACTCGCTCTGGAAAGCTTTCGATAGAGAGCCAATGTGCGCCGGCGCTTGCGGTGAGATCAAGGCTATGCTTCAGCATGGTAAGAAGCTCATCAACCCAATTGTTGCGGCGCAAAACTTTGAGTACAAGATGAGCAACATCCTAGACAAGCCACTTGAGAGCGCTTTCGGCTTCATTTCTGTGCTACCTGGTGCCTTCTCAGCATACCGCTTTGTTGCGCTGCAAAACGACAAGAGTGGCCAGGGACCTTTGGAGAAGTACTTTGCAGGCGAAAAGATGCACGGTGCTAACGCGGGTATCTTCACTGCGAACATGTACCTTGCTGAGGATCGCATCCTGTGTTGGGAGCTTGTTAGCAAGCGCAACTGCAGTTGGATCCTCCAGTACGTCAAGTCCGCCACTGGTGAGACTGACGTGCCTGAAGAGATGGCAGATTTCATTCTTCAGAGGAGAAGATGGCTGAACGGTTCCTTCTTCGCGGCGGTATACTCCTTGGCACACTTCTACCAGATTTGGCGCAGTCACCACTCCGCCATTCGCAAGTTCTTCTTCCTGATCGAGTTCGCCTACCAAGGCGTGAACATGCTCTTCGCTTGGTTTGCTATTGTGAGTGGACCTCCAGCACTATTCCTGTGCTCTTCGTTTTACTAACACATGCTTACAGGGAAACTTCTTCTTGGTCTTCAAAATCTTGACAACTTCGCTATCGGATACCGATCTTCTCGGGACTACTGGACTGGCCCTAGGTGTCATATTCGAATGGATCTATCTCGCTGTGCTAATGACTTGTTTCGTTCTCGCTCTTGGCAATCGACCGCAAGGAAGTAACAGGTTCTACATGGCACAAGTCTACTTCTGGGCAATCCTCATGGTGTAAGTTGGGACTGAAGAGCCTGCATTTCGGACTGTACTGACAGATATTCAACAGCTACCTCCTCTTCGCCTCCATCTTCATCACGGTCAAGTCCGTTATGAAGCAAGTCGATCAAGGAGGCTTCTCCTTCGCCATGCTTTTCACAAACAAGCTCTTCTTCACGCTCATTGTCAGCATGTGCTCGACATGGCTTCTCTACCTCTTCGCCTCGATCCTTTTCCTCGATCCCTGGCATATGGCAACCTGCTTCATCCAGTACCTCCTCCTGACTCCCACCTACATCAACATCCTCAACGTCTACGCCTTCTGTAACACCCACGACATCACATGGGGTACAAAAGGTGACGACAAGCCCGAAAAGCTCCCTACAGCAACGCTCAAGCCCGGCGGCAAGGTCGACGTCACAATCCCAACGGACGACGCCGATCTCAACTCGCAGTACGAATCCGAGCTCCGCGTTTTCGCTACCAAGTGGGAAGCTCCCAAGCGTGTCATCTCGCCGCAAGAAAAGCACGAGGACTATTACAAGGGTTTCCGCTCCGCCGTCGTCCTCGCGTGGATGTTCTGCAACTTGGCGCTGGCTGCTGTCGTTCTTAACGCTGGTGGCGTAGACCGCGTCAATATTGGTAACAGCGCCAACCAGGACGCTGACCAGACTGAAGAGCAGCGCGCTACCATTTACATGGGTGTCGTGCTGTACAGTGTTGCTGTGCTCAGTGCTATCAGGTTCATCGGTGCTTGTTGGTTCTTGGTCATCAGGGTGTTCAGAGGTGTGTGAGTGGATGAGGCTTGGTCATGTGTACAAAAGTCTGTTTGGATGGATGATTGATGCATTGTTTTGGGCGTTACTTTGGTTTTCGGGATGGACGATCACTCGCATGGCGTGATGAGTTACGAGAAGAATTTTTGAGCACAGTCGTCACGCCCATTTGGGGGGGATTGGGAGAAAGCTGCCCTGTTTTGTATGATTGGGCCTAACATCTCTGATGCCCTCGGACAGTTATGTATCGAATGATGAAATGTTTTGAGAATCAATTTGCCGCTCAATTTATCTATTCTTTGCACGATGCTTGCCGACCGGGTCTTGTGATGTTGGTATGCTGGCGGCCTGTGCGACTCAGGTCTGCCGCTGCTGATTGTCAAATGATGTTTGGCATGTGGCAATTCACCCGATTGTATGTGAGTCCTATGCTACTGCATTCCGAACTGAGGTTGGCTGTGCCGCTCACTGTGAGGGTGAATCAGGATGACTATAGCCACCGTGCGGACCTGCGATTTTCGCTCCTGAAAATCGAGGTGATGATGATGGTGTACCAAGAGTGAAGTGTCAGATATGCTTGAAGTAATGATACCAGCAGATGACTGGCATTGATCAACTGAAAGGAAGCATCTCTCAATGACTGAGTGACGAGCCACATGCTGAGTGAATCCTCACTGCTTCGTGTCTTCACGTGGGCTCCTCGGTCGCTCCTGCCTCAGCAAACGCCCTCGCTCCTTCCTTACCTTTTGCACTCTTAAGCCTTGGCTTCCGTCGCTCACCAAGAATCTTCTTCCCACAAACAAACAAACACTTCTGCCCCTCGTGCAGACTTTTCCTTCCGACAACACCTTCTGTCGGCTGCTTGCAGACCACCAACAAGCTTCCTCACCACATCATCTACGACTGATCTCTCCTGTCGCCCACCAACATGGCTGACTGGAACACCCCGACTGGTACGTCCGAGCCTGATCTCTCAGCTCCTCTTGTCGTTCATTCAGAGCTGACACTCCTTACAGCGGCCGCCGGTGACGGCGGTTTCACGGCCGACGAGTCCTGGGCTCCGGCGGCGACCACCTCTGGCGGTGACGGTTTCGAGGACGACACTGGCTACATTGGCCAGAACGTCTCCAAGCACGCTGGTGACGACAGTGGCGGCTGTCTCAAGTGAGTTCAGTCCGGTCCTCAACTTCTTTGACATTCTACTAACTCTGTTCTTCTTAGCTGCCACGCCGACGGCCACTTCGCTCGCGACTGCCCCGAACCCAAGACGGAGAGCTTCAACTCCGGATTGTGCTACAACTGCAACGAGCCTGGTCACAACGCTTCCGACTGCCCGAATGAGAGAGTCGAGCGCGAGTTTACCGGCGAGTGTCGTGGTTGTGGCAAGCCTGGACATCGCAAGGCTGACTGCCCTGACAAGGCTCCGGAGGCCTGTCGTGTCTGCAAGGCCGAGGGCCACGTCGCTGCTGACTGCGACGCCAACCGCCTGTTCGCCCTTAACGGTGTTGTGGGAGACGTCTCTCCTGAAGAAGCTTGGGAGGCTCTCAAGACCGCCGACAAGGAGAAGGAGACTGTCACCATCAAGCAGGTGAGTCGCGATGCGACATGCTAGTAAAAACATCAGTTCTTCAGACTAACATGGAGATTCTTAGGCGCTCTTCGCCTATGCCAAATCGATTGGCAACACTACACTGCAGGACCTCGAGCAGACCTTCCGCGGTGAGAAGTTCAACACTCACCTGATCGCTAAGGAGCAGGAGGTCGCCGTCAACTGGACCTTGGTCAATCTGCAAGGCAAGACCGACCAGAAGTACACCGTATCCATCCAGTGGTCCGCCGAGCCGAGGCGTGCCAAGTTCGCTGAAGGCTGGCCCAAGAGCCCTGAGGAGAACATTAATCGTCTCGGTGAGGCTGGCTTCCCCATGGACAGCTTCGTCATCGTCTGCAAGAACTGCGATGAGGTCGGCCACACGAGAGCCAACTGCGAGCAGGAGAAGCGCGAGCCCGAGAAGGTCGTTGAGCAGTGCGTCAACTGCGGCGAGATTGGTCACCGTGCTCGCGACTGCAAGGAGCCGCTGAAGAAGCGTGGCGGAGGTTGTCGCAACTGCGGCCAAGACGGCCACATGTCGAAGGAGTGCCCGGAGCCGCCCAACATGGACAACGTCGAGTGCAAGAACTGCAGCCAGATGGGCCACTTCTCACGCGACTGCCCTGACCGCGAGCCGGACGTCTGCCGCAACTGCGGTGAAGAGGGCCATCGTGCTAAGGAGTGCGACAAGGAGCGCGTCGTCACCTGCCGCAACTGCGATCAAGAGGGCCATATCTCTAAGGAGTGCACGGAGCCTCGCAACATGGCCAAGGTTCAGTGCCGTAACTGCGACGAGTTCGGCCACACTGGTCGTGACTGTCCCAAGCCGACCGACTGGTCTCGCGTTGAGTGCTCCAACTGCCACGAGAAGGGCCACTCCTACAAGCGTTGCACCAAGCCGGCTGCTGAGGACGATGGTGGCGACGGTGGTTGGTAAATTGGTCCAAAAGACTACTGACTCTGACCAACTGCCGTTGCTCGAACGAAGGTATTTTGCGTGTGGCTTTGCGTGTTTTGTTCTTGAATCGATGTCCGTGAGCTTGTTCGGGTGCAACCATATCTGGGTCACATGGCTTGCAATGCGACAGGCAGAAAGCGAGTTGCGATTACAGGTGGCCTGGATTTGAGCTGTTGGCTGCCCTGAGTTAGCCTTCACAAAGAATGCGTATGGAAAATCCACTCTCTCATCTGGTTGGTATTGCGTGAAGAATGTGCAGATTGCAAGAGTTTGGAGAAGACCTCCTGAACCTGGACCAACATCCGCTCCAAGCAAACATGGCTGGTGCCGCTATCGTGATATGCGTATGCTGGCAAGTAGCATACAGACTTAACTCCTTGTGTGTCAACGACAAGAACACGTTGACCATTCGTTCTCGAAGAGATGCCGTCAAGCTCGCTGGGACGTGAAGTCCGCATTCGAGCTCTTTCCATCCCGGCAGGCGAGAGTTGCCATGGAGCAGAGCTTCCAGAAGGTATATGCATCTACGTCGCCATCAAGAGGCCATTTCTTTATTTGAAGAGCCTGCAAGAACATACGAGCGGTTAGGAAAGTACACGATGTAGAGACCGCATGAGGTGCATGGAGTGCCAGCTTGAATGGGGTGGGAACACTAACCCTACTCATCA
>Ga0265797_10010453_pt1 | contig 11832 bp, 8 predicted proteins | sample P2T30metagenome_FD_192433 | JGI IMG/M metagenome (GOLD analysis project Ga0265797, IMG submission 192433) | Plant litter microbial communities from East Loma Ridge, Irvine, California - P2 T30 | ecosystem: Environmental > Terrestrial > Plant litter > Unclassified | place: USA: California... | reverse complement strand
CGTGGTCTCAAGGGCTATGCCCTGCCGACGGCTCCCGAAGCGCTTTCGCGCTATGAGGCTCCCGCCTCAAACTCCGGCCAGCGTCATGACGCTGGACCCCGCTTCGTAAAGTGGCGATCTACCGTTTTGCTGCAACCGTGATATCGCGCTCGAAAGGGCGCTCATCAGTTGCGGCAGCGGCGTATCGCGCAGGTGCAGAACTGGTGGATGAGCGGACTGGCGCGGTGCATGATTACACGCGCAAGTCCGACATTCAGCACAGTGAAATCCTGGCGCCGGAAGGGGCACCGGATTGGTCGCAGGATCGACCGGCGTTGTGGAATGCGGTCGAAGCGGCGGAGCGGCGCAAGGACGCTCAAGTCGCTCGCGAGGTGCAGATTGCCTTACCGCGCGAACTGAACTCGGCCGCCCAGGTTTCGTTGGTGCGCGAGTTCGTACGCGAGGAATTCGTAGCGCGGGGGATGGTGGCCGACTTCTCGCTGCACGATCACGTCGCGCGCGATGGCGGCGAGCAGCCGCACGCGCATGTGATGTTGACGATGCGCTCGATCGACGGCGACGGGTTTGGGTTGAAGGTGCGCGACTGGAACAGCGACGAGCTGCTGGTGCACTGGCGCGAGCGGTGGGCTGAGGTGACGAACGAAGTGCTGGCCGAGGCGGGGGTGGACGCGCGGATCGATCACCGGACGCTCGCGGTCCAGCATGCCGAGGCGAAGGCCCAGGTGGCCGTAGAACCGCAGGCCGATCGTCGTGAGGCGTTAGCGGAACGCGTGGTCCAAACCGATCGGGAGCCATCGCCCTATATGCGGGCATCCTGGTACATGGAGCAGAAAGAGCGGGCATCGGCCGAAGCGTTTGAGCGTGACTATGCGCCGGTGACGGATCGGGGGCAGTGGTTCGAAGCGGTGCAGAAACACGCAGAGGTGCGGCTGGCGCAGGTCCGCGAATTGGTGGTGCAGGCGTGGGAGAAGACGGTCGAGCTGACGCACAAGTTGCTCGGCACCGAACCGCGTCCCGAACGACGGGCAGAACCGGCGACGCCGCGCGAGCGGGCGGAGGATGCAGTACGGCAGTGGCAGGAGGCCAAGGCACATACCGCCGAGCAGGATGCTCGCCCCGCCGCCAGTCCCCAAGATCGGGCGGCAGAGGCGGTGCAGCGATGGCGTGAGCAGGCGGCGGAGCGTCAGGCCTCGCCGCAGGCCGCGCAGCCCCGCCCGACACCACTACCGTCTCCCGAACCCGATATCTCACCAGGATAGACCAATGGATGCGATTCAGAAGATCGACGCCTTTGCTACGGACTGGGTGATGCTACTCGGCCTTGGCCTGGTAGCGGCGCTGCTGGCTGCCGTGGCCCAGACGATTAAATCCAAGGGGACGAACACGGTCAATAACGGCGTACTGGTGGTGGGCATCTGCCTGTCCGGCATCGCTGGCTTCTACCTCCAGGTTCGGGTGCGGGATTATCTGCTCATCAGCAACCGACAGGCGGTGCAGGTCGGGCGGTTCGCCCGCCAGCTCTACGGCGCGTACGATGTCGCCTCGATCGCTGCGCTGTTGGCGGCCAGTGCTCTAGGCGGTGCACTGACGGCCTTTGCCAGTATCCGGCGTAGCTCGGCTGGGCAGGTGATGCGCGGCACGCAAGTCATCTCGTCGAAGCGGTGGCAGTCCGATACGCGCAAGGCGCGGATCAAGCACCGACCGATCATCACGATCGCGGGCTGCGGCCTGGAGCGGGACGACGAGATCAAGCACTTTTCGGTGTTCGGCACGACCGGCACGGGCAAGTCGGTAGCAATCCGCGAGATGCTGATGGGCGCGCAGTCGCGGGGCGACCGGGCGTTCATTGCTGATCCCGATGGCGGCTTCCTGGCGCGGTTCTACAATCCTGCGCGCGGCGACGTGATCCTGAACCCGTTCGATGCGCGCTCGGCGGCGTGGGACATGATGGCGGAGGTGCCCAACGACTTCGCAGCTGACCAGCTTGCGGAATCGCTGATCCCTGATCCGGGCGGTTCGGCTGACACCTCATGGGCGCTACGCGCGCGCGTGCTGCTGGGTGCGATCCTCCGGCGTGGGAGGATCGCAGGGATCGATATCGCCGAGGTCTACCGGCTGTTCGCGATTGCGCCGCGCGAGGAGCTGCAAATCCTGCTTGCAGGTACGGCAGCCGAGCCGTTCCTGGCCGATGGGGCGGCCAAGCTGTTCGATAACGTGCGCTCCTCGACCGGCGCGGCGCTCAATGCGCTCGAATATGTCGCGCATGCTGGCAACACGCCGTTCTCGATTAGCAAGTGGGCGGCGTCGGATTCCAAGGCGTGGGTGTTCCTGCCTTACCGGGCCGATCAAATCGCGGCGCTCAAATCGCTGATCGGGCCGTGGATGCGGCTCGCCATTTTTGCGACGATGAGCCGGCCCGAGGGGGACGAGTGCCCGACCTGGTTCGTTGCCGACGAGCTGGATGCGATCGGCAGGATGCAGGGGCTGGATGATGCCCTTCAACGAGTCCGCAAATTCGGCGGTCGGTGCGTGCTGGGGTTCCAAACGATCGGGAAGGTACGGGCGATCTACAGCGACGGGATCGCGGCTGCGCTGGTCGAGAACTGCGGAACGCGCCTAGTGCTGCGCTGTGCCGGCGGGGACCGCAACAGCACAGCGGCGTTCGCGTCCTCTCTGATCGGGCAGCAGAGCTACCTCAAGCAGAGCACCAATCAGGGTCAGCACAGCAAGGGTAGCAGCAGTTCGGGGTCGTCGATCACGACCGTCACCGAGGATGCCGTGCTGCCGTCGCAGATCGAGCAGCTTGCCGATCTAAACGGCTACCTCAAGGTTCCATCGTTCACGGCCTGGCACACGGTCAAGGTGCCGTTCGTCGATATGCCGAAGCGATCGAAATCGTTCGTGGCCGTGCCCTAGCTGTCCTCAATGCTGTTTTCCGCCAGCTTGTAATTCTGGCCGTTGTTCAGCTGGTGCGGCGAGTAGTAGCCGAGGACGGCGCAAAACCGATCTAGCTCGGCTTTCGAGAGAAGGCGGCGGTCCTCGAAATCGACGTAGCAGCGCACCGCTCCGGTGACGACGGCACGGCTATGAGCTGAGTAGTTTTTGAGGAACAGGCCCGTCACCTTGACCCCACTGCCGGGCTTCATGCTGGTGATGTCTGTCCGAACGGGCAGCTCGACGCCGCACATGCGGGTTCCATTCTGATCGAGGATCAAGTGGAAGCGGATGCGATTGACCTCCACCTCCGCGACGTGCTTGCTCAAGATCAGGTTCAGAACCGCGTTCCGAGCTTTTTTGTCGTTCCACAGGCTAGTGCCGCCCTTTGCCTGGAACACTATGACGTGCAGCGTGGAGAGGTCTCCATCCTGATCGAGGTGGAGGCCGAACTGCGCTTCGCAGGGAGCAATCACGCCTTGGAAGAAGATCGGGTACAGCATGCAATCACCCCTTCGATGGATGTAGCGTCATTAGCTCGGATGCTATGCCGACGTCAGGTTCCGGTCAATGTAGAACACCATCCTTGAGCCGAGTGATAATATTGAAGTGACGGCAAGGCAGCCGAGGCAGAAAGGTCTACCTTTCTTCCGCGTGCGATGGCCGACATGGCCGGCGTGAGCGTCAAAACCGCTCGGTTTTGACACAAGCGACATGACCAAATTCTGGTCTGTCAGCATACCTCGCGCTTTCCACGTTCGGACATTTGCTGCGGCTCAAGCGCAACGTGAACGGGCACGAACAAAGTCTTTCTTGGTTTTAAGGACCCCACACCTGCGCCGAACTTGCGTCGTAGAACGCGACCGCCAGCGGATAGCGCTCCTCGCGGCGCATCCCGGCAAGCGCCATTGCCCTCGCCATTATCTCTTGGTTCACCGGCGTGTCCGGGTCGCCGTAGACTCCGACGTAGAGCTTAGCGCAGCGACCGCGACCGATACGGGTGAGAATATGGTCGTCGTTCTCGGCAAGCGAGTGACCGAAAACGAAGATGCAGTGTTGTCCCTGCTTGGCGTTGTAGCTGAACTGTTTAAGTCCTTGGTAAAGGTAGGCATTGTGGCGGATCGTCGCCTTCTTCTTCGCGCTCGTGCCTTCGGCCACGAACAAGGGGAAGGCGTTGCGCGCAAGGGCATTGCGCGCTTGGTCGATCAATGGCACGCCCTTGCGCACCCAAGTGTATTTCAGGAGGTCTTTACCCGCGTCATACAAATGCAGGGCGCCGTGCAAGAACATGACGCAGGCGCCATGAGCGTTGGTCTCTCCCTGCCAAACTACGTAGTCAGCGTCGGGCGCATCCTCATCATTCCCAAACCCATCGTTCGTGGCAAGGTCGATGCGCTGACCGAACGGGGGGTCCTCGTGCATCAGCGTCCAGTAGAGCAGCAGGTCGTAGTTGAGCGTAAAGACGCACCCCGCCTTCGGACCTGTGAGGAAGTGGGATAAGAAGCGCCGGCATGCCCAGAATCGTTCGTCGGGAATTTCGGCTGGTACGTGGGGATGATTACGGGCGATCGTCAGGACAAGAATCTCTTTCAGGGCGGTCGCGTGCGCCAGCATCAGGTTGGCCGCCTCGTGACCCGCGCCAGCATAGGCGGGGAGAATCCTCGCCGCGCTCTCCAAGGCACGGATTGCAGCCTCAAAATCCTGGGTGCCTAACGCCGCGAACACGGCGGTGACCTCGGGCACTGCTGTGAAGTCCGCTTGGTCGAACAGCGAACCATAGTGGAAGATATTGGGCAGACAAGCGATGCTGAAGCCATTGCCGAGCAATAGGTGGCGTTTGGAAAATTTCCCAGAATCTGCGATTGCGTCGGCGAAAGTCAGCAGCGGCACTTATCCAAATCCTTTACGTTAAAGTTACGTGCCCTGACACTAGATCGGATTGGCCGCCACCATGCGGCAACGCAATGGTCTCAGGTGTTGAACCAATCCATGATAACTACCAAGTAAGAACATTCTCAATTGTTTCCACAACCTCTGTGAAGTGTTCGGCAGATGCCTTAGCTCTGCTTAAATGAGCGCCCCTAAGTCCGTCTTTGCTTTTACAATCAAATATTGGTTTTTTGGCGTCCAATGAGTATGGCACTAGGCTATGGAGATTTGGAATCATGCCTAATTTGTAATTTCCCTCTTCCCATTCTGCGATCTGGTCGGGCGATAACCGGTCAACAATGTTGGCCTTGATGGCGGTCTCAAGTTCACTGCCATATATAGACCAACCAACGGTCATCTTTTCCTCAGAATTAGTTCTTATATTGTGCATCTGAACCACGTACCCCAAAAACACCGGATGACCTTTAGGTATGGAAAGTCCATTACCGGACCAATTTGAGTTGCATTGATCCCATTGAGCACGCCACATGACGAGCTTGTTTCCAAGATTTTCAGTGCCTTGGATTGAAAACAAATCAGGTGCGACAGGCGTTACGAAAAAGTCGCTTGATGCGAGGACTGCCCTGTTAAGTGCTGCTAGATTAGGTCCAAGATCGATGAGGACCAAATCAGCGTTCACGCGATCCGCCGCATAGTGAATGTACCGATGAATTGCAGACTGGGCACGCAGAGAGGCCTCGCTGCCGCCTCGCGCACTATTCCAAGTGTCACCAAGAAGATCTTCAAATTCGCTAAGGCGGAGGTCGCCTGGAATAAGAAACAGGGGTCCTTGTGCGTTAGCCACTGGAGACGGCTGGCGCTTCCTTATGTCACCTACGCCGCGAATTACGGGTTCGACTGCTCTATATATGCTGTTTCCGTCTTCGCGCCATGATGCCCTGATCTCTGTGTCGCTGAGCGCATAACTAGTCAGATTGCTCTGACTGTCGCAGTCTACCATGAGCACCCTATGACCACGCCGAGATAGCATGTGTGCGATATGGTACATGTAGGTAGTCTTGCCCACGCCACCCTTATTGTTAAAAATGCTGATAGTTTTCATGTTTGCCCCGGATCGTCTCGATATGGTGGCGATGCTAACAGCAGGCTTGGTACTTACACCACAGATATCAAGTTTACACGGGATGCCGTGAGGAAGGCGAAGCGCTGGTTGTGGGACTAGATCGGCGCCTACAAGGCTAGCGAGCACCCGGCCGCCTAGCTTCGGCAAGTGACCGGTGGTCCCGAATGGCAGGTCACGTTTTCTGCCGTAACCTGCGGTGTCACAACCGGACGGTTCTAACGCCCACGTCCTTTACGCAGCCTCCTCCAGCGTCTCTTCCTCGTCCAGCCCAAGCGCATCGTCTGCAATGCCTTCCTGCGGCACCTCGCTGCCGACCACCGCCTTACCCATCGCCTCGGACGCCAGTGCCGCCAGTCGCGCTTCCCGATCAGCAAAAAATCTATCGAAATTGTCGGCGCGTAGCAGCGCCGGGTCGATCAGATGGGTGCACAGGATAGCGTCGAGGGCTTCTGCGCTGCCGCCGGGGCGCTTCTCGATCCGAGCGAGATAGGCCGATGGCGCGCTGCCCCCGATCGCCCGGTTGCTCTCGGCGGAGAGCGCAGTTTTGTTGATGATCGAATTATAGCGCTGGGGCGGAATGCCCCGCGCCTCGCACCATGCCTTTGGAAAGATGTGGTGGATGTCGAGAGGATTGGCGTAGACGGTCATCAATTCCACCGGCTTGCCGCTGATGAAGTCGCGGCAGCCACTGCGCATCAGCAGCGCGTGAAACCCCTTGTAGGCGGCTGAGCCACGCGAGCGCAGACTGTGGAGCCGCTGCGCCTGGAAGATCGCCTCGTGATGCGTCCTCGGCACTGGTCCGCCATGCAGCCATGCCGCAAGCTCGGGTACGTCGCGTGCGATCTTGGTTTCAGTACTCGCGCCGTAGTATTCACCGAGCACCCCGGCCCAGTACCAATGCGACAGCCGGTCGCGGTATGCGGCGTTCTGGGCCGCTGTGCCGAGCGTCGCGAACAGGGCGGCGAGCGCTACCACCTGCGGCGGATAGGGCACGTCACGTCCCCACAAGATCTTCTGCTCGTTGAGGAAGCTGCCCGCCTCGATAAATCCGGCCTCCACCGCGTCGGCATGCTTGCGATAGGCGGCGAGCGGCAGCGCCAGCACCGTCTCGCGCTTGCAGCTCACCTGCGGCAGGTCGAGACCTTGCTTGCCAGCCGCGGCTGCCTCGGCGCGCTGTTCCTGAGTGTGAAGGATGGCGCAGGCTTGGAGAAAGTCGAGGCTGCCGAGCCAGGCATGGACGCCGTGGTCCGGCGTTGCCTTGCGGATGCGGCCGAGCCGGCCATGCTCCTGCGGCGTGCCGGACCAGTCGCGCCGGAGGTCGAATTCGGACCCTGCGTAGATCGCTGTCACCAGTTCGAATGCGTCGAGCTTCACACCGCCCACATTCACCTTTTCGAAGATGGTGCAGACCGCTTCGCGTCCGTTGTCCTTGAGCAGGCGAATGATCGGCATCTCGTATTTTTGGATGCGCTTGATCACCGTTTGCTTGAACAGCTTCTCGGTATCGCGGGTATCGACCTCCTTCTCGCGCCAGTGATCGCGCCAGCCGAACAGCCAATCATCTTCGTCGAAGACACGGTCGAGCGGGAACATGTTGGTCGCGTACTGCAGCTCAGGCGTCGAAAGGTCGAGATCGACCTCTCGACCGAAATCTCTCATCCGGCGCTTGTCGCCTGGCATGATCTCGATCGCATCCTCAAACGACACACCGGCAGCCACCGCCTTGTCGACGTTGAGGAACAGGTGACGCTCAACCTTCTGGTTCTTGGTGTTCTTAAGTAGCGCCGGGCGAGCACTCCACAGCACTTGATAGAGCGACGTCATCCGTTGCTGCCCGTCGAGCAGCAACAGATCGGGTTCTACTGGTTTGTTCAGCGTGACCCCCTCGATTAGACGAGGCTGGAAGTCCACTTCACCGCCACGTTCAAGAAGGAGTAGCGCGCCGACCGGGTAACCCTTGGCGATGCTTGCTAGCAGGCTGACCACGGCCTCTTCCGCCCACACATAGTCGCGTTGAAATTCGGGCAGCTGGAGGCTGCCTTCGTCGACCTGTTCAAGCAGCTTCTCAAGCGTGTTTTTGGTGCTGTCGAAACTCATGCGGTGATCCCCCCTACACGCGACGTTCTACGCTGCATAACGCCCATCATTGAGGCGACGAGCCATGCCTAGTCCGGCCAGCGCATCTAGCACCGGACGGACGGTGGCAGCACGTTTGCCCTTGAAGCTGCGGGCGACGTCCCCTGCGCCAAGCGGCGTGGGCGCAGCGGCGAGGATCGACTGCACTGCGCCGACCTGCTCGGGCAAAGTTGCGGGCCAGGGAATGACGTTGCTGACCGGTGTCACCGCCGCGTCGCCGAGGTCGAGCGTGGTCGCGACCGGCGCGCGATAGCCAGGATCCTGAAACTCGGGGCGCAGATAGCGCACCAGCGCGCGCGCCTCTTCCGAAGCCCGCTCTTTGTTGAGCGCGACGAGGCGGGTGAGGATCGTCTCCTCGTTCAGCGTGCCGGCGCGATGCTCGTCGCCCCAGCCATAGGCGTCCGCCACGCCCTCATCGATCGCATCGTGATGCTGGCGGATCAGCGTGACGAGCCCGCGATCATGGATGTCACATTCCTGCGGCGTGAGCGGGCGGCCTTCACGAAGCGCTTCGAGGACGTTGTAGAGCTTGGTAAGGGTCAGGTCGGCATGCTCGGCAATGACCCGCTTGCGGAGCGCGTCGAGAGCCTCCGCTTCGGCTTGGATTTTTACGATGAGAAGATCGGGGACCTCAGCCGGAAACGGAAACGGATCGAAGCAGGTCGAATTGTTGTACCGCTCCCGATCCTCGAGCGTACCTCCGGCCTCTCGAGCCCACCACAAATGAAGGCGACTACTAAGCACGGCTAGGTACCAAGCATCTTCGAGAGCAATGCATACAAGCGCATCGTCAGCCAACGTCGCCCGGTCCAAGAAGCTGAATACCCTATGCTTCGATGTGGCCGCGGTGATGATTATACGAGGAAGCTGCTTCCGGCCAGCGCGCATCAGCTCAACCGGCTCGCCGTGAAGCCACCATCGTTCTGCTCTGCGACCACGGCGGTTCTGCTCCCGCTCTGGCCGTACGTTTACAAGCAAGTGCTGGTAGGCATTCGGATACTCGGTTCGAAGCTGCTCTTCCTTAAGCCCATAGGTATCAAGAGCCCACAATCCACGAGGCCTCTGCATCACATCCCGCCCGTTCAAGAACGGAACGACAATGTCGCGGGCGTTCGGGCTGGTTCGGGCATTCAAGTGGCCAACAAGCTCCTGACCGACCACAAACCCCCTTCCGAACAACGGCACCCCTCGTGAGGCAAGCCCCTTGTTTGACCTTAAAGCCTGCGCTTCGATAACGCCGAGGCCAAGCTCAATATTACTCGTGATATGACCGAACCGCTCCGTATATTCGATCTTCTCCGGGGCGCCACTTTCATCAACAATTTCGAGTAAACGGCCATCAATATTACCCTTGGTGCCGACGGTCATCGCAATGCGAACGGCTGCTCCATCTTTCTCGTCGACCCAGGGATGATCTGCTATGGCAAAGACTAAACGAAGAGAATCTTTTCCGCCGACGTGTTTCGCCACGACTCTGCGGCTAAAAATTTGGCTAATCGAATTGGTGGTCACCAAGCCGAAGCGGCGAGTCTCACCGCGCCCAACTTGTCCTGCTGCCTTGCTCCACCAGTGCATGACCAAATCAGCGCTCTCAGGAACATCAGTGGTTCGGAACAGGGCCTCGAAATAGCCATCCCCCAGGCGCTCTCTTAGATATTTAGCTCCAATGAACGGCGGGTTTCCAATGATGAAATCCGCCCTCGGCCACTTGGCCGCGCGTGTGTTGACGTAGCGGTAGACTTCCAGCCGCGCCGCCTCGTCCGGCACCGCTTTGCCGGTGACCGGATGCGGCTTCATCGTCTCGCCGTCCCAGCGGGTGACCGGCGCGCCGTACGCGTCGCGCTCAAGCACGCGCTCGTCCCATTCGATCAACGCGTCGCGGTTCTCGATGGTGCGGATGTCGCGCAGGATCGGCTCGGGCGGCGGGCGGTCTACACCGTTCACGCGGAAGTGCCATTGGAGGTAGCCGATCCATAGCACCAGCTACGCGATGGCGGCAGCGCGCGGGTTGATCTCGATTCCCAGGAAGTTCTCCGGCGTGATCGTATGGCCGGTCAGCTCGGCGAGATACTGGTTGTCGCCAAGGTCGACGAGGAGGTCAAGCACCTCGCCCTCCAGCTCCTTCATCCGCGCCATGGCGACATAGAGGAAGTTGCCCGTGCCGCAGGCGGGATCGAGCACGCGGGTCTGCGCGAGCCGGGTGTGGAAGGTCTCCACTGTTAGACGCGCGTCCTCCGCTTTGCCCTGGTCGATCAACTCGGACGCGGCGACGCGCACGCCTGCCCAGTCGGCGCGGAGCGGCTCGATGATCGTCGGCCCGACCAGCCGCTCGACATAGGCGCGCGGCGTGTAGTGTGCGCCCAGCTTGGCGCGCTCCTTGGGGTTGAGCGCGCGCTCCAGCAGCGTGCCGAAGATGGCAGGCTCGACCTCCGTCCAGCGATGCTCAGCCGCCTGGATCAGTACCTCCAGCTCCTCCGCGTCCAGCGGGATGGCGGTGCGATCCTTGAACAGATAGCCGTTGAACTTACGCAGCGGCACCCCGAGCGCGGGGGAGAATTCACCCCGATCCATCGCCGTCCATAAGGCGGCGAGTTGATGTTCGAGGTGCTGCGGGGTCGCTCGCTGATTTTTCAGCAGGTTGGTAAAGCTCTTCTCCGGAATCAGCCCGCTGTCCTCGGCAAACATCGTGAAGAGCAGTCGCATGAGGAAGCCGCTTGTGCGCTCCGCCGTGTGGCCGCGCTTCTCCAGCCGGCGGGCGACAGTGGCGAGCAAGTCTGCAATGTCGCGAGTGACGCGGGCGGCGCGTGCGGCCGGATCAAGGCCGGCGGGCGCATCCCAGATAGCCGCCAGTCGTTCCCGCACTTCCGGATCGCGCAGGTTGTCGAGCATGATGCGGTAGCGCGACCGATCGGGGAACTGGGCATATGACTTCCCTGTGCCGGAGAAGTCAGCATACACCTCGATGCAGTAGCCGATGTCCGCGACGAGCAGGAACGGCGGCCATCCATGATCCGCCGGCAACGCCTTTGCGTAGCGCTCGGCCTGGCCCTTGGCCTGCACCATCGCCTTCGCCCAGCCCGGCGTGCCGCGCCGCGCAGTGCCCCGCTTCAAGCGCGCAGTTGCGGTCTGGCCGAACAGGTCGAGGTCGTCGTCGCCGCGATTGGCCGCGGCACGATCGGCTTCACTGCCCTGCTTCGCTTCGAGAATGAACGCGCCCCGCTTATAGCAGTCGATCCGGCCGAAGCTGGGCGGCGTGCCGTCGCCATTGTTCTGGAACACGCGGCGTTCGAACACATAGTCGTTCTGGGCATCGTCGGTGCGGCTACCGTGCGGTGGCTCAACCCCGATCAGCCGGCACAGGCCGTTGATAAAGCTCTGCGTGTTCGCAAGCTCCGAACCACCCGTGTCGCGCCACTGCGCGATAAACTGACCAATGTCGGTATCTTCCCCCATCCGGACATCTTAAGGCGCTGTTGATCAGGCGAGCAAGATTTCTCGACACTAAGCTCTCGCCAGCCAATGAGCACGTAGGCGGAAGCCTAAAGCCACAAAGGTCTGGTGTCCCAATCCTGCGGAAATCCCATCGCGCTCAGATTATCGGTTGGATGCTGGGTGAGCAACGTCGCCAGCTCATCCCGCCATGCCGATGCCGGAGCGACCTGCCTCAGCAGGTAGATGATAAGGACCATGGCGTTATATAGCCGGGCTGGAGCATGGGTTGCGGGTGGTTCGAGGGTAGCGACGAGGGC
>Ga0265797_10010451_pt1 | contig 11833 bp, 16 predicted proteins | sample P2T30metagenome_FD_192433 | JGI IMG/M metagenome (GOLD analysis project Ga0265797, IMG submission 192433) | Plant litter microbial communities from East Loma Ridge, Irvine, California - P2 T30 | ecosystem: Environmental > Terrestrial > Plant litter > Unclassified | place: USA: California... | reverse complement strand
TTATTATTAGCATCGCAGATGCTACTTTATATTATGATTCATCCGAGTCCAGATGCCCTTGCTTGCACTCGATGCAAATACAGTCACTTGCTACCAAATAACAATTCATCGATTTACAAAGATGAGCTTATATTGTTCAATGCATTGTTGTTACTGACACATACGACCATAGGTCAGTGAAAACTGGGCATCCCGTCCGCTCTGCCATACATAAGCACTGAACCGGGCGACTAGTACTAGAGTGGGTGACCATCTGGGAATCCCGCCTGGTGTATGTTTTGGTCTCTTCTCTTTTGCCCTGTGAGTATCTTTTGCTCTGTGAGTATCTTGCATCCTGAAGGCTGGTGAGCTCTCATGATGAATTGCTGATGAATTGTGTAGGGAGGCAGGGGCCGCATCTGTCGATACTCCTTCAAAAGGCAGTGCGGCCATTACGAGTCTTGGGAAAAAGACATTGTAATTATGTACGAAGGAACGAAGTGCCCCCGCTTGAAGGGACCGGGTCTTTCAGTTCACAGTGTCCATGTAACGCAGAGTCTGCTTTATACCAAAGTCATATATCATATAGCCGCCACATCCAGTAGTGGACATAAACCGCAAACTGACGCTTGACGGGCATCAATCAAAACTTCTTGATGCGCCAAGCCTGGCAACCGCCATCCTTGCCGTAGTACGCGGTCACTTTGGAGTTCTTGTTCACGTTATTGCACATGTTGTAGAAGTTGTGGAAGCACCACTTCTCCGGGATCCATTGCGGGGGCTTGCAGTTCTCTGCAACAGACAATCATCGTCAGCTTTTTGTTCACTTGCATGCATGTACGGTCTAAACAAGTGGGACCGTGATGACCGCGAACTTACTTCCATGGATCCAGACCGAGATCTTGCCCTTGTCGGACCACGCACCATTCGCTGCATTCTGCGAGGGAGCGACCTGTTTGCAGGTTAGTGATGTTCTGCGCGTGATGCATCGAGCGATCGAGAACTAGCTGACCAATTTGTTATTCCTGGAGCAGAAGTTGGTGATGGCGCTGTGGATGTCTGGGTGTTGCTGGTAGCAGGTAATGGGATCGGAGTTCCTGGGACCTTGCCAGGCGTCTGCGGTTTGGACGAGGCAGAGGTAGGCCAAGGCGACCAGGAGGATTGTAATGAAGCTCTTCATCGTTTCGGTTGGTTGAGTCGTTGTGACGGTAGAATGCTGCAGATTCGGAAGTCGTGGAAAGGAAATTTCGTTGGTCGAGTGTCGGGGGGAATGAAGTAGCTATGGCTTGACGAGCTCGATCGCAAGCAACCTACCAGCATTGTTCTTGTCGTTTCTGCCAAGTCTCCGAACGAGTCCATTATTTCTCAGGCTTGTAAGTCCATATCACAAAGAAGCCGGTCGTTGGTATTGTGTTTTTGACGCTTGCGACTCATGGTTGGCCTTAATATTGTTGTTGATTGAGAACAAAGAAAATGTGTCGTACTCCACAAGACAGACTGTATCTCGAGGTGTCAATCAAATGGACATGCATACAGATTAGTCTGGCGATTGCTTCATGCGAATTAGTGATAGCGAAGGAGCTGTAGGCTCGTGGACAGTCGTGGTGCGTTAGCACAATGGCAAACGGCAGATTGTGCCCAGTTTGCACCCGAAATCTTGGCTTGACTGGATCTTGGTCTCGTCAAAAGGGATATATGGAGCAAAATCCCAACACCTACCTTCTAAGTGTCGCCGAACATCCGACAAGCCGAATACGATGGTGCTAGACGCGGAAGGAAGGATGTTGTTGTCTGCGTCGCGTGTGCGTCGTCTTGGCAGCGCTGTGTGCCACCTTGCTTTTGCAGCACCTGAACTCCCTCATTGCCATCGAATAAACACCTATAGCGAGTGACGGCCAGCTCAGACATATACAATATGCGTCCTGGTACGCTGATGTATAGTGTAACGACTTTGCTGAGAGGTGACGCGGCTGCGCGACAAACGCACTTTTAAGCTTCGACAAGACTCTCAAGGCCTCCCAGAGCCATCGAAGTCAAATGGTATCCATCCAGACATCATTGGCCTGTCGGCGGAATCCTACCGAAGATGGAGGTGCCCCTGGACGATACTGCCAAGGAGGTGTTGTAGCCTGTAGGCGACATTGCTACAGCTTCACTTTGCACTACAATACACACAACATACACTCGTTTACTTCAACCCTCACGCGACGTACCCTAAACGTCGAGGCTAGCCGATGACTATCGTACCCAAGGCGTGGTAATGCGCTCCTCCTTCGTTGCGGGCTCGACATGGGCGAGAATCATGGCCCTGGTGGTCGCCGTGTTCGCGAGCATGACTCTCGCCGATGTCGAGTTCACTGAACCTGCAGCCGGTGCGAACCTCACGGCAGGTCAGATTGATGTACAATGGAAGGAGTCTGGCATAAGCCCACTCATATCAGAGCTCACGCAATACACCCTGTCTTTGATGGTGGGAGGCAACGACCTAGATGATATGGTGAGCTTGCCAGTAGCCAAGCTGTATGCAGTTCCAAGCTAATACCCTTGGTAGCAACCCGTGGTCACTTTCCAGTCGGCGGGTAGTTACTCTTCTGGGTCCTCAGCGCAAGGAACCATTCCTGAGGGCATCGCTGCTGAGATCCCAAATGGATTGTATGTTGTCAACTCCTTGTCTCCAGAGTAGCTTTGCTGACCGTGCAACAACTAGCTTCTTCCGAATGACATCCACAAAGCAAGCGGGTGGCGTAGTGATCAATTACTCGGACCGCTTCAGCATCGCAGGGCTGACTGGCGATACTGCATTGACGATAAAGCAATCCGCACTGGCCCTGGACGGCAACACTGCTGGCCCACCTGCCATTGGCAACGACTCACCATCGACAGCAACTAGCAGCGTTGCTACTTCTACCTCCAGCAGCACGACTGGCTCACCTACCACGGAGAAGGTTCCCTCAGGGACTCATTTCACGTCAACAGAAGCCTCAGACGAGCCCTCACTCGACATCACCGAATCGCCAGACGACAACACATCATCCGGTCTCTCCAAAGGCGCAACCGCCGCAGTAGCAGTCGCAGTAACCATAGCGATCACCGCCGCATGTGCCGCGCTGGCATGGCACATGTACGCTCGCCGTCTCAAGAAGCAGAACGAGGTCCATGAGATAGCGCCGGGGACAATCTTCCATCACAAGCCGATCGGCGAGCTGTCTGCCGAAGAGCTCGTGTCGCCCGTGTCGCCGGACGACCTCATGTCACCCAAATCGTTTTGGACGCACACGAGCGAGCTGAGTTCTGAGAACATGGTCTATGAAGCTGGATCGGGAGCGAGGCGGCCGGAATTGGACACTGTGGTTGTCCGGTATGAGTTGGAGGGAAGTACGCCGCCGACGCCGAGCGAAGAGAAGAAAGACTTCCATGTATTATAGGCGTTTTGCATTGTAACCTGGCAACATTGCACTGGCTGTGGTAGGACAGATCCAGTTGGCAAGTTCACTATCACATTTATCGGGTATCGTGTCGTTTTTTTTCGACTCTCTAACACCTCCCATCATGTCTCATCTCCATCGCAACCCTCACCTCCCCCCAATCTGCCCCTTAGGAAGCGGCGGCACCCACGCCATCACCACATTAAACCCAATAATCATACACCCCATAATCCAGAAACTCTCCGCATAATTCGTCCCATGGAACCTAAACAAAATCGCGAATATCACACCCCCAAAATTTCCCATAGCACCCACAGTACCGCTCAACACTCCATTAGCATGCGGGTGTACGTGCGGCACCAGAGCGAAATTCGCACCGTTGCCGGCTTCGAGGAAGAACGCCATGCCGGCGATGAGGCCGAACATTGTGGTTTCGTTTTGGGGGTCGAGAAGGCCGATGGCGATGAGGAAGGCGCCGGAGATGATGCCGACGAAGAGGATCCAGGCTTTTTTGAGCCAGAGGTTGGTGGAGACGTGTTTGTAGAGGAGGTCGCTGATGATGCCTCCTAGGGGTCTGGTTGGGGGTGGTGTTAGTGGTGACGTGAGGTGGAGTTGTAGGGCATGGGGGGTCTTACCTGGTGACTACGTTGAGCAGGCCGAACATACTTGCCCATCGACCTGCGCCGGTTTGGCCGAGGTAGGGGAAGTTCTTGAGGTAGTAGGCTGCGATGTAGCTGTTGATGGCGAGCTCGCTGTGGGCCGTCAGTCTAGTTCCACCCAAAATGAAGAAAGAGTGAAGCTTACCCTCCAAATGAGCAAATGTAGGTGCAGCAGTGGAAAGCCGTCTGCAACGAGAATATGACCCTCATCATTTCCTTTCCGGTTGGTGCAACCACAATCTCGCCGCGAGCCACAGCTTCCATCTCATCTCTCGACATATGGGCTTCGGTCACGCTGCCAGTGCCGTAGTCTACATTCGAAGGACGGCGTGAGGTGTTCTTCTCGCCCTTCTCGATATCACTACCAGCTGAAGCTTCAGACTTCTCCGCCCGCTCAGGAGGCGGCGACGCATTCGGCGTCGGGTCAATGTGTGCGTGTAGAAGATTCTGGGTAGCCTGGTGGCGGTCGCTCCACTTTCCAGTAGGCGTGTCGTCGCAAAGGAAGAACATCCCAGCCGCCGTGACGCAGATGAGGATGAACGGCACGATGAACGCAACGCGCCAGGCTTGAGAAGATGTCAGGCCCTGGTCCAGCCTGAGGGAGTCGTAGATGATAGGCATCAAGAAGTAGGTGATGCCTCCTCCAGAATTTCCCCAGCCACCGATCAGAGCGTTCGATGTTCCCACAACGTTCTTGTCGAAGAAACCAGTCGACCAGACCTGGCATGGCACGAAAGTGCCGCCCAAGATACCAACGAAAAACCTCAACGCTATCAGACCGGACACATTGTTCACCAGACCAGCCATAGCCGTCGGAATAGCGCCTGCGAGGAGCACGCCAATGTACGTCCATCGCGGACCGAAGCGATCGCAGAGAGGGCCCGCAACGAATCGAACAACCAGCGTGCCGGTCAGAGCGGCGATATTGGAGTTCGCGATGTCTGTCTGCGCCAAATGGAGGTCCTCTTTGATCGACCTCGTGAGCAGCGGAGGGAAGGCATACCTAGACACATATTAGCTACAAGGAAAGCTCATCAGACCACGACATCTCCTTACCAACTCCAAAAAGCAATGAAGAAACCCCACCACGAGAAGAAGAACACCCTTCCATACTGATTGACAGGATTAAGCACCGGGATAGATCTGGCCTTTCTGTTGATAGGATTGATGACTGGGGCAGTCCAGAGCACCGAAGGCGAGAACATGGCTGATCTTCGAAGTTCCAGCTAGTCAGTTACACAAAGCTCGTCGCAGCTGTGCAGTCAGCAAAATGCAAGCTCGCATCTTCGATCGGAGGCGGTGTCGCACGCGACTCTATATAGCCAACGAAAAACCCATCCCGTCCCGCCATACCTCTACTTACTTGGCAAGCATGCCACGACCAAAAGCAATCGCACGCATATGAGAACAGTGGCATTGTACGGAGAAGTCGAAACGCAAATCGAACAAGCCAAGTGATCTGGGCGTTCACAGTAGTGATCAAACCTTCATCAACTCCCAACATCAGATCTCATAGCCTCGCGGGATTGGTGCAAGAGCCCTCGTGGCTGCGTAACTATCACTTGGGAGAAGTTGCTCAAGAGCCGACGTCTTTGTGCTTCTCCGGGGAGCAAGGCGTATGGGAATTCGTAATGCGGTGGCCATGCTCGCCATGCCACAGCATTGAGGGCTACACAAGGGCTGAAGACACACGAGGCAGCCGACTGTGGTGTGCAGTGCAGATAGCATGGCAGTCTTATCTCTGGGCAGTGCCTCTAAACTGCAGCTTGTTATTTGAGGCGTTCTTCACTATCACTTGGCGGAGGACGATCGCTCCAACTCCTCGGGAGAAGTAGCGTTAGCAACCCCATGGAGAGATCTGGTATTGATGACAGAACATCTCCGGATTAGCCACAGGATTGGGAGAGGAGCACAGAGTTGGGATCTAGGATCATGTGCTTGGTCTTGGGCCCAGAGGCATGGCACCACTCAAACAACAATGATTTGACTGATGACGGAGTCAGCGCAGCCATGTCTTCTCTGGCTGCAGCGAACGGCCAGTGAGATGCGCAAAGACGATTCGGTCGAAAGAAGTGTTATCTTTACATTCCATGCGATGTTCCCAAAGCGGAAGGGCTCTATCAAAAGTGGGTCTTGTAAGCCTGAGGCCAAAATTCTTCCTACCTTTGTTCAATATCGTCAGTGTAAGTTACGAGAGGCATAACCAATACGCTAGGTGACAAAGAGTATTGGACATTTTCAGTCTTGCTCATATTCAGTAGGGCCTTGACCATCACATCGTCCAAAAGCATCCTCATGTTGACGGCACCTCAACAAGAACAGCCCCTTGCGTAGGAGCCATGGGTGCATCTGCTGGCGCAAGTCCTCGATGAGCGGCTTGCTTGCGCTGGAAAAGATTGCCATAGGATCGTGGTGTCCGTACAAGTGTGTAGACGTGACATTGCTCGGTCCGTGGGTGGAATCGGTGGCCTGCAGCCCAGATCAGCGAGAAGGATAAAGAGGTGTCTGCTGGTGTGGTGGTAGTCCCACCGTTCCAGGGAATATTAATCCTGGAAACATGCGGCACTGCCTTCCTAGTTGATTCCGGAAGACCTAGCCATGATCTTGGCTTCGTCGCAATCGTATGCGTTGCAGCCAGCTTCTTGTTCATGATCCGCAAGACACTGCCCCCTCATTCGTCCATTTGCCATGCATACTCCAAATCTTTGCGATCTTTAGCAGCATTCCTAGCCGCGAACCATTTCTTCTCGAACCCATTCGATCGATCGACACCATCCCATCTCCAGCCCGGTCGAATTCCATATCGATTAGGCTCCGCCGCTCCCATATAGCTCTTTCCACTGCTCTTACTCTTCCCACTCTTCGCCTTTCCAGAAGATTTCTTAGTAGCCAACAGCTGCGCCATGGGATCGTTCCATCGTTGCCTCTCCTTCAACTCGTCGTTCATGGCCTGATCGTCCGCGTGCCGCGCAACACCCTGAACCTTGACGTCTCTGAGCGCTTGCATCCTCTCCTCCTTCTCCCTTCGCTGCACATCGCCCTTGCGACTCTCCAGCTCCTCAATCTTCTTCCTCTCCTCCTCTTCTGCTTTCGCCCTCAGCTCAGCCCTCTTCATAGCCACATTGATAATCCTTCCACTCGCATCACGATAAATCGTCTCCTGCGCTTTCCCCGAAGGATCCAACCCAGCATCCTTAATAGCCTTCATCTCCGCATCCTTCTTCCTCTTCAGCGCCGCAGTAACTTTGTCCGCGCTCTGCAAACCCGCCATAGCCCCAGACCCCATCATGGGCCCCTCGACCTCCTCTCCAGCAATCGTCGGCGCATCATCATCTTGATCATCTCTAGCTTTACTCTCTGCTTGCGCGTCTGCGAGGATAGCGTCTGCGGCTGCTTGGTCCGAGTCTTTGGGCGCGCTGGAGCCGATGGTGGTCCATTTCTTCGCGGGTTTGTTGAGGCCGCCTGCTAAGGGCGCTCCGCCGGAGATTGTGGGGCCATCTTCGTCCGAGGAGTTGTTTGCGGCGTTGGTCCAGTCGTTTGCGTTGTCGTCGGCGATGATGAGGCCGCCTTCTTCTGCTGAGGATTTGGCTTGTTTGCGCTTGCGCTTTTTGGTGGGTTTTGTGTCGGCGGAGAGGTAGTTTTGGGCGAGGTAGTCAGCGAGAGGCATTTTGGTGGGTGGGTGGTGGTGTGGCAGGTTTTGGAAAGTAGATGGTAGTTTGGGTGCTTTAAAGATCTCGAGAGTTGAAGCTCGGCTTCTTGCGAAAGCTGTGGGGCTGCGATTGGCTGCGCGTTCGTGATGTGAAGCAGTCGCCGCCTGGCGTGGTATTTACTCTACAATTAAAACACCAACAGCATGGAATAAGCTCACATTTGCATTGAGACGTCTCATCATGCCACAATCAGAAGAAGCCGCAGCCTGGTTCGCCGCGGTCTATCAAGCCGTGCAAGAGATTCCGCATGGCAAAGTGACCTCCTACGGTCACATTGCCACGCTGATAGGCTATCGTAAGTCGTCCATTGCAGACATTGAAGATTGAAGAATACAGTAGCTAATCACGACTTGATTACAGCCGAAAGACCAAGGTGAGTAGATCCCAACTTGCTGAAACCATAATCCCAATATACTGATCCAACACCATCAAGACAAGTAGGCGTCTGCCTCAAACACCTGCCCTCAGCTGCAGACCAACCCAACGCGCGCTACAACAGCGACACCGTGCCATGGCAGCGAGTAATCAACTCGAAAGGAGTGATCAGCCCTAGGTGAGTTGTCGGCTGTTGTATTCTGACACCCGACTACAGTATTGACAATAACGACCAGAGGCGTCAACGGAGCCGCAAACCACGAGACAGCACTGGCACAAGAGGGCGTGCAAGTCAATCGCGGAAGCCTGGGAGAACGGACTGTCGACTTGCGCGTGTATGGTTGGTTCCCCGATGAGCTGCCTAGTCGAGAAGCAGAAGCAGAAGAAGAAGCAGAAGGTGATTCGGCGAACGGCGATGGCGAAGATCAAGGTCTGTTCGTGCAGTGAAAATAATTGGGGTGTGATGAACAATGAGTGTTGGCCCGAAGTCCGTTGTCTGGACTTGTCTGGAAAAACCTGGTGCGCGTAATCGCAATTCGACAGCGGCGTGAATCTCACGGCGTTCAGCAATTATGGTGTTTAGCTTGCATGCACATGCTCTTTGCACAGATGGATGCGTTGTTGGAAGTGACCTAGTTTGTACTGTATTGCAAAAGTGCCACTAGGCATTTACGCGTGTCAAATGAAGGCGTTCAACGAAAATCGATCGTGAGCGATTCACCACGACGCCCTGTGGAAAGCTATCGATAGTCGAACGCGTGGTCATCACTTTCTCGGTGTATGCTGCTGTTCCCTACAAATACCTTTCAACACGCGATATGGCAGACAGTGAAGTCTACAATGCGGACAACAGACTGTCGTTCGACGAAGAACCATACGAAGACAAGTCGCAAGCTTGTGCTGCGTCTAACGTCAACGCGCTGAATGAGTCTGAGCGGTGGACGAGGGAGAATGATCCTTCTTTTGACCCGGTCAACATCCACCCGCCTTTAGTCCTTGAGCGCGACAATCTGGTCGTCCACGCGGAGGATGCAATGCGAGGCACGAATGGTGTGATACTGCGTCCCGCTCTGGGCAAGGCAGATGCCATTGAGAATTAGTCTACCATTAGTGTTGCCCACCGTAAGGCGCAATCAAGCAGCGACAAGACACGATGCATTCCACGAAGTGACTGCATGAACGCGTCGGTGCACGTGTCGCGGTATAAATATAACACAATAACCCTGGAATGGGTTAAAGTGGTTCTGTCTCCGCAAACAAGCTTAAGGAGAAGCACGGGTACCGTGATGGTCGGTTATTGGTTGAAGGCCGAGGCATCATCGCCGTCAAAGAGCAAGACAAAGGGCAAGACAAGGCAGAAACAAGGCGGCGCTTGAATACCACGGCCCAGTCGCGCCACGCAGTCATGGCACGAGGATGGATCTTGGATGTAGGCGGGAGGGTCACTCGCCGAGGGTGTGAGAGTAAACGAGTTCCAGAGTGGGAGATGACTGGGCTGGAGACTGGAGGCAGCGCGCGGCTGACGAGGGTTTCGTCATATCAACACGACTGACCGGCGTTGAGCGGCGCCGCGCCTTATCTGCACCTTCAGCAGTCCTGCTAACACCATAATCACGCATGCAGCCTAGAGTGAGTGACTACTATGTGTGGAGAGCTATGTTCCAGCTCCAGGCGCGTCGGTCAACACACCCGAGAGCCGGTCACAGGCGACTATAGCAGTGTCGCTTTGTTCCTTCGTCCCCTCTATACTCACTTCGACTCACTCACCCTCAGCTCCTCTCGTCACATCTTCGTGTCTTGCCTGCCTACCCGTCTGAAACACCGCTGAACCTTGTCTTATCGCCCTCTCCGCTGCCAACAGTCATACCTGTAGCCCTCGCAGTCACTCCTACCTTGTTGAGACTCCGCACCTGCCAGTCACGGGTGGCCGCCAGGTCATTTCACAGCTCTTTGTTCCTCAAACCGCCTTCGCACATCCAGACCACACTACTCCTCCCTAAGAACCCTCATCCACATTCATACTCAACAAAGCTCCACCCATATCCAGCGCCCTATCAGCGCAGATCCCCCAGTTATAAGCCCTGATCGGCACCATCGTCATCATCCCAAACAACACCTACACCCTGACGACCGCCACTGCACTCCTCGCCATGTCTTCTTCCGACCAGTCTTCCTCTACCTCCGACCTACGCAGCGCTGCCCAAGACCACAAACGCGACGCTGCCCGTAAGCACAAGTGGGGAATGGGCGCACTCGAGACTCGCGGCCGCGGCGTCGGCAACCCACGCCCTCTCCGTCCCTCAGAGACGTAAGAACCACTCGCCATGTCGCATTATTCACACACCACTAACATCCCCAACCAGAGCCAACAAAACATCCCCCCGCTTCCAGATGCCCCTCGGCCGCTCCATCGTCAACCAGCCACGCGTAGCCCGCAAGCAAGACATGCTCGAAGGCCACACCAGCGACGACGCCTCGCCCACCAACTCTTCCGCTTCCGACTACTCCGACGGCACTCCATCCCCGCCCGCCGACGCAGACATCACCTACTCTTTCGACGCCGCGCGCGGCCCCACCCAGGGCAGCCAGATCTTCAACGTCGCGCTCGCGCAAGCCGTCGAGAAGTTCGAGGAGCGCGAGACCGTCAAGCTCGTCAAGGACGAGTATGATGTGCTTGATGCGGATGGGGAGGTCGTTGCGAGCCCGGCGAGGAAGGGCAAGGAGAAGGTGAAGGCGCGTGCGATGGGCGCGACGAGGGTGCCGGATGCGGATGAGGATTACGAGTTTGTTTGAGTGCGAATTCGTGGGAGTCGTCTGCGCTGGACTTTTGTTCGCGGCGTTTCGACGTTGGTGGGTTGCATTATTGTCGTTGTCGTTCGACGGTGGCTGCTGCTGCAGAGACTCTCTTTAAGCAGCAGTAGCAGGGCTGATTGCGCGATGATGTCGAGACGAGCATGTCTCTTGTGATTATACTCGGCGTTTCTTGGGAGCATGGTTCATGAGAAGAACCCTCAGACGGATTAGCGGTCTTCGATGACATGAGCTGCTGGATACCCTGCGATTATTCTTGGTTACACCTCTACTACTTTCCCAGCAGGAGTAGTGAGTTATTTGCTTTGCTTTTTCCATAGTATGAGATCAACGAGATATGCAATATTACCGTATAGCCAGATTTGGCTGTGCGGGACCATGAGAATGAGAACCAGTACATGTACCTACTTTGCCTTACTTTCCTTTCATCGGTGCAGTTTTTGTCGATCCCAGTACCAAGACCAGCATTCGATATGACATGTGCGGATCCGAAGCGATGATTGGTCGTGTTTCGCCTGTTGGGTGGATGGATGGTTGGGTTTAGGCGGCAGCGTGATCACATCAGGTAGATTGATGATCTCGTGGCCTGAGGTTGTGGTGGAGGGACCGTGTTTCTTGTTTGTGCTGCGCCTCTTCTCGTCTCATCGCGTCTGACATCTGGACCACAGACTCTGCCATACATGTATCCTCCATTCTATGGTTTCTCGATAGAAGCGCTTCATCTGACTATCGGCGGGACGCAACCTGTGCGCTGTAGGTGGACATGTTCGATGCAGTGAGCGGCGCCACAGCCGCGCACTGTTTATTGATAACTCAGCAGGGCATACCGTCTGGGACACGGCGAAGTCTGGAAATATATTGACCGTCTGTATCG
>Ga0265797_10010450_pt1 | contig 11834 bp, 11 predicted proteins | sample P2T30metagenome_FD_192433 | JGI IMG/M metagenome (GOLD analysis project Ga0265797, IMG submission 192433) | Plant litter microbial communities from East Loma Ridge, Irvine, California - P2 T30 | ecosystem: Environmental > Terrestrial > Plant litter > Unclassified | place: USA: California... | reverse complement strand
CGGTCGAGGAGGCGCGAGGACGACGCGCAGGCGGCTCCCGCCCCGAAGGCGAAGGGCCCCGGCAAGGGCGGCGCCGGGGGCAAGGGCGCGGCGTCCGGCGGTCGCGGCTCGGGGCCCGGCCAGGGCGGGACGCCGCCCGGCGGTCGCGGCGGCCCCCAGCGCGGCACCGGCCGCAGCCGCCCGCGCCGAGGCCGATGACCCGCCCCTCTGCCGCCGCCCCTCCCTCATTCAGGAACCCGAGTCCTGTTCCCCGCGAGGGCGGGACGCATGTTCCTGAACCGTGCACGGCGCAGGAACCCGGCCCGCCCGGTTCCTGAACGACGAGGAGGCGTCGCCCCTGGCCACGGCGGACGAGCGTCGTCAGCCTGGCCGGCCTGGCATGCTGGCGCACATGAACGACAGCACCGAGGGCGAAGCGCCTGTCCCGCGGCGGTTCCGACGCCTGACGTTCGATCCCCTGCGCCACGTCATGCCCTGGGTGGCGGTCGTGGTCGGTCTGTTCCTCGTCGTGCGGGCTGCACTCGGACGCAGCCCCGGGGACGACGCCCCGTGGCTGGTCATGGGCCTCGCGCTGGTGGTCGTCGGCATCGCGGTGTTCGTCGTCGACCGCTGGCGGGCGCGGCGCGGTCGCTAGGTTCGCTCTCCCGACGGCCTCCGCCGGGTAGCAGGCGGCGCTCGGGGCACCGGACCGCCCGGATCACCTCGGACCGACCTCGGGAGCCGTCGAGCCCGTCTGCAGGCCTCTCATCCGTCCGACTGGCTCAGCGACGCGATCCTCGGCCCGATGAGAGATGCTGACAGCATGAGAGCCGAGAGTCGCGTCCACCGGCAGATCACGGCCGCGGTCTTGACCGTTCTCACCGAGGTCGACCCCTACGGCCTCGAGCCCGGGACGTCGGACGGCGCTCCCGCGGACGAGTACGAGCCGGAGGCGTTCGACCTGGCTCGCCTGCTCCTCCGGGACGGCGTCGTGACCGTCTACGACGTGGAAGACGTGTGGGTGCGCTGGTTCTCGGAGTCCCTCGTGCTCAGACTCGGGGTCCACCGGACGGCGCGGTTGGTGGACCGGCTGAACGCGCTGGTCTGAGAACAGAGAGCGACACGTCGATGAACGAGCGATCGTGTCTGGGGTCGACGCCGGGGGAGTTCATTGCCCGAGCTCAGACGAGCGGACGGGTGTCGCGGCGAAAGTCCACGTCGACGATCGCCCGCTGGACGTCTTCCCACTTCGTTTCCATCCTCGCGACGCCCGCGTCGTCACCCTTGAGTCGAAGTGCCTCGAGCGCTAGCTCATGGTGGCTCTGTTCCTTCCACAGGCCCCCCTTCCTCGCGGAGGCGCGAGCGCCCTACCCTCTGCCCATGACCGACTCCGCGCCTTCCGTCACCTTCCGCACCGTCGTCCTCGAGGCGCGGCCGGGCGTCACCGGTCTCGTGGTGCCGGCCGACGAGCTCGCGGCGCTCGGTGCGGGCAAGCGCCCGGCCGTCGTCGTGACGGTGCACGGCGTCGGCGACGTCCCCACCGAGCCCTACGGCTACCGCAACACGGTCGGCGGCATGGGAGGTCGATCCCTCGTGTCCCTCAGCGCCGAGCACCGGCGGGCCTCCGGGCTGGTCGGCGGCCAGCAGGTGGAGGTGACGCTGGTGCTCGACACGGAGCCCCGGGTCGTCGAGGTGCCCGCCGCGCTCGCCGAGGCGTGGGCCGGGGACGAGGCCCTGCGCGCCTCCTTCGACGCCCTGTCGCCCAGCAGGCAGAAGGCCCTGACGCTGCCGATCGCAGACGCGAGGACGGACGCGACCCGCGAGCGGCGCGTGGCCGCCGCGCTCGACGCGCTGCGCGCCTGACACGGCCGACCCGACCGACACGGCCGACCCGGCGGATGCGACCGGCACCGCCCACGCCCCTGGGGGCGCCGCCTCCCTGTGCCCCACCCGGGAACGCCCGAGGAGGCGCGGGTACCGTCCAGCGCATCCCGAGAGCCTGAGGAGGCACGATGACGTTCAGCAAGGGCGACCACGTGACGTGGAAGACGCCGCAGGGCGAGACCCACGGCACGGTCCAGGAGAAGCGCGTGAAGGAGTTCCAGTTCGACGGCCAGCACTTCAAGGCCTCGGAGGACGAGCCGTACTTCATCGTCAAGAGCGACAAGACCGACGCGGAGGCGGCTCACAAGGAGTCGGCCCTCTCGAAGAAGAAGTAGGGGAGCGACACCATGGCCGATCTGAACGACGTCGTCTGGAACCAGGAAGCCCGCGACAAGATGCTCACCGACGCCGACCGCGTGCTGCAGGACGCCGTCCGCGAGGTCGCCGCCCAGCACGAGGGCGACGACTGGGAGCCTGCCTTCGCCGCGCTCAACGAGCGACTCAAGGGCCGCTTCATCGACTACGAGCCCGGCCCGGACGTGCGCAAGTACGCCGAGGCCATCGCGCGCGGCGACTACAGCTGAGCGTTCGCTACCGCTGACCGGGCGGCCCCTGGCCGACCCGTTCGTCCGCTGACAGCCGTGCGGGTGCGTCGATCCGGCGCACCCGCGGGCTGACGGCGACGACCACCGCCACCACGGCGACGAGGCCGGCCAGCGCGAGCAAGGCGGCGGGCGTGCCGAACCTCTCGGCCAGGGGCCCGACGACCAGCTCGCCGACGGGGATCCCCGCGAGCGTCGCCAGCGTGAGCGCGGCGAAGACCCTGCCCAGGTAGGCCCGGGGCACGAGCGTCTGGATCGCCACGTCGAGCGGCACCGTGAACAGCTCGAGCCCGACGCTCGACACGAAGAGGCCGAGGCAGAGCCAGAAGGCCCAGTGCAGCGGGTCGACGTACGGCGGGTCGAGCACCTCGGGCTGGTCGAGGTGCGCGGCGGCCAGCAGGGCGAGCGGCAGCACCAGGGCCGCGGTCGCCAGGCACGCGACCGCCAGCCGCAGCCTGCCGCGCAGGCGGCCGGCCCAGACGGCGCCGACCACGAGGCCGAGCGTCTGCACCGCCCCCGCGAAGCCCCAGAGCACCCGCCCGAACGACTCGTCCGCGACGAGCGGCCCGATCACCTGGATGCCGCCGGCGAAGCTCAGCTGGTGCACGAAGGCGAGGGCGAGCGTCGCGGTCAGCCACGGCGACCGTGCCACGAACGCCACGCCGGATCCCAGGTCGCGCAGCAGCGAACCGGTTCCGGAGGCGCCCGTCACCGATCGCGGGACTCGCGCGAACGCGACCGCGGCGGCGACCGAGAGCCCGGCGCCGACGATCAGGGCGCTGCCCGTGCCCGCGACGCCGACGAGGGCGCCGCCGACGGCCGTGCCGACGATGAGGCCGACGTTCATGCTGATGCGGGCCAGCACCGTGCCGTCGCTGATCAGCGGGTCGACGAGCACGTCGCGGAGCATCGCGCTCGACGCCGGCCCGAAGAACGCCGCCGCCGCGCCGGTCAGCGCCGCGGCCACGGCGAGGGTGACGAGGGTCTCGCGCCCGGTGAGCAGCAGCACGCCGGCAGCCACGAGGGAGGCGGCCGAGACCACCGAGGAGGCGGTGGCCACCAGGCGCCGCGGCAGCCGGTCCGCGAGGGCCCCGCCCACGAGCACGAGCACGACGTTCGGCACGGCCCGAGCGGCCACGACCCACCCCAGCTCGACGGCGTCGGCGCCGAGGTCGACGGCCGCGAAGACCAGGGCGAGGGGCGCGAGGCCCGCGACCACCCACGACAGCAGACGACCGACCCACAGGGCGCGGAACGCCGGGATGCGCAGCAGCGACCACCTCACGGGCGCAGCCTACGCTCGGCGCATGGGCGCCCCGGCGGCGGGCCGCCCGCCCTAGGCTGGCCCCGATGTCCGCCGTCGACGAGACCCCCGCCGCGGAGCAGGAGTCCGCCGCCGACGGGCCCGGCAGCGCCGACCGGCCTGGCACCGGCGAGCCTGTCGCGGCTGCCGCTCCCGTCGCCCCCGGCCGCTACCGCAAGGGTGTCGCCAAGCGGGAGGCCATCCTCGAGGCCGCTCTGCCCGTGTTCGGCAAGGTCGGCTTCCACGGTGCGTCGCTGCGCGAGATCGCCCGCAGCTGCGGGGTGTCGCACCAGTCGCTGATGCACTACTTCCCGACCAAGGACGAGCTGCTCCTGGCTGTCCTCCGTCGACGCGACGAGCGCCTCCGGCGGCACTTCGACGACGAGGGCGGCATGCGCCTCGCCGAGCTCGTCGCGCTCGCCGAGTACAACGTCGACGTGCCCGCCGTCATCTCGCTGTTCATCACGGCGTCGGCGGAGGCCACGTCGACCGACCACCCGGCGCACGACTACTACGCCGACCACTACGACCGCATCATCGGCTCGACCTCGGCGTACCTCGCGGTGGCCGAGGCACGCGGCTGGCTGCGCGACGGCTTCACGGCCGAGTCCGCGGCCCGCGTGGTGCTCGCCGTGCAGGACGGCCTGCAGCTGCAGTGGCTCTACCGGCGCGACGACGTGCAGGTGGCCGACCTCATGCGGCTCGTCATCGGCACCGTCGTCACCGTGCCGACGGCCGAGCTCGACGCCGCCGTCCGCGAGCAGGTCGCGGCTGCGCGCCCTGCGTCGCGCTGACGTGGTGGGCAGCGCCTACGCCGCCGCCGACCCGCCCCCTACTTCGCGCTGATGCGCTGGAACTTCCTGATGCTCAGCGGCACGAACACGACGAGCATCACGGCGAGGCCGACGAGCACCGTCGCGTAGGGGTGCTGCAGGGTCCAGATGTCGGGCACGGGGGTGGCGCCGAGGTTGCCGAACGACGTGCGGGCCGCCTGCACCAGCGACGACACCGGGTTCCACTCGGCGAAGACCCGCAGCACCGTCGGCAGGGTGTCGCTCGGCACGAAGGCGTTCGAGATGAACGTCAGCGGGAACAGGATCATGAACGACGCGTTGTTGATCGTCTCCGGCGTCTTGACGCTCATGCCGAGCAGCGCCATCACCCAGCTGAACGAGTAGCTGAACAGCAGCAGCAGCGCGACGCCGCCGACGAACGACAGGGGCGACGTGGTCACCCGCCAGCCCACCGCGAGCCCGGTGAGCATCATGATCACCATCGAGATGCCGTTCAGCACGAGGTCGCTGTTCGTGCGGCCGATCAGCACCGCCGACGGGCTCATCGGCAGGGTGCGGAACCGGTCGATGATGCCCTCCTTCAGGTCCTGTGCCATGGCGGCGCCCGAGAAGGTCGAGCCGAAGACGACGGTCTGGGCGAAGATGCCCGCCATGAGGAACTGCGTGTAGTCCGTGCCCTGCACGGCGATCGCCCCGCCGTAGACCTGGCTGAAGAGCAGCACGAACATGATCGGCTGCAGCACGGCGAAGATCAGCATGTCGGGCGAGCGCTTGACCTTGATGAGGTTGCGCTTCGTCACCGTCCAGCCGTCGGAGGCCCAGGAGGCGAGCCCCGTCGGGCCCACGGGCGTGAGGGTCTGCGCGAGTGCGTCCGTCGTCGTGGTCATCGCCGCGCCTCCTTCGTCTTCTTGCCCGTCGTGACCGCCGCGGTGTCGGGGTCGTCGTCGTCCGCCGCCGCCTTGCGGCCCGTCAGCTGCAGGAACACGTCGTCGAGGGTGGGGCGCCGCATGCCGGCGTCGTGCAGCTCGATGCCGGCGGCGCCGAGGTCGGCGAGCGTGCGCTGCAGGGCGGTGGGCCCGTCGGTGACCGCGACCTCGACCTGGCGGCCGTCGCTGCCCAGCACGGGCTCGGCGTCGCCGTGGCGCCGCAGCACCTCGAGCGCCTGGCCGGCCCGCGCCTCGTCGACGAGGGCGACGACGAGGCGGTGCCCGCCGACCTGGGCCTTGAGCTGGTCGGCGGTGCCCTCGGCGATGACGCGCCCCTCGTCGATGACGGCGATGTCGTCGGCGAGGCGGTCGGCCTCCTCGAGGTACTGGGTCGTCAGCAGCACCGTCGTGCCGCCCTCGACGAGCGACGTGATGATGTCCCACAGGGCGAGGCGGCTGCGCGGGTCGAGGCCGGTGGTCGGCTCGTCGAGGAACAGCACGCGCGGGTTCGTCACGAGCGCGCCGGCGAGGTCGATGCGGCGCCGCATCCCGCCCGAGAAGCCCTTGACGGGGCGGTCGCCGGCGGCCGACAGGTCGAAGACGTCGATCAGCTCGCGGGCCCGCTCGCGGGAGACCTTCGCGCCCAGGTGGTAGAGCCGGCCGATCATGTCGAGGTTCTCGAAGCCGGTGAGGTTCTCGTCGACCGCCGCGTACTGGCCCGAGACGCCGATGGTGCGACGGGTGGCCTGCGGATCGGCGACGACGTCGATCCCGTTGATCGTCGCGCTGCCCGAGTCGGGCACCTCGAGCGTCGTCAGCATCTTGACCGTCGTGGTCTTGCCGGCGCCGTTCGGCCCCAGCAGCGCCTTGACGCTGCCCTCGGGCACGACGAGGTCGAGGCCCGTCAGGGCGTGCACCGGGCCGCTCTTCGAGCGGTAGGTCTTCGTCAGGCCCGAGGCCTCGATCATCGCCATGCGCGCCTCCCGCGGGGTGGAGCCACCGCACCAGGAGGTTCGGTGACGAGGGGAAAGTACCGCACGCGGGGCTCGCGCGCCAGAGGACCGGGCGGTCCCGGGCCGAGCCGAGGAGGCGCGGGTCGGCTGTGCAGGAGGCGCGGGTCGCCTGCGCGGGAGGCGCGCACGACCCGACACGTTACGGTCGTGTGTCAAACCTTGCCACCTGGCAAGTTCCGGTCTTATCGTGACCGCATGACCACCATCGACCAGCCGGCCCGTCCGGCAGCCGCCCTCCCCGAGTCGATCGGCGACGACGCCGTCGCCCTGGCCCGCCGCTGGGCGCACGAGGCCTCGTCCGCCCCGAGCACGGACTCGGCGCACCTGCTCGCGCAGGTGCTGAAGGACGAGTCGGGCCTCGCCTTCACCATCGGGTTCGTCGACCGCGTCGTGCGGCCCGAGGACCTCAGCGTGGCCGCCCGCAACCTGTCGCGCCTCGCCGCGCAGGTGCCCGCGTTCCTGCCCTGGTACATGCGCGGTGCCGTCCGAGTCGGCGGCGTCGTCGCCCCCGTGCTGCCCGGCGTCGTCGTGCCCGTCGCCCGCCGCGTGCTGCGCGGCATGGTCGGCCACCTCATCGCCGACGCCCGCCCCGCCAAGCTCGGCGCCGCGATCCAGAGCATCAAGGCGGAGGGCACCCGCCTCAACCTCAACCTGCTCGGCGAGGCCGTGCTCGGCGACGCCGAGGCCGAGCACCGCCTCGCCGGCACCCGTGCGCTGCTCGAGCGGGACGACGTCGACTACGTCTCGATCAAGGTGTCGTCGATCGTCAGCCAGCTGTCGATGTGGGCCTTCGACGAGACCGTCGAGCGCGTCGTCGAGAAGCTGACCCCGCTCTACGAGCTCGCCGCGCGCTCGCGCGAGCCGAAGTTCATCAACCTCGACATGGAGGAGTACCGCGACCTCGACCTGACGATCGCGGTCTTCACGCGCCTCCTCGACCAGCCGCAGCTGAAGGGCCTCGAGGCCGGCATCGTGCTGCAGACCTACCTGCCCGACGCGCTCGGCGCTCTGCAGGGGCTCACCGAGTGGGCCACCCGCCGCGTCGACGCCGGCGGCGCCTCGATCAAGGTCCGGGTCGTCAAGGGCGCCAACCTCGCCATGGAGACCGTCGACGCCGTCGTGCACGAGTGGCCGCTCGCCACCTACGACACGAAGCAGGCCAGCGACACGAACTACAAGCGGGTGCTCGCCTGGGCGCTCACCCCCGAGCGCGCGCGGGCCGTCAAGATCGGCGTCGCGGGCCACAACCTCTTCGACATCGCCTTCGCGCACCTGCTCGCCGAGGCCCGCGGCGTGGGCGACCGCGTCGAGTTCGAGATGCTGCTCGGCATGGCCGAGGGGCAGGCCGAGCTCGTCAAGGCCGACGTCGGCGGGCTGCTGCTCTACACGCCCGTCGTGCACCCCCGCGAGTTCGACGTCGCCATCAGCTACCTGATCCGTCGCCTCGAGGAGAACGCCTCGAGCGAGAACTTCATGTCGGCCGTGTTCGAGCTCGCCTCGAACGAGGCCATGTTCGAGCGCGAGAAGGGCCGGTTCCTCGCGTCGCTCGCCGACGTCGACGTCGAGGCGCCCGCCCCGCACCGCGTGCAGAGCAGGCTCGACGACGCGCAGGCGCTCCGCCCGCGCGACGCCGGCAGCGGCTTCGACAACGAGCCCGACACCGATCCCGCCAAGGCCGACAACCGCGCGTGGGGGCGCGAGATCCAGCGTCGCTCGCGCACGTCGGTGCTCGGCGTCGACCTGATCGAGCAGGCCCGGGTGACCGACGCCTCCACGATCGACGACATCGTCGCCGGGGCCGTCGCGGCCCAGCCCGCCTGGGCGGCACGAGGAGGCGCGGGCCGGGCCGAGGTGCTCCGCGCCGCCGCCGTCTCGCTGGCCGCCCGACGGGCCGACCTGATGGAGGTCGCCGCGAGCGAGACCGGCAAGACCGTCGCCGAGGGCGACGTCGAGGTCAGCGAGGCGATCGACTTCGCCAACTGGTACGCGCACCTCGCCGAGGAGCTCGACGTCGTCGACGGCGCCGACTTCGTGCCCGAGCGGCTGACGCTCGTCACCCCGCCGTGGAACTTCCCCGTCGCGATCCCCGCCGGGTCGACCCTCGCCGCGCTCGCCGCGGGCAGCAGCGTCGTCGTCAAGCCCGCCGGCCAGGCGAAGCGCTGCGGCGCCGTCATGGTCGAGGCGCTCTGGCAGGCGGGCGTGCCCCGCGACGTGCTGCGACTGGTCGACGTCGACGAGGGCGACCTCGGTCGCCACCTCGTCTCGCACCCCTCGGTCGACCGGGTCATCCTCACCGGCGCGTTCGAGACCGCCGCGCTCTTCACGAGCTGGCGCACCGACCTGCCGCTGCTCGCCGAGACCAGCGGCAAGAACGCCATCGTCGTCACCCCGAGCGCCGACCTCGACCTCGCCGCCGCCGACGTGGTCAAGTCGGCGTTCGGCCACGCCGGGCAGAAGTGCTCGGCGGCGAGCCTCGTCATCCTCGTGGGGTCGGTGGGCACCTCCGACCGGTTCCGCCGCCAGCTCGTCGACGCCGCGTCGACGATGCGCGTGGGGTACCCGAGCGAGCCGACGACCCAGATGGGCCCGATCATCGAGCCCGCGCACGGCAAGCTCGAACGTGCCCTGACCACCCTCGGCGCCGGGGAGTCGTGGCTCGTCGAGCCCCGCCAGCTCGACGACACCGGGCGCCTCTGGTCGCCCGGCGTGCGCGCCGGGGTCGCCGCGGGCAGCGAGTTCCACCTGACCGAGTACTTCGGCCCGGTGCTCGGCATCATGACCGCCGCCACCCTCGACGAGGCCATCGCCCTGCAGAACGCGACCGACTACGGCCTCACCGCGGGCCTGCACACCCTCGACCCCGCCGAGCTCGCGACCTGGCTCGAGGGCGTCGAGGCCGGCAACCTCTACGTCAACCGCGGCATCACCGGAGCGGTCGTGCGCCGGCAGCCGTTCGGCGGCTGGAAGAAGTCGTCCGTCGGCGCCGGAGCCAAGGCCGGCGGCCCGAACTACCTCGTGCACCTCGGCTCGTGGCGTCCCACGACCCTCGCCGGGGCGGCGGCGGGGGAGGCGCGGCCCGCCGCGGCCGTCGCGGGAGCCCTGCGCGCGGCGACCCCGTCGCTCGGGGTCGACGCCGACCTGGTCGCGGCGGCCGTCGCCACCGACGAGCACGTCTGGAGCACGGAGTTCGGCGTCGCCCGCGACGTCAGCCAGCTCGGCCTCGAGCGCGACCTGCTCCGCTACCGCCCGATCGCGGTGACGGTGCGGGCCGCCGAGGGAGCCCCGCTCGCCGACGTGGTGCGCGTGCTGCTCGCCGGGCTGCGGTCGGGCTCGCCGATCACCGCCTCCGTGGCGACGGCGCTGCCCGAGGGGTTCGTCTCGGCCCTGGGCCTCGGCGTGGGCGCGATCCGCGTCGAGAGCAACGACGCGTGGGACGAGCGGCTGCGCTCGGGCGGGCTGCGCTCGGGCGGGCTGCGGACGGAGCGCGTGCGCCTCGTGACCGGTCCCGACGACGGGGGCGCCGCCTCCTCGGCCCTCGCCGACGCGCTCGGCGGAGACCCGGGCGTGGCCGTGTTCGCCGCGCCCGTCACGCCGGCCGGGCGGCTCGAGCTGCTGCCGTTCCTGCGCGAGCAGGCCGTGTCGATCACGGCGCACCGCTTCGGCAACCCCGACGGCTGGAGCGACGCGGTCATCTGAGGCGGGCCTGCGCGCTCGCGCCGCCCGCGGCGGCCGTGGCGCCCGCGGCGGCCGTCGCGGGCGGGCGGTCGGCTCGCCCGCTCCGGGGCGACCATCCGGGGCAAGTCGTCCGTGCTGCCGAGGCCGCACGCGCGCGCGCCCCGAGCCTTCCTCGTGTGCCTCGACGCGGGGTCTCAGCGCGAGGCAGGGCCCGCGACGCGTCACATGACGCGTGCTCACGCCCGAGCGTGTGCGTGAGGTCGAGTCAGGTGTCTCGACGTGAGGCCTCAGCGCGAGGCAGGGCCCGCGACGCGTCACATGACGCGTCCTCACGCCCGAGCGTGTGCGTGAGGTCGAGTCAGGTGACTCGACGAGGGGTCGACGCACGGGGCAGGGGCCGCGACGCGTCACATGAGGGTCCCTCTGGGGAGGCGCGAGCGAGGCGCACGAGTTGCCCCGGATGGTCGGCTCGCCCTTGCGGGCGACACCATCTGGGGCAACTCGTTCGGTCAGACCGGGGGTCGGCCCGCGGCGTACCAGGCGGCGAGCCGCCGCAGGCCCTCGTCGACCGAGACCTCGGGCGTCCAGCGCAGGTCGTGCTGCGTGCGCCGCTGGTCGAACCAGTGGGCCGTCGACAGCTGCTCGGCGAGGAACCGCGTCATCGGGGGCTCGTCCGCCCCCGGACGCACGGCCCAGACGCGCTCGACGAGCGACCCGGCCGCCCGGGCGACCCCCGCCGGCACCCGCAGGTGCGGCGCCGGGGCCCCGCCCGCGGCGCAGATGCCGCCCATCAGGTCGGCGACCGTGCGGGGCTCGCCGTTGGTGAGGACGTACGCCCGCCCCGAGACGGCGTCCACCCGCTCGAGCGCGGCCGCGATGCCCGCCGCGGCGTTGTCGACGTAGGTCGAGTCGATCAGGGCGGCTCCGTGGTCGAGCAGCGGCAGGCGGCCCCGTCGAGCCCGCTCGACGATGCGCTCGACGAGCTGCGTGTCGCCCGGGCCCCAGACCAGGTGCGGCCGCACGGCGACGACCCGCAGCGCGTCCGACGCCGCAGCCAGGGCCAGCGCCTCGGCGGCGGCCTTGGTGCGGGCGTAGTCGCCGCGGGCACGTGCGGGCGAGGCCGGCGTGGCGTCCTCGCCGACGATCGACGCGCCTCCGTGGGCCACCGAGGGCGACGACACGAAGACGAGCCGGGGCACCGAGGAGGCGCGCATCGCCTCGAGCAGGGAGCTCGTGCCCCCGACGTTGACGGCCTCGAACTCCGCGGGGTCGCCCGCCAGCGAGACCTTCGCGGCCAGGTGGACCACCGCCTCCTGCCCGTCGACGGCCGCCGCGACGGCGACGGGGTCGGTCATCGAGCCAGCGACGTCGCGGGCACCGGCGACGCCCGACGGACGGCGCTGGAACGTCGTCACGTCGTGTCCGGCCGCGGCGACAGCCCGGGCGACGGCGCCGCCGAGCAGCCCGCTCGCGCCGGTGACGAGCACCCTCACGCGCCGGCCCCCGGCGCGGTCGGCGCGAGCACGACGGGCGGGTTCGTCGTGCCCGGGCGTGCGTGACGGCCCGTCGACGACGGAACCGCCCGCCCGGCGAGCACCGGCGTCGGCGCGAGCGCGAGCGCGAGCGCAGGCCCAGGCACAGGCACAGGCGCAGGCGCA
>Ga0265797_10010449_pt1 | contig 11834 bp, 9 predicted proteins | sample P2T30metagenome_FD_192433 | JGI IMG/M metagenome (GOLD analysis project Ga0265797, IMG submission 192433) | Plant litter microbial communities from East Loma Ridge, Irvine, California - P2 T30 | ecosystem: Environmental > Terrestrial > Plant litter > Unclassified | place: USA: California... | reverse complement strand
ACGAACGGGCACAGCGGCACGACGCGCCGCGACGTCTCGGCGCGGACGTCGTCGAGGGCGCCCTGCACGAGCTGCGCCCCGAGGCCGCCCGAGCGCCGGCTCGGCTCGATCTCCGTGTGGGTGAAGCGGATCTCGTCGCCGACGACGTCGTAGGCCGCGAAGCCCACGGTCTCGCCGTCCTCGACGAGGGCGTACTGGTTCTGGTCAGGTCGGTTCTCGACGGTGAGGCTCATCTGGCCGACCCTACGCCGGGGGGCTCGACGTGGCGGGATGCCGGGGGACACCGCTCGGCACGACAGAATGGTGACCATGCCCGTCGACTGGACCAGCGCCTCCCCGAGCCTCGTGGTCCACGGCGACAACCTCGACGCGACCCGCGCCCTGCCCGACGAGGCCTTCACCGTCGTCTACCTCGACCCGCCCTTCAACACCGGTCGGCCCCAGCAGCGGCGCTCCACGACGTCGGTCCGCAGCGCGGAGGGCTCGGTGACCGCCGTCACCGGTTTCAAGGGGCTCGCGTACGAGCGCATCCGCGGCGACCTCATGCGCTACGACGACCACTTCGACGACTACTGGTCGTTCCTCGAGCCGCGCCTCGCGGAGGCCTGGCGGCTGCTCGCCCGCGACGGCACGCTCTACCTGCACCTCGACTACCGCGAGGCCCACTACGCCAAGGTGCTGCTCGACGCGCTGTTCGGGCGCGAGTCGTTCCTCAACGAGATCATCTGGGCCTACGACTACGGGGCGAAGAGCCGCCACCGCTGGCCGACCAAGCACGACACGATCCTCGTCTACGTGAAGGACCCGTCGGCGTACCACTTCGACTCCGAGACGGTCGACCGCGAGCCCTACATGGCGCCCGGCCTCGTCACTCCCGAGAAGGTCGCGCGCGGCAAGCTGCCGACCGACGTCTGGTGGCACACCATCGTGTCGCCGACCGGCCGCGAGAAGACCGGCTACCCCACGCAGAAGCCCGAGGGCGTGCTGCGGCGCATCGTGCAGGCCTCGTCGCGCGAGGGCGACTGGGTGCTCGACTTCTTCGCCGGCAGCGGCACGACCGGCGCGGTCGCCGAGGCGCTCGGGCGGCGCTTCGTCGTGGTCGACAGCAACCCGGAGGCGGTGGCCGTCATGCGCAGGAGGCTCCCGGCGGCGACGTTCGTCGTCGCGGAGCCCGCGGATCTGGAGCCGCAGCCGCAGGTCGAGCCGGAGCCGCAGGTCGAGCCGGAGGCCCAGCCGGAGCCGGAGCCCCAGCCGCGCTAGGCGTTCTCGGTCTCGCGCACCTCGGGCATGGCGGCCTCGGCGGCGGCGCGCTCCTGGGCCGACCCGGCGGCGGCATCGACCGCGCCGTCGACCCCGTGGTCGTCGATGTCGATGGCGGCGGTCATCTCGCGGAGGAACCCGACCACGGCGGCCGACTGGTCGGCGTCGAGCGACTCGGCCGCGAGGATCATGCGGGCGTGCATGCTCGCCATCGTCGTGCGCACCTCGCTGTTCGAGTCGCCGGTCGCCGTGAGCAGCACGCCGCGCTTGTCGGTGGGGTGGGCGTGGCGCTCGAGGTGGCCGCTGCGCACGAGGCGGTTGATCAGCACGGAGGTCGAGGCCGAGGTGATGCCGAGGTGGTCGGCGAGCTCCTTGGCGCTGACCGTCTCCGCGCGGCGCTGCGCCCGGAGCAGGAAGCGGATGGCGGCGAGGTCGGTCTCGCCCATCTTCATCGAGGTGCGCGTGCGGCGCCGCATCTCGGACTCGGCCGCCCGGTAGCGGCGGAGGGCGTTGAGCACTTCGACGCCGCGCTCCTCGTTGCTGCTGGAGTACCAGTAGCCGGAGGCGTCGTAGATCGGGGCAGACCTGTCGGGCATGCTAGAGAGTCTAGCTAGGGCCTGCGCGGGGGTCGAGGACGAGCCGGGAAGTCTCAGGAGCGCGACCGGCGGGGTACACGCACGACGCGCCTCCCCGGTGCGTCCGGCGGTGCCGCACGGGCGGCTGCCCGGAGTCGACACGGGCCCGCAGACGGAGGCGGGCCGCGCATCCGGTGGATGCGCGGCCCGGGGTCGTCTCGCCTCCCGCGGTGAGCTTCACGGGCAGGGTACGCCGGAGGCGGTACGACCTAGACGGTGACGAGGAACGTCTCCGTTGGCTGCAACGTTACTCGCCCCCGGCGCCCCGTCCAGTCACGACCGCCGATGTCCAGGCTCCTCGGAGGCTCCGGCGGCCGGGGTACGGCCGGCCTCGCCGGTGCCCGCGTCGTCGAGCGTCCGGACGCTGCCGGTGTCGGGCGAGAGCAGCGCACCCGTCGCGGCCGCCGCCTCCTGCGCCTGGACGGCCGCGTCGGCGGCGAGGGCCGCCTGCGCGTCGTCGTGCGCCTCGTCGATGGCCGACTTCTGCCGGAGCGGCGTCGCCTTCAGGAAGAAGCTGAGGAGGAACGCCACGAGCACCACGGTCAGCGCGACCCAGAAGACCGTCACCGTCGCGTTCGCGAACCCGTCGAGGAAGGGCGCGGCGAGGCGGCGGTCGGCCGTGTTCAGGAACGACGTGTCGCCGTTCAGGGCCCCGCCGACCTGGGAGGTGTCGCCGCCCTGGGCCGACTGGTACAGCCCGAGGATGGAGGCGTTGGCCGGGTCGCCGACGACCGCCGGGTCGGCCAGCGCGGCCTGGGCGCCCGCCTGCAGGTCGCGGTCGGCGAAGGCGCCGGCGATGGTCTGCGGGATGCGCGAGAACAGCACGGAGAAGAGCACGGCCGTGCCCAGCGTGCCGCCGATCTGACGGAAGAACGTCGACGCCGAGGTGGCCACGCCGATGTCGCGCGGGCCGACCGAGTTCTGCGACGCGATGGTCAGCGTCTGCATCAGCTGGCCGAGGCCGAGACCGACCAGCAGCATGCCGAACATCATGAACCAGTACGGCTTGTCGTACGACAGGGTCGTGAACCAGAAGAAGCCGAGCGCCATGAAGGCCGTGCCGGTGATCGGGAAGATCTTGTACCGGCCGGTGCGGGCGATCAGCTGGCCGGAGACGATCGACGAGATCATCAGGCCGGCGATCATCGGCAGCATCTGGAAGCCGCTCTCGGTGGGCGTCGCGCCGTTCACGAGCTGCAGGTAGAGCGGCACGGTCAGCAGCGCGCCGAACATGCCGAAGCCGACGAGCACGCCGAGCACGGTCGACATCGCGAAGGTCGGGATGCGGAAGAGCTTCAGCGGGATCAGCGCGTCGTCGCCCATGCGGCGCTCGATCGCGATGAAGGCGGCGATGCCGACGACGCCGATCACGTAGCAGGCGAAGGCGCCGGGCGAGCTCCAGCCCCACTCCCGGCCCTGCTCGGCGACGAGCAGCAGCGGCACGGCGGCGACGATGACCGCCGCGGCGCCCAGCCAGTCGATGCGGACGTTCTCACGGCGCACCTGGCCGGGGATGTGGAGGAACCGCACGACGACGCCGAGCGCGACGATGCCGATCGGGATGTTGATCAGGAAGACCCAGCGCCAGCCCGTGACGAACAGGATCTCGTCGGCGCCGGCGAACAGGCCGCCGACCAGCGGGCCGATGACGCTCGAGATGCCGAAGACGGCGAGGAAGTAGCCCTGGTACTTCGCGCGCTCCCGCGGCGCGAGGATGTCGCCCATGATCGTCAGCGGCAGCGCCATGAGGCCGCCCGCGCCCATGCCCTGGATCGCCCGGAAGATCGCGAGCTGGTACATGCTCTCGCTGAACCCGGCGGCCAGCGAGCCGACCAGGAAGATCGTGATCGCGATGAGGAACAGCGGGCGACGGCCGAAGATGTCGCTGAGCTTGCCGTAGATCGGCGTCGAGATGGTCGACACGATCAGGTAGGCCGTGGTGACCCAGGCCTGCAGGCTGAGGCCGTCGAGGTCGTCGGCGATGGTGCGCATCGACGTGCCGACGATCGTCTGGTCGAGGGCGGAGAGGAACATGCCGGCCATCAGGCCGAAGATGACGAAGAGGATCTGACGGTGCGTCATCAGCCCCTGTCTCTCGACGGGCGCGGCGGCGGGGGAGGAGTCGGTGACCCGAGACATGTGTGGTCTTCCTGGTGCGGTGGGGCTGGCGGGGTGCGAGGAGGCGGGAGGGATGCGGCGAGGCCGACCGGGTGCGGGCGGGCCGCGGGGGAGGGCAGCAGCGCCGGAGGCGCGGGTCGCGCCGGTCGTCGCGTGACGGCGACGAGAAAGTTGCGTGGTACGCAGAAGTTACTCCACCCGCGGTCGTGCCGCCACGTGGCGTCTCGTCGGGCGGGGCGGGTCTCGTCGGGCGGAGCGCGTCTCGTCCGCTCGGGTCGGCGGCGGCACGCCCCTGCCGCGGCCCGTAGCCTGGACCGCATGTCGTCCCGTCGTCCGCGCCTCCGCCGAGCACTCTCGACGGGCCTCGCCCTCGGGCTGGTCGCGGTCGTGCTGGCCGGCTGCACCGACGCGGGCGACGGCGCCCCGGGGGCCGGCACCGCGACTCCCTCGTCACCGCCCACGTCGGCGAGCCCCGCGCCGACCACGCCCGCCCCGACGGAGACTCCCGTGGCCCCTGCTCCCGAGCCCGCCCCGCCCGCCTTCGACAGCGCGGCCCTCTCGATCGACGACCCGGCCAGCCTGTGGGTCGTCAGCGACAAGCTGCGGCCGCTCGACCCCGTCGACTACGCCCCCTCCGACCTCGTCACGCTCGACGTCTCGGCGCAGAACCCTCCCGTGCTCCGCCGGGAGGCCGGCGACGCCCTCCTGGCGCTGTTCGCCGCGGGGCAGGCCGAGGGCGCCGGGCCGATGACCGTGCAGAGCGCGTACCGCTCGTACGCGACCCAGGTGACCGTCTACGCGGGCTGGGTGCAGCAGCTCGGGCAGGCGCAGGCCGACGCTCAGAGCGCCCGGCCCGGGTACTCCGAGCACCAGACCGGCCTCGTCGCCGACATCAGCCCGCTGCCGCTCAGCTGCGTGCTGCAGGCCTGCTTCGGCGACACCCCGCAGGGGCGCTGGCTCGCCGAGAACGCCTGGCGGTTCGGCTGGCTGCTGCGCTACCCGGCCGACAAGACGCCCGTCACGGGGTTCACGTACGAGCCGTGGCACTTCCGGTACGTCGGCGTGCCGCTGTCGACCGAGATGCACGCCCGCGGGGTGACGACGCTCGAGGAGTTCTTCGGGCTGCCGGCCGCGCCGACGTACGCGGGCTGAGGGCTGCTGCTCGGCCCCGCGTCGCCTCGTCTGCGCGACGCCTCGTCGGCGCGACGAGGGGCCGAGCTGCTCTGCAGCCCGGCCCCTCGTCGGCGTCTCGTCGGCTAGCTGCCGAGGGCGGCGTCGACGATGGTCTTCGCCTCCTGCTGCACGCGGGCGAGGTGCTCGGGGCCCTCGAACGACTCGGCGTAGATCTTGTAGACGTCTTCGGTGCCGCTCGGGCGGGCCGCGAACCAGGCCTTGTCGGTGACGACCTTGAGGCCGCCGACCGCGGCGTCGTTGCCCGGGGCCTTGCTGAGCGTGGCGGTGATCGGGTCGCCGGCGAGCTCGGTCGCGGTGACGGCGTCGCCGTCGAGCTTGCCGAGGCGCGCCTTCTGCTCCTTGCTGGCGGCGGCGTCGACGCGCTGGTAGACCGGGTCGCCGAACTCGTCGGTCAGCTCGCGGTAGAGCTGCGACGGGGTCTTGCCGGTGACGGCGATGATCTCGCTGGCGAGCAGGGCGAGGAGGATGCCGTCCTTGTCGGTGGTCCACACGGTGCCGTCCTTGCGGAGGAACGACGCACCGGCGCTCTCCTCGCCGCCGAACGCGACCGAGCCGTCGACGAGGCCGGGCACGAACCACTTGAAGCCGACCGGCACCTCCCACAGGCGGCGACCGTGCTTCTCGGCGACCTTGTCGATGATGCTCGACGACACCAGGGTCTTGCCGATCGCCGCGTCGTCGCGCCACTGCGGGCGGTGCGTGACGAGGTAGTCGATCGCGACCGCGAGGTAGTGGTTCGGGTTCATCAGGCCGCCGTCGGGCGTGACGATGCCGTGGCGGTCGGCGTCGGCGTCGTTGCCGGTGAGCACGTCGAACTCGTCCTTGCGGTGCACGACGCTGGCCATCGCCGAGGGGCTCGACGGGTCCATGCGGATCTTGCCGTCCCAGTCGAGGGTCATGAAGCGCCAGGTGGGGTCGACGCCGGGGTTCACGACCGTGAGGTCGAGGCCGTAGACGTCGCGGATGGCGCCCCAGTACTCGACGCTCGCCCCGCCCAGCGGGTCGGCGCCGATCCTGACGCCCGCGGACTTGATGGCCTCGATGTCGATGATGTTCGCGAGGTCGCCGACGTAGCCGCGGAGGAAGTCGTGGCGGCCCGGGCTGCCGTCGCCGCGGAGCACGTCGACGTTGCCCGCCGCGATGATCTCGTTGGCCCGGTCCGCGATCCAGCCGGTCGCGTCGCTGTCGGCGGGCCCGCCGTGCGGCGGGTTGTACTTGAAGCCGCCGTCGCGGGGCGGGTTGTGGCTCGGCGTGACGACGATGCCGTCGGCCTTGTCGACGTGCGACGGGTCGGCGTTGTAGACGAGGATCGCGTGGCTGAGCGCCGGCGTCGGCACGTAGCCGCCCTCGGAGTCGGCGAGGATGTGCACGCCGTTGCCGGTCAGCACCTCGATCGCGGTGCGCTCGGCCGGGCCGCTCAGCATGTGCGTGTCGCGCCCGATGAAGAGGGGGCCGGTGATGCCCTGGCCCGCGCGGTACTCGACGATCGCCTGCGTGATCGCGGCGATGTGGGTCTCGTTGAACGCGGCGTCGAGCGACGAGCCGCGGTGGCCCGAGGTGCCGAAGACGACCTTCTGCTCGGGCTTCGCGACGTCGGGCACGAGCGAGTAGTAGGCGTCGACGAGCTCGCCCGTGTCGATGAGGTCGCTGTCGAGGGCTGGGGTTCCGGCGCGGTCGGTCATGGGGTCATCCTGGCACCAGCGGCCGACGTCCGTCGCGACCGGGGCACGGCGCTCAGTAGGCTCTCGGACATGCCGACCCCCGCCTCCTCGCCGACCTACAGCTACCTCGGCCCGGCCGGCACCTTCACGGAGGCGGCGCTCAAGCAGGTGCCCGAGGCCGCGGGCGCCGAGTGGCACAGCGTGAACAACGTGGGGGAGGCGCTGGCCGACGTCGTCTCGGGGCGCAGCACCGCCGCGATGATCGCCATCGAGAACAGCGTCGAGGGCGGCGTCTCGGCCACGCAGGACGCCCTCGCGACCGTGCCCGGCCTCCGCATCGTCGGCGAGTACCTCGTCGCCGTCGACTTCGTGCTCGTGGCCCGGCCCGGCACGACGCTCGACCAGGTGCGCGTCGTCAACGCCCACCCCGTGGCCTACGCGCAGACGCACCTCTGGCTGGAGGCGGCCCTCCCGGGGCACGGGCACCTGCCGGCCACGTCGAACGTCGCGGCCGCGGCCGACCTGCTCGCGGGCCCCGCGGGCGAGGGGCGCGCCGACGCCGCCGTCGCGCCGCCGACCATCACCGAGCACCACGACCTCGAGGTGCTCGCGACCGAGATCGGCGACAACCGCAACGCCGTCACCCGCTTCGTGCTCGTCAGCCGCACCGTGCCGGTGCCGCCCGCCACGGGGGCCGACAAGACGAGCCTCATCGTCGAGCTGCCGGAGGACGGCGCGGGCGCCCTCGTCGACATGCTCGAGCAGTTCGCGACCCGCGGCATCAACCTCAGCCTGATCCAGTCGCGGCCGATCGGCGACGCCCTCGGCCGGTACCGGTTCGTCATCGACCTCGAGGGGCACGTGCTCGACGAGCGCGTCGCCGACGCCCTGCTCGGGCTCAAGCGGTTCAGCCCGAACGTGATCTTCCTCGGCTCGTACCCGCGGGCCGACGGGCGACCGGTGGAGGTGTCGCCGCGCTACGACGACGAGGCCTTCGTCGACGCGCGCGACTGGCTGCGGGCGCTGGTCGCCGGCTCGCTCTAGCGGAGGAGCCGACGACCTGGCGGGCGAGCAGGCGCCGCCCGGCTAGCTGTCGGCCGGCACGCGGACCGTCAGGGCGCCCTTGTCGACGACGGCCCGCAGCGCGACGGCCTTGCCGACGGAGTCGCCGTCGATCTCGAAGTCCTGCGGCGACTCGAGCCGCACGACGAGCTTCTCGCCCTTCATGTAGCGGAGCGTCCGCACCTCGCGGCTGTTCGCGGCGAGGATGCGGCGACCGACCTGGGTGCGGCGCAGCACGCCGTTCTCCCACACGATCTTGAACCAGATCTGGAACCAGCCGAAGAAGCCCTCCGGACGCAGCGCGACGATGTCGAAGAGGCCGTCGTCGATCGCGGCGTCGGGCAGCAGCATGATGTTCGCGGGCAGCAGGCCGCAGTTGCCGACGATGATCGTGTGCGCCCGCAGGCTCTTGCGGCCGCCGCCGTCGAGCTCGTAGCGGACGTCGATCTTGTTGTTGTCGCGCAGCGCTCGCACGATCGCGTCGACGTAGGCCAGCCAGCCGACGCGCTTCTTCAGCTCGTCGTTGGTGTTGGCGAGCATCTTCGCGTCGAGGCCGACCCCGGCCATCACGACGAAGGCGAAGGTCTCGCGCTCGCCGCTCTCGCGCTCGATGTCGACCACCCCGAGGTCGATGTCGCGGTCGCGGCCCTGGAAGGCGGTGGCGATCGAGTCGTCGAGGTTGTCGAGCGACAGGTCGAGGTTGCGGGCCAGGAGGTTGCCCGTGCCCGAGGGCAGCAGCCCGATCGAGGCATCCGTGCCCCGAAGGGCCTCGGCGACCGCACGCACCGTGCCGTCGCCGCCCGCGGCGATGACCATGTCGGCGCCGTCGGCCAGGGCCTGGGCGGTGACCCCGCCGCCCGGGTCTTCCTTGCTGGTCTCGTAGAGGCGCGTCTCGCCCCAGCCCGCGTCGCGCTCGTGGCGGGCGATCGACTCCTTGACGGCCTCGATGTCGACCTTGATCGGGTTGTAGACCAGGGCGGCGGTCTTCTGCGTCGAGCCGGCCTCGGGCGTCGAGCCGGGCTCGGCGGGCGAGGAGGAGGGGGAGGGGGTCATGGCCCGAGCGTATTGGTCGGGGAGCCGCCGCGACCGGTCTGCGGGACGACCCGGGGGAGAACGGGCCGACCCGCGCCTCCTGGGGAGGGACGGAGCCCCACGTCCACACGCACTCCTTAGGATGGTCGCGTGATCGATCCCCAGCTGCTCCGAGACGCCCCCGACCTCCTCAAGGCCAGCCAGCGCGCCCGCGGCGACTCCGAGTCGCTGGTCGACGACGCGGTCGCCGCCGACGCCGCCCGTCGGGCCGCCATCTCGGCCTTCGAGGCGCTGCGCGCCGAGCAGAACGCCTTCGGCAAGACGGTCGCCAAGGCCCCCAAGGAGGAGAAGGCCGCCCTCGTCGCCGAGGCGCAGGCGCTCGCCGCCCGGGTGAAGGAGGCGCAGGCAGCGTCGACCGAGGCCGACGCCGCCTTCGACCTGGCGATCCGCTCGGTCGGCAACCCGATCATCGAGGGCGTGCCCTCCGGCGGCGAGGAGAACTTCGTCACCCTGCGCGAGGTCGGCACCCGCCCGACCTTCGACTTCGAGCCCCTCGACCACGCCGACCTCGGCGAGAAGCTCGGGGCGATCGACATCAAGCGCGGCACCAAGGTGTCGGGCTCGCGCTTCTACTTCCTCCGCGGCATCGGCGCCCGCCTCGAGCTCGCGATCATGAACATGGCGCTCGACCTCGCCCTGCAGAACGACTTCACGCCGCTCATCACCCCGACCCTCGTGCGCCCCGAGATCATGGCGGGCACCGGCTTCCTCGGCGCGCACAGCGACGAGGTCTACCACCTGCCGGCCGACGACCTCTACCTCACCGGCACGAGCGAGGTCGCGCTCGCCGGCTACCACGCCGACGAGATCCTCGACGTCGAGGCCGGCCCGATCCGCTACGCCGGCTGGTCGACCTGCTACCGCCGCGAGGCCGGGGCCGCCGGCAAGGACAACCGCGGCATCCTCCGGGTGCACCAGTTCAACAAGCTCGAGATGTTCAGCTACGTGCACCCCGACCAGGCCACCGCCGAGCACGACCGCCTCGTCTCCTTCCAGGAGTCGATGATGCAGTCGCTCGGCCTGAACTACCGGGTGATCGACGTGGCCGCGGGCGACCTCGGCTCGAGCGCCGCGCGCAAGTTCGACATCGAGGCGTGGGTGCCCACGCAGGGCACGTACCGCGAGCTCAGCAGCACCTCGAACTGCACCACGTTCCAGGCGCGCCGCCTCGACACGCGCTACCGCACCGAGAGCGGCAAGACCGCCCCGGTCGCCACGCTGAACGGCACCCTGGCGACGACCCGCTGGCTGGTCGCGATCCTCGAGACGCACCAGCAGGCCGACGGCTCGGTCGTCGTGCCGGAGGCGCTGCGCCCGTGGCTCGGCGGGCTCGAGGTCATCGAGCCGGTCGCGTGAGCGGGGTGAGCGACGTCGAGGTCTCCGGGGTGCCCGCCGGCGTGGCCGAGGGCGAGCGCTGGCTCGTCGCGCTCGACGTCGACGGCACGATCATGCAGGAGAACGGCACCATCAGCGACGCCGTCTCCGACGAGATCCGTCGTCTCCGCGAGGCGGGTCACGCGGTCATGATCGCGACCGGTCGCTCGGTGTCGATGACCCTCCCCGTGATGGAGCGGCTGGGGCTCGTCTCCGACTACGTCGTCACGGCGAACGGGGCGATCACGCTGGGCCGCGACGAGTCGTCGCCCACCGGCTACGAGCAGGTGCACGTCGAGGAGTTCGACCCGACCGACGTGCTGACGACCATCCGCGACAACATCCACGAGGCCGGCTACGCCGTCGAGGACCGCGACGGCGTCATGCGCTACTGCGGATCGTTCCCCACCATCGAGTCGAACGGCAGCGCGGAGAAGGTCGCGTTCGACGAGCTCTTCTCGCGCCCGGCGACCCGGGTGGTCGTGGTCTCGCCCGACCACGACACCGACGACTTCCTCGAGGTCGTCGAGCGCATGGGCCTGTCCAAGGTGAACTACAACGTCGGCTGGACGGCCTGGCTCGACATCGCCCCCGACGGCGTGACGAAGGCGACCGCCCTCGAGCGGGTGCGTGCCTGGCTCGACATCCCCCGCGAGCGCGTCTTCGCCGCGGGCGACGGCCGCAACGACATCGACATGCTCCGCTGGGCCTCCGCCGGCGGTCGCGGCTGCGCCATGGGCCAGGCCCCCGACGACGTCGTCGCCGTCGCCAACGAGCAGACCGCCTCCGACGAGGACGACGGCCTGGCCGCCGCCCTCGCGACCCTCTAGCGCTGCGCCGGGCTCCGCCGCCGGCCGCAGCGAGACACGTGTGGCAGGCGTCGGGCCGCCCCGCGGCGGCCGGGGCGGGCGGCGCGCCCTCGGTTAGACTCGGGTTCGGTCGCGCGGGCCGTGCCCGTCGCGTACCGGGAGGGCTGTCCGAGCGGCCGATGGAGCTTGTCTTGAAAACAAGTGGGCAGAGATGTCTCGTGGGTTCGAATCCCACGCCCTCCGCAGCGAGTCGCCTCGACGAGGCGAACCTCGTCCTCGCCCTCGAACCAGGCCGCGGCGTGGTTCGCATGCGACCTCGTGGTGCCTCGTGGTCGAGCGCACCGCGCTCGACCCGCACCGCGCGCTAGTCGTCGGCGGGGCGTCGGCGCTGCTGCTTCGTCGCCGAGCGCTCGCCCTTGGCGGCGAGCCGCCGACGGTCGGAGCCGCGGGTGCGCCGCGTCGGCCGACGGGCAGCAGCGTCGGGCGCGAGCCCCGCGGAGACGAGGCCGGCGAGCTTCGCGAGGGCGGTCTCGCGGTTGCGCAGCTGCGATCGCTGCTCCGACGAGGAGACCGTTAGCACCCCCGCGACCAGGCGCCCGTCGAGGCGGTCCGTCAGGCGCGCACCCTGC
>Ga0265797_10010448_pt1 | contig 11836 bp, 13 predicted proteins | sample P2T30metagenome_FD_192433 | JGI IMG/M metagenome (GOLD analysis project Ga0265797, IMG submission 192433) | Plant litter microbial communities from East Loma Ridge, Irvine, California - P2 T30 | ecosystem: Environmental > Terrestrial > Plant litter > Unclassified | place: USA: California... | reverse complement strand
CACTCACTGGGAGGTCCGCGCCACTCCTCGGGCTCGGGCACACAGCGCGGGTGATGCTTGTCATGTAAGTGGTATCGACACTTGTCAAGCAAAACCCTGGCGGGAGACTCGGATCCACCTGCCCACAAGAGCTTCGACACATATTCTTCACAGTCCCTGATCCTCATCAGCTCCACAGCGACATCCCTCTTAAAGTCAGCAGGGTAATCCCCGACATGCAGCAGCATGTGGCGGTGACTGCTGGTGTCGTACGCTTGCGTGTCCCGTGCCCACTTGCGCAAAGGATTGCCGTGGACCGTCGCTTCGTAAATTGAAGAGATGATCGCTGGTTCGGGGTTCTCGCTCTCGCTGTCAGCGAAGCGGACGATTTCGTCGATCACGATATTCGCAGTCTCAATGTCTTGCAGTCGATCCGCAAGGAGGTAAACCTCGACCTGAACTTGAAAATGCTGAGCGAGGTATTTGCCGTAGTTTCCAGGCTCGTAGGTCTCCTTTTGCCACTGTGCTTCATGGTCCCTCAAGCAAGTATTGAAAGCGTCTGGTGCGGGGCTAGAGGTGTAGATGCAAGGACTCTCTGGATAATCTCGGTCGTCTTCAGGCGCCTCTCCGTCGGGTTCAAGGGCTTGGATCCCAAAGTACACACAGTTCAAGTACTTCGAGAACACTCCAGGGTTCTCGTCCTTGAGGTCGACTGGCTGCTTGAAGTCTCTGCGCCACTCAAGCTTGCGAGCTGCTTTGAAGAAGTTTGAACGCGAGGTCAGAACGTCCGTGTATACGGTGAAGCGCTGCGAAGATGATGGCGCTTTGCCGACAAGGACATCGAATGTGCTGGTGAGGTCGTATCTACGACAGTCAGAGCCGAACATCAGACAGGACGCACTGGAGTTGATAACTTACTTGGCGTGCTTTGAGCGCGATGGGATGCCTTGCATGCTGGATAGTAAAATTTGCTGTTGCGATGCTTTATGTCGTAGTTATAGTAGCGTGGTGTGGGTGTGAGGGAAAGGTGGTGTATGTGGTAGATGGGAAAATCGGAAAATCGGAAAATCGGGTGGGAGGATTGTCGCCTGCGTGAGCTCGAGAGCGACGGTGGAATTATGTATGAGGAAGAGGAAGCGAGGCAGTCGCGACCGGCGGCGGAAACGGGAGCGCGGCACAGTGCACGTGGTCTGCAAAAGTGAAGTGAGGTTGAGTTATTGACATCATGTGGAAGTGGAAGTGGGGGTGGAAGTGAATTCGTGGTTGGGCCGTATCTTGTAGTGAGCTGAAAGTAGGGTGGAATTTTGAGAAGTAATTTGACTATCACAATATATCTCTACGGATTGTCTGCTGTTGGTGGCTGTATACTTCTGGCTTGCGTAGAAAGTTGTAAGTTCGCCAATGAGAGCGCGCGTACCATCTTGCGACACCTTGATTCGTCGCCACACAACACTTCCTCCAAAAGTTCGCACGCTATGCTCCAACAGACGGCTCATTGGCAGGCTTCTCGGCGGATGAGAAGACGAGCCGGACCCGTCTTTATTCCAGCGAGCAGCGAGGGTGATCCTTGCCGTGTTGATGGTAGCGACATTTGTCATCGGAGTAGTCGATTCGTCCTGTCAAGATCACCGGATTGTCTTCGTCGCATGCCTTCTTGAGCCTCACGAACTCCACAATCACATCTCTTGCAAGTTCCAGCGGCCTCACGCTGGCATGCACATCCATGTACTCTATGGAGTGTGTCTCACAGATGCAGTAGTCTCGCATCAGCTTGCGGAAAGGATGTCCATGTATTGTCGAATCGTACACAAGACGACCGACTTCTGCACATGGCTCTGCAGTCTTCGTATTGGCAAAACGCATGAACTAGTCGATGATCAGGTTGGCGGTTTCCAAGTCTTGAAGCCTATCTGCGAGAAGGTAAATCTCTGCGAGAAGTAGGAAGCACTGCTGGATGTACATGTGGTACTTGGCGTATGGAGTCGCTTGTTCGGGACCTTGGCCATTCGAATAGTCAAAAGCGTCCGGCTTGGGCCGCGACTCTTCCTGCGAGTCGCAATCGCTTCGATCGTCTTCTGGCGCATCTTCGCTAAGGTCGAGGGCTTGGACTCCGGAATAGACGCAGTTGAGATATCTGGAGAAGACTGCCGGGTCCTCGTCGTCCAGGCATGTCGGTTTGGCGGAATCTGTCCATTCAGGTTTACGAGCTGCCTTGAAGAATCCAGAACGTGAGACCAGAATGTCAGTGTAAACAGTAAAGCGCTGTGCTGGTGGTTTGCCGACCGCGACCTCGAAAGTCCTGGTGAGGTCAAACCTGAGCCGTCAGTGTCAAGTTTTGTGACTATTCGCCATGGAGTGTGCTTACTTTGGGCCCTTTGCGAGGGGTAAAATTTGCTCCATATTGAGAGTAGACTGTGGCCAGCGATGCTTGTGATACGAAATCGTCGATTTGCGATATTGGTCAAAGTGGATCTAAGGGTGTTAGTTGGTTTTATGACAAGAAGAATCTCATGTGCGACCGGTCGGGGTTTAATAAAGAGGCCAAGAGGAGCGCATGCAGGCACGGCTCGTAAAAGTTGAATCTAGTTAACATCATGTGAAAGCGAAAGTGAAAGTGAAATATAAGGTTAGGTAAATTCATACTGCTTTGTTCGTCTGATCTATTCTGTCTGCCGATGAGATGATGGTGTTTCAGAAATAGTCACTTACGCCGTCTTGGTTTCTCCAATTATCTATTTCTCGCGTGCTTTTTCCATTCGTCCATGGCCTGAAGCAGAGCGCCGCTGGCCTTTGAGATCTCCTCGTGGTCTGAGGCATTCGACCTCGCTCCCTGTGAGTCCTCGTCAGCCGTTTCGATCGACTTGGCGATGCGCGGCATCTCTACGAAGCCGCCTGTCAACCTGACTCCTCTCTCCTCTGGAGTCGGCCCAAAAAGCTCTTGGTGGTAGTGGCCCTGAGGTCTATGAGCGGCTGCTTGGTTGAACCACTTGTTGATGTGTCCATTGGGGTGGTCGTTCCTCAGCTGACAGAACCCGAGAGCCACATCCGCAGTAAACTCGGGGTCCACGTCGTTGCGAACAAGTGGGCTGAGAGCAGCAGGAGACGACTCGTGAATGAAGATGTCACGGAGCAGCTCACGGAGACGACTGCCTTCGGGCGACGAGTCGTAAGCCTGGTTGATGGCTCCGAGGTGAGGGAGAAGGTTCGTCTCGTGGCTGAAACGGATAAGCTCGTCAATCACACGGTTGGCTCCGGCGAGATCCTCGTATTTGTCGGCTAGGATGTAGACTGCGATCAGCTTTTCGAACGTCTTCTCTCTGTTGCGGCGCTTGGCCGGGGTCGCTTCTTCACCGTCGGTTGGATGAAGTTTGGATGCAGCGATGTCCTGAGTGTTGTCTTTCTTAAACTCGTCCCAGTCGAAAGTAGCGGTCAGGTACGATTCGAAGTGGTTGACATCCTCTTCGAGCTGAGTTGCATCGTCAGCTTGAATCCCCGGCCAAGATCTAGCAGCGCGGAAGAAGCGAGAGGACTCTAGCAAGGTGTTGCCCCAGACGAAGAAGTCGTGGTCGGTGCCATCGGTGTGGCGGACTGTGATGAGGAATTTCCTGCCGGGTGATGAATCAGTGTTCGCATCCGCAGTACCTTCCTCCTCGTCGTCGGACTCATCTTCATGATCGTCTGAATCTTCGGATTCGCTGTCAGACTCAACATCAGACTCACTTGGTGACGGCGATCCACGACTCTCCTCATCGCTAGTGTCCTTGTCGCTTGCGTTGACGATCGTGTCGTTATCAGAGCCTCCGAGGTCGTACTCGGTCAGCGTCTTGCCAACTGCGTGTTGGACTTTTGATTGGCGAACGCGCTTGTCCTTTGAGGAAGCTGTATTACCACCGTCAGTCTTGCGAATCCGCCCATCAATCGTCTGATTGAAGGAGGTGTGGTTTGCTGCAGCCTTTTTGTTCGGCTTGTGCATGCTGTGCTGTTGTGGCGTCAAGTCTTGGGCGAACCTCACCTTCTTGGCCGAGTTGACCTGTTGAGGTGTGGAGTTGTGTGTCGGTGCCATGGTTATTTTTGGTGGCTTGAACTGTTGATGTGTTTAGAGTTTCGCTCTTACCTTAATCGTTTTCGCTGGTTCGATGGCAGTTGTGTGGATAAGGTGCAGAGAGAATGTTGCTGTTTGGTGCAGAGAAAATGTCGAAAGCTGCGACGCAGGTGGCCATCTTAAACACCCCAAGTGTGCCATTAAATCGAAACATTGCCATAGTGTTCGGAGTATCAATCGAATTGTTGCATCTTCGAAAAATGGGTTTGTCTGCACGACATCGCCATTGCACAGAGGAACAAATTCCTTTGTTGAAAATTGCTGAGCCAGGTCGGATTGAAATTCTTTGTTTGCGGTCGAAGAGATTAGGGCGTCGTGGTGATAGGATGGTGGCATTAAGCGTCTAACGTCTTGTCGTTCCGTATAGCCACCAAAGCGGCAACCAAGTAATTCAGGTACTGTGTGGGCTTCTTGCCAATGGTCACCGAGCTGTATATTCGCTAGACTTCCTTGATCCAAATTATGGTATTCTGCTTACTGCTTCCAGAAATCGCCGGTGCGATGTTACTCGTACATGTTTTCACAGCTCTCCAAGGTCTCTCCAGCGGTTTCCCAATGTATTGTATTTGCGGTGCTGTACTGCACATCTATGGAAAGCCCAACATTAAACCCGAACAAAATCGAAAATATATACACACCAACGTGACGGGGTATCTCAGCTGAAATGCAGCACAATCGAGAGAATGAAAAAAGGTCCGGCCTCGCTTTACATGCGCCCAATACCGGCCCTCGAAGGCTTTCTCGCCGACGGAGGCAGCACGGCCTCTCTCAATTGTCCCATGTCCAGGACAAGCGCACCTTTCTGTAGCGCTTTGATATGAGTTATGGAACCAGGCTCGGTGGAGGTGATGCTATCCAACCAGGCTTGCTCTTCAGCATCTTCGGCTTGGTTGCTAGTCGTAATAGTGGATTGGCTGCTGGCTTCGTCGGGTTTGTTGCGAATGGAATTGTTTGGTGTCAGGTGAGTGTTTATGGTCACGCCATTGGGGTGTAAGACATCGATCATGCTCCTTCAATCCGCAATGTTAGCTGGTTCAGGGCATGTTTCACACCAAGCGGATGCAACATACTCGGTAGCCTGCATTGTGATCCGGTTCAAGGCCTCCCTCTCTCTTTCGAGCTCTTCCTCATCCGGCTGTGCCACCTCATCCTCTCCCACAGCGCCATATCTCACTGTTTGTGCGTCATCGAGCAACGGGTCCGACTCGTCTACCTGCTAATCGGTACAAGTCAGTCGATCAGGCAGTCTGGATCGCACGTGCGACGGGAAGTTGTCTTGCGTAGGGTGGGACGGACCTCGCGCGAGGGATGACGGTTCAGGCCGAGGCAGGAGGCGCAGATGCCCATTGGGAATGCGATTGCGGGCCTTTATCTACAGGCTGGTGTCGAGGGCTGAAAGAGCGTGCATAGCGCATGCAGGTACGCGCTCGTGCTTAGCAGGGCATTGACGAGGGAAAATTTAAGGAGTGGTGGGTGAAGTGTAGGGAATGTGGTGTGCAGGTGAAGACTGCTGTACTGCTTGCTATGAAACGACTGCATTGACGTCGCCGGTGGCAGGGATGCAGTAAGTTTGGTCATCATCACAGTCACGTGACATCGACTGGCTTCTTCAGGTCTCTTGGCAGTACCTATCTTCGACGCGGCATCCCTCTCTTCATCTCCTAACATCTTACCCGGTACACCATCTTTACTTTGGCACTGTATCCAGCAGTACGGTACTGCAACCACTAACACGGTTCTCTCCCTTCCAAACTTATGGTCAATGCATCTCTACTTCACGCTGAGGAGCACATCTCGATCATTTGCCCGTAGCATCTGTTCACGACGAACAAGAATGAGAAGCCACACTGGCTATCGACATCAGAGTATCAAAGATATCACTGATGATACATGATGTCTCTCGAAAATAAAGAATACCACCGATATTCAACACATGCAGAACGACGAAATCGCGTCTTCACGCCACCTACATTCCATCACGCGTCCCGATTAACTGCCTCTTTGGGAAGTGGTAGACACAAGAATGAGATCCCGCCGCAAGGCACCGTGCGCTGCTGATAGGCTGACTTGACTCACCGTGGCATTCCAGCAAGGGAGGCCGGAGATGTTCGCTAATTCTCCATACCAATTCTACCCAGGGAATGGAAACACCCACAGCTTCTCTAGATAATCCTGGTAAGTGACGTTGCTTCGGTGCATATGGCGGGTAAAGAACTCTCGTCGTCTCGCAAGGCCCACAGATACTCACGAAGGAGCGTTGCACATCTCGTACTCGGCCAACCCATTCCGTATGCCGCCTCCACCTCCGAAACTGCATCGAAGACCAGCCTCTGCAAGGCAGGTACGCAGCAAGCTGTCAAGGTGGCTAGTATGAACGCTTAGATCGGCAATGAGAATAGCTACACTTGCTTTATAAAACACTGCAACGCCCCTGACCAGCAATTGATCATCAGACATCTGCAACTACATACAACCAACAGCATCAACCATTCGCTTATCACCACACTTCGTCTGCTTGAGCTCCTAGCTTTAGCTTTTCATTCGCTAGCTCGAGGCGCTTCGCCATGAAGTCCTTCGTTGCAGTGGCCTTGTGCCTCTCGCTCATTAGCTCTTTTGCCCTTGCCCGCATTCCGCACTCTTACCGTCAGCTCCAGGAGAGGGACGAGGAGGTGCAATCACCCAACGGCCTTCTCGACTGGTTCAGCCGAATTCTCAAACGCCAGCAAAAGCGTCAGCAAGATGTGTGCTACCAGGATCAGTACTACGACTTCGTGAACAACAGCACATTCGGCCAGAACTTCTGTAAGATCCTTGGTATCAGCTACGCCAACCGCACAGTTGTGGAAGAATTCACTCCAGTTGTGTAAGTCTGCCATGCAATTGAGACTTGGCCTTGAGGCTGACCTGTATAGCACTGTCACCCGTGTGACTACAGATGTAGACACCGTCAACGTCCTTGTTCGAACCACACCAGTAACAACCGAAACTGTCACTGTCACTCAAGGCCAAAATGGCAAGCGTGACGCGCAGATTACGCCCATGCCGCGCGACGTTTCATACATGCAGAAGAGCGACTACATCAACATGTTCCGCAGACAGGCGGAAAACTCCACGGACCTGCCTCCAGACGACAACGTCATCGCTGCGTCCCTCAGTAGCGCCTGTTCTTGCCAGGTCTATGTTGGCGGCACCGTGACCGAGACCTACACGAACCAGCCCAACGTGAGTGAATATTGACTGCAATCACAGGTAATTGCTAACGCCTACAGTTCTTCACGCTCCTTGGGTTCGCAAGAACTGCCACCACTGTTTACACCACTCGTTTTGACAGGGAGATCACAGCCACTGTCACTGTCACTGAATCGATCGAGTCCACTCCGACTGCTGTTTCCAGCCCTAGTGGCGATGTGCCTGTCCCAGAAACCAACACTACCATTCCTGCCGATGCTGGCACCGAAGGTAGCATGTACGTTCAGACTACAGGCGTCTCTCAGGGTACTCCAAGCTTCCCAGAAGCCTCTGCTACTGACAGCACCACGGCACCCGTTGCGGATCCCACTGCGCCGCCCTTCACTTGCCCAGAGGACAACGGCAGGACTATCAGTCAAATGTTGGGCACCGAAAGATTCGACTACGATGTGTACTGCGACAAAGACTTGCCAAGCTCTTCCGAAACCGATATTCCACTCGAACTTTCCTACGACAGCTTTGCTCAGTGTGTTGCTGCTTGCTCTTTGTCCAACGCGCAATTTCCTGGCGGTCCGCCGGTTTGCCAGGGCGTGGCGTACTTCGAGGCCTCTGGAAGTAACTGCATCCTGAAATCTGCCGCAAATGCAACTGATAGCATCGCGGCGCCTGGGGTCGACATCGCTATCCTGAAGCGCATCGCTATTGGTGTTGATGATGAAAACACTGATGGAACTAGCACTGAGACTGTGACACCCGACGAGCCGGTTCCCACCTACAATGCCGCAGACCTTGGATCCATGCTCAGCACTATAATGGGACCATCCACTACCTCCGTACCAATCTACCCACCTGCCATCGTCACTGGACGCCCTGCACTGGATGGTGTCACGGCCTATTCGACGTACGTCTCTGACGGCCAGACATACTCGACTGGTTCGGCCTTCTCCACATACGTCTCTGCCAATGGCAGTTGGTACTCAGCTTATTACTATACCTGGTCTCTTGCTTGGACCAATGCGCAAACGATTTACGCAGCTGGCGAGACAGCCATACCCATCGCGTACAACAATACCGGCGTCACTGAAGATCACAATGGCTCCAACGGCGAATACAGTGTGATCACGACTTCTAACACTACCAAAATCACATACCAAACGAATCAGACCATCTACGACACTACGGAGCTCATTGGGAACAACACATACGATGCTAACGGCACACAAATCTTTGAGACTACTACTACCTCTTTCTACACATACACCCTCGCAGCCGAAAACGCCAACGGAGGGATCGGCGGCGGTGACGCAGGCGTCGTCACATCCACAACCGTTTCTCAATTCTCTACCCAGAGCGTCATCTACAGTTCTGGCGTGACTGGTGGATCATTCGGAGTGCAAGCATCTGGTGGTCAATTCGGAGGCCAAGCGTCTGGTAACCAAGTCGTTCAAACCCCGGGTCCAGCTCTCACATCCACATCTGCTTTCAGCACCCAGACGGTCATTCTGAGCTCTGCCGGCCTTGCAGGTGCCGGAGGAGGACAAGGTAGTGGAGCGGCTGGTTCGACCGCGCCAGAGAATGGTGTCACCTCTACGCTTACTTCTGCCTTCAGCACCCAGATTGTCGTTAGCAGTCCGGGTAACACAGCAGGTGCTGAAGGTGGAGAGGGTAGCGGAGGTCAAGGCTCGGTTGTTCCGGTCACGATTGGCAGCTCTGTTATCCTGGTCACAGGTGGCACGGCATACAGCACGGGCTATGTGATTTCTGGTGGAAGCCAGGGCAATGGCACTTCAGGAGCCACTGGTGCCGTGGGATCTGGTGCTGTTGAAACAAATGTCCCAATTACGAGTACCTTCACCGACGCCACGGTCATCCTCAGCACTGGTGGCACTGTTGGATTCTTCAGTACCGGCGCCCAAGGCTCTGGAGCTGGTGGTCAAACTTCTGGTGCGACAAGTACTTCTGGTGCAGGTTTCACCAACAGATCTGGCCTGAGATCTGGCACCGATTCAGACTCAACATCGTTCCCTACGACCGAGGCTTTGCCTTCGGTGACGGGTCCAGCACCCTACCCTCCCGAATCGAGTGTCTCCAGCGGCATCATCACATCGCTTAACGCATCGCTTCCAGTTCCCACTGGTACTACTCCAGGGTCTCTCAGCATTTCTGGAACTGGTGGTTTTACTTCCGGCTTTGGCACCGGCGTCGTACCTAGCCCACCACTTTCTACTGGCCCAAGCAGTGGAGTGCTTCCACCGTCCAACTCTTCTCTGCCGGTATCAACGGGCACTTCTCCAGTCTCTTTCTCTCTCTCTATTCCTCAGCAGCCCCGATCTGGTACCACTAGCATCACTCCGGTTCCATTGCCCTCACCTATCACGGTGGAGTTCCCATCAGGCACTGGTCCAGTCCCATACACGCCTATCATTCAGACTTTGAGCTTCCCGTCCGGCACTGGCCCAATCCCATACCCACCGCTTTCGACTGCCCCGAGTGCATCGATCCCGACGTACAACTCTTCGTTACCCGTTCCCACTGGCTCATCGCCACCAACGAATGTGACTCTGCCAGTTCCCACCGGAGCTTCTTCTTCGTTCTCGGTCTCCTTTAGCGGCAGACCGCGGTCAGGAACTGAGAGCACCAGCACCCAAATCGTCACTAGTCGGCCGCCAGTCATCCAGACTCTTCCGTATGGTCTCGTCCCTTTCCCATCAGGCACTGCCTCATCCATTGCGCTGAGCACTGGCGGTAACACAACATTCCCGCCCTTCCCGACAGGCACCGCGCCTCCAGCGACATCATGCCCCTCTCAAGAGGTCAGCACGACCACTATGTGGGCGACCACGACACTTCTCGGCTGCTTCGCTCAGTGTCCTCCTGGCGGAAACGGTGGCTATGGTGGAGGCTTCGGAGATGGCAAATACCAAGGTCCCCAGTCCTTCGGTCCACTCGCCGCTCTCTTTGCTCCCACGCTCGTTGGCGACCCAAACCCACCGCCCACTTCTCCCGCTGAGACTAGCGGCTAGACGCGCAGCATTTGTTACGAAATTACGACAACACAAAGATTGAATTTGGAGCGTTTTCTTGATGATATGGTTGGCAGATTGTGCAGGACATAATGCATGCAGGTCCATGTTCTCTATCGCTAGCGGCGTTCATAGACTATAATGAAACTTGTTCTCATATACAAATACTTCAGCTTCTTGACGTACAATTCCGTCTTTCGAGTCTGCTTGCATCGGTCCTTCACTCGATGGACGCCTGGCGTCATTGGAAAACGATATTTTTAAATTCAAGGTACTTCTGTACTATGGCCTCGCTCACGGATTTATTCAAGTTCGGCGAGCAAGCGAATGTCCTTTGTTTACTAAGAAATGTACATATGTACATGTGCCAAAATCCGAAGGTAGATCCACCCCAACCCGAACCCTGGTCACAATACCTCACTTTTTCTGATTTTCCTTGCCACTGCCAACGGAAGTGTATTTAGACAATCTGCAGTTACCAGAAGATACAATAGCGCTCGCTGATATATCCCCGATGATTTAATCCCATCACCTTCCGTGATTGCATTGTGATCTGCTTATCAAAAAATGATCGAACCAGCTTCAAAATTCGAAGACACCGACAACAGCAATTTGACGTGCCTGATCCGACAAAACAGCAATCTCAAACCTTGAACCACAACATCATCGAGCAAGGCAACGAGAACATTACCCCCACGCTCCTCGCCATCCGAAACCATCGTTCCATCGCAGAACCACCACGATGTTGTCGCTTCCATAAGCCCAGCCACTCAGACGCCCTGTTTGCCGCCGGATCCATAAATCCCCTGAAGCCGGATTGGCTGGCTTCAACATCCGCTCTTTCGCAATCCAAAACCATGGCGAAAAATCGAAGGGACTTTTCTGTGAAGAGTAAGGAGACGTGTATTTTCGTGAAATCGTATCGAATTATCTGAAACCGGGTCCACGACCAGACCGCCTGCATGCTGCATGCATAAGCGGCGGCCGCCCCCATAGCGACCCAAAAAACCAACACCATCCAAAACCCTAGACTGACCAAGAAGTAAAGGAAAATTGACACTAGCCTGTAGCCACTGGACATCAATGTCTTTAACCCCCAAAGTTAATCAATCTTTCTGATCACCGCAAGAAGAAAACCAGCGGTCAATCAACGGCGCGGATTCCCCACCCTAGCATACTTATCATCCTTCTCCATTCTCAGCAACATGATCTCGTTGTCAAGCGCCTTAATATCACGGAGAGCCTTCTCCATCGTTGCCTGATAGCGGTGCGGCTCCCTGGCCCAGCGGTTGTGGTCATCGACGAGCTTCGCCCTGCGGCGCTGTTTCGCTTCGATTTTGAGGCAGGTTTTGCAATTGCCCTGCAGCCCCTGGGACTGCCAGATCATCTTCATGCCGCAGGTTTCGCCGGTGCGGTACTCGGCTTGACAGTGCTGCTTGAAGTTGCCCCACTTCCAGTCGCGGCATTGGTAGACGTATTGTTCGTAGAAGCACATGGTGCGTGGATGGCTGGGCGGTGTGTCAGCTTGTTTGTTAGTGGGAGG
>Ga0265797_10010447_pt1 | contig 11836 bp, 4 predicted proteins | sample P2T30metagenome_FD_192433 | JGI IMG/M metagenome (GOLD analysis project Ga0265797, IMG submission 192433) | Plant litter microbial communities from East Loma Ridge, Irvine, California - P2 T30 | ecosystem: Environmental > Terrestrial > Plant litter > Unclassified | place: USA: California... | reverse complement strand
TCACCGTTATCCGACTGAAGGAGACGCCCAAGTTCCTCGTCAGCGAAGGAAAAGACGCAGAATGCGTCGAAACTCTCCACTTCATCGCAACAAAGTACAACCGCCCCTGTAGTCTCACACTTACCCAAATGCAAGACTGCGGCACGGTAGATCGTGTGGCAACACGGGGGAACAAGAGTAAATGGGGTTTTGGAGAAATCGCCATGCACCTACGCGGTCTTTACTCGACGCGAAGAATCGGTATCTCAACGTCTCTAATCTGGCTTTCCTGGACACTGATTGGTCTCGCTTACCCGCTGTACAACGTCTTTCTCCCCGCTTACCTTCGCTCCCGCGGCGCCGCTTTTGGTGAGCCCTCGCCCTCTATTACCTGGCGCAACTACACGCTCGTCAATTTCAGCGGTATCTGGGGTCCCGTGCTAGCTGGTTACATGTGCCATACGCGTCTTGGTCGGAAATATACAATGGTCATTGGCGCGTTGGTTACTATGGCTTTCTTCTTTGCGTATACGCAGGTCCGCACTGCGGTGCAGAATGTGGCGTTTACTTGTATCATTAACTTTTGTTTGAACATTTATTACGGAACGCTGTATGCGTATACGCCGGAGGTGCTACCGAGCGCGCACAGGGGTACTGGCAATGGGATTGCGATTGGGTGGAATCGTGTCATGGGGATCTTGAGTGCGGTTATTGCAACGGTTGCTGATGTAAGTCTTCTCTCACTTTTTTCCCTTGTTAACCTTTCTCTTTCTTCTATTAGATGCTTGGTACGAGGGTCTTGTGGGTTTTGTCGCTAACGTGGGAGGTCAGACTGGAACTGCCGTTCCGATATACATTTGTGCGGCGTTGTATATCTTTATGGCGCTGATTGCGGCGATTTTTCCATTCGAACCGTATGGCAGGAGAAGTTCGTAGGAGGTACGGATAGGTGCTCATCAACCCGCTTTGGGTTGGGCTTTCTCAACCCGAGGCACTGGGAGCAATCACGTAGAAAAGATATATTGTATGTAAGCCTACCTCAATCGTCTCTAGCGATGTACACATTGGTACAGCCACAAAGCGGAAGCTGAGTGCGAATCTGTCTCATCGAAACACTCCGAAATGACTCGTTTGACTTTCCCTCTCAACGTGGACACTCCAGCTGCTCCATAAATCATAGTCAATTGGTGAGCGGTGAATGTAGACTCGATGGTACGAGAAGCACGAGTAGACCAAGCCATCCACTATGTCATTACGCTAGCTAGTTTTACCAGTATCCCTGTCCATACGCGCTGATAGATGCGCTATGGTATCGGCAATAGAAGGGCAGCCCAGTATCTCCTCATTACTCATGTGGATTCCGTTCTTTGAGTATTCGGAAGCGAATGCGGCAGTGGCTACACTGTTACCCCAGATTTCATAGAAGGGGGTCTTGTCTGTGAATCCAGGATGTAACCTGAAGTCGGATCCCAATACTGACTCCCAAGCAGATAGCACTAGCTCCTCCAAAGCTTTGGGATATTCTGTTGCAGGTATCGAGCAGTCTTTTACCAATTCTTCACGGCTGGTAGAACCCTCACCTGGCGCAACCATATTCAGCTGAGGAAGAGCTTCGGACAGTGGCCGCTCCAAAGCATCAGGTAGCTGTTGGTATACCTTGATGAAACTATCCAACACCGTCTTCACCCAATCTTCTGAGAAAGCCTTTGTGGAATATCTTAACTCAACTTCTAGCTTGTCATCGCGAGCGAACGTTTGCAGCCAAAGCTCGGCTTTGTCATGCTCGGGTTCATAAACGCTAAACTCGCAGTCAGCAATCCTGGAGAACGGCGGCTTGACGAGCTCGAAGCTAAGATGGTTGACCACTGTAGAGAAGCGCGTCCACCGAGGCCAGTTGGTACAATTCTCGATGATTCGGTAATGCCCAAGATGGCCATGCTGAAGTGACTTGAGGTAATCGGCCTGAACCGAGCTGAGGAGCGAAGAGGTCGACGCAGTTGACACAATATCGGTACGTAAAGGCAGAATGTTCATACATGGCCCGAGAATATCGGAGACACCAGGCATGGGCAGATGTCTTCCAGAGGTTATGTATCCAAATACAACAGAGTCTTTATTTGCGAGTTTCGACAATACGATCGACCAGGAGGCAAGAACGGCGGTTGCGCTCGTGTGACCGGACGTCTTCAGGTCCACCAGTGGAATTATTGCTTTGACGGCGCTGTTGATGGGATAATCGATGCTGGGACAGGCTTGAGGACGAATTTCGCTCATCGTGCTATTGGCCAGAGCCGCTTTCCAGAAGGATTCGGAATCCTTACTTGTTGCTAGAGAAGCTTCCGCGCAGAAACGGGTGAAGGGAATGACATCCAGTGTCTTGTCAAGATACAACGCTTCTAATGATCGCCATAACTTGTCAAGACTTAGTGCATCGTACTGAGCATGAGAGATTCGGAGGACGAGTTGATTTGTGTTTTCCGCGGGATTTTGTACCAAAGTAAAAGCTACCAAAGGATCACCGAGTTGAGTATGTCGCTTTATGTCATTCTCAATAGTGTTCTTGACAATCTCATCCATGTTCTGACCGTCGCTAGCCTTGATAATGGCGAAGTGGAATGGGTAAGCTTTTGGCTTCAGGATAACCTGAAAGGTCTTCCTTGACTGTGCGACAAAGACTGTTCGTAAGAGCGCGTGCCGCTCTATGAGCTGTCGGCAAGCGTACCGCAGCTTCTCAACATCAAGTGCTGTAGGAAACTTGAAGATCATGTAGTCATGCCAGCCATGAGACTTGAGCAGACCTTGTCCGATGCACCAAGCTTGCCAATCTGTTGCTAGAGCAATGTTCTCGACATCTTCTTGTGAAATACTCGGGGCAATATCACTTATTGTGTATGTCAATTCTTCGCTTTCTCGCTTGGTCGACTGGTCGAGTACCCCGAAGCTGGCCGCTTTGCTCATAGTCTGGAGAGTCCGGTGCTCGAGAATGTCTTCGATGGAAACACAAATATGCTGCGTTCGTGCTTCCGCGATCAACTTGATACAGTGCAAAGAGTCCCCACCGAGATGAAAGAAGTCATCTTGCAATCCGATGTACTCCGTGGGAAGACCTAACACGGTACTCCACAAACCTTGCATCGCCTTCTCTTGCAAAGTTACCGGGGAGGCCTTATCTACAGAACCAGTGTGCTTTACCAGTTCAATCAGCTGCATGTCAGCAGCTTGTTTGCGCAAAAGCTTCCGATCCAGTTTTCCGGATGGGTTCAGTGGTCGTTCTTTGAGCTCCACGAATCCGCGAGGTACCATGTGATCCGGAAGTATAGTCGCCAGCCTCTCTCTCAGCTGCTTAACCTTGTGGGAAAAGTCCGTGGACAAGCCGTGGACGAATGCAACAAGCATAGGCCCGGTACCGTTCTTGGGTTCCACAACCTCCGCTGCAACTGTTACCCCCGGCGGCAGACAATCGAGCATGGACTTTTCCACCTCTCCTAGCTCGAAACGCTGCCCGTGTAGCTTGACACGCGTATCTTTCCTCCCCACGATCTGGACAACACCATCCTCCACATACTTTGCCAAATCTCCAGTTCGGAATAAGGTACGTGGTCGCTCTTCTCCCCTCTTTTGTGCCCAAGTTGGTGGCCCTACGATAAATGCCTTTGCATTAGCTTCCGGATCGTTTCGATACCCCTGACACAACGCTGGTCCTTCGAAAAGTAGCTCTCCGGTTTCTCCAATTGGCGCCAAGATGTTCGCATCGTCTTGATCCACGATCCAGGCACAGCCCGTCATGAACTGCCGCGCTCTACATTTCTTTCCGCTGATGTCGATGGCATTGGCGATACCCACACCTTCTGTCATGCCAATGGCCTCCACAAGCGATAGCCGCGGTGCCCAGATATCGATGAGACGCTGAGTAACAGGCTCACCACCCACAGTCAGAAACTGTAGACAAGACACCTCATCCGGATTTAATAGGTTCAGCAGCGTGGGCGTAAGAAATGTCCGCGTGATTTCTTTTCTGGTGATAAAGTTTGCTATACCGCCCATGCGCTCTCGCTCTGGCGGAAGGACCAGTAAACCACCATTACACAGCGTCTTCAATGTAGTGACAACGCTGGCAGCGAAAGCTTGGGAGGCAAAGTTAAGAACGCGGCTGTTGGCAGCATAACCATGACCATGGACCACATTTGAAACCGCACTGCTTTGCGTGTGTTGGACTACCTTGGGCAAGCCCGTGGACCCAGATGTGAAGCATACGTAGGCAAGATCGTCGGGTTGGCCAATAGGCAGATCAGATTTGTCGTTCGTTCCGACGTCAGAGCTACTACTGCATATCTCCGACACAGTCGCCACCAGCTTCATCTCACCCTCTCCAGGAAATCTGTCTTTGAACTTTCCCTCCACCAACATCACTCGAGGACTGATCGTAGCTAGACACGCATGTAGTCGCTCCGTTGGATTGCCAGGATCAAGGGTCGTATACGCCATGCCCGCTTTCGACACAGCCATCATGCAGACGACCAGCCAGATGGACTTGTCGAAACAAATTGGAACGATTTTATCGGCCGTGATATCATCGAGCGTGATGCGTAGATGTCGGGCTAGACGCGTTGAGTAGTCGTCAAGTTGCGTATATGTTAGCGTACCGTCTGGGGCGTCGACGGCGGGTGCATCAGGAGAGCGATTCACTTGTGCGGAGAACACTTGGGTGATCGGAAGGTGAGGTTTTGGTGGTAGTGAAGCATTCCAAGACCATATTTGGTCTTCTTCCTCCTGAGTGATTATTCTCTTTTCGTCTTGCGATATGTCACCCATCGTCGCAGTGATGACTTGTATTCGTGCTTGGTGATGACGATATTGGTGGTGGGAATTGAATGCGATCGGGAAGATAATACGTCTACTGTTACCAACTACCTTGAACATCTATTATATCATACTAGCTACATATACTTGGCCTATTCTGCCCCGCACCGTGTGTCACCGGACACCAGTAGTAGCTTGAATCATTATTTGGCCGCTCGCCGGAGTTCTCGGCCCAATTCGATTTTCGGTCCGTAATAGATACGGTACTTCATCTAGTTGACGAGCATGCTTTTCAGAAGCGGTGTACGACGATAAGAGATGAATTTGTGATAATGCCGGCCTTTAACGGTGCTTTCTATTTCGGTGTACTGTCGACGATACACTGTGACTCCCACTGAGCTGTTCACCTCATTGATGGGAAGGATGGCATGCAGAAAAGTGTTCGTTATAAAATTTACACTAAGAGTCATGTGGTTCACACCATTACTGCTCTTGAGAGATGAGAACACCCTGTGCAACTAAGATGACAAGCTGCATCGACTAAGATGAGTATCGATCGATTTTGACTACTACCATGGCTATGCCCAAAAGTGTGTTTTGCTCACACAGACACCTCGAGAATCTCAAAGAGAAACCGGTAACCCGGCTCCACTTGATCTCTCCACTCCTTGCTCCCTGGTTTCAAATGCAAATCATGGATGTGTTTCACCCCTGAGATTGGCAGAAAGCCGCATTCTACCCCAGACTTCTCCAGCTCCTTAATGAACAATTCAGATGTCTTGAACGGAACAATCTCGTCTTCTGTACCATGAATCACGAATGTAGGGACATCGTAAGAGCCTTTCCTCACATGAGCCATGGGACTAATTGTTTCGACAAGCGCTGGATCGGTTTTCGAGGCCAAAGCTTCGTGAGATAGCCCATGAAGCAGGACGTTTAATCCGATACCTTCTTTAAGAACGGCAAAGATCAACTCCGAGCGTGGATCGCCTGGCTTGATCCAGCCTAATTGACTACTATCCATCATCGTTCCGTAATTTGTGATGGGCGTCTGTGGCAGAGACTGCATGATCTTTTCCAATCGCATTCGACGGGCGGGGAACTGCCCGTAATGCTTTTCACTATGATGTTTCTCTAGAGAACCAGACTCAAAATCGGTCGGTCCATAGAAACCCAATATCGCAGAAGGGGGTGGTAGATTTAGCTCTTTGGTAGTCCAGGCAAGGCTCATAGCGAGGTGGGCTCCAGTGGACCATCCAATCGAGACGACGCGAGTTGTATCAATAGATATGCCGTATTTGGCCGTGACCGCAGAGAGCTTCGTCTGGATCCAAGCATACGCATCTCGAACGTCGGAAAATGGTCCTTCAATGACGTTGACCTCTGGTACCAAACGATAGTCCACACTGATAGGAAGAATGTTGTGCGAAAGCAAGAACTTCGTCTGTGCTGGTCTGACCGCTTTGCGCGACAGTGTCATGTGGCCACCTCCGTGAATCATTAATGCTGGACGATGTTTAGTGAAGATCAGGAGCACATATGAAGGCTCATTTACCTACAGGCATTGAGCTGGTAGACGGAATGTTCGGCAAGTAGACGTCCGCTTCGATCTCAACCCCATCGATGGATTTATAAACAACGGTCTCGACACCAGTCACTGGCGACTCTATTGAACGAGGCGGCTCTGGATATTGCTGGGAAGAAGCTACCAGTAGTCGTTGAAGATTGCAATCAGGTAGAGTGCTCTGGGAAAAAGTGGCACTAGGAAATCCAGCTTGATGCATAAACTCCATCCAGACTGCTGGAGGCTGAATAGCATGTGTGGCGTCGTTCGCCAACCACCAGCCATCTAGCAAACCAAAGACGGCCTCATGCCAGTCGAATATCGTCGTAATTTCGCTGAGCACCAATAAACCGTTCGAGTTCAGCATCTCCTTGATGCGTTGGCATGTATCAGTCCTATTGGCTGTCGCGTGAACGCAATTGGTGCTGATAACAACGTCGAATTTCCCGAGCATATCAGTGGGAGGGTCTAGTTCCAAATTGAGTGTTTTGAACTTCATCCATGGGTACTTGAACTTCTTAGATGCGTTCCGAACAAGTGTTGAGGATATGTCCGTGAAGAAGTACTCGATGGGATGATCGATTGCGGTAAGTGCTTCACCAAGACGCGTCGTGGTGCCACCCATGCCGGCACCCACTTCGAGAATGCGAACTGGGCCGTTGGCTTTCTGGACCATGCGAACCATAAAGTCGACAAGCACTTCGGTCAGTGTGGCGAACATAGGAGCTTTGGTGTAGAAGTTGCCAACGATCTCTTGGGACTTGCTGGTGCCGAAGAGAAGTTTGACAGGGTCTTCCGTTCCTGTCAAACACTCTGCAATCTTTGGGCCAGTGAGAGCCATGAGCTCAGCCTCGCAGCTGTATTGCGGGAAATCGACGATGAGCTGTTGCAGAAGCTGGGCGGAAGGCGCAAACGTGCATGGGCCAGTTGATCGGACGTAAACGGAATTCTTCTTCTTGATAATGCTGTGCTTCTCGAGAATCTCGTAGTACCTTTGGACCACCTTGTTGTGCTTAGATTGATAAGTGAAAGGAGGTAACTTCTCTCCTATTTCGATAGTCTTGAGATCGATGCCTAGTTTCCGGAACCCTTCAACGAGATAGGCAAGCAGTAGCTCATCTTGACGAGCAGCGACCTTGGCAAGATACTCTGTGAACCGGCAAGACGTCGCATATTTCTGGAGTGAGGACTCTGCTTCCAAGAGAGATTGAAATGGCTCCGTGATGCCCGCGGACTGGTCAAGACCGCTTGTAGAGATAGCGGGTGTTCGTGAGGTTGGCGGTGCCAAGAATGAGGAGCCCGGCTTTGATGAAGATATCCCAACTAGCTGCATGAGCTCTTTCACAGAAACATCAAGGAGAGTATCAACGCCGTTGAGTTCGACATCGAACTCATCGGATATACTAGATCCGAGTTCCGTTGTAGAGAGGGAGTCAAAACCGAGATCCTGGAGAAGTTTGTGTTCGTAGATCTGGCTGACATCTGCACCACATAGCTCTGAAATGAGTTCGAACAACTTTGTACGTCGTAGATCACCAGAAGATTCCACAAGACTCTGGTCAAAACTTGGATCGGTCTTCGATTTTAGTTCGAGCACCTCAGATACTGGTAACGGAGCGGTCGCGGCCTGCTTCGCGGATGGCGTAGCGCGCTTTTGATTGGTCTTAGTGGCGCCAGGGAATATTATCTGGCTTAATGCCCCAAAGCTCATCGTCAAAAGCTCACCAGGTGAGACAAGTTTTCCGAAGCGTTCACTGATCTCATCGGAGAGCTCTACCGCTGCTAGTGAGTCGATACCGAGATCACCAATGCATGTATTCGAGGCAATAAAGTCTGCCGGTGCACCAGTATACGTTGAGATCATTGTCTTCAATGGAGCCTCCCTGTCATCCGAATCTTCTTCAGCGACCGACGATGCACTGGAGAATCCAGAATCGCTGTCAGGTGCTAGCGATGTAGGCTTCTGGACTACGGTAGGCCTAGAGTTCTGGAAGGAAGGTATGGGGATGGAGAGAGACGGACGTGGAGCCTCTTTCGAACTAGCCCTCGATCCATTAGCTGAATCCAGAGTTCGCTCAAGCTTAGAGATCTCCAGACGATGGAATTTGGCGCCAATAGCTGTCATGGCTACCTCGCCAGCTTTTGTTAGAACAAAGACGTCACCGGTCGCGTGCACATCATCGATGAGGGTGAAAATGGCGTAGACGCTCCATTCCTTGTGGACGTCAAAGTCGCAATGTCTCGACATGGTAATGTTTTCGAGACCCGAAGCCACAAATACTTGGCCAGGAGGACAAGCCTTGCTGCTGTTGATGAGCAAACCAGATACCTGGATGAACGCGTCGATGGAAACTGTGTCACAGTGCTTCGTCACAGAACTTTCGTCGCCTCCAACATGGCTGCCAGGCATCCGGATCTCCGCCAGTGCCTCATTCTTGTCTATGACGATGCTTTCGATCCCATGAAAGAAGTCGGCGTAATCGACAACCTTTGAGAAAAGCTTGTATGCTCGTCCACCGTTGAGCTTCTCTGCACTTGGACTGGATCGAATAGAGTCAAGGCGGTCGGCTATGAGTCGCTTGTATGTGGAAAACCGAGGGTTCTCGATCAAAAGCATTTGACCTCTGCCATGGACAGTTGCCCGTGTCGAATGACTTGCAGAGCCGGGAGAACTCGAAAGCGTAAACTTCCAGCTGTGCCTAGTAGTTTCATCAAGGCTCAGGCTGACATCGCGGTCTAGGTTGACGCCCAAAGGCGATTCAAATGACAGATCCTCGAACGCCAGCGACTTGGAGTTGAGCTCGACTCCAAGCAGTCGTGCTGACATGGCTGCGCACTCCATATACATTGAAGCAGGACAAAGCGGCCGCCCTCGAACAGCATGTCCGCTGATGACTTCGCGGAAACGACTGGCCGAATTGTTGATGGCGAACTTTTCCGTACTGCCATTTGACCCAACATGACACACCAATCGAGTGGAGATAGGGACGGAAGCAGCCTCTGGCTTTTGCGAAACGAGAGTGGCTATACTTTGTTGGAGTTCAGTAGCTCTATCAATGTTCTCTGTAGCGGTGAAGGTACCAAGTCAGTAGACATTTCACAAAAATTTTGTACAGTTGCAACTCACCTAGCCATGCTTTAGATCTCTGGAACTGGTAAGGGGGCAACCAGATTGGCTCTACCCCAGCATCGGATGGAGAGAGGAAAGCCCACGGTGTGACGTCGATTCCTTCTTTCCACAGTTCAGCAGTGCTTTGAGAAAGAACCTCGGTAGGATGAACAGCACTAGCCGTCTTGATGCTGTAGAACGAATGGATTTCTGACTTGGCACTCGCACGCTTGACCATGGGAATGATAGACGAATCAAACCCTGCTTCGAGCCAGATGCAACCCCCTAGTCGCTTCTCTATCCGCTGAACAGCGTCTACAAAGTAGACGGGTTGTCGGACGTGCGATACAACATGCTCAGCAGTGATCGAACTAGTATGTGCTTGTGTACATGGCTCGATAGGAATGAAAGCTTCTTTGAAAGTTAGTGATTTCAAAGATTGAGCCAGGTCGCTGCGGATCGGCTCGGTGAAGGCAGAATGGAACCCATGGGTAACGTCAACCCTTTGACTCTTGACACCCTTGAAAGAAGGGTCGGTAGCCAGCAAGTTCTCCGTATCAGCCACTGCAGCCTGGGTGCCAACTACAACCTGACTGTTGGCAGCATTGAAACAAGCAATTTCTAGATTGTTGCTGCCAACAGCTTTAACTATGCGCGTAACAACAGCGATTGGTGCAAAAATCGCAAGCATAGTGCCTCTTTCCGGTCCCCATTTAGTTGCCATGAGCTGCGCTCTCTTAGCAACAAGCTTAAGAGCATCCTCGATAGAGAGCACACCGGACACGGCCAATGCCGTGAGCTCCCCAAAACTGTGTCCAATTAAACAGGCAGGTCGAATGCCGGCATCCATCCAACATTTAGCGCTTGCGTATTGAACAGCCATGGTACCTGTCTGCAACAGAACTGGGTCGGTGATGATTGGAGTCTGGAAGATAGCTGGGATAATCGACGGACAACCGAACGTGACAAGGATGCGCTCACACTCCTCGATGTAGTGGCGTAGCCTAGGGATGGACTTGTACAGTGTCTTCGACAGACCGACGGTCTGCTTGCTTTGACCAGAGAAAGCAAGTACCACAGGTTTGGATGAGGGCGTGATGTTGCATGGTCGAATCGTGGCGGAGATTGCTGTTTGCAAGCCTGCAATCTCGGAAGCTGTTGTGATACAGGCCACCGAATGACGCTTGCGTCGCTCAGATAGCGTGTAAGCAAGACTAGCAAGGTCAGGATTCTCTCGACTGATATACGACCTAAGAGACTCCGCGTAGGCTTTGAGACTCTCGATTGTATGAGCCGACAATATGATAGGGTATCGAGTACCTGCAGGGAGGCGTATTTGTCTGTTCCAACGTATTAGTCTTAGTCTTGCGAAAATTGATGTGTAAACTCACGCTTCTTCATTGCTCTTCCGAGGCCCTTCACATACAACGAGCGACGCATTGCTTCCTGCCGCTCCGTAGTTGTTGACCCACGCTGCTTTGAAGGGCACCTCCCATTCTTCCAAAGTCTTTGCGATAGCAATCTTGTCTTGGCTCAGCGAAGGAATCTTCGGGTTCAGGGAGTTGAACAATGCGTGGGGTGGAATGGCCTTCTTCTGCAACATAGCAATAACCTTGAGTACTCCAGCAACCCCAGCGGCCGATTCTGCGTGACCGGTATTTGCTTTGATGGAACCAAGATACATCTTAGTAGGTCGATCTGATCCACCAAACACGTCCCTGATGCTGCTGACCTCAAGAGGGTCGCCGGCTTGCGTACCAGTCCCATGAGCTTCGACGTATGACACATGGTTTGGGCTCATGCCGGCACGCTTGAGAATTGACTGGTACAGGCTGACTTGGGCTGAGGGTTGAGTGACTGTCAAAGACGCAGACAACCCACCTTGGTTCGTAGATGATCCCGGAATGACACCGAATACCTGGTCGCCATCTGCCAAAGCCTGTTTCAAGGGCTTCAGCACGATCATCCCAGCACCATCTCCACGACAGTACCCATCTGCCGATTGATCGAATGGCTTACATTGACCAGTCGGACTGAGAAAGCCAGCCTTTCCCAGGTTCAGGTAATTATGCACACCGGAGATGATGTTGACTCCGCCAGCGACCGCCATAGGACACTCGCCTGACCAGATCGATTGGCACGCGCGGTTGATAGCGACAAGAGAAGAAGAGCAAGCGGTATCGATAACTTCCGCGGGCCCAGTCCAGCCATAGTGATAGCTGAGTCTTCCGCAGAGGAATGCGCGAATCGTACCAGTCGCTGTATATGCAGTCGGAGCATGAGCACCAGTGTTATCCGTGTACTCGATGAAACTCGCTCCGATGAAGCAGCCGACCCTGTCTCCGTTCTCACGAACATGTCTGCGGAGATAACCCGCCGAATCC
>Ga0265797_10010446_pt1 | contig 11836 bp, 12 predicted proteins | sample P2T30metagenome_FD_192433 | JGI IMG/M metagenome (GOLD analysis project Ga0265797, IMG submission 192433) | Plant litter microbial communities from East Loma Ridge, Irvine, California - P2 T30 | ecosystem: Environmental > Terrestrial > Plant litter > Unclassified | place: USA: California... | reverse complement strand
TACTTTTGTGAACATTTGATAATTTAAGTAATCGACTGAACATGTCAGCCGGCACCTTCATCAAACGCCCACACTTATCGACTGTTGATTGTTAAAGAACCGTGTTTTGTACTGCCTTGCTGTGTTCTGCGAATCGTTTTGTTCGTCAGCAGCAGAGAAGTGAGATTATGCAGTGTTTCGCGTTGCTCGTCAACTTCTTTTTTTCTTGCTTCGTTGCAGCGCCATGTATGGTCTTGCAATTCAACACCGTTGTTCCCTTGGGATTCAACCATGCCGTGAAGCGGAGGCGAAGTATAGCAATGACGGGCGCGGAGCACAAGACTGACTGCGAGACCGTTCACTACAAAGATGGTTCCCGGGATTTCAGCCATATCTGACGTCGGTCTGGAACCTAACAAGTCGAACGGGAGCGAACCCTCCATTTCGTTCAAAATATTTGCAACGTTCGTAACTGGAAGTTGTATGCTCTAAAAACGAGGTAAGTACGCAAAGCAAGGTCCTCTGCGGCTTGTCTCGAACAATTACAGTCCATAAAAACAATGGCGCCCATGTGGTCGCCAGCCAGGGACGTAGGAGACAGCATGCTGGAGATTGCCGTGGAACACGTCAAGCGTGTCCGCTCGGTCGTCCAAGGGCGGCTTGAGTCGAAGCACGCATCGGGTCTTGCATCGCACCCGCAGCGAGAATCGCATCTTTCCAACACAGGCAACCGGATTACCCAGTCCTGGGTCCGGTGTCTTGATGAGTACAAACTCGACCCGGGCACCTGTACCGAACCCGAGGTGGTCTCCCCTGCGGAGTTGCAGGACCGCCAGGAGCGGCTGCTGGACCTGCAGGCCGTGGCCAAGGTCGAAATGGCCAACCTGTATCAGCAACTGGCGGGATCCGGCTACGCGATCATCCTGACCGACCGTGACGGTGTCTTGCTCAATTATTTTGGCGATCCTGCCTTCACGCACGCCGCATCGAAAACCGGCCTGATGCCGGGAGCGCTCTGGAGCGAACGGGTTCAGGGCACCAACGGCATGGGCACTTGCTTGTACGAGCAGCGTCCGCTGACTGTGCACCAGGACGAGCACTACCTGTCTCGCAATATCGGCCTGTCCTGCGCGGCGGCTCCGATCTTCGACCACGAAGACGAACTTGTCGGCGTACTCGATGCATCCGGCGAGTCGCGGCTGGCACAACAGCATACGCTGGCCCTGGTCAGCATGTCGGTGCAGATGATCGAAAACCGCGTCTTCCTGCAGCGCTTCCGCCACGAGTACATCCTGCGCTTCCATAACCGGCCGGAATTCGTTGGAACCCTGAGCGAAGGTGCGATTGCAGTCAGTGTCACCGGCAAGGTCCTGGCCGCAACGCGCTGCGCCCTGTTCCAGCTCGGCCTCAGCTCCCGCAACGAGATCGTCGGCCGCGACATTGCGGAACTGTTCAATGTCACCTTCTGCGGCCTGGTCGACTCCAGCGTCAAGAAAGCCTTTCATCCTGTCCCCATTTTCGGCACCCGCAGCGGCGCGCGCTTTTTCGCCGTGATGTACCAACCGGTTGCCGGTGTCGGCACGCGTCTACTGCTCCGCGGAGGAGAGGCTGCCGGCGCGTCCCCGCACATCGCGAAAGCGCAGAACGTGCCGCTCGACGCCCTGCACTTCGGCGATCCGGCAATGTCCGTCAATGTCGAGACGGCCAAGCGTATCCTCGAGCGTAATGTCCCGCTGCTGGTGTTGGGGGAAACTGGCACCGGCAAGGAAATGTTCGCCCGCGCGGCTCATCTCTCGAGCCGGCGCGCGACACGGCCTTTTGTAGCGATCAATTGCGCATCAATACCGGAAGCCTTGATCGAGAGCGAACTATTCGGATACCGTTCAGGCGCCTTCACCGGCGCCAGCAAGGATGGCCAGCGCGGCAAGTTGCTGCAAGCGAACGGTGGGACCTTGTTCCTCGACGAGATCGGCGATATGCCGGTCGCCCTGCAGGCACGGCTGCTGCGGGTGCTCGAGGAGCGCGAAGTGGTGCCACTCGGCGGCGATACGCCCGTCAAGCTCGACATTCACTTGATCAGCGCCACGCACTGCGACTTGCTTCAGAAGATCAGCCAGGGCGCATTCCGTGAAGATTTGTACTACCGACTGCAAGGCGTCACGATCACGCTCCCGCCCCTGCGCGAACGCGCCGACCGCCGTTCCTTGATACGCCACCTGGTCGACGAGGAAAGCGACGAGGGCAGTCCGGTCGAGCTCGACGAGCGCTTGCTGGCCCTGCTCGACCGGCAGCGCTGGCCCGGCAATGTGCGGCAGCTGCGCCACCTGTTGCGCACCATGATCGCGCTACGGGAGACGGATTGCCTGACGGTGCGCGATCTGCCGCCCGAATATCGCAATGCCTTGCTCGGCGGCGCGCCGCGACCTTCGCCGGATGAGATGGCGAGTCAGGAAGCCGACACTGCGCAGGGTGAGGCTGCCATGCCGAAACTGAATCCACTCGAAAGCGCGGAGCGGCGCGCCCTGCTGCAGGAACTCGTGCGGCGCGACTGGAACCTGAGCAGCGTGGCACGCGCGCTGGGCATCGCACGCAACACCTTGTATCGCAAGCTAGAGCGACTGGACATCAAGCCGGCCGACAAATCCGTACTGCATTGACGAGGACATGCATCCAGATGGACAGGCAGACCCTGTACGTCCGCTATACCGCCACCGCGATCACCCTGCACTGGCTGATTGCGGTGCTGCTGCTCGGACAGTTCGCATTCGGCCTGACGCTGGACAGCATCCCGCGCGGCACGCCGGAACGCGGCCTCTACGTCAACCTGCACAAGAGCAGCGGCATCCTGATCGGCCTCCTGATCCTGCTGCGCGTCGGCTGGCGCCTGACCCACAAGCCCCCGCCCCTGCCCGCCACGATGCCGCGCTGGCAGCGCCATGCCGCCAGGTGGAGCCACGCCATCCTCTACCTGTGCATGGTGGCACTACCGCTGTCCGGCTACCTGGCATCGAACTTCAGCAAGTACGGCATCAAATTCTTCAACGTCATCCATTTCCCGCCTTGGGGCCCGGACGACAGGAGCTGGTACCTGTTGTTCAACCGGATCCATCACTGGGCCGCGCTGGTTCTGGCTGCCTTCGTGATATTGCATGTGCTCGCGGTGCTCAAGCACATGCTGATCGACCGCGACGGCCTGTTGTTGCGGATGTGGCCGGCCCGCACCGTACGCGGCACCGACTTCCGTTCCGACCTGGAGACACGATGACCACGAAACGACACCTCCTCAACCTGCTGGCGATGCTGGCGCTGGCCGCGTCACCGCTGCAGGCTGCGCCTCCGGCCAGCGGCGCCCTGGCCTATGTGCCCAACGAGGGGTCGGCCACGATTTCGGTCATCGACACCGTGACCGACCAGGTGATTGCCGAACTGCCCGGCGGCGGCAAGCCGCGCGGCCTGGCGGTCGGCGGCGACCGGCGCTGGCTCTACGTCAGCGACCAGCCGAATAACCGCCTGCAGCTGGTCGACCTCGGCACGCGCAAGCTGGGTCCCACGATCGGGCTGGGCGAATCCCCCGAAGGGGTGTCGATCTCGCCGGACGGCCGCTGGGTGGTGGCCGCTGTCGAAGGCAGGAACGAGATCGCGGTGACGGATACGCGCAGCAATGCCATTGCTTTTTCGATCAAGGTGCATGGCACGAATCCGGAACACGCCGTATTCAGCCCCAATGGACGTCTGCTGCTCGTCAGCGCGGAAGAAGGCGAGGCGGTCGACGTCATCGATTTTGTCGCCCGCAAGCAGGTGGCCCAGGTGGCGGTCGGCGCGCGCCCGCGCGGTATCGGCTTCCTGCCCGACGGCAGCCGCGCCTATGTCGGCGCCGAGAACGCGAACGAAGTGTTCGTGATCGACACCACGAAGTTGACCGTCATCGCCCGCATCAAGGCCGGCTTGCGCGCCAACGGCATCGCGGTACACCCGAGCGGCCGCGAAGTCTACGTGTCGAACGGCGGCGATGCCAATGTCTCGGTCATCGATACCGCCACCAACCAGGTCGTGGCGACGATCCCGGCAGGCCAGCGTCCATGGAACATGGCCTTGACGCCGGACGGCAAGAAACTCTACGTCGCCAACGGCCGCTCGAATGCCGTCTCGGTGATCGATACGGCGAGCCGCACCAAACTACGTGACATTCCAGTCGGCAAGCTGCCCTGGGGCGTGGTGATCCGCTAGAAACTCAGGCCAGGCCGAGATCGACGTGGACGGCGCGCCGCATCCCGCCAGGCGTACGCATCCCGGCGGGCCCCTGCAGCAGATCGAGCACCAGGCCGGCCGGGTTGTAGCCGATCGATGCGTGCAGGCCGGCGTAGGCCGCGGTCAGCCGGGGATTCACGTCGAGCACCACGGCACCCTGCGCAGTGAGCACGAAGTCGACACCGACATAGCCCCACAGGCTGGGAATGGCCGCGGCGACCTGCTGGGCCAGGCGGGCCAGCGCGCCGTCTTCGTCGCTCAATCCGTTCACGACGCTGCCGAGGAAGTGGAAGCGGTTGTCGCGCATCGCTACCCGCTCCTGGTTACACGCCAGTACCCGCGCGACACCGTCGCAGCAAATTAGCGACAAGCTCCCCAATTTACCGGCGACAAAAGGTTGCATGACATAGCCGTCGCTTGCGTTGGCGCGTATCCACGCCAGGGCCGCAGCACGGTCCTTGAACAACCAGGTATCGAGACAACCGGCCCCATCGTCCGGCTTGACCACCCACGGTCCACCATCCTGGGGCAGCGGCGCATGCGGACTGTAGGTGGCGACTGCCGCCACGCCGCCATCCGCCAGCACCTGCGCCAGCTTGAGCTTGCTCCCCGCGACGCCGACGGCACCCGGCGCGCTCCCCAGCAGGATGCGTTTGCCGCGCAGGACGCCGCGCGACAGCCGTTCCAGCATACTGGATGACTGATGCACCAGCGGCCACACTGCATCGGCCGCTTGCACGCCGGCGGCGAACTGGCGGCCGAAACGACGCAGTTCGGGCAGCGGAGCCGGGTCTGTCCCGGCCCAAGGTCGCCGCGCGGCTTTGCCTGTTCCCGGCGAATCCACATCAGCGGCAGAACCGGACGCTGCATTCCACCCCGCTTCCCTCACGATCTCTACGCCCGGCAAGGCCCCCAGGTCGGCCAGCAGGGCCTGCTGCAGCATTTCGCTCTGGCGCCTGAGCGTTTGTGGCGGCGGCCGCGTGCTCCGCCCGCCGGCCGCCAGATGATCGAACACGAAGACTTTCAAGCGCCCCATCGCATGCCTCCGGCAGATGCCAATGTCAGGTGCTCCGGCCACGCCCAGGTTCAGCGTTTCGGATGTGCGACGCTGCCCAGCGTGAGGGTCTCGTCGATTGCAGGCAGGGCAGCCCCGGGTTTGCCTTGGGCAACGGCTGCGGCCGGCTTGCCGGCAGGGGCGTCCCTGGTAGCAGCGCCGGCCTCTGCCGGTGTCCCGCCGTGGTTCGCGAGCGAGCTGCGCAACTGATATACGCCGCCCGGCACCTGCTCGCTCACGATGAAGACATAGGTCTTGTGCACATAGGGCTCGAAGCGCGCATGCATCGGGTCGTCCAGGTAGGGCTGGATGCGGATCGCCTGTGCCGGCAGCGGCTTGCCGTGGTAGGTGATTGTCTGCTTGCTGATGTCCGCTCCCTGGGCCAGCGCCATCCGGATCCGCTTGCGGAAGTAAGCGGTGGAGCCGCCGGTCAGGCGCTTCATCTCTGCGATGTCGCGCTCGAGGAAACCCAGCAGGACAGGGTTGCCATGTGCACTCTCGAGCGCCGGGATGTCGTGCTTGTGCGCGCCCGAGAGAAAATGCAGGGTCGCGCTGGTTTTTCCCTGCTTGCTGGCAAGGTCGAGCGAAACCTTGTCGCTGAAGCCCGGCTCGACATTGCTCACCTTGCGGAAATCGTAGACGAGCACGGCCGGCGTCTGGACTAGGGCCAGGTGGTCGGTCTCGAACAGCAGGGTTTCGGCCGGCGACACCGGGATCGACCCGGTCTGCGCACAGGCCTCGTGCGGCGCCAGCACGGCGACCGAGACGGACAGTACCATCAAGACATGGGTAGGCAGCTTCATCACGGCGATCCCGAATGCCGGGACGTAGGCAGCGCTTCACCCTTCTGGTCGAGCAGCGGGACACCATATTGCTCGAGGATGGCGTTGATCTTGCCCTGGTTGCTGTTGATCAGCTGATCGATGCGCTCCCGGAAAGCCTTGTCCGCATGGCGCACCCCCATCGCGATTTCGAAATCGAGCTTCATCCCGGGACGCGACTTGAGCGGCACGGCGACGATCGGCGCGGCGCGCGTATTGCGCGCGAAGTAGCCGGCAATCGGCCCCCATACGAAGGCAACGTCGATCTTGCCGCTGGCGAGGTCACGCTCGATGATTTCGCCCGGATACTGCTCGGCATCGCCGGACTGGATCTGGTACCATTCGACTTGCTTCATGAGCTCATGCTGCAGCAGCCAGTCGGTCATCGGCGACGCCGTGAACACGCCGAAGCGCAGTTTGCGGCGCTGGTCGGGTTTGAGGGCCAGCACATCTTCCAAGTCGCGCACCCCGTCCAGGCCCTTGCCTTTCACGTAGGCCAATGCATAGCTGGAGTGATAGTAGGGATGGGTGGTGGCGGCCATGTCGAATCCGGCCGGGACGCCTGTGACCAGGTCGCATTTGAATCGCTCCGAATTCTCCTGCTTGGCGCGCAGCGTATTGCGGATGAAGCCGATCCGCTGCGGGAACCAGGTGGTTTCCAGTTTCCAGCCCAGCTCCTGGGCGAACAAGGCCGCGATCCGGTTTTCGAAGCCGGCCTGCGATTTGTTCGAAAACGGCAGGTTGTTCGGATCCTGGCAGACGCGCAGCACCTTGTCCTGGCCGGGCCCGTCCTCTGCCGCCGGCTGCGCGCCGGCAGGCAGCGCCAGGCAGGACACGACGCAAGCGCAGGCGGTCAGGCGTCTCATTTCCCCATCTCCTGCAGGCGGCCGGGCTGGATCGTACCATCCGAACGTCCCTTGAGGTAAGCGTACAGGTTGTCGATGTTATCGACCACCATCTTGCTGCCGTCGAAGTTCGGCATCCCTTTGTCGATCCGCCCTTTCAGCACCGTTTCCTTGAACTGGTCCTTGGTCAGGACTTTCAGGCTGTTCACCAGCGACGGACCGACCATGCCTTCCTGGGCGGCACCGTGGCAACGCTCACAGGCCAGGGCGCGCCACGTACGCCAGCCACTCAGGGTATGCGCATCCACCTTGTTGCCGTCGCTGACCTGGTAGGGGGCCGCGTCGGCGGCCTGGGCCAGGACGGGCGCGAAGCCGGCGATGCACGTGATGATGACGCCGGCCGCGACGGCCAGCGCGCTATTGATGAGTTTGTTCATATCGCTTCCTTGGAAAAGCCGGGGCATGGCGGAGCCGGCGGCATGCCGGTCTCCGCTGCCGAGTGCAGGCTTGTGGCTCAGCGGTTGGGCAAGGCGAACACGGTCAGCACGCCGCCCAGCTCGGTGTACTTGGCGAGATCCTTGTATCCGCCCACCGCGCCGAGACCTTCGTTGCCCTTGGTCAGGCCGGCCGCCAGGCCGATGCCAGCCCAGCCACCGATCCCGGACAACACACCGATATATTGCTTGCCCTTGTATTCCCAGGTCGTGACGTTGCCGATGATGCCGGACGGAGTCTTGAACTTCCACAGCTCCTTGCCGTTCAAGTCGACCGCCTTCAGGTAACCCTCCAGGGTGCCATAGAACACCACGTCGCCCGCGGTGCTCAGCGCGCCGCTCCAGACCGAGAAACGCTCCGGCTTCGACCACACCATCTTGCCGGTGCCGGCGTCCCAGGCGATGAAATTACCCATGCCGCCATGGCTGTTCGGCGCCGCATACATCGAGAGCGTCGAACCGACGTAGGGCTGGCCTGCGGTGTACTCGATCTGGAACGGCTCGTAGTCCATGCAGACGTGGTTGGTCGGCACGTAGAACAGGCCGCTCTTGGGCGAGTAGCTGGCCGGCTGCTGGTCCTTGGTGCCGAGCGCCGACGGGCACACGCCTTTGGTGTTCACGTCCGGACCGTTCTTGTCGGTGCTGTACTTGGCGACGACTTGTGGACGGCCGCTCTTCATGTCGACATGGGTGGCCCAGTTCACGACCGGATCGTATTTTTCGGCGACCAGCAGTTCACCGCTCACACGGTCCATCGTGTAGGCGAAGCCGTTGCGGTCGAAGTGGACCAGCGCCTTGCGTGGCTTGCCCTTGACCTTGATGTCGGCCAGGATCATTTCATTGACGCCGTCGTAGTCCCATTCGTCGTGCGGGGTCATCTGGTAGACCCATTTCGCCATGCCGGTGTCGAGGTCGCGCGCGAAAATCGTCATGGACCATTTGTTGTCGCCGGGACGCTGGCGCGGGTTCCAGGTGCTCGGGTTCCCGGTGCCGTAGTACACGGTGTTCAATTCAGGGTCGTAGCTGTACCAGCCCCAGGTGGTGCCGCCACCGAGCTTCCACTGGTCGCCCTGCCAGGTCTTGAGCGAAGAATCCGCGCCGACCGGTGCCATCTTGCCATCGGTCCAGGTCATGGTCTTGGCCGGATCCATCAGCATGTCCTTGTCCGGACCGGTGCTGAAGGCTTTCCAGAGCAGCTTGCCGGTATTCAGGTCGTACGCCGCGATGCGTCCGCGCACGCCGAACTCGCCACCGCTGATGCCGGTCAGGATCTTGTCCTTGAAGATGTGCGGGGCGTTAGTGGTCGTTTCACCGATCTTCGGATCGCCCACCTTGACCTTCCAGAGCTCGTTGCCGGTCTTGGCGTCGAGGGCCACCAGCGTGGTGTCGGCCTGCTGCAGGAAGATCTTGCCATTGGCGTAAGCCAGGCCGCGGTTGACGGTGTCGCAGCACATCACCGGGATCACGGTCGGATCCTGCTTGGGCTCGTATTTCCAGCGGATGGACTGGTCTTCCAGAGCGAGCGCGTACACCTTGTTCGGGAAGGGACTGTGCAAATACATGGTGTCGCCGATCACCAGCGGACCGCCTTCATGACCGCGCAGCACGCCGGTCGAGAAAGTCCAGGCCACGGTCAGGTCCTTGGCGTTCTTGCTGGTGATCTGCTTCAGTTCGCTGTAGCGGTGGTTGTTCAGGTCTCCGGCCTGCATCGCCCAGTTCTTCGGATCCTTGCTCAAACGCGCCGTATCCGAATCGGCGGCATACGCCGCGCCGGTGGCCAGGGCAAGACATACACCCCACCAGCCGAGTCTTGATTGAAGTGACATGCTTAGGTCTCCTTTTGTTTTATACGTATGGAACAGCTCAGCGTTGCGGCACGGCGCAGGCCTTGTCGGCGCCGGCTTCGATTGCCTTGTACTTGCTTGCCATGTCCTTGGCCGTGCTGGCGTCGCGGAACACCGCGCCGCGCTCCCCGCTCAGCGTCTGGTTGCGCAGCGCGACCGACATCGCTACGTAGTCGTCATAGGGCAGCGCCTTGGCGATGCGGTCGATGACGCACGAACATTTGTAGAGGTATTCATATTTGCTGTCGTGCTTTTGCATGCACTCCAGCACGAACTCGACGCGGCCGCTGGTCGGGTAATCGTCGGCCCAGGCCGTCAGCGGCATCGCCAGAGGAAGCAAGAACAGCACGTGTACTGATTTCATTCCGGTCTCCAGTGATCATTGCTCCCGTGGTGCATGATGGGCCGGCCTGCCGCGCTCAATCCTTCAGGATGCCGCGCTGCTTGGCGACATGTGTGGAAATGGCGTCCATCAGCGGCGGCGACAGTACGTCGTAAGGCGGTAGGCCGATCTCGTTGAGACGGCCGCGCACCGAGCCCATGTTCTCGGGTCGCGCGCCCGACTCGATGATCGACGAGACGAAGGCTGCGAATTCCGGCGCCGCCCAGCCCTGTTCCGGCGACAGTTCGGTGTGCACGAAGTCGAAGCCGTAGAAGGCGTGGTCCTTGTTCTCGATACGACCGTACAAGTGAACCCCGCAGACTTCGCAGGCATGGCGCTGGATGGTGGCGCTCGGATCAACCACCTTGAGCTTCTCGCCGTTGGCGGTGACCCTGACCTTGTCGCGTCCGACCACGGCCACCTGGGAAAACAGCGATCCGTCCGGTTTCCAGCACTTGGTGCAGCCGCACACGTGGTTGTAGGCGACTTGCGAGCCGATTTCGACCGTGACTTTATCGGTGGCGCAATGGCAGGACAGGGTCCCGCCGGCAAAATCCGGTTTTGTCGGCGCAATGCCGGCATCGACTGCGGGGTGAATCTTGACTGCTTCACTCATGATCGGTTCTCCCTGGTTGGTTCGTTCACACAGCGTTTGCACTGCCTTGCACCATCCGGCGGCTCAGTACAGGACCACCGACCGGATCGACTGGCCGCTCTTCATCAGCTCGAAGCCTTCGTTGATGCGTTCGAGCGGCAAGGTATGGGTGATCAGGTCATCGATATTGATCTTGTTTTCCATGTACCAGTCGACGATGCGCGGCACGTCGGTGCGGCCACGCGCGCCACCGAAGGCGGAGCCTTTCCATACGCGGCCGGTAACCAGCTGGAATGGACGGGTGGCGATTTCCTTACCGGCTTCGGCCACCCCGATGATGATCGACTGGCCCCAGCCCTTGTGGCAGCATTCCAGTGCCTGGCGCATGGTGGTGGTGTTGCCGATGCACTCGAACGAGTAGTCGGCACCGCCGTCGGTCAGCTGGACAATCGCATCGACCACGTTGCCGACTTCCTTCGGATTCACGAAATGGGTCATGCCGAATTGGCGCGCCATCTCTTCGCGTGCCGGGTTGATGTCCACACCGATGATCTTGTCGGCGCCGACCATGCGCGCCGCCTGGATCACATTCAGGCCGATGCCGCCGAGGCCGAACACGACCACATTGGCACCGGGCTCGACTTTCGCCGTGAACACCACGGCGCCGATGCCGGTGGTGACGCCGCAGCCGATGTAGCAGGCCTTGTCGAACGGCGCATCCTCGCGGATCTTCGCGACGGCGATCTCGGGCAGCACGATATAGTTGGAGAAGGTCGATGTGCCCATGTAGTGATAGATGGGCTGGCCATCGAGCGAGAAGCGGCTGGTGGCGTCCGGCATCAGGCCGCGGCCTTGTGTGGAACGGATCGCCTGGCACAGGTTGGTCTTCTGCGACAGGCAGAATTTGCACTGGCGGCATTCGGGCGTGTACAGCGGGATCACGTGGTCGTCGCGCTTGACCGAAGTGACGCCGGGCCCGGTCTCGAGCACGATGCCCGCCCCTTCATGGCCGAGAATGGCGGGAAAAATCCCTTCCGGGTCCGCGCCCGAGAGGGTGTAGTAATCGGTGTGGCAGATGCCGGTCGCCTTGATCTCGACCAATACCTCGCCGGCGCGCGGCCCTTCAAGGTCGACTTCGGCGATCGACAGGGGCTCCCCAGCCTTCCAGGCAATCGCGGCTCTTGTTTTCATGCTGTCTCCTGTTCCAGTGGTCAGTGGTACATACAGAGCAATCGCAAAGCTCGTGCCAGCGGTGTTGAGAAGACTTGCAAGGGGTGTGCCACGGATGCTGAGGGACGGAGCGTGGTTCAGCTGTTCAAAAAATGAACGGGAGATGCGCAGATGGCGTAACACTGCTGCGCAATGGGCGGAGGGAGAGGAATGCAGAAAGCAAAAAACCCCGCCCGGCGTCAGCCGGGCGGGGTTTTTTGTGTCTTACTCTACTACTTATTAATTAGCCTGACGATAACCTACTTTCACACTGGTTGCAGCACTATCATCGGCGCAAAGTCGTTTCACGGTCCTGTTCGGGATGGGAAGGGGTGGTACCGACTTGCTATGGTCATCAGGCATAA
>Ga0265797_10010444_pt1 | contig 11837 bp, 15 predicted proteins | sample P2T30metagenome_FD_192433 | JGI IMG/M metagenome (GOLD analysis project Ga0265797, IMG submission 192433) | Plant litter microbial communities from East Loma Ridge, Irvine, California - P2 T30 | ecosystem: Environmental > Terrestrial > Plant litter > Unclassified | place: USA: California... | reverse complement strand
AGTTTTGCGCAAATGGAAGACGACGACGTAGTGGGACGAGAGTGTCTCGCGTCGAACATGGTTGCAGGCGAAGCAGGGTCGCGAATGTCGTCAAGCCGTGTGGCTCAGCCTTCGTCCAATCACCTGTCTTCTTCTTGTTGTTGCAGGAATAGCAACAGGACAGGCGACAAATAGAAAGGATGCAGCAGGTGGTAATATAGACGAGACGAGCAATGCGGCCTCTCTTATCCATTAGTTAATGCGCAGGCGTTCAGGACTCAGCCGTTGATGCAGATGCAGGCCTGCAGGACTGCTGTACTGGGCCCCCATAGCGTGTGACAGTCGCCTCGATCCAGCACTGCCTGCCCTCGTACGGCACCGATGATGACAGACTCGTCCAGTTATTATGGTGGATCCTGAAGAAAGAAGGCAAATCGGCAGAGGGAGTGAAACCTCGCGCGTCTCGCGGCTGCCGCTTTGGAAAGACGCACTTGCGACTCCACAGCAATCTTTAGCCTTGCAGACTGGTGGTTCGCATCCTATCATTGGGCCACAAAGTCTACAAGACCCATTCCGGCACGAACAGACCTCGCACCATGCGCTTTGGGCCATCGTGATACCGCGGGCTACACGTATTCGGTTTCACCGCCTTCGCTGCGACGTCTTTGACACCGCAGTCAGCCTTTGACACACTGGGAGCAATCGAGATGATTGATTTTATTTCACATCAAACAATACACACACCATGGCACTGCGTAAGGGACTAAGGCAGTTGCAAAGTGCCTGGGCTCGCAACATCCTTTGTGAGATACGGTAAGACCTGCACAAGCGGCAACACAACGCACGGTACAAAGGTGACGAGCTCAAAATCCTTCGTAGTAATGCAGCTTAGGCCATAATAAACTGCTGAGTAACTATAGGGTATAGGAAATCATAAAACAAGAAAGGCCGTTCAAACATAAATGGCGAAACCAGCTCAGGCATCTCACGAAACATCTTTGGCCAACCAGCCACTCTGCATCCGGCTTCCCCATGAAGAACTCCTCTCAACATGGAGAATTTCTGGGAACACATTCCCGTCAACCGCATGCTGACTTAGTCCTCCACCAAGCTCAGCAAGCTTGTTGAGAACTCGCTTTCGCAGCGCAGCATTACTCTCGTCCGTACTCCCAAAGGTAGCAAAGTTGACAACCTTCTCAAGCAAGCGCAGATGTTCATCGGGCAGCAACCCTAGCATGCGGAATACGCGCAAGAATCGCCTCATCATCATCCGATCTGGACCAGGCGCCGCCGCAAAATCTCGATCCATCGTCGAGAAGCTCCCTGGACGCTGATACTCGCTATCGCATTTACGTTGCAGGAACCCAGGCAGCATGAAGAACAATTGCGATTGCATTCCTGGTGGGCCTGGCCTGGACAGCAGCGGACGAAGCCGTACGTCGCCTGGGTGTACATCGTAAGAATGCATTATCGGCGTCCAGATGTCCAGGCCAAAGTACTTCTTCACAAGCCGGGCATCCGCATCGAGCGCCCGGAAACCTCTGGTGCGCAGGGAGAAGTCGCGAATATTTGCATGGTGGACGTTGCGATCGTCCTCGACCTCGTCGATGGGCCTTTTCGCCGCGCGATCTTTCACCAGAAGAGATCTGTGGAGCTCTTTACGGTCAACAGGCCAGTGCTCGTCGTAATCGCATGCGCATTTGCATTCAGCGCAGCGCTTCTGTTGCTCCCACTCCACGATCTCTTTCTGTCGCATGGCGATGTCGACGTGGGCTTCGATCAACTCGATCAGTTCCGTTGGCAGCTTGTTCACATGGCAATTGGTGCCTCTCCCGTAGCGATTGCAGAGGCGTAGAGCCGTGGTTATGTCCAACGACCGTACATATCCCGCTAAACTTGGAATGAAGTCTTCCACGGAGACCGCCATTGTCCACTATAAAGCGATTCAATGTCAGCGCAAGCTTCTGCATACATTGAAATGATTGACATACAGCTACCGTGGCTTCATACTGCGTCCCACGGCCATCCGCCATATCGTGTCTCAGTAGGTATCTCCGTATCTCCGAAGCGCTATCGCAATCGCAAACCAGGCGTCTCGTCGCAAAAGGCACAAATCCACACTGCAACACAGAAATCAGACCGTCTCACATTCACAAAGGACAACGACACCTCCCACAGCCTCGCGGCGACATCGCCACCAACACGAGGAGGAGGTCGCCATGGCATAGCCGAGACTCGCCAAACAACCATGCCACATGCCACCACCCAGCCAGACCAGACCCTCGTAACACATACCAAGGGACTTGAACCCCTCACAGGCACAGAAGCAATAATGCGCAATAACGCGCTAGCGGGGGAAACTCTAACGCCTTCCTTTCTTGGAGAAAGAGGGCTTTGTGGTTGGCTTCACGATTCCCCAGGAATTTGAGAAATGCCATGTCCCCTTGGTCTGGAGACTGGCGTGAAGGCTTTAGCCGACGCGACCGACTTCATGCGGCATGCAGGGGAGCAGAGAGAGAGAGAGAGAGAGAGAGAAGGAATGGCAGGGCAAGCCAAGCGCGAAGCGAGAGAGGGCTCGCAGGACGCCTTTCGCCGAGGGCTGTTTGTTCGCGACGAGAGGACCTCCGTAATTTCGGGGTAGGAGCCTAATAAGTTATTAGTCGGTGTTGGAGACTTTGGAGTAGGCGGAGGGAAAGGCAACGGTTAATGACTAATCGCCACTTTGGATCGTTTTAGACATCAGTGATACAGAGAAGCAGACAATTTCACATAGATGGAAATAGTGATGTTCTTGTTTTTGAACTTTGATTTGCTTTCCTTGAAATGCGTCTAGACCTATCTGACACTTTCTCGTCCTCCTCTGCCCTCGATACAAAATAAAAACCCAATCCTGCAGAATGAAAAGAAAAACGCCGTCTGTAATGCAAGTGTGTGGTATCATGATGTTAATCCAGAACTCCTCCTGCGATCAGGGAATCTGATCGCCCGTCTGTCAATCTGCTTCCTTCCACCTTTAATAAATGATCCAAAGCGAAGATTGCGCTCGCGCCAGTCGAGGCGAATCGTGCCGTAATGCTCCATTTTTGTGTCGTTACCAAAACCGAGTCATGATGTTGAATGACCTGATCCCCCATTCATGCCCCGCCAGTTCCAAAACGCCGTTGCCGAAAATGCCATAGAAAACCCAAGAATGCCGTAAAGAAGATTCTAGTACTGTGCGGGTGTGCGAGACGAGGCGATGGTGGGCAGGAAGCGGGAGAAGATGTTGCCGGACTTCTGCTTCTTGATGGGCTGGGCTTCGATGGCGGAGGCCATGCTCATGGGCATCTGGTGCTTGGCTGAAGGTTGGATGTGCACGATCGATGGCTCGTTGGGCTGGATGTGGACCACGGGCTCGCTGGAGTCGCAGGAGTAAGTGGAGGAGATGCTGGCGGGAGAGGTGGAAGATGAGCTCGAGGCGTATGATGAGGCGGAGTGGCTGCGAGTGGGTGGCGAGAGCGAAGGTGTGCGCGACGAGGATGTGGAGGAGGCGTAGTATGAGCGTTGGTTGTAGCTGGATACTGTGGGCTCGGCGTAGCGTGTGACATCGATAGCGGCGCGCATCTGGCGCTGGGCGAGCTCGAGCTGTTGCTGCTCGATGGCGGCACGCTCCTCGCGAAGGCGCTTCTCGGCCTCCTGTGCTTGCCAGGCGCGGATAGGAGCGAGGAAAGGCTCGAAGTGGCAGAAGAGATCGGCTTCGGTCACGTTGAGATCCCAGTCAAGAAGGCCAAGAAGCTGCTTCTCCATGAGGTTGACTTCGGTGATGCTGAAACCAAAGTTGTCGTAGCCGCGGACGGTGGTGTAGCGAGCCCAGTGCTTGTTCTTGGGAGATGAGTCGTTAAGGTTCTTTGCGGCCAGGATGAGAGATGCGAGGAAGATACGGTGGACGGTGCAACGCATGCCCTTGGCGACAGGAGGAAGACGCTGTGCCAGTCTGTCGAGGTAGACCAACGAAGTCATAAGCGTTGGTACCTGGACGTGGGAGCGGGTGACAAGCGTGCTGATGAAGAGCTCAACCGAAGGCAGAGAAGGGTCGTAAGCATCTGAGGAGTCCTGAGGAGTAGTGGGTGGTGTGGGAAGACCCTTGTGTGAGACAGATGAAGAGTCCTCGCAACGGATAACCTGAGACGCCTTGTGGGCAAGGTAAGAGACCATTTCTTGTGTCACGTCAAGGTAGATGAAGTGCTCCAGAGCGGCGGCATTCTCAGCCTGAGTGGGTGCAGGTGCGGAGAAAGACATGTTTGATGATATCGTTGGTTGTTGGAGTGATGTCGATGGTTGATGTCGTTAGATCGGTTGTGTCCAGGTAATAAGATGTAGGAGCCGGAAGGTTCGAGACAGATCTCTTAAGTAGATGAGTGTTCTAGATCTTGCGATTGATCGATGTCGACAATAGGAAGATGGTGTATTCAAGTGTTGGTAGTGTGAATGTCCTGACAATGGAACTTTCACAAGCCGATGAGTTGGTGAGTTGATGGATAGAACAACAATAGCCGGTCCGACAATACAATTAATAGTCCTTGAAGTCGCTGGCTGGCAGGTGTTCACGGAACCAAGGGATAATTAGATCGAGCGTTGATCGCACCAGGCGTTGAGGATATCCGGATATCGACTCTGGAACAGAACGATGAAGGCGGCTGAGGCTCGTGAGCAGCGCGTCGGTGGTGAAATTGGAGAGAGACAGATAAACGGCGACCGCACGACCAGCGAGCAGGTTGCAAGTAGTAGTGTATCTGAAGTCTAGCGCTCGGCAGCGGCGAAGAGCGTGCGTGCACAAGCGTACGTTTGAACAGGAGAGCACACGCGATTCGAAGCGCGAGTCGGTGGGCGAAATGTGGTACCAGTGGGGCGGCAAGGAGGCGTAAGGGTTGACGGTCGAGGGGCTTGCAGGAGACGGCGTGAGGACGTGCAGGAAGCCGTTATATGGGGATGACGAGTAAGTTAAGTGTGAAGGGTGTTGGTGGAGGAGAGAAGAGAAGATAGTGTATGTTGTTGTATTACTGACTGATTGATGGTGAGAATAATTATTATCTACTAGCAGGTGGCGCCTTCCTCTTAATACATATGAACCTCATGATTGCCGCCGCGCAAGGCAGGCGCTGTTCTGCAGGCCAGGCAGGCTCAAAACCTTTGGCTGGACTAGCCAGAGAATGTGAGCGAGGGCACGCGACGATTGGCTGCTGATCGCGCTGGGTGCAGGCAGGGATTTGCTACTCGCCAGCAATAAGTGTTTTACATTCTGCGTGCGTGCACAGCCCGAGTTTCACCTGCCCTTCTGCCGCCCTATCCGCAACCTCTCAGAACAAAGTGTGCGCCCTGTCTGTCTCGCTGGCGGTGAGCAGGATGGCGGTAGCGGTAGCGCGTGGCGCGAGCCTTCAGCAGTCGCCATACTACTGTATACCCGCCCGAGGAGCCCTACGCCTGCTGCTGCTACTGCTGCTATTTTACGCAAGCGTCTCAGGTCTGCCCGTCTCATGCGGTCTGCTGGCCAGGCCAGATTGCGCAAGGTGAGCCGCATGCCACAGCACTCGCAGTCTGGACAAAGCACCATGACTTGGCTGGAGTGCAGCTACAGTATACCGCGTTCTGTGCCACCATCACACACCACCGCCCGGCTCAAGGGGCTGCTCGGCCATCTCGCCGGCGAACGATAGTTGGCGTTCTGTTAATCGCATTTGGCTCGACAGGATGGACGGCGGCATGTGGATCTCTGAGGTGTGTGGCACAGCGATCTGCAGAGACACGCCTCCACACCACACACCTCGTTATATTCACATGTATGTAATAATGCTGGGCGTGGCCGTGACATGGCCTCACGCCGTTGGCACGCTCTCTCTCGGTCGGGCTGGTGGCAGCAGTAGAAGAATGCGACATCCCCAACCTTCTTCCCGGCTGCATCTGAATCATGCGCGCCACCGTAGGTTGAGCTGCCTTGGCATGTAGTGTTTGTTGTATATAATCCCAGCAGAGCGAGTGATTTGCAAGAAAAATTCCACCCAACGCATCCACATCCCGTATGCGATATGAGGCGTGAACATCACCGCTGCTTTCGCGCGCAAATAAGCGTGCAGGAAAGATCTAGGAGTAGACTCGGCTTGACAAGCTCTGCGACGGCGCCAGATCTCGCAGGCCTGTGGCGCAAGAAATCGGCTCCATACAAAAGCTAGAGAGGGACCAAGGGACGAACCCTGCCGATCTTAGCCTTTTGCTCCAATCGCTGCCACCGACTCGTCTTCCTCCTGAGAGATGTGTCACTCGTAGACGACTCCGACGTATCACGCGTCCTCGAAGCCGTTGCAGCTATCAAAACGATATCGCTGCCTGACTGTGGCACGCTTTGGAGTTTCCGATACATGCCGCTGATGCCTTGTCATCCGGTCGGTACATCCAGTATTGTATACATTGGCAGAGTTTTTGCTCTCTCGGAAAACCGGAGGCATGTGAATAAGCATGCAATATCGATATACTTTGTGCCCTTCCATATCGATATGACAAGCTTGTAGCGTGCAGGGCATGCCCACACCGGTGATCAGTGGTACTTCTTAATTCTTGCCCATGTCCTCCCGACCCTGCTCCGAACGAAGATCGCCCTCTAAACCATGTTCACTATTACATCTGCCGCTGAGGTAACTTCGGGTGTTGATCTGTGTCGTTATCACAAGCGGGCCTCACGCGCACTCCTCCACGCCAGCGTCTCTCCAGGTCTGCTTGCGAACGTCGCCGTGCGAGTGTACACTAAGCAGTGGATACCTATATCCACCACCCGTCCACAGGCCACGAGCCCTCCGACCGACAAGTCTCAACGACTCGCTCCTCACGTGCATCCTAGACTTCTTACGAAACTCTATCTCACGGTGAAACGCCAAAACCACGGCTATTCATAGTCTTCCCTGTTTGTTGTAACTGTCTATTTCCAAAACCGCCTGTGGAGCCCTTGCCGTGTGTCAGACTGCGCGTAACATACGCAAATTTTGGACCAACTTGATACATGCGTGTGTATTATCTATAGCATAGCCGCCCGTCGACGATGGGACTCCCGAGCGGCTCTGACGCTGCAAAAAGACATCTTGCCGCGCGCGTTCTGCAGCGTAAGGCTGCACAAGCGCCTAATGGGCCCATGCCAAAAAGGCCTTGGAGAAACAATCCTCGATCGTGCCTGCCAGCTGTGTCGCCGACTCGCCGACTATACAGCAGCAGCAGCAGCAGCAGCATCATGCAGCCGTGCACCACCACGAATCGAGCTTCAACATTACCGTTATCGTGAAATTGCATCTCGCGCTCGTCCTCGTAACGGTTTTTCGCCACGCTATAGGAAGAGCGCACGTACTTTCTCTCCTCCGCGCATCCTCCGTCTTCTCTTGCGTCACCGTCCTTGGTCCCTCCGCAAGCAAGTGCCGTGGAGTCCTACAGACAGCGGCGGCGGCCGTGTCGCAGACGGAGATTATGAAGACGGTGAAGACGTTGCAACTCTATCGCGTCCTACGGTATCCCGGTCTTGTTTGGGGATAAGACACCCGCAGTATGGCAGTGCTCCACTCGTGCGCTGGACTCGATCGATCCAATGGTGTTGCGTTTTGGTAATGCTGACTGCAGTATACACGTTACAGAGTGTATACTCTACCTTGTATAGGCGGCTCGACTGGTGCTCATGCTGTTACACGTACCGTTATAACACTCCACATGGACGGAAATTGGCTATCGTCGAACACGAAGCTACCGACTTTGGACTTCCTTGTTACAGGACAGAATACGCCTACAGTCTTCGCACACAGACGGGCATAGCCTCGCAGGGATAAGACACCCAACGTTTGTTTCTCTCTCTCGCCGCCCCAGCCTCCGCAGAGCATCCATTGCCCTGTCTTCCGACCTGGATCTAGCAGACTGCTGACTAACAGACCGCTCACGCCCAGCGGTCGTTCCATTCGGTCCCCAACGCCGCGAGCCACGTCTTCTTTTAGCATCCTTGTCTGACATCTTCTGCCTTCAGGTTCAGGAGGAAATTGCATACGATATTCGCGGTGCGACTCTCTGACATCCTGATCGAGTTTGGGGATAAGACAGCCTGAACGTCTATTGCCAGGCGATCAGTCGCGTTGGCTGCTTTCGGACAGGATAGTGTGGGCTCCAGACCTGCCGTTGAGGCTCCGCCAGGTTCTTACGTCCCTGTCTCTCTTTCTTCGAGGTTTTCGGTGTCAGAGCTCCGATATGGCGTTGGATGTAACCCTTGCTTGCTACTGCGGCCTTCAGGTTCAGGAGGAGATTTGGATTGGCAGTGCGATGGTGTTGGAGACCCCTCCCAAGTCCTTCGTTGTGGTTTGGAGTTGAAACAAGGACGCGCGCAGCCTGGCTAGGGTGTGAGTTCGGTACTCGAGAGTAGCAGCGGTGGTTCCCTCTCTCTCTGCTCCAGACGGTGAGCGAGTTCGCGACGTCTGCCTTCAGGATGCGTAGGAAATGAGCAAGACGGTATTGCGAGCGGTCGTTCTTCGTCGTAGCGGTGGGTTTGAGGGTTAGACAGGTTCGTGTGAGGGTTCTTGGTGGATGCCGAAGCAGCGTTGGACTGGTGGCCATGCAGTCTGGCAGCTGCAGCTGCTTTCCATCGGTCACTTGCGAATGAGCATGAGCGTTGTTGCTGCATCTTCGTGCATGTAGCTTCAGGTGCGTCTGTGAGGTTCGTGTAGATGGTAGAACGGTCGGTTAGGTGTGTGAAGGAGTGGCCGTTCCTGTGTCTTCTGTGCCCTGTATATACACTCGGGCATACTCTATCTATGTCTGCGGAAGTCTTCTCCCTCCACATTGTTGCAGTGCACCATCAAACGTAGTAGCATCGTGCATCATTCGTGATGTTCGACCTGAGCATCAATTTTGATATCGTAGGGTTCGGGTTGGTGTCTCATCAAATCACATCGATTGCGTTCTCGGGCAACGAAATGGTCAATAATCACAGTTCTTGGTGTCCGTGTGCACTCTTCACCAGTCTAAGGCTTTGTGTGCTGACTTTTACTTGTTGAACCGTGTTGCTAGTGGTGTTTATAGTCATTTGTGCATTTCTAGTCTCATCAACAGACCTTCTCACTTGAGTAAATACAAGGTGGGCATGAACATACGGACAGAAGATACTTGGTCAATCATGAAATGACATTGTAACAGATTCACAGGCAACAGAATGTCATACTCAACCATCCAGCGTCCGTCAGAGACCGAAAGTGACTGCAGATAACGTGAAAAGTGAATGTCGTCGCTCGCCAAACGATACACCGCGACTTTTGTCACAGTCGCGCTAGTTGCCACAATTCGCGACAGCGACAGCAACGCGCGACAGAGTTCAGCTTCCCGCGTTCCGTAAGCTTAAAGTTAGCTGAGCTTCCAACGACACCAAACCTAAAGACACACAAGTCTATTCCATACAGCGCTATCATGGCCATGGATTGGTCAGGGTACGGCAGCTACGCAGCACAGCCGATGGAGGAAGTCGAGGATGATGAAGACTTCTACACCTCCGAGCAGGATCACATGAACGGTAACAATCACATGCACACAGCTGCTGGTGCTGCTTCTGCAATCGCGCAGGTGGGTCTCTCTCAACTTATTCCTTGATTTTACTGATCTCACCACGTGTTACAGTCTCCTGCGAACATGCCAGCAGACTTCAGCGCAATGCATTCAAATAAAGTACCATCAACACCAACGAGCGAGGAGCAGAGGAAACATGACCAACAGAAACAACTCGATGCTTTGCGAAAGAAACTGCTGGCGAAGAGAGGTGGGACTTCGCGCCCTGACACCCCTCAAAAGACACCAGGCCACTTGAACACTCAAACGCCGCAGCATAGAATGGAACAACAGGAGAACAACGCAGCGGCGAACGGAGTGGACCAGCAAGTCAATGATGACTTCGGCATTGAATCGTTGCTCGCCGAGGGCAAGGCCGCAGCAGAGGCAAAAACCGCCCGTGATAACCAAGCAGCAGCTGCGGCAATTGCCGCTACCATCGAGCCCAATCCTTTCACTATCACCCAACACTCATCGGCTGCGACAGCGCCCTCGAACATGGAAGTGGAGGAAGTGAAGCCCGAAAGCACGCGGCAGAAGCCGGCGGAACCAACACAATCCGCCGTCTCCTCACCGCAAAAGCCCGCTGACCCTCAGAAAACCAACCCTACATCTAACACACACCCCGTGAACATGTCTGATCCCTACTACGATGACCTGAGCGTCTGGCTCGAGTTTACAGGCTATCATGACGTCCAGTTCCGCAACTCCAAACTAAGCACATACAAACAACGTCGCGAACTTGAACAGGAGGCAGCTCGCATTGCGCAGAAACTGGAGGCGCTGAAGCAGGCAGAGAGAGCTGACCTAGAATCACTACGTGCGACTACCGCACACCAAAACGGTCCAACTCAGATGGCACCGCCGCCGCTGCCTTCGCACATGCCTACAGGCGATTACCGCAACGGCCTCAAGCGTCCTCATTCTCCCGAGCCATTGACAGCTGAGAAGGCCAGCCGTAAAGCTAATGAGTCGGCCAGCGACTTCAGGATCCGTGGAGCCAACGATGCGAGTGTGGCATCCAGTGCGACACTGTCACACGAAAACGGCAGTCCGGTACACCGTCGTGATAGCCTCCCTGAGCGTCGCAGGTCCATCAACGAACGTCACGAAAGGGACCCTTCGCTCGAACGTCGTCAGCAGTACTACGGCACCCGCAATGCTCCCCCACTCAGAACGAACGGGCTCGGTGGTCATTCTCAGTGGGCCTCCCGCGAGGGTCCGCCCCCCTTCAACGCCCGTGAGCGTGAGCGCGAGCGCGACCGCAATGGCAGATCCGACTTCAGTTCAGTCAACCGAATTACCCGCGGCAATGGCACAGCTCTTGGCCCAAGTGCCGGCCTTGACCTTCGCAAAGGCGGTCAGTCAAACTTTCGTCACTATCATTGATTCTTGATCTGGCTTTGGCCATCATTGTATTTGTACTTTCAGCGCAGCGATTGGGCCTGTCAAGGCGAGGCCAAGGAACGACAGGAAGAAAAGCATTTGATTCAACAAGCATAGATACCCCGAGACAGGCATTGGTTTCTCATTAGCATAGCGATATGTCTTTTTCCATATCTCCTTGACTCAATCATCTCTGACCAGCGCATGTCCGCGGGACGATCAGCAGCTCATCCTAACACTCTAACACTACAGGCGTCCGGTATTTCATGATCAAAAGCTGGAACCATGACAACGTCGTACAAGCCATGAAGGACGGCGTCTGGGCCACACAAGAAAAGAACCAATCCCTACTCACCGAAGCATTCCACACCAGCCGCCACGTCATCCTGCTCTTCTCCGTGAACCGCAGCATGGCTTTCCAAGGCTACGTAAGTGATTACTCTCAAGCCACTCACTGGCTACCACTAATCCCACCAGGCTGTCATGACCTCCCCTCCCGATCCTTCCCTGCCGAAACCGCCATTCTGTAGCAAGCTCAACTGGACCACGTCGCCTGCTTTCTCGCTGCACTGGCTCGCTACTACTTCTGTTCACTTCCGTCTTGTGGGCCATTTGAAGAACACTTGTAATCCGGATGATGAGGGTACGCCGCGGGCGGTGCTAGTTGGTAAGGATGGGCAGGAGGTTAGTCAGGAGGCGGGGATGGGTGTTGTGTGGATTCTGGATGAGGCGGATGAGAGTGAGGGGAGGGGGAGGTTGGGGGAGGAGAGGGAGTAATACGAAGTGAATGACTTTTGCTGACGTAGGAGTGAGGAGGCATGGACTTAATGTTCTGCAGAAGAAATAAAGTGAAGTGTCATGTGCTAGCTTTTGCGCCAAGGTTG
>Ga0265797_10010443_pt1 | contig 11838 bp, 6 predicted proteins | sample P2T30metagenome_FD_192433 | JGI IMG/M metagenome (GOLD analysis project Ga0265797, IMG submission 192433) | Plant litter microbial communities from East Loma Ridge, Irvine, California - P2 T30 | ecosystem: Environmental > Terrestrial > Plant litter > Unclassified | place: USA: California... | reverse complement strand
CGCAATTTTCGCGTGTGGTCGCGAAGGTCTATGCCAGCGGAAAGCGGCCCTTTGGTTATATCTATGGCGGCAGCGGCGGCGCCTACCGATCGATAGGATCAATCGAGAATACGTCGGACGTTTGGGACGGCGCGGTCCCCTACGTGGTGGGATCGACAATGGCGCTCCCGAACGTCTTCACGGTGCGCCTTCATGCGATGCGGGTGCTATGGGACAAGTTCCCTCAGATCAACGACGCGCTCGACGCCGGCGGCAGCGGGGAGCCCTATGCCGGGCTGAACGAAGAAGAGGCGGCCGCGCTGCGCGAAGCGACGCGGATGGGTTTCCCCCCGCAATCCTGGTTTGCCTACAAGACAATGGGCGTGCACGGCTTCGCGGCGCTTTACCCCGGCTTGCTTGCCGCCGACCCGACCTATTTCACCGATTTCTGGACCAAGCCCGGTTACCTCGGCGCCAGACCGCCCGCATCGCTGGTGCGAGCGCGGGTGGTCCAGCCGGCCCGCTTCAAGGGCCTCGCCACTGCGGAGCAGGGGCGCAAGCTCGGCATCGTCAAGCGCGGGGCCGATGGCGGTGTCGACAACGCCTTTCTTGCCGGGCAGGATGAAGGGATCGTCGGCGTTCGGCTCGATCAGTCGATCAAAGCCGACAATTTCCTAGGCGGTGACCTGATCGTGAACGGAGGGGCTGCAGCCGGTAGTCGCATCCAGATCAGAGAGATCAGGGGCGACGTGGCGGTGCTCGGCGTGTTCGATAAAGCCGTTGTCGACCAACTTCGTGCCGACGACGCGGTGCGGGTGGACAATAGCGACTTCCTCGCGGCGCAGACCTACCATCGCCATCAGGTGCCAGGGCCTGAGTTTCGCGCTTGGGATCAATTCCGCAAGCCCGATGGTACGCCGCTCTACCCGCAACGCCCGAACCTCATCGCGCCGAGCTTCGTCAAGGCGTCGGCCGGTGCACTGCCGACCGGCAAGATCCACGGCAAGGTCATCGTCGTTGCCTCGCTGTGGGACCGAGAGGCCTTTCCGTGGCAGGCGGACTGGTATCGGCAGAAGGTCGTCGCGCACCTTGGCGGGCGTGCCGACGACAGCTTCCGGCTGTGGTATACCGAGCACGCGCTGCACGGCGATGAGACGCGGCAGGAGGATTCGACCCGCACCGTCAGCTATATCGGCGTGCTGCATCAAGCGCTACGCGACTTGAGTGCATGGGTAGAACGCGGCGTCGCGCCGCCGGAAAGCACCCGCTACGCCGTTAACGAAACCCAGATTGTGGTGCCCGCCACGGCGGCCCAGCGGCGCGGCATCCAGCCCGTCGTGACGCTGCGTGCCAATGGAGGCGAGCGAGCGGCCGTGCGCGTCGGCGAGCCGGTGCGTCTGACTGCCATCACGGCGATGCCCCCAGGCGCCGGTTCCATCGTCGAGGCGAAATGGGACATGCTGGGCAAGGGCGATTACCCAATCACGGCGGAACTGTCAGATAGCGCGAAGCCGAACGTCACGCTTTCGACCACCTACAGGTTCACCAAAGCGGGGACCTATTTCCCGACCTTGCGGGTCGCCGGGCAGCGCGAGGGCGACGCCCGCGCGCCCTTTGCCAGAACCCAGAACCTCGCCCGCGTTCGCGTGGTGGTGCGGTGATGATGCAGGCCGTGCACCGACTACCTGGGGACCGGCCAATGGATGTCAAAATCGTACTCTAAAGCGCCGCAACCGTCCCGATTGGCATCGAATTTCGAGAATGGCCGGATTGGAGAGGGAAGCGGACGCTCACTAGGTCCGGATCGGATAGCCGATCTCAGACAAATCTCGTACGATGCGAGCTAATTGGTTGAGCCACCTTCGGCAGAGGTGGTTCTAGGAATCTGAACAGCGAGGATAAGTGGATTGCCGATCTTACAGCGGCCATGCTGGCCGCAAAGAGGAGGCAAGATGAGCAAGCGACCCCGCCGGAATCACAGCCCGGCATTCAAGGCGAAGGTGGCACTGGCAGCTGTGAAGGGTGAGAAGACGCTAGCTGAGCTGGCGCAGCAGTTTGACGTACATCCCAACCTTATCAACCAGTGGCGGGCGCAGCTGCTGGAGGGGGCGGCAGACGTGTTCGGCGCGGGGCCGGCAGCGAGCGAACCCGCGGTCGATATAACCGTGCTGCACGCAAAGATTGGCGAGCTGACGCTGGCGAACGATTTTTTGGCCGGTGCGCTCGGGAAAGCCGGTCTGTTGCCGAGCGCAAAGCGATGATCGACCGTGACCATGCGCTGCCGCTGGCCCGCCAGGCGCAGCAGCTCGATATCAGCCGCGGCAGCATCTACTATCTCCCGCGGCCTGTATCTCCGGCCAATTTAGCGATCATGCGGCGCATCGACGAACTTCATCTACTCTATCCGTTCGCCGGCAGCCGGATGCTGCGCGATCTGCTCCGGCAGGAGGGCGAGGGCATTGGGCGAAGGCATGTCGCGACGCTAATGAAGCGGATGGGGCTTGAGGCGATCTACCGTCGTCCGAACACGTCGAAACCGGCGGCGGGGCACAAGATCTATCCCTATCTGCTACGCAAGCTGGCGGTGACCCGGCCGAACCAGGTTTGGGCGACTGACATTACATACGTGCCCATGGCGCGCGGCTTCGTCTATCTGGTCGCTATCGTTGATTGGTTCACCCGCCGGGTGCTGGCTTGGCGGGTGTCGATCTAAATGGATGTCGCGTTCTGTATCGAGGCGTTGGAAGAAGCGCTGGCGCGCTATGGCAAGCCTGCCATCTTCAATACGGACCAGGGCTCACAATTTACCAGTGCGGCCTTCACCGCCGTCCTCCACCGCGAGGAGATCGCCATCAGCATGGATGGAAAGGGTTGCTGGCGCGACAATGTGTTCGTTGAGCGCCTCTGGCGCTCGGTGAAATACGAGGAGGTGTACCTCAACGCCTACGCCTCGGTTCCCGGAGCCCGCGCTGGCATCGGCCGATATTTTGCGTTTTATAACAGTGTCCGGCCACATTCAGCCCTTGGTGCCAGAACACCGGACCAGATATACTTCGGCCAGCCGCTTCTCGCAGCGGCATGATCAACCAGCGGTGATCCACTTATCCAGACCGCGAGCCTGTTCAGACAACCGGGGCCACCTCTGACTACGCCCCAATGCTTGCTGCTACCTTGGCACCGGGGTGTGGCGTCGTACGCGGATCCGGGCCGTACGCCGATATCGCGGCTGCGGTCTGACCTTATCTTCTGTTGAGATCGGAGCGAACGAGACGCGTGTCGTTGGGCTGAACCCCACCCCCTAACGCGCGATACAATTCCACCGAATTAGTATCGCGAACGAGACGCGTTGCGAGCAGGCTTTGCTGCGCGGTGTAAAGCGAACGCTGCGAGTCGAGCGTGTTGAGGAACGTATCGATACCCGCGCGGAAGCGTAACTCCGACAGCCGGTACGCGCCTGCGGCATTGTCACGTAACGAGGTCTGCGCCTCGAGCTGGGCGCCGACGGTGCCGCGGCGAGCTAGCGCATCGGCAACTTCGCGGAAGCCCGTCTGGACGCTCCTCTCGTAGGTAGCGATAGCCGCATCCTGGATGGCCTGGGCGTACCGAAGATTGCCCTTGTTGCGGCCAAAATCGAAGATCGGCTGGGTGATAGACGGTGCGACCGACCATTGCTGGCTGCCGCTGCCGAACAGATTCGACAGGCCGAGGCTGAGGGTGCCGAACGCTGCGGTAAGCGAAATATTTGGGAAGAACGCTGCACGTGCCGCACCGATATTGGCGTTAGCTGCGATTAGTTGATGCTCAGCGGATGCGATATCAGGACGGCGCAACAGCACTTCCGACGGCAGGTTCGCGGGCAAGTTTTCCAGCGTCGGGCTAGTGGTCTCAAGCCTGGCCGGGAGCGTGTCCGCGGTCAGCGTCGTACCTGCAAGCAGGTTCAGCGCGTTCTGGTCCTGCGCGATGAGCGTGGTTGCATCGGCGATATCTGAGCGTGCTTGGTCGTAGCTGGTGCTCGCCTGACGCACTTCAAGTTCGGAAGCGATGCCGATGCGGAACCGATCCTGCGTAAGCTTAACGGTCTGGCCGAATGCGCGCTCGGTATCGCGCGCGATTTTGAGACGATCCTGGTCAGCGGCCATCGTCAGCCACGCTGTTGCAATCTCTGCGACGAGCGAGACCTGTGCTGCGTTGCGGTTTTCCTCTGCCGCGAAGTACTGCTCCTGCTGGGCCCGGGTTAAATTGCGGATGCGGCCAAAAAGATCAATTTCCCACGCCGAAATGCCAATATTGGCAGAGTAGATGTCCACACGTCCGTTGCCGGTGACGGCGGTTCCGGCTCCGCCGGTTCCGCCACCGGTGCCACCACCACCAGTTCCAATACCACCACCGGTGCCGCCACCGACCCCACCGACGCCGCCACCCGTACCACCACCGACCCCGCCACCGATCGCCCCGAACGGAGACTTCTGATAAGTGGCGCTGCCCGTTGCCCCGATCGTCGGGAACAGGTCTGCACGTTGAACGCGGTATAATGCACGCGCCTGCGCGACGTTGGCGACCGAAACGCGGAGATCGCGGTTGTTCTCAAGTGCAGTGCGAATCACACGGCGCAGGCGATCGTCGGTAAAAAACGCCTCCCACGATGTATCTGCGGGCATGATCGTTCCCGCCGCATCGGTGACCGCATACGCGGGTCCCGATGGCGTCGCCGCCGGCACCGACAAGCCTGGCCGCACGTATTTTGGGGCAAGATTACATCCGGCGAGCGTCAGCCCAGCGGCGAACATGAGCGCTGTCTTGCGCGTGAGCATGGGAGCGAACATCTGGATCAGGCCTCCTGCGGCCGCTGGTCGTGAGGGGGATGACCGCCGTTACGGTTGTCGTCATTGTGCACTTGATCGCGGTCTTGCCCCGCGCCGGCCTTGTCCTGTTTGAAGACGCGCTTCACCAGCAGGAAGAACAGGGGCACGAAGAAGATCGCGAGCACGGTCGCGGACAGCATGCCGCCGACCACCGCCCAGCCGATCGCGTTCTGGCCGCCGGCACCAGCGCCGGTCGATAAAGCGAGCGGCAACACGCCGAAGATGAACGCGAAAGATGTCATCAGGATCGGGCGAAGGCGAAGCTTCGCCGCCTCGACCGCGGCATCCGCGGCGTTCATCCCGTCGCCCATCTTCTCCTCGGCGAACTCGACGATCAGGATCGCGTTCTTCGCCGCCACGCCGATCGTCGTGATCAGCCCAACCTGGAGGTAGATGTCGTTGTTCAGCCCGAAGATCATCGCCGCGCCGACCGCGCCGAGGACGCCAAGCGGCACCACGAGCAGGACGGCAATTGGGATCGACCAGCTCTCGTACAGTGCGGCTAGACAGAGGAACACGATCAGCAGCGACAGCGCATAGACCGTGGTCGACTGGCCGCCCGACAGGTTTTCCTCGTAGCTGAGCCCGGTCCACTCATAGCCGATACCAGGGGGCAGCTTGGCCGCCATCTCCTCCATCGCCTTGATCGCGGTGCCGCTGCTGACGCCGGGCGCCGGTGAGCCCATGATCTCGAACGACGCCACACCGTTGTAGCGTTCGAGCCGTGATGGGCCGTACTGCCACTGCGTTGTCGAGAAAGACGAGAATGGTGCCATCGCGCCGCTGGTCGTGCCGCGTACGTAGAAGTTGCCGAGATCGGCAGGCGAGGTGCGGAACGGTGCATCGGCCTGCACGAATACCTTCTTCACACGACCTCGATCGATGAAGTCGTTGATGTAGGCGCCACCGAAAGCGGTGCTGACGGTAGTGTTGATGTCAGCCTGGCTGAGCCCGAGCGCACCTGCGGTTGCTTGGTCGACATTGAGTTTCAGCTGTGGCGAATCTTCGAGGCCATTCGGACGGACCTGTACCAGGCGCTTGTCCTGGCTGGCCATGCCTAGCAGCATGTTGCGCGCTTCGAGCAACTTATCGTGACCAACGCCGGCATTGTCCTTCAACTGAAAATCAAAACCGTTGGCGTTGCCGAGTTCCTGCACGGCGGGCGGCACGAAGCCGATCACCATGCCGGCACGGATTCCGGCCAGCGCCTGGTTGGCGCGAGCGGCGACGGCGGCGACGCCATTCTCCGCGCCGCTACGATCTTCCCACGGCTTCAGCTGGATGAAGGCGAGCCCGACATTCTGGCCTTGGCCGACAAAGCCGAAGCCGCTGATCGTGAAGATACCTGCGGTGTTGGCCTTTTCGTCGATTAGGAAGTGGTCTCGCAGCTGGTCCATCGTCCGCGCCGTCTCCTCCATCGTTGTGCCCGTGGGCATTGATACCTGTGCGAACATCAGGCCCTGATCTTCTTCAGGAAGGAAGCCCGAGGGCAGGCGCACGAAGATGAAGGCCATCGCGACGATGATCACGGCATAAACCAACATCGTGCGGACCCAACCCTTCTCGACGCGGCGCAGGCCGTTGCCGTACTTGCCGACGCCCTTGTCGAACGTGCGGTTGAACCAGCCAAAAAAGCCCTTCTTCTCGCCGTGACCGTCCTTGGCGGGCTTCAGAATGGTTGCGCAGAGTGCAGGCGTAAGGATCAACGCGACCAGAACCGATAGCACCATCGACGATACGATGGTGATCGAGAACTGGCGAAAGATCACGCCGGTCGAACCGCTGAAGAACGCCATCGGCAGGAACACCGCCGACAGCACCAGGCCGATGCCGACCAGCGCGCCGCTGATCTCGTCCATCGACTTCTTGGCGGCTTCTTTGGGGCTTAGCCCTTCTTCCTGGATCAGGCGCTCGACGTTCTCGACGACGACGATCGCGTCATCGACGAGCAGACCGATCGCCAGCACCATCCCGAACAGCGTCAGCGTGTTGATCGTGAACCCTGCGACCTGGAGCACGGCGAGTGAGCCGAGCAGAACGACCGGGACCGCGATCGTCGGGATCAGCGTCGCACGGAAATTCTGGAGGAAGAGGAACATCACGAGGAAGACGAGGACGATCGCCTCGATCAGCGTGTGGAAGACTTGTTCGACCGACAGCCGCACGAACGTTGAGTTGTCGACAGGGAAGGCGACTTTGACGTCGGATGGGAACTGCTTGGCGATCCGGTTCACCTCAGCTTTAACCAACGTGACGGTGTCGAGCGCGTTCGCACCAGGCGCCAACTTCACGCCGAAGCCTGCCGCCTGCTTGCCGTTGTAGCGTGCCTGGAAGCTGTAGTTCTCCGAGCCCATCTCGACGCGCGCGACGTCCGACAGGCGCACGGTCGCGCCGCTGGTTGCCGAGCGGACGATGATCGCGCGGAACTGTTCAGGGGTCTGGAGACGCGACTGGGCGGTCACTGTCGCGTTGAGCGACTGGCCTTTCACCGCCGGGAGACTGCCGACCTGACCCGCCGAGACCTGCGCGTTCTGCGCAGTAAGCGCCGACGTGATGTCGGTGACAGTGACGCCGAGGTTCGACATTTTGAAGGGATCGACCCAGATGCGCATCGAATATTGCGCGCCGAACACCTGCGTGTCGCCGACGCCCTTGATCCGGCTGAGCGGATCCTGGAGTTTCGAGGCGATCATGTCGCCGAGATCGACCTGGTCGTGCGCGCCATTCTCAGAATAGGCGGCGATCACAAGCAGGAAGTTGGCGGTCGCCTTGGTCACGCGCAGACCGGCCTGCTGCACTTCCTGCGGCAGGAGCGGGGTAGCCTGCTGCAGCTTGTTCTGCACCTGGACCTGCGCGATGTCGGCATCGGTACCCTGCTCGAAGGTGAGCGTGATCGCTAGGTTGCCCGCGCCGTCCGAGGTCGAGGAGAAGTAGCGAAGGTTGTCGATGCCCTTCATCTGCTGCTCGATGATCTGCGTCGTCGTATTCTCGAGCGTCTGTGCGTCGGCGCCCGGATAAGTCGTAGCGACCGTTACCTTGGGGGCGGCGATCTCAGGGAACTGCGCGATCGGCAGCGAACGGATCGCGAGGATACCCGCCAGCATCAGGATGATGGCGATGACCCATGCGAAGATGGGTCGATCGATGAAATAGCGTGACATGAGAGGTTACTTCCCGCCCTGCGCAGAGGCATTGCTGGCACTACCCGATGCATTGCTGCCTGCTGGCGCGGTGCCAGCAGCAGCGCCTGTAGCTTTTCCTTGCTTGCCGATCTGTTGGGGCGTGGCTGGCTTCACGGTTGTGCCGGGGCGCAGGTTGAGCAACCCCTCGACGATCAGCTTGTCGCCGGGCTTCAGGCCACTGGTGATGATCCACTTGTCGCCGATCACGCGATCGGTGGTGACGTTGCGCTGCTCGACCTTGTTCTGGGCGTTGACGACCAGTGCAGTCGCACCGCCGCGCGGATCGCGCGTGATGCCCGCGGTGGGCGCCATGATCGCCTGGCGACGCGTGCCCTCCACCAGCTTGGCGCGAACGTACATGCCCGGCAGCAACAGACCGTTAGGGTTCGGGAAGCTCGCGCGCAGTGTGACCGCGCCGGTCGTCTGGTCGACCGTAACTTCGGAGAATTGCAGTCGGCCCTCGATCGGGTAGGTCTGGCCGTTGGGAAGGATCAACTGGACGCGCGCACTGCCGTCGCCGCGCGTCACGCCGCCGGTCGACATCGCCTGTTTTAGATCGAGCAACTGCGCAGCGGACTGTACGACGTCGACATAGACGGTGTTCGTACGCTGGATCGTCGCAAGTGGATCGGTCTGGCCGGTTTGTACTAGTGCACCGACAGTGACCAGCGAACGGCCAATGCGGCCGGAAATCGGTGCCTTGATGCGCGTGAAACCAAGGTTGACGCTGGCCGACTGTACTGCCGCCTGTTGCGCTGCAACATTGGCGCGAGCCTGCTGTGCGGACCCGGTGGCGTTGTCCGCCTCTTGCTTGCTGACCGCGTTCAACTGTACGAGTTGACCGTAGCGTTGGGCTTGAAGACGTGTCGCATTGATCTGCGACTGTGCGGCACCGAGTTGCCCCTGCGCGCTGGCGAGCGCCGCGCGGTAGGGGGCGTCCTCGATCGCGTAGAGCACCTGGCCCTTGCTGACCATCGCGCCCTCGGTGAACAGGCGGTCGCGGACTACGCCACTGACCTGCGGACGCACCTCCGAGGTTTCTACCGCAGCGATACGCCCTGGAAGCTCGGACGTGAGGACGACAGATTCCTCGCCAATGGTAACAATGCCAACAGTTGGCGTTGGCGGAGGCGGAGGTGCTTCTTCTTTTCCGCATGCGGAAAGCAGAGCAATGGCACAGATTGCCACAGAGCCCTTAAATTTGGTCCAGCGCATATTTCTCGTCCTCACGCTCGAAAGCAACAATCTAGCGAATGAGCGTTCATTTCACTTGCCGCGTCGCTATGATCGTGCGACCGCCGGGTCAAGCGGAAAAGACGAGCGGAGACGTATTTTGAGTGCAGTGCAGCATGTGTCACGCGGGCGAGACAAGATAGTGGCGACCGCCCGCCACCTGTTCGCCAGTCAAGGCTTTCATCAGACGCCCATGTCAGAGTTGGCATCCATATCCGGCGTGAGCGTCGGCCAAATCTATCGTTTCTTCGCTAGCAAAAATGAGCTGATTCGAGAAATCATCCGCGAAGATGCGGTGATCCGAATTGCTAGTATGGACCTGATCGCGGTCGACCTTAAAAATGGCAAAATCTCTGTTGAAGTAGCTTTGAAGCGCCTTTGTTTGCAGGCGTTGACGACAGGAGACGAAGCGTTATCGTTCGACATATTGGCAGAGGCCCATCGCGACGCAAGCGTGGCGGAGACAATAGCGGAAGTATGTATTGCAGGTCGAGCGATGATCGGTGACTTTGTACTCGCCGCAAATCCCGAAGCTACACGGAGCGAGTTGGAGGGCGCTGAGGAGATGATATTGGCACTAGTGTTTGGCCTAGGACACCGGACATTATCTCGACCACGCCTTACTAATGATGAGGTCGCGTCAAGCACCGCGTTTTTAATTTATACAGCCCTACATAAGTCTTAGGACAACTTAGTTAGTTTATCTAATAGTATTTATTTTTAAGATTATTTGATCTAACATTTGTTAAATTATGCTTTTCTCCGCCTGCAACATCTCGTCACTGCCTTAGGATTTATCACCAGTTCTTGGCTCAGCGTCGAGAGTGAGGCTTGCGAAACACTGTATTGTTGTTCGAACCGCGTGCGTTGTCGCGGGGCCTCCATGACGAACTTGTCCCATACGGCTTCCTACCAGTCGAACGAAAGGATCGCACCATCAAACCGTGGGATCAAACACATAGCTATCAAGAAGATCACGCGCCGGGCGAGTGATGAGCAACATCTGAGAGTGACCAGCCATATCTCCACCGGCCGTAGTGGATGGATCGTGGCGACCTGTCCGAAAACACATGATTTACGACATCCCCGGTTTTCGCCTTCGCTGAATCAACGCCGTCTACGGTCATAACGTTCGACAAACCCTGTCGCCTTGATAGAGTGTTCGAGAACGTGCTTTCGGGAGTTTGTCGTACATGCTGGTTGGATATATGCGGGTCTCGTCGACCGATGACCGCCAAACGGTCGATCTTCAGCGGGACGCGTTAGTCGCAGCCGGCGTCGATCATCGTCATTTCCATACCGACAAGGCATCCGGCGCCCGCGACGATCGGCCGGGACTGAAAGCCTGCCTCGATTATCTGAACCCGGGCGACACGCTGATAGTATGGAAGCTCGACCGGCTTGGACGCTCGCTGTCGCACCTACTGGCGATCGTTACAGATCTGAAGACGCGCGGTATCGCGTTCCGATCGCTAACTGAGCAGATGGATACGACCACGCCGCACGGCGAATTGCTGTTCTCCCTTTTTGGCGCACTCGCACAGTATGAGCGCGCGCTGACGCGCGAGCGCGTAATGGCCGGACTAGCTGCAGCGAAGCGTCGCGGACGCAAGGGTGGCCGCCCGCCGATGATCGATACTGAAACCCTCGAACGGATTACAGCTGCGCTAGATGGTGGGGCCAGCAAGGCTTCTGTCTGTCGGACCTTCAAGGTACCGCGCTCGACGCTCATCGGCACGCTGGCCCGGATTGGCTGGACCGCACCAGGTAAGGCCTGACCGATCGCATCAAGCAGTCTGTCGGCAGAACACAACGCTATCGCGAATAGGCTTTGCAGGGTCGCCCATCCTGAGTGATATGCTGTAGTCACAGCATCAAACGACGGGCAGATCGTGCCTCATCATATGCGATGCGTCCCAGGTTGGACCACTAAACGACAATTTCGTAAGCTTTCAGCAAACGGATCATTTCGTCATTAAATATCTGTTTATCTTGAACATCGGAGCGATTGAACCTAGCTGCACGCTCCCTCCCCAAATATACAGAGATTATAATGAACGATGATATCAACGCGGTTGAGTTGGCCGCTGAGCTGACTGCTGCGTGGTTGGCCAATCCTAACACCCGCACGAATGCGGAGGATGTGCCCGCATTTTTGCAGTCAATGCATGCCGCTGTCGCTCAACTGTCAGGCTCAGCTACTTCAGCAGCCCCGGAAGAAGCTGCTCAAGCTTATGAGCCTGCTGTCACGGTGCGTAAGTCGCTGGCGTCGCCCGATCACATCATTTCGATGATCGACGGCAAGTCATACAAGACGTTACGCCGCCATCTGTCGAGCAATAGCCTTACACCTGAGGAGTACCGAGCGCGCTACAACCTGAAGGCCGATTATCCCATGGTCGCACCATCGTACTCGGAAGCACGGCGGACCATGGCAAAGTCAATCGGTTTGGGGCGCAAACCCGGTCAGACAGTCGAAAATGCTGCTGATGATTCTCCGAAGTCTCCCCGCAAGCCTCGCGCAACGAAGGTCACCGAGGAGGCATAAGTGAAACGGGGAGGCTAGCCCTCCCCGTTTCCGT